>Ga0307509_10000091_pt1 | contig 124525 bp, 131 predicted proteins | sample 10_EM_MG_FD_202245 | JGI IMG/M metagenome (GOLD analysis project Ga0307509, IMG submission 202245) | Populus trichocarpa ectomycorrhiza microbial communities from riparian zone in the Pacific Northwest, United States - 10_EM | ecosystem: Host-associated > Plants > Roots > Unclassified... | reverse complement strand
TACCTGGCTGGTATCCATAACTACTTCTTCACCATTCGGACTATGACCACGGTCCATCACGGCTTGCCTCTGGGAAGATGGTATTGCACTATCTCCTTCTTCTTTTTGGGGTTTGTCAACACAGCGGACCGGAAAAAGTGCGCCCCCCCAGGACTCCGATTATGCCGGGCCTGGCAACCCTCGCGCTGATTGTGCGGGAACTTTCTCAAGTGGTTACTGCTTTGTTTGATTTTTTTGCGTTTTCCTTTGTCTGGATGAATGTGCCATGGGTTTTCCTGATTCTTCCTGCTTGTTCTTTCATTTGATTCCTTTCGTCTATCTTCTTAGCTAGTCAAGGGTTTCTTGTTGGGGGCGAGATGTGCGGTTGGTTCCACACCAGAGGGGCTTGGGGGGTTGGCTTTTTCCCAGGGGTATTGGAGGTTTTTTTATGCCATAGCGCGAGCTGCATGCAAGATTTTGTACCTTAAACAATAATCATATGATTCCAAAAAAAAAAAAAAAAAGAAAAGAAAAAGGTACAAAGACAGCCATCCTCTGTCTCCTCTACACACCCGGCGATTGAAATCTCAACACCACGGGATTATCACCACTTTACCAAACTCCACCCCCCGTTATCAGTTCGCTCTAGGGGGTGGAGTCATACCTCCTCTACACTTCCCTTCCCTTAGATTTACTCCTTTGGGCTTTCTTCTCTCTGGGTTGATGGATTTTGTCTCCTTTGATGATGTTTCCTCTCCCTACCCCGCGTTTGCTCTGCCTCGGTTAGAGCATTTGCACGGTCAGCAACACTCTTCTCAACGCCCATGTTACAGACACCCGGGTACACGGTTTGCAGTAAGAGAAAACATTTCAACAGGCCACGGTCGATTTCTCTACTCTCTTTCTTCTAAGAGGCTGCCTAGTCAAGACACGAACCCGTTTTCCGATAGTTTCTATGGCACAGAGTTGGGTCTACCCCTCTTTCTCCTCCTCCTCACACGGTCGGATCGGCTGGCACCTTACTGCTTCTCCACTTTTTTGGCTAGTACCCACAACTACCTGGCTGGTATCCATAACTACTTCTTCACTATTCGGACTATGACCACGGTCCCTCACGGCCTGCCTCTCGGGGGATGGTATTGCACTAGCTCCTTCCTCTTTTGCGAGTGTTTGGCCAAAATGGATGGCGCCTTTGGCCTCCCCAGGACTTCGATCATGCCGAGCCTGGCACTCCCCGCGCTGAGTGTGTGGAATCTTCCAAGTGGTTTTTGTTACGTTTGCTTTTTATTTTTCCTTTGTTCGGATGATAGTGCCATGGGTTTTCCCGACTCTTCCGGCTTGTTCTTTGAATCGATTCCCTTCGTCTATGTTCTTAGCTAGTCAAGGGTTTCTTGTTGGGGGCGAGATGGGCGGTTGGTTCCATACCAGCGGGACTTGGGTGGTTGGCTTATTCCCAGGGGGAGTTGGGGGTTTTTTCATACCATAGCGTAAGCTGCATGCAAGATTTTGTACCTTAAAACAATAATCATATGATTTAAAAATAAGAAAAAGAAAAAAAAGAAAAAAAGGTACAAAGACAGCAAGATTGCGGCCGGCAGAGCCCCGGATCGTTTCCCCACGCATAAGAACGCCTCTTCTCCCACCGAAATTAACAATACACTTCTACAACATTTCTTCCCTCCTAGACCCTCTCCTCCTCCTCCTCTCATCCTTCCTGCGTTTAAGGACGTCCCCCCGGTTACCCCAGCAGAAGTGTCCTCCGCACTTCGAAAATCCTCCAACACGTCAGCCCCTGCCCCAAGTGGCATTCCTTACTCTATCTGAAAGCAGGTCCTTAAGGCTAACGAGCGGCTCCTTCTATCTCTTTTGACTCCCCTCCTCACCCACGGGTACTACCCGCTAGCCATGAAGAAGGCCAACGGCATTGTCCAGGACAAACCGGGCAAACCTGATTCCAGTACACCTGCTTCCTGCCGTATCATTGTCCTGCTCGAAACTGTCTGCAAGATCCTTGAATGACTTTCTGCTCTTCGTCTCGCCTGCGCCGCGGGCTCCCTTGGCCTCTTACACCCCAATCAGCTTCGATCCCGAGCCTGTCTGGGCTGTTTCGACGCTGTGGCTACTCTTACCTACGAGGTTAGCCTACTTCAGGCTGCTTTCTTCACAGTATCAAGTCTTTTATTTGATGTCAAAGGTGGTTTTGCCAATGTCTGCGCTAACAAGCTGGCCAATACCCTCACCAGAGGAGGTGTCTCCGCCTATCTGGTTGCCTGGATTAAGTCATTCCTCTCCAAACGCCAATGCCGACTCATTTTCCAAGGCGCGCCTAAAGCTTTCTGCCCGGTCGCGGTTGGCACCCCTCAGGGCTCGCCAATTTCTCCTCTTCTTTTGGTCATTTAGATAGCCAGCCTCCATCCCACTATCCCTCAAGGTCTTGCGATTTCCTATGTCGACGACCTCACCATAACGGTCGGCTCAGACTCTGTTCGTTTGAATATCCGCGCTCTTCAATACTTTTTCGGCATCATCTAAAGGGGGGGTGCCGATCTGGGGGTGGCTTTTTCTGTCCCCAAAACTGAAGTCATTCCCTGGGGGACTCCAAAGGACCGCTCAGATGTCTCCTTTGCCCCCATAGTGATCAACGACATGCGTTTTCCTCCCTGTCAAGCGGTGAGGTGGCTTGGCTACTGGCTCATCCCTACTATTCACTCCTTCCTACATTTCCTGAGATGGCTGGCACTTGCCAAAGCCTCTTTCACCTCAATCCGACAGCTCAGTGCAGCTGGCAAAGGTCTCTCCTCCTGGTCCATCAGAAAGTTAGTTTTCGGCGCCATCCTTCCGATTCTCACCTACGGCTAGGACCTTTTTGTTCCAGACACAGCCACTCTCAAGAAACTCAACTGCTTCTGGCATGGTGTGCTCCAGTGGACAACTAATAACTTTTACACCACTGCCCTCGGCTCTCTGTACCGGGAGGCTTCGCTACAACCCATTTCCTCCATCTGCAAAGACCACCGTGGGTCAGCTGCCCTCCATTTGGTCTGGGGCCCTTCGGAATTCAACACTGCCACCGTCCGGATACCACAGTCTGTGCCCACCTGGGACCAGGGTCGTTCAGCGGACGATCATCACTTCCTCCTGTGAGGCTCCTCCAAAGCCGTCCACCTTATATGATGGCTTGGCCCGGCGGTTAATTCTGCCAAGCATCTACCACTAGACACCTTAAGTCACAAGGTTTCAGCCCTTATTGAGGAAATCTCTATCCTCCCGCTCGCCTTGACGGACCTTGTGGCGCTCCCGCTGTCGAGGGTACCCTCCATCACCTACCAAGCCCTCACAACTCCTCTGATACCGTCACTCCTGGCTGACTGGCTAGACATAAGTCCACCAGTGACCTCTTCCTATCCTTATGGTGCCTGCCTCACTCCCCATGCCTTTGCTGGCCTTCCTCGATTTATATGTGGCTGCATACACCAGATGCGTACAGGTGCCAGCTACCTTGCCGCACATATATCCTGGAGGAACAGGGACTCCAGCACCCTCTGCCCATTCTGTGATGAAGATGATGAGTCCTTCCAATACGCCATTCTCCACTACCCCGCTAAGGCTAACCCTTGCCTCACATATCTCTCAGGTGTGGACGACATTGGCCCTGACGGTCCCCTTTGGCTCTCAGGTCCCCTCCTCAGAGGGCTAGGTGAGTATCTCTACGCTACTCGCACAGGCCTTCCGCCAGCCATGTTGCCCATTCCAGCCCATACTGTGACTCCTGAGCCGGGTTCGGGCTCAGAAAGTTCTTAACTCATATCTCCCTAGCTTGGCCCCGGCTTTGTGGCATTGCTACTTCAACTCCCCTGCTCGAGTTTCTCTTCAGGGTATTTTCCATACATTTTATGAGTTTCCTTTGTTTTTGCTTGACTGCGGCGGTAGGCAGGCAGGCCGGGGCGGTTTTTCAGTACTTATGAGTATTTTTCTTATGAGTTATAAGGAGGTCTTTAGTTTACTTTTCTTTTTTTAGTCATCGATGGCGATGCGACAGGGTTGTGATCATCCCGCTTCGAGAGTTTGCACACGTGTTGTTTGAATTTTGTTATTTCCTTTGTTAGTTTTTGGAATTAAGGTTTTTTATATGCCATAGTGCGAGCTGCATGCAGGATTTTATACCTAAATCAATAATCACATGATTGAAAAAGAAAAAAAAAAAGGTACAAAGATAGCATCCTCCGTCTCCTCTACACACCCCGCGATTGCAATCTCAACACTACGAGATTATCACCACTTTTCTTTTCTCCACCCCCCAGCATGAGCTTGCTCTAGGGGGTGGAGTCATACCTCCTCTAGACTCCCCTCCCCATAGGTTTATCCCTTTGGGCTCTCTTCACTCTGGGTGATGGATTTCGTATTCTTTTGATGATGTTTCCTCTCCCTACCCTGCTTTTGCTGTGCCTGGCTTAGAGGGTTTGCATGGTCGGCAACACCCGGCTCAACGCCCATGTTAGAGATGGCCGGGAACACGGTTTGCTGTAAGGGAAAACATGCCACAGGCCATGGTCGATTTCCCTGTTCTCTCTTTTCATTGAGAGGCTGTCTAGTCCAGACACGAACGCGGTTACCGATAGTTTCCACGGCATAGATTTGGGTCTACCGCTCCTTCTCCTCTTCTCCTCACGGTCGGATCGGCTGGAACCCTACTGCTTCTACACCCAGGGCCTCTGTTCCCTTCTGATTTCTGGGCTTGGATGATTGTCATGGCTGCGTACATGGCTTTTGCCTGTGTCTAGAGTATGGGTTTCATGCCTGCTGCCTCTGTTGCCTCTGGGTGACATGCACTCCCTCCCGGCTTCGTTTCTGGTTGGCCTACGGTCACTACTTCGCCCTGCCACACACTTCCGTTTGTGTTGGTTTCGGTTACGGATCTTTGTCTTAGTAGTCTTGTCTGCCCTTCGTTCCAGAAAGTAAGAGCCCCATAGAAATTTACCTCTTTGTGTGTGATCATTGGCCTACGGCATTGTCCAGCTGGCTACTTGGCCACTTCCATGCTGCGGCAGAATGGGGTCAGTCGTTGGGCTATGGGTTGGTTGCTTATGGGTGCGGCTGGGATTTTTCTTCCTTCAGTTTGTTGAGGTTTCTGTACTTTCCTTGGTTGTTCACTGTTGGGGTTGGGAGTTTTCTTATGGTCTGCACGTTTGAGCAGGTTTTTTGGTCCGTTGGATTCAGGCCTATAAGCTCTTCTGTAGTTTCTACCCATAGGACCGGGCGCTTTGGTGTCGGGCAGGGTCAGCGGGCTTTCGCAGAAGGGATACGGGATGGACTGTAGGTGGAGGTTTTTCCTGTCTCAGCGCGATCTGCATACGGGAGTTTGTACCTTAAACAATACTAAAATGCTACTAAAAAAAAGAATAAAAAGAAAGAAACGTAGCAAGACAGCATTGCGCTTTAACGCTATGGCCAACAAAAACTGTACCCTCCTCACCCCAGAAAACATGCAAACCCCCAAGCCCCTCTGGTATGAGACCAACGGCACATCTCGCCTATCGGCCAACCAAGTCCCACGAACAGACTCGTACATCCGAAGCAAGTAGAAAGGAATGACGCCAGCAGGAAGGCAAGGAGAACCCTTAGCGTCATCTACTAGGAAAATATAAAATCATAAAGAATGAATGAACCCCTGACAAAGGAAAGTTACGTCTGATGCCTGACGTGTATCAGTTGGAGCTAGAAAGTCAGAGTATGGACCTGCACACCGGAGCGAGGCCAGAGGATGAAGTGGTGCCGAATAGCAGGATGGAAAGGTGGATGGAGGGGGCTCAGATGAGGGGTCGCTGGAGCTGGTGCCAAAGCGGGATTAGCGACGGCAAGAAGGACGGGTGTAACCGAGGCAGGCTTTTGTATAGCGACCGAAGATCATGATGGTATTATTATCACAGTAGTAGAGCACTGCTATAGGAGCAGAGATACCGCAGGCTGATAGGCAACGGGGGCATGTATGGAGGAACACAGCAGTGTGGACGGGTGAACGTTCTACTAGGGCAAGCACAGATGATTAGGGCATATGCGGAGACATATGGGTATCACATGTAGAGAGCAGAGTTTTCCCTACTAGAGGGAACCGTAGTTAGCAACCTCCATAGACAACGCAACTCAATACCACTCCAACATCTCCTCTGTTCAACACATTCCTAACGAATCGTGCAACTACCTCCATCAGGTTATGAGCCCGGCGCATCAGAAGTAGTACTGAGCGCTATCAAGGGAAATACCTGAATTCTATCAAACCGAAAATCTTTCGAAGCTGTCGAAAAGAAAAACCCTGCTGAAATTAGTGAACAAAGTGGTCTACCACTAGGCACGATTGGTACGGTAATAGAAAAATTGGCTGCGACGAACTATCGGATATGGGCTCTGCGGATGACCGATTGGCTACTTCGCGAAGGTCTCTGGGATCTCGCGACTGGAACGGAGAGCTTTATTGTAGCACCCCTCGCGGAGGATACTGACTATGAAACGCAACAGGAGAAGTATCTGGCGCAGCGAAAGCGGATCCAAAAAGCGATTGGCATCCTGCGTCTTGGGATGACGGATGCGATAGCCGTCAACTATTACAGTACATTGTTGGAATCCCCTCTGGAGATCTGGGAGGATGTTAGAAGAGACTACAAGACAGAAACCGGATGTGATCCGAACCATCTTCAAATGGAACTATATGAGTGCCAACTAGAAGACAGCGGAACCGGCCGCGCATTTATCAATAAGTTAAATGCGATCAAGGATAAGTTGATCATCTGTGGTCAACCACCGACACACTCGCAGATGGCCTTCCATCTCTTTAATGGACTACCAAAAACCGCCAAATGGACAACTTGTACGAGGATTACGAAAGCGCAATTTTCCTCGACTGTTACGAATTCCGACTACATCAAACTTCAATCGCTACTCACCGCCTACGAAGTCGAACTCAAGAGAGCGAAGTCAATTGAACCGAGCCAGGGTTTATTTGTTTCCGGCACGAACACGAAATGGAAGCGGCCAAACGGCGAAAGCGGAAAGACAACAACTCGCCCCAGGGACTCCACAACATCACAGAAGTTTACCGGCAATGGCCATAAATGTGGAAAGAAGGGCCACCGCGAAAAAGCCGGTTGGTCAAAGGGAGGGAATGGGCCGAAGAAGAGCGGAAATATGAGAGGCGTAAACATGGATCGTGCAAGCATCATGGATGAGCAGATCTGGCTAACAGAAGACGGCGGGCGCAGCAGAGACAGTAGAACAACGAGATTTTGTAGTGTAATGGCTACCACCCCAGATTCTGATTCCCGTAATTCGAATGCGAACGATCTGGACAATCAAATCGACGAAGCGTTGAGCAGCTACGCCGATGACGACGAACCGACATGGGTCTTGGATTCAGGCGTTATGACTCACATCACCAGTTGGAAGGATATTTTTCTCGAAGGGAAATTTACCGCCCTAAAGGGGAATAAGCGGCAGATCACAACAGCCACGGGCGAACTGGTGCCAGCGGCAGGAGTAGGAAATATTCGGATCCCTATATGGGTACCGGGGAGAGGAAATGGAATAGTTCAGCTATGCGATGTCCTCTACGTCCAGGGAGCCGGAACAACAAACCTTATATCTGTTAGTCAACTCGCGGCAAAAGGCATGAATATTAACTTACGCGATAACGGAGCAGAAGTATACAGGGATGGGCTACTATCCGCGATTGTGATTAAGGTGAAGCGTATGTACACCTTGGTCAACAGAGAAGTTCCTTTGGAGGAAGCCTTTACCATGAGCAGGGGGGACGACTCCCAATTGACACTGTGGTATAAACGTTTCGGACACATATACGCCAATGCAGTACTGAAAATGAGCAGCAAGCATCTCGTTTCGGGGATGCCAATACTCCAATCAGCGAACGGCCATCATCAATGTCAGTCATGCTTAGAGGGGAAGATGACTAGGTTGCCATTTCGGGCCGCGACGCAGAAGACAACGGCACTACTTCAACTTATTCATTCAGATCTGTGTGGACCAATGAAGCAGAAGTCGCTTGGTGGAAGCCTATACTTCATGCTAGTGATCGATGATTACACAAAGTTTACGGCTGTGTATTTCTTGAAGAAAAAGAGTGAAGCGGCCGCATGTTTTAAGAACTACAAGGCGCATGTGGAGAAGGTACACTGGCAGAAGGGCAATCAATATGTGATTAAAGCGGTGCGAACGGACAGCGGAGGGGAGTTTACTGGAGGCGGAATTTTAAGGGAACTGGAGAAGTGTGGAATTGAAGGCTATACCACCGTTCCATACACACCACAAGAGGATGAGATTTCCGAGAATGGGAATCCCGTACTTGTGGGACGCGCGAACACCCTACTGAAGCAAGCCGGAGCATCGAATTCGTACTGGGCAGAAGCAATCCAGACGTGCGTGTACCTGAAAAATATTTGACTTACGAAAGGGACACATGAGAAGGAAGCCACACCTTTCGAACTATGGTTTGGGAAGAAACCAAGCGTGAAACACCTACGTGTATGGGGTTGTTCAGCTTACACTTACGTCCATACCGCTAATCGAGCAGATAAAAAATGGAGCGCGAGAGCCGAGAAGCTAATGGTTGTTGGGTATATGATGACGACAAAGCAGTATCGTCTATACAACCTGAAAACACGCGCATTTATTAAGTCACGAGATGTCGTCTTCTACGAAAATACACCCTTCTTCCAGCAAACCAGCGATGAAATCTTCCTACCATCTACGAATGATATTGAGGAAGACGCCGGACCGACAACACGAAGCAAAGCAACAAAGTTTTGTAGTGTAATGGCTAGCACTCGGGATTCTGATTCCCGTAATTCTGGGCCGAGCAGAAACACCCCTGGGGGAGAGAAGCCGGATGATCCCATACAGGCACTTCAGGATGTATTACAGCGGTCGCGCGCCAGGAGATGTCTCGCACTTGAAAGCGAGGCGAGCACGCAAGCAGGACCTGCCGATGGGTATAGGACGCCTGTTATCCGCAATCGGAAGAAAACCCCGATGACAGCAGCAGAGAAGCATGAGAAAACTGTCAATGCGCTACGCACTGGACTTGACAAATATTGGGAAGGACGCGGCATTAGCAAAAGGTATGAGGCCGGAAAAGGAAAGGGTAGAGATGATTCAGAACCCGAGTCCACCAGCAAGACTATTGCGCAAGCAGGGGCAGCGACTGAAGAGCGAGATGAAGAGGAAGATGAAGATGACGAGCCATTCTTTGAACCCAATCTCGTCTTCATGGTCAACAATGGACCAAACACCATTGAGGAGGCGCTGAGAGGTGCCGATAAAGATCACTGGATGGAAGCGATTAACACCGAACTCGACTCACTGGAGAACCACTGAACATAGGGTGTGATCACACCCGGAGGCCTACCGACCGAAGTAAGACCGATTAGTTCGCGGATGGTGCTACAGGAAAAGGTGGGGGAGGATGGACGTGTATCCCGCTACAAGGCTAGATTCGTGGCACATGGGTTCCGTCAATGACCTGGAATCGATTTCGGCGATACGTACTCTCCTACGATCACATACGCGACGATACAAGTAGTCCTGTCTATGGCGGCAGCAGAAGACAAGGAAATTACACAGTTGGATATCGTGACCGCATTTCTTGAGAGTCAGATTGAGGAGGAACTGTACTTGAAGCTGCCGAAGCATTTCACTAGGGGGAACAATGGGCGAGTAGAGCTGAAGATTGAAGAACCAGGAGGAAAGAGGAGCAAACCCGATTCGGAGATTGTCGTAAGGCTTAAGCGGAGTTTATATGGACTCAAACAAGCTCGACACAACTGGTACCACACGCTCGAGTCACATTTTGTCGAGAGGATGAAGATGAAACCCTCTTTGTACGAACCAGGTATCTACATGTCTAAAACTGGAGCGACTATTATCGCATGGGTGGATAACCTTCTCCTCATCAGGACGAAATGGGAAGTAGTGGAGATGAAGAAGCAGATACGCGAGCGATTTCAGATAAAGGACCTGGGAAACTTTAAGTTTTTTCTCAGTTTGCTTGTGGAGCACGATAGGGAAATACGGACGATGTTTCTAAGCCAGCAAACCTACCTGACTAAAATCCTACAAAGATGCTCTATGGACCACTGCAAAGGGTGTTCGACGCCGCTTGATCGTAAGACTAAATTGCACTTGAGGACAGAAGTGGAGGAGAGTACCGAAATACAGACCTACCAGCAGGCGGGGGGAGTTTAACGTATGCAGCTATAACGACAAGACCAGACATCGCGTATGCCGCGGGCTTGTGGGACGTTTCTCTGCCAATCCGTGGACCCTACATTGGCAAGCAGTGAAGAGAATACTACAATATGTTCAAGCGACGAAAGGATATCGTCTGCTATTGGGAGCAGGAGAAGAGGCAATATCGAGCGAGCAATCAACCATCCAAGCACTTAAAGTCTATGTCGACGCCGACTTTGGGGGGGAGATTGATGGAATGAAATCCACGAGCGGTTCCGTTATCATAGACCCGTATGCAGTGACGGTAAATTGGCGATCCCGAAAACAGCAAACTGTGGCAAAGTCTACAGCGGACGCAGAGTTTAACTCTACAGGTCTGGCGGCCGAGGAAGGCATCTGGCTACAGAAAGTCCAAACCGAGCTATGCCCGGCCAACTACAGGAAGAACGAGTACCCAAACATCAAGCTATATAATGACAACCAAGCCTGTATCGCGAGCCTCACGAACGCCAAATTTCGGGCGTCTACGAGGCACGTTGGAGTACGTTTCTTCTGGTTGAAGGAAATCATAGAGATGGGAGAGGGGGAGATGGGATATCTCAGGACGGACAAGATGGTGGCAGACGGGCTTACGCAGGTATTGGATAAGACAAAGCATGAGCTATTTGTCGCTATGCTAGGCATGTATTAGACTAGATTTTTGATTTTTTCTTTAGTTGAAAGGTTTTTTGTTTTTTAGCACACTACGTGGGATTAGGGGGAGTGATGGTATTATTATCCCAGTAGTAGAGCACTGCTATAGGAGCAGAGATACCGCAGGCTGATAGGCAGGGCGGGCATGTATGGAGGAACACAGAAGTGTGGACGGGTGAACGTTCTACTAGGGCAAGCCCGGATGATTAGGGCATATGCGGAGACATATGGGTATCACATATAGAGAGCAGAGTTTTCCCTACTAGAGGGAACCGTAGTTAGCAACCTCTATAGACAACGCAACTCAATACAACTCCAACATCTCCTCTGTTCAACACATTCCTAACGAATCGTGCAACTACCTCCATCAGATCAACCAGGGAAAGGGGAGCAGTAAGGTGCCAGCTAAGGGGCGGAGAGAGGGGGGAAAGGGTGCAGCGGTAACCGAGCCACGGGACGAAGACCAAGAGGGTGGTAGAGGAAGAATGGGGAGGGGAAGGCAGTCCAAACACTTGAGGCGACTGACTAGAGTAACCGCGGCCGATGCTTTTCCGAATGCGAAACGATGACGAGATGCTGAAGTCACTAAGCGTAGTGTTCCCCGACAGGCCCCAGTAGCTGAGAGGGAAAGGTACTTCACAAAGGGCTTGGAGAGCTGAGCGCCGACCATGAATGAAGGGAGCCACATGCTGACCCTGCAAAACCTAAGCGAGGTGCAAAGGAAGTGCGGGGTAGGAGGCGAGAAACCGAACCTCATGAGTGGGAGTCAATGATGAATGGGAACCAGAACCCTGGGGTGGAGGGGCGAGGCCCCAAGAGAAAGGAGGGGTGATAGCATCACTCCCCAAGGCAGAAGCCATCAAGGGGGAGGAGAGGGGGTCGTGGGCGATCCCAGGATAATTTCCCTGGTGTTGAGATTTCAATCCCCCGAGGTGTAGCGGAGATGGTTGGTGAGTCCCAACCTTGATCCTGTTTCTATTACTATACACTTTACTTATATATCAATTTATGATTAAAGCCATACAAACTTATATCGAATTTGGTCCAAATTAGCAAGTAATGGAGTAAATTGTGAAACTGAGAGACAATATTGTAAAATGGGCTCCTATAGAATTGTTTCTTTTGTCCATAAATTAAGAATTTATGACGTGGTCATAAGCAAGTAATTGATCGTGAATAGTCAACTATAACTTGTGAGATCTGTAATCGAACTGGTTATATTATAATTTATTAAAAATATAAGAACAATAGCCTAAATGATACTAAAATAGAACAAAACCAGCTACATTGTGATATGCTGAGTGCTCTAACCTTGAGTCACACCTTTATCTCTCTTCTCATATTCTGAGCTATTCCCCTCAACATCTGAGAGTCGTGCTAGCATTTCTGTAGTTTTACACTTAAATTTACCCTCTGACTGACTATTTCAGTTCATTTCTGACTTTAATAACTTCAAAAAATTATTTTGTATATGATATAAGTTCTACCTGGAGGATATTGCCTCCATCCACTTTGGATATAGTTCTGCAAGCTTCTGTATCCCAGTATCTTCCATCTTCATTCTTGTATTTTTAAGTACTTTTTTACACCTCCTTCTGATCTTACTCAGCAGGGGATATTAACCTTTTACTTTTCCGGCATGGACTAGCTTTTCTATAATTTGTTAATTAATATTATCTTGTTTAGGAAAATTTGGTTAAGAATTCATAGTGTTTTTACATTTTTTAATTGAGGTTATCATGCTTGCCATGTGTGACACATCCCGGTGCTGTGACACTTCCCAGTCATTAAGGTTCCCCTCAAGAATCTCCTATTTGATATCTATACACCAGGTAACAATATTAGTACACCACCCGTCTGTAGGATACAAATTGATCCCTAGCGCTCCAATGCACAGCGAACGCAGGGCAACTACAATACTTCACCTCCAGAGACCCAGACGTAGCAAATTTACTGATGCAGTTTTTTTCTTCATTGGGGCTGAGAATGTCCTCTGGAAGGAGCCGCTCCCTCAGAACAAGGTTGTTCATTGTGATCTTCGAGAACGAGCTAATGGTTGATGTGCCTAAGTGGTTGAGGTACCACACGGGTCAGGAGCAGGCGAAGGATGGCAGTGGGGATGTAGTTTAGGCAATTGAGGGCGAGGATTCGACCGTGATTTGGTGCAAATGTCTTGACCATGCCCTGGTTCCCTATGGCCAGTCAAGGTAGAGAGTTGTTATTGCGCTTCCTGAGGACTCCGTTGAGACTCAACCGAGGGGCGAGTAGCCGGGTCTGGGTATTGTATAATATTAGAATCATTGCTAAGCCGGTCGTATCAATACCTTTAGAATTTGCAAAAATTCAATTTCACCTAGCCGTTGATATCAGAAAAAGGGTACTTATATACCTGATTGGGATGTTGGGGTACAAGCCCTAGGTTCACCCAGGATCGCACAAATATGAAAGGGCAAAAACAAGAGGAAAACAAATAAATGCCTGTCGTCAGTCATATTCCTGTTCGCTGGCTTTCTAGCATAGCAGGTTGTTGTCATCAATCTCGTTATCGATATCAATACCTGATGATATTCTTCATCTTCCTCCTTCCTCCCTGCTATCCTCTATATGCTTAAGAGGCAGATGAAGGAAAATAATCCTGTGAAAACTATTTCGCCCTCGGGCACTAGATGCTGTAGCTTATTCACGGAAGCTTGACAAGAAATACCGTTCAACTGAAAGCTTCTGTTGTGCTTGAGCATTGTAAGCGCAAAATTTGAAGTCATACTAAGCCTTCTAGCACTCCAACCTGCCACAATCATAACATACCACGACTGCAACCTCTACCACAGACCTTCCCAATCTCGCCTTTTTCTTCTTTGTATCTTCATCTTTGTTTGCACCCCATCTATACCCACTCTTACCCCTCTCCATCCTCTATGTACTGTCATCTGGTGCAAGAGGGAAGACTATCGAACAATAAGCGGTACAGTAACTTTTAGTGCCTTGATTGGTTTATTCCCATTGGACCCCTATAGCCACCCCCAGCCTTTTCTTTCTTTCTTAACTTACTTCCTGAAGTCTTACTTCAGTCTAGGAGACACTCAACCTCCTTCGCCAATCCACTGTAATTATCTCCTGTCTTCTTTCTTCTCCTATTGCGATTTCACTCAATCTTCGACCTCTATTACCAAGTAGATCTCTTTGATCCATTTTCACTAACACGGGCAATTCCTGATTCAAAGGTTTCACGTGGCAAGCTCTGGTTTTGTTATTGCTTTTACCAACTCCGAATACAGCCCTCAGTTACAGTATTAATGTTTCGACTTTGAGAATATTATAGCTGCTAAGGCTGTCTTTCAACCATCACGCCACCACACCTCTTTCACTCCCAAATCAGTCATCACACCTTACCCGCTGACGTTCAGAGGCTTACAATTACTACGGCTAACTTCGCGCTATAATAATGAATATCCTTAGAGCTGTGGCTCACTTGAGGCTAGGAGGGATTGTCTGTTTACCCTTGTGCCTCTCTGCAGACCGCATGCCCCTATCTAGTCACACTTGTCCCAAACACTTCACCAGAGAGTCGAAAGCAAACGATAATCTACATTTTGTTTCCAGCACAGGCTCATTGGTTGTTGGACAGAGGATTTACCAGTAATTGGTGGTCAGGAGCCTAATGTATAGGTTAGGGGGTCACAAATCGTGACTAATCAAGGCAGATTTCCCATGACTAATAGTTATTAGTGATAAGTTATAAGTTTATATTTCATGATATAGAGTCAGTTGAGTCATAGTTCTCACATGACTCGCACATGCGTCTCATTCCTTTATTATGATTGATTTGCAGTATGTGTTGTAGTAACTCATAGAAGTGATCTGATGGATTTCTGGTATGACACCTTATGAGTCATAGGACCACGTGACTCTATTCATGAGTCACCAGGGTTAGGGTTGTAGGTGTGCACAGTCTATATCAGCGAGACTCACTCTGAGTAGTTAGAGCTCTTGACACAACCATCTAAGTCATACACCACTCAGATACTGGGGCATGGGCCAAGCCCATTGACAGTCACCTTCCATAGGTGCAAGATATTCTATTGATCTATTCCATTCACATTTATCTTATCTCTCTTGTTTGCAAGTATTGTATTCTAATAACAATAGGATCTTCTATAAACACTATGAGGGATGTCAGTCTATAACGATAGACTTAGGAGACTATGTGGACTATATCAATAGTCTACAATAGTCTTTTCCTGATACGAACATGTGATGAAAGGCCGGTTTGTTACATTGGGAGTGCAACTGTGTAGCTCAAGGATTTGGTGTCGGTATTCGGTAGATGAGATTGACAGGTGATGGTACCAATAAGAACCAGAAGACAAGTACCGGGGTCGGGTGATCCAAGAAGCTGAGTCCCATGTTGAAGAAATGAAAGTTTAAATAGATGACATTGTACTGTACAATGATCATCTAAGTAGCTGAAATCCATTTGGGTATCACTCTAACCCCAATAGGTATTCCTATCAACAAGATGATTGATGGACAACAGGTACTCTTAGGGGCGGAATCAGTATTAAGAGTTAATAATAAAGTACATGAAGCAGTCTTCTCAACCGATCGAGTTATAATGTCTTTGGCCGAAGAAGGAACGGACTACAGCTCATAATCCTTCTTTTTGAGTCTCTATGACAGACTACCCCTGGGAAGCTGAGGACCAATAGACCATAGAGGACTATGATCTAAGTGCTTAGCCATCCTGTAATAGCCAAGCTGAGATCATACAGCTCCAAATGGAGTCTTTTCACACCTGAGACATCACTTGTCCCGTCCCCAGCTGCCCTCTGCCGCTCCACCCCCCTGTCCTGAATGAACATATCTCACCCTGTATGCCCCGCCATCCTGTCCCAAGACTGCTATCCAGTCAACACACTGCCGTCCTGCCCTCAGGCGGCCCTGGATGGACTACGGAAAACAGTCTTGGGTTATCAAGGGGTCTTGGCAGTCCCCACACTGTGCTTGACCAGTACCCTAGACGGTTGGGAAAACAGATAGCAAACAGTAATTGACTTTCTTGATATTGTAGGCTACCCTTAGAAGGCAAATGTAGTTTACAAAAAGGCTAGTTTTAACAAATTTGTTGCTTGTACCATGTAACCAGTGGTTACTGCAGTTAAATAAGAAAAGATCAGACAGTCTTATCTTACCCATGAGAAGGCAATTTCTTCAAGAGTCATCTAGCCTAGTAGATTAGCAGAATTCGTAGTTCTTGACTTTGTTTCAGTAGGAGAAGAAAAATATGTCTTATTGTGGACTTCAAGAAAGTTTGGCTTGGCCACATGAGGAAATAATGTTTGATGGCCATAGAAAATATGTATATCACAAATGGTGACTTAGCAATGCAGATTTCAAATGGCTAATTGTTTTTAAATATAACTATTGTAAGATTTAATACTATTCAGTTATTTGACTAATAGTTCTCATAGGATTCAGAGTTACTAGTAATAATTATATTATAATGGATTTATACCTCAATGACTCACAATTGTGGGTCATAACAATGTTTTAACTTTTGCGCCTAACTCATATTATGCGTCATGGGTTTAAGATATGTAAGTGCAAATTACACACATAATTTGTTTTATGAGATAGGATTGGTTTATTGTATATTGCGCAATGACTGATACCAATCAAATGATAGATTTCAGATATAACTCACATACAAGTCATATAAATATGTGACTTACAGGACATGAGTTATCAGGATTACGGTAGTGTGAACAAGTTTATATAAAGGCAGTCTTAGATTCACCTGTTGAAGTTGTTCCGAAAACTATCGAAGTACTTTCTTATACTTTACTATCAATCAAAGTTATTCCCCTATACCACTCGCTTGAACGCAAGCAACCTAGTTCTATTATGATAATGGTCTGTTCACCTTGCCCAATTATCACTTAATGTGATATAATATTAAATACTATATGATAGTCTTTACATATTCACTATACACGATTGTGATACTTGACCAAGAAGGGTATAGGACATCTGCAACAATCAAGAAACAACAAACATAAATACATTATATTTTTTGACTACAAGATAGTCTAATAATACAAATGAAGAAGTTGTTACCTATACTTACTTATTATCAGTTACAATATAGGATGCAAGCAGTCAGAGGGGTTTATGGTTTTATCACTAAGACATAATGGTAATGGGTAGATCATTTCATTTGATAGAGAATTTTATATTTCATAAACAATTGTACTACTGTTTGACTCAATGTGAGAGATGAGAGGAGAAAGATAAATAAGTACTTGATTCTATTTGATTGTCTCAGCCTTTATTTGAGCAATAGTGCAACAATCTCGATTACTATTGGTCTTGCTTCAAATTCCTTATTTTTGCTTCTTTTTGCTTCTTTTTGCTTCTTGTTCTTCTTTTTTTATTATGTTTTGTTTCTTTCTTGATTTTATAGAAGAGGGATATTTGTAGCTAGTTATAATGCTTGCCCTAAAAGCTCTATTCCATGGAGGCACCAACGGGAGCACCTGTAATGGAATCAGTACACACCAACTAGTTGTAATACCCAGGAATAGAAAAGCTGGCTTGAGGTTAAGCATGCCCCTTGCTCCAGATGAGAATTATACCTATGGGTGAGCAAATATCAAATAATGTATTTTCTGCATTTGCCTTTTGCCTTTCACTATCTTCCACCTCATTTTTCCTATTTCTTTGCCTAGCTAGGTTTTGCTTTTGAGTCAATATACATATCATAGTGAAGAAGCCATCATCTTTCATAAATCAAGTGTTTCAAAGTACAAAACTGAAGTTCATTCACCCGTGCTTACAGACCTATAGAGTAATAGAATATGAGATAATGAGTAGCCTGGTAGTATCACAAAAGGACAAGTTTCACAAAATGAAATCTTTAGAGTACTAGATAATTAAATACATGCAGCAGGCGGAAATTAGCCTTGGTATTTTCTTTTATAAAGAGGGCGCATATCTCATTATTCATATGCTAAGAGTTACTCAGTATAACCTGCCCTTGTAGCAATTCCAGCAGCCCGCCTTACATAAAGCCAGCAATATTGCCCCCACAGTAACTGCAAAGCATATATATATTCAAAGCTGTCAAGACAAATCCTTCAACTCCTAGGAGATTTACGAACTGATGGCACACAAACACAGCGCTTAGGGCTGCAAAGCATGAAGATTAAAAAGCTGTAAAGTTACAATTGGAATTAAAGGAGATCAATTCCAACATGACATGATCAAATTATGAACTCCAAAGGCACAATCTAGTCTATGTGGATAATACAGCAAAAGTGTGAGGGAGGTTGTGCCGCACGATAAGGGTGGAGATATACAGCAGATTGATAGGAGTTCTGGTTCTTATTGTTCTAAGTGAGGTGGGTTATAGTAACCATATTTATACAAAAGTGTCTGCCGATATATATCAGTGAAATATAGGGAAAACAATGTAAGAAATATAAGTGCGAAGATGTTTGACCCTGAAAACATGTCAGGTAAATCTCAAATAATGTGCAGGAATAAATTTGAATGTGAGAAGCTTATTAGAAATATAATGACAAAGAGTGGTACATAAGTGATATACAAACAACCATAAAATTGTGAATCTGCAATAGGAAACCACATGTTAAATTGACAAATATAACCTTGCATTAAACAATAAAACAGCATAATATATATCTTAGGTGTAGTAATGCAAGCATTAAACAGGCATCGCTGAAACCCAAACTAAGTAACACAATTCCTGGTAGTATAATGAAATATTGTAGGAAATATACAGAAAGTTTCAATAGTACATAGAATAATTACATTCAAATTACACACTCCTGTGCTGTCGATGAGGGGAATCGGAAAGTATTAAGGTTACTATGATAGCTAGATGATATCGATCACAATCTTTCAAATACCAACATTGTTAAAAAGAGTAGTCAGTCTGGAGACAGACCAGGCATACTACTCCAAAATGCAACAGCAAATGAGATGAAAGAATATGAATCTCAAACTCAGTATCTTAAACGTCATGAGACACCATTCGGGTGAGTACTGGTTATAGAATAGCTAATGTGAAGAGATATAGAGCTCACTAAGCCATAGTTTGACTGTATGGAGAAATGTCAAGATGCCTTAAAAAAGTAATTAGAAAGTGAAAGTTCTCTAACTTTTAGAAGAATTTTTAATCACTTGTTATATTGTGAAGATCTCTACTCTGTTGCTTCATGATTCTTCAACCACTGGGGGAGAGCTCTTGTATTTTTATTAAAATTTACACCACTTTTCTTTCTTAAGGAATTGTACATCTTGCAATCCCCTGACTTTGTTCAGGAAAGTGTGAACACTGTTTGCCCCAGAAAAGAATTGTTTCACAAAAAAAGTGAGAGTCTGCTGATACCAATTTCGTTTGCGGGTGTTCCTACTCCACAAGTAGACACTCTTCAAAGTCTTTATCATAATAAAACTTCTTTCAGTATATACAGTACATAAGAAAATATACCTGTAGCTCTAATCGAATACCGAGTAATCAGTGCTGATGGCCATCTTTCAAAGCAACATCCATATATATACAGCTGTATCAGATATCATAGATTTCAATCTTCTTATCCTAACCATCAGTAAATTACTTCATTAAAGGTACACTCTTCTTGTTGCATGTGTATTATTTACCCTGGATGCCTCCAAGTTGGTCTTACTTATAATAAGCTTCAAAGTTAGGATATACTGTTATCCTCTTGTAGCTGTGTATTGCGTACTAACATAAGTGAGCTATTCACATGTGCGTAACAGCAGTCTGGGCTGTGCATGAGAAAGTAGTAAAGTGGTCATTCCATGAGAACATCTCTCTTGATAGACCTGAGATAAGGCATAGTCTACAAGCACTTTATTGCGCAGTCTAGAAGGGCATAAGGAGTGGTAAAGATAGTATTGGACTGAGAGAATATTGATAGCAACACTAGAAACCCCAAATGGAGTAGATAATGCTGGATTGAACAGCCCCGCTGGACCATCGGGTTGTGGAAAAACTCCTATTCAAGTCAGATAGTATGAGTCCTGATAGAACAAATACCCTTCTGTTAGGTAATTGTAAGAGGAAACTACTATCTCAACTATTGTGGACTTCGGACTAGGTCTAGAAAGTTGTCTGCGTAATTAGTTATTGTATAAAATCCTTTGTTACATTATGACAAGTGATGAAATGTGGAAAATACCATCATTATCGGAATAGGGTACAGGAATACAAGCAAGATAACATGAAGGTAAAGGGAATAGGTATATTGAATATGCTGGGCCTATGGAATGTAACTGTCAAAGGGGTGGCCCATGCCGCAGTGTGTGCGTGTTGTTTTATCTAGATGGTTGAGTAAAGTTCTCTAACAACTGTGACTTTTGCCTGTTGGTTTTTTGGAATCGGATTTATTAATTCTTTATATTAGGGGAAACGCACAACTGTCCTCAGCCTGCAGTTTCTAGCTACAATAGACATTCAGTTACCATATATAGCCATCTTATTCACTGCCTCCAACTACATTTTCTTCTGTGATCCCGATGCTGAAATCCATCTACCTCTCTCTGCCAAAGAAACCCCTGTCCGGTACTATGTGTAGCAAACTACAAGGAGATAAGGATACAGGCCTGAGAGCCATGTAGAAAAAAAACCTGTGTGAGAAGGTAGCCTAAAAGAAAAATATCCTTAACAGACAGTAGGCACCCCCAACAAATGAAAACAAACCTACTCACACAACTCAAATCACCAATAAGCAAAACTGAAGTAATTTACCATTGGACCCAGATCTGAAAGAAATAAGGACTCTTACATGTTGGGTCTCAGAAACACAAAAAGGTGAGAAAGACTCTGCCAGGTTAATTAAAATCACACTAGCTGAGGATCGTAAGAAACAACAGAGTTTTAGAGAGTCCCGCCAAACAAAGAAGGGCTGATGTCTATTGAAAGAAGATCCGGCAGGCTATCTTGGCAACTAGACCAGGATAAAGAAGGTTTCAACATTCACCCATAGGCCAAGAACATCGGAAGGGAGATGTAGATTGGTTGTCGGCGTAGAGCTAAGAGCAATAAGGTATCAGCCAATGCAAATATTAGTGAACAGTATGGGTAACAGCTAAAAAACAGGCCAAGGTGAGAGGAGTGGCAACAGAAGAAGGGAGGGAGGTAGCTTAACCAGTCAGAGGCAATAGGGCGTGACTGGGAGAAGGGAGCGGGTAGAGCTAATAATCATTTCTCTAGGGGTTGAGATTTCCTTCCCGGAGGTGTAGTGCATATGGAGGTTGCTCAAACTACCCTAATTGTTTAATTTGTATCAGGTTTGAACTTGTTTATTAAGCTAAGAAGGTAAGTAGGTACAAGGGCCAAATCACCTTAAGGTATGTGGCCGACAATCTCCTAAGCCAGTTCATCACGACTTCCTCCTGCTACAAGCCCTCTAGCCATGCGTGACACACCTGGGTCTGAGGAAGTGTCTGGTGCTATAGTTAGAAAACTCCCAGAGAAAATATAGGCCTGAAAACATTGAGTAAAAGAATCTCCAGAAATATGCAACCCATAAGAAAAAACCACATTACGACAGTGAACAACTTAGTAAAAGTCAGGAAACCTTAAGCACACCCAGAAAGGAATACCAGGAACCCAAAATCTATAGACAACGCACCCTTAGCCCACCAATACACTACATTCTGAGAAATCAGGGGTGAGATCAAGGAGCCAACAGGACAAAATTATGGACTCAACGGCACATATATATAGGCGAAGAACCTGGGGCATAAAGCCTAGCTGAGGGGTAAGAGAACCTCAGAGGGAGATCTGATTCTTAACCACGATATTGGAAGTGTGTTGCAGGACACATTAAAAACTCTAGACCTACTGAAATGAGCACCAGGTGGGAGTGCATGCCCCATGAGTAACTGAGGCGGCAGCATGAAGCCAGTAGGAACAAGAAACTTTGTCCTGCACATAGGCAGCCATGGGTATTCAAATTTGAGGCCATTATCCCGGAACTAAGGCTAAGCGAAAAGAGTAGTTCGGTGCCGGCCAGAGAAAGTAGGCAGTAGGGTATGAGATGACAAGACAGTATGAGTGGAGGGAGGAGAGGTTAACCTATACCGCGAAGTAGGAGGGAAAGCAACAGATGTGAGATCACAATTTTTTGATGATACCGACCTTACAAGACATGCTACTCAGGACATAGTAGAATACGACAGATCAATGGCCACCATGGCCACTACTTCACTGAGTGACCGGATTGGAACCAACTGGATGTATTGGTGAGGGGGTTGCTGACTATTCAAAGTGTTAAGTAATGGTGGTAGAACACAGTGAGGAGATAGGATGTGACAGTAACCGTGAAACCCCTAGATAAACACTACCCATAGACAATATGATCCGAAGGGAATCCAAGAGGAGAGGCGGAGGGGAGTAGCGTCACCCTTCAAGGAACTAGGCCATCAAACAAGGTACGAGGTACCATTCGTGATGATTTCCAATGATGTTGAGATTTCAATTGCCAGAGGTGTAGACAAGAAGTATCATGCCAAAACTACTCTAACAAAGCCCACTGTATATAGGCTGTTTACACCTACAACCCTAACCCTGGAGACTAATACTATGTGTTATACAGTTGTATTACTCATAATAGGTCATACATGAAATCCATAGGTTTACCTTTATGAGTTGTTGTGCAACATACCGTAAATTAATCAAGATATATACAACAAATCCTGTCCGCAAATCTCGTTCAATGAGCAAAACAAGTGACTCATTATATATGACTCACAATCTTGAGTTATAGAAACATCAAGCAATCATAATATAATATTAACATGAAACTGCTAGATATGGGAGAACTATCAGTCCACCAACTGCATAGAGTGAAAAAGAATCATACCTATGACTAATCATTATCAGTCATCTGAAAATAATTTCGCTTAGTCAATATTTGTAATACCTGATATTCCCTATAGCCAATATAATCAAACACTAGGCTTGCTGGCCGCAGATATAGTCGATAATAGAATATTAATGGTACAATTGTCATGAGGCTACAGTAATCTGAACAACACAGGAATGATATGTAGTCGAACAGTAGTGTTGTGCATGACTATCAAGGGCTTAATATAGTAGTAAGACTGCTTTTGGACACAATGATCTGAATCGTGAAATACAGGGCGCAACCAGCCCTACAGCTCTTAAGATATCTAAATCATTGAAAACTTCAGTCATCGTGCAAATGCTCACTCAACTTAAACCCTACCTCCCTCATCCCTGGGTACTGAGCACCTGAGACATCAGAATCACATCCAACCTCCCTTTAGTATCCGGTTGGCACAATTGTTTTATTCATTTTAATCTGGGTCATTCTTGGGATTATCCTGTTTGCTTCCCTCGCAACTACCTCAACAATTCACAATACGATTTCCAGTCACCACTAACTCTGTAGATAATGGTATTTTGCTTCATCATAGTGAGTATAGGCAAAACATTAATATTCATCATTCGATACCTAAATACCAGGTCCTGGGTCACCCAGAACATGAAATTAGCCTAAGGTACTCTCTTCGCAATATACTATATAATCTATACATTGTGTCATTTCTTCATTTTTTTTTTTTCTTTTTTTTTTCACAAACCATCTCCTCCACACCTTCAGCAATTGAAATCTCAACACCAGGGAAATTATCGTGGGATTCACCTCCGCCCCTCACCTACCTCTTGATGGCTTCTGCCTAGGGGTGTGTTGCTATCATGCCTCCTCTCCCATTAGGGGTCTGCACCTTCCTCCACGGGGTTCTTGTTCACATTCACCGTTGACTCCTGCTCATGGAGTTCACTTCTCGCCCTTACCCCACACTTTCTTTGCACCTGGCTTAGGTTTTGCACAGTGGGCATTCCACTCCCTTCCTTCACAGTTGGCGCTGAGGCTTCCAAGCCCCTTGCGAAGTGGCTTTCCGTCTAGATTACATGTCTCCTGTCGGCGAACACGGAGGCTACTAACTTCGCGACCTCGCTTTCGCTTCGTATTCAGAAAAGCATCGGCCGCGGTCGTGCTAGTCGGTCATCTCAAGTATTTAGACCAGTCCTTTCGACATCCACCTTCTCTGGTTTTCTTCCTGTTGCTCGGTTACAGCTCTATCCACCCCCTAGCTGGCACCTTACAGTCCCCTCAGCTCGCACCTCACTGCCCAACCTTAACCTGGCTTGCATCCTACTGCTGCTCCCCCATAGTCGACCTTCAGTCTCTATATAAAAACCCCGATCAGTTATACATTTCCTTCTCGCCGTCGCTAATCCAGAGTTGGCACCCCTAAATGGAACCCCAGAGTCCCATCCATCCTCCGCTTGATCCTGCCATAGGGCACTGCTTCATCCCGCAGCACATCTCCAGTGTGCTGGTCCACACTCTCACTTTCTAGCTCAGGCTAATACACGTTATTCATCAGACCTAATTTTCCTTTGTCTGGGGTTCCTTCATTCCATTTGATTTTATACTTTCTGCAGTAGATATCACTAAGGGTTCTCCTCTTCTTCCTGCTTGTTTCTTGCCTTTGTATTCCCTTCGTATATATGAGTATGCTCCTAGGATTTGGTTGTGCGATAGGCGAGATCTGCTGTTTGTCTCATACCAGAGGGACTCGAGGGTTTGGATGTTTCTTGGTGTGAGGAGGATATGCTTTTTCGTAGCCATATCGTTAAGATCCATGCTATTGTTTGTACTTAGTTAAACAAATGCATAGGATTCCAAAAAAAACAAAAAAAAGGATCTTTGCTTCTCTTACTTCTGGGCAATTATCCATCAGCAAAAAAAATAACTTGTGTCCTGAGTGACAGGTGCTTCTGATGCACAGGACACCTAAAACGTCAATCTCAGATCAGAACAGAACCTGATACAGTCCCCAATCTCAGGACGCACCGGATGCAGCACCTGATCTCAGGACGCACTAGGTGCACACCTAATTCTCAGGATGTACTACCTTATCTTCTGGGGATAAGCAAATGGTCACCTGGTTACCTTTTTCTAACCTTGTTCACCCGGGCAGGATGCTCAGAATGCATAGAACGCAGAGGGTGCAACTCGGGATGCACAAGATACAGGGGACACAGATTCGACGTTGCACCACTTAGGACGCAATGGTCCTATATTTGATGCAGGGGATCTTTTTGCTAATGTCTTCATGGTGTCCTCTTCTCCTGATTTTACCACACGGTACTGTTTATCTGTTTTATTGGTTCCTTCTGTTCCAATTTCCAGATGGTTTCCCCTTGGAATACACTATGGTAAAGAGGTTTCATACCTGCCTCCACAGGCTCTTTCGTAATGTTGCGATCAATCTGCAATTTCAGGTTCTTGAATATAAAATTTCGTGAAAATCCTCATAGATCTTAGGAAAATATACCTACCGCTCCATCATCGGTTCCATATGGAAAGTAGCTGTTCACGCAATTACCTGTAGGTGCTGTACAAAACCTCTACAATGTGCCTGCCACAAACCTGACCGTTGATGGCAAAGGCTTATTGTTAATAATACCTGTGTTGGTCACGTATCAGAGCTAAGGAGTAATTGAGGAGATTACAGGTGTTTATCCTGATCATAGTTTATTGAAATTTTGTGTATATTTGCAAGTAAATTTCATGACACTACTGTGTACTTTTTTTACTTGTTCTGTATTTCTTCTACTCCAGTTCACCACTTAAATTACTACAGCTAAGACATATATTGTAGTGTTTTATTGTTTATTACAGAGTTATATTTGACAATTTGGCATTTGGTTTCCTATTGGATATTCAGTAATTTACGGGTGTTTATTCATCTCTTATGCACCACTCTTGGTCATGATATTTCTAATTATCTCCTCACACCATCATGGATTCACACTTATGATTTGTGATGTACTTGGCAGGATTTCAGGGACTACTTTATTCGCGCTTAGGTTTTTTCCCTGGTTTTTCCTATATTTCTGTGATATATCTGATGGGGAAACTTTTGTATAAATATGCTTGCTACCACCCACCTCACTCAGAAGAATAAGAACAAAAACCTCATACTCGAATGACTCTGCTCAATAACTACTCACTTGTCATACCACTACATCCCCCTCCCACTTTGTCTTATTATCCACATAGAATTAATATTCTCTTTCGTGTTCTGATGTTGAAGAGCTTTCTGAGCCGAGGCCCTTCTGACTCTATAAGCAATACACTTTGACACTGCCTACCTACTGCGATCAACTGCCAAAGACATTCTGCCTTCACCCTATCTACCTACTTCCTAACAATCATTGTTGTGTACCGATCTACAGTCCCTCCGTGAAACTGTTTATGATGATGATATATTAACTCCTCATCTAACCAATCGTTTAACTTCTAGCACACCTGAAACAGTCAAAAAAAACATCTAACTGACTGATGAATATGGTGAATAGTTAATAATAATAATTTTGCTATGATACATGGATATTTGAAAATGAAGATTAACAATTAAATAAAACCTAATACTAGGTATGTAATATAATAATATCCTATTGCCCTCCTGTGAAGCTTCTTGTACTTTTGTGTTTTTTTTATTGGTAAATTTAATTTGTACATTTTCAAAGTTCATAGTATGATATTTACTTTAATTTTAACCCTCTAGAATAATCTTTCCCTTAGTGGAACGTTTTTTAAAATTTTGAGTATTGTTTAGGATGAGCAGGCTGTTAGAGCCATGGTTACTCAACATGCTGACTCAGCTGCATCATGAACACTTTTGCATACTGGAGGTACCTCATGTACCCATTCTTATTGTATGCAAAGTGATATTCCTTGTGATTTCTCTTGGCGTCGCAACAGCTTTTCACTCTCTTAAAGGAAGCGATAGCCCTCTTGCAACACAACCTTCGTCTTTTTTCCTCCAGACACTCAGTCTGCGTAGTAGGGAACTGTTAGCCGGGTTGCTAACTTCACAGATATTGAGCTAACTAGGCCCTAGTTCGAGGGCATAGAGGTGTGACAGGAAGGCTTGGTAAGTAATTGGCAAGTTATGTTTTCTCAAACTTACAAGATTTCTTAATAACTTGTTATATTGTTAAGGTCTCTTCTCTATTACTTGATGATTCTTCAACCACCGGGGAGTCTCCTTCTATTTATACCAAAAGTCTACACTACTTTTCTTTCTTAAGGACTTAAGTATCTTTGAGTCTTTCAACTTTATTCAGGAAAGTACGAACACTCTCTGACCCTGAAAGTAATTCTCCCACTCGAGCTAACAGAGTCTCCTGACCACTAATTCATCTGTCTGTGTCCACACTCCACCAGTAGTGAGTCTTCAATCTCTTTGTCCTAATGAACTATGTGCTAATATATGCAGCACATGAGCAACAGGCCAATAGTTCTCCTTGAATACCCAGTGATCAGTTTGGATGGCTATCTTTCAAAACAGTATGCATATATATACAACTGTACTGGATATGTAATAGATTTCAAATATCATATCGTACTAATCAGTAGTTTACTTTAGGGAATGTGAACTCTTCTAGTTTGCTGAGTAGCTCGCACAGATGCCTCCTATTTTGTCCTACTTCTAGTGAGCCCTAGGATTCAGACCTACGGTAATTCTCTTGAAGCTCCATATCTCGTACTCCATACGTGAGCTATTCACATATGGATAACATGAACACCAAGTTGTCTGATCTTGTACATAAAGTCCTACTTGATTGAGCTAGAGGTTAGGGTTGCAGCGAGCAAGGTTTGGTAATTGGGAAGGCTATTAGTGTTGACATAGAAATACCGCCCAGGTCTGAGTAAAGTGCTGATCTTAGTTCATATCATTTTTTCAAGGAATCTTGACTCCTTAACACTACCACAATTACTGATACTGGTCAAAGTAGATAATATGAAGGACATTAATCACCAGAAACTCAAGAAACCATTACCATTGCCGCTTGTTCTCCTCCTCCTGATACCACTGGTAGCTCTAAAAGCTCTGTATAGAAATAAGTACCAAGACCACAGTCCTCTTCAGCTCTACCTCTACCAGCGCCCACAACATCTACTCCGGCTTCTAATAATTATATTCAAAGTTCTAATAACTTGGTTGTTTTCAACTACCAACTCAACTCTGTCCCAAGGCTCACTATAGCAGAAAACTGCCGTGCTTGGAGAGAGATATATCAATATGTTCTTGAACCTTTAACTGTTTGAATAATGTAAACATATTCCAGGTCTAAGCCCAACACCAGGTACATGCAAGATAGGATAACTCTCAGGTTACAGAGTTGTAAAGACTATAACAACTCAGTCAATTATAATACAAATTGGATCAAACAAAATAATTTCAATTCCGAAATTGTAGCAGAATTATCACACCCTGGGAAGATTGAAAAAAAGAAAAAAATGTTTGAAGAAGTGTGTGAAAAAGTGAGAATTATTATGGAATATTGAAAGACAGCCAGATTAACAATATAGAGATGATAGGTAATCCAAAACTAGAATCTAAAACCCAGCATACAGCTTTTAAGTAGGTGAATCATTGGAATCAAAATAGCTTGCAGCATCAGAAGATTTGTTTTGATCAAACAACGCTATTTGAAAGTAATTAGGCAGCATAAATATCACTAATAATTATAATGAGTTTAAAGACAAAAACAGTAAGACAAGAGTAAACCAAGATGATATATATCATGTAGGGTGTTACAAAATAGCAGAGATTATAAGAACTGTAGTTTCACAAGAATATATGTCCTAATAGTTTGCTTAATTCGCTTTAGAGTAAGATAGTTTAAAGCCTGATGTATTTCAACTAAAAGATGAGAGAATGATGAGAATATTATAATTAAACAGTTGAGGAATTATCAGGTAATGTCTATTTATACTTTCATTTAATAAATGAATATTGGGTATTAAATATAGAAGTATACACTTTAATAATATTTTAAATGAATTAAGCATAAATTGAAATTACGCAATTTTTACTCATTTGCATATATTGTTTGATTGCAACACTGTTTCCAATAACAATCTATTCCTTACTGGCCTGTTAATAAAACTCTACTCATGTTAATAAAATATAGCTCTCTTATATCCACTTTATATGCTATTCTGACCATAGTTTCTCCTTAGAAAATTTTATCTTTGTACATACCTATTATCTCTACAATATTCTCCAAGCCAGAAAATAATGCACTCAATGCTATATCAGATTCCAAATAATTTCCTACCACAAATAGTGGAATTTACAAATTTAAATAAGAAGAACATGAGCAAAAATTATTAACTGCGTCCTGTGCGTCCTATACTACTGACCCTCCGGACGCCCAAAAGGTCAACCGCTACATTGGATAGGGCGCCTTAACGACATCGTGTCCTGAGGTCAATACCTTTGACTCACCACATCCAAATGGTTTTTGTTTTTTTTGAATCATATGCATTTGTTAAGGTACCAAGACGGCATTCAGCTTATCGTTATGGCCAACAACAACATTTTCCACAGCACAACAGGAAACATCCAAAGCGGAAGTCCCTATGATATGAGACCAACCACACATCTTGCCTATCACCCAACCAAATCTTACGAATATACATGTATACGTCAAGCAAGTAGGACGACATGAGGCAAGCAGGAAGTAAAAGTGAACCCTTAGCGATATCTGCGAGAACAAAAGGTGAACGAAACAAACAAATGAACCCCTGATAAAGCAAAATTACGTCTGATAGATGACATGTATCAGCCTGAGCTAGGAAGTGACAGTAAGAACCTGAACACCGGAGTGGTGCTGGGGGACAAAGGGGTACACAATAGCAGGATAGGGGGATGGATAGAGGAGACTCCCATGAGGTGTCCCTAGTGGGTGTGCTAAAAGGACAGGAGTGACAACCAGGAGAACGGATGTAACTAAGCGGAGCTTTTGTATAGCTACCGAAGATTGACAGCAGAGGGAGGGGCAGCAGCAATATGTGAGCAAGACAGGGACAGGGTAGTAGGGTGCCAGCCCACAAGGGGGTAGTACCGTGCCAGCTGAGGGAGTGGATGTAGCGGTTACCAAGCAAAGGGACGAATACCAAAGGAGGTGGATGCAGGAAGAAGTAGTTCAAACCAGTACGACAACGGACTAGAGAGAGGATGGCCGCTGCTTTTCCAAATGCGAAACGTGAACAAGGCTGTGAAATTATTAACTGAAGCGTTCCCTAAAAGGAGGCAGGTAGGGGAGAGACAAAGGTCCAGCGCAAAGGTCTTGGAAATGTTCACGCGAATCGTGAACAAAGGGCAAGAAATGGCGACTGTGCAAAAGCTAAGCCAGGTGGAAATGAAGTGCAGGGTCAGGAAGGGGAGAACCAAACTTTGTGAGCGGGAGTCAACGATGAACTGAAACAAGAACCACATAGATTAAGGGGGGGTGGAGCCCCCAAAGGGAGAAGGATAGTTGTAGCATCACTCCAATAGGCAGCAGCCATCACGGGGGATAAGAGAAGGGGATGGTGGATCCCACAATGATTTCCCTGGTGTTGAGATTTCAATCGCCGGTGGTGTAGGGAAGATGTTTTGTGTCACCACTTCCACTGTGCTTTTTTTTTTTTTTTTTTTCAATTATATTGTTTCTACAGTACAAGAAATAGCATGCATCTTGTCAACATGGCCAAAACAAAACCGAAAATCAAATAACAAGCCGCAGAGGAAAGAACTATAATCTGCACCCCCAATGCGACCAATCAGTGTTGTACAGCAGCCTAAGCTAACAAAAGAAAGGTATGGACTTCAAACCAGTTTGAAGGAGAGGGGGCAAGTATGGGAGGGGTAGTCAGGAAGGGGTTGGGTGACGGGAGGTGTAGCGAAGGAGGGAGGGGTAGCATCCCGAAAGGGATGCCTGTAGCAGTAATGCGTATGAACTCAGCAAGGCCAATGAGCATTTACTAGTCTGACCAGATATGGGCCTCTGGGCCCAGATCCAAGACCCCTTGGAGGAGGTGAGATCTTTGCCATGCTGTCGAGGAGCAGGAAAGACTAGCATACTCGAGGGACGGGGGCGCTGCAGAGGGAAGAGGAGATGTGTAACAACCCTACAATAGTTGGCTACAATGACTATCACAATAGCCCAAATAGTATACAAAGGGGTAATCAGAGGTGGTATGGTCTCATATACCTACTATACTAATAGGTGGTGACCTAGGACAAGACCTAGGAAATAGTAGAGTAGCCCTGGGTACTGTACGAGGGGGGTTAACCTTTAGGGAGGAAGTTCGCAGAAAGTCAAGTAATTTATGGGAACATTACGCAGCCCTCCGAGAAGATATTTATGGTCGACTGGAGGACTTCCAGAGCGGTTAAAGGCATAAGAGGACAAAGTTACCCTACCTTAGGAATTTGATACTTATGCTGATGGAACTCAGTTACCCTACTGAAATATCCAAGTTACCCTACCAATACTGGCAAAGTCATCCTACAACATAGAGGTAGATCGGCTCACATTCTATGGGGTTTTAGATATTCATGGGGGCACTGGCAGCTGCGCAGGAAGGCCCCACGCCTGAGTAAGGGTTGCCCGAACATGGTATTGCAGTTGGGGGGGTTTGGCTAACACCCCCCTCTGGCCCAAGCGTTGGGCCGGCGCGTCATAGGCAGACGGCTGCATATTTGCTCGGTTGCTAGTAAAAAGAGGTTGTTGGAGAGGCGGGCGTAACACCGTATATGTGGTTGCCCTGCGTCCGACTGAATGTCTTTCACAAAATATCGAAGGGGAGTATTGGTAACCACCAAAATTGGGGTCGCCCATATATGATCTGTCCAGCTCCTAGAAGTCTATCTTAGCCTACGGGTAGTAGAGTAGTGTTCCTAGTGGTACTTAGGTAGTTAAGGAGGCCAGGGCCTGTTTGGGACAAATACCTCTGTAACCAGCTGGGACCTTCTGCCCTTCATTTGTAGAATTACTATGAGTTGTGAATGGACTCTAGAGGTACGAGTCATATCACAGTAGAGTATGTCCCGAGAAGCTGGTGATAGGTAGCGCTCACATAGCCAATCATCGGCTACATCTCACCGGGGGAGCTTGCATGTCAAATTTTCACATTGAGTACTTGCATATATTAAATGATAGACTGGATAGCTTGTATAGACGAAATTACCACTGAGCCGGTGAGTCCACCACCTAGTTATTAACTCCGGTTGTTGTCATAACAGCCAGCCACTGGGATGACTTCAATAGCAAGAGTTCTTCCACCAGCGGTTGTATTGCAGATGTATTGCACAAACTCCTATCCTATTGACGGAGTTAAGTGTACCCGAGTTGGTCTGATACTTCCATCAGGATAATTCTTGAGGGTGGGCGGACCTCAGATAGCCCTAAGCAGGACAGGGTGCTCGTCCAAGGTTGGATCACTGGTGAATGTCAAAGGCTTAAATCTGATATCTAGTTAAGTTTAAGCATTTAGCATCATATTTCGACAAGAAACCTTTCCTGGAGAGAACTAAATTGAGTGAAGCTTTGAGCTTAACTATATTAACTTTACAGTTTGATTCTTTTGAATTATTTACCTCATCTTTATGTTCTACTTTGAGTATTTGGTGCGGTCACAACCTTAGAGTTCACCTCTCTATAGGGTCCCCCGTTACAGCCAGGTAGCTCTTCCCAGATTGTATTTGGTGGATCCTACAGGCTATGAACTTGCCCAAGCCCAGATAGAGGTGAGGGCTGGTAGCCGAGGTGTAGGGGTAGTATTCTGATCAAGGGTTAAGGCCCTAGTCCATGAGCAGGTATGAGTTGGAATGGGACTTTGGTCTCACGTAGGAGGGGACATCCGGGGGGCCTGGAGATAAGGTACTCTGTGAGGGGCCTGGAGATCGGTGGGTGGGTGGCAACATCCGAGATGAGGGGAGCCATTATGAAGGCAAATCCAGTGAGTGCCTTGTGGCGGTATCTGTGGTTATTAACTTTGTTGGGAGGAGCGTCCCAAGATAGGTTAAAGGAAAGGTAGAGTTTGTCAGTGATCTTTTTCTCTGTCTGGCAAGGGCCCCGACAAGAAGAAAAGGTGGGGAATGATTTTGGGATGCGTGCTGTAGCTGGGTTGACTGCCGGAGGGGAGTATATGAGTCTCTCGCCGGTGAGTCGCCGTTAGTGGTTGACCAGGCAGGGAAGGAGGGGGGCATGCCTGTGTATAGAGACATACTGAGTTTGTGGTTGAACAATGGTTAGTTGTCCATCTGCAGACCCGTCGCCAGAACACTGCCATGAGATCCATAATGATCTGGAGAGGGTACCTTACGGCCTAACTGTATAGGAGGATAGGAGCAATGAGTGAGCTTGCGAGAGTAAGGCAGAGATGTGGGGGAACACCAATGTCACCACTTCCTCCTGTTTTCATTTTTTTTTTTGGTTTTTAAAATTATATGCCTTTGTTTAAGATACAAATCAGAGCATGAATGTTAATAATATGGCCACGAAAAACCATATCCTCCTCACCCCAGGAAACATACAAACCCCCAAGTTCCTCTGGTATGAGACCAATTGCACATCTCGCCTAACTCCCAACCAAATCCTACAAACACACTCATACATAGGGAGGAAGTAGAAAGGAAAGATTCAAGCAGGAAGGAGAGGAGAACCCTTAGTTAAATCTAGTACAGACAGCATAAAAACAAAAGAAATGAATGAACCTCTGGCAGGGGAAAGTTACGTCGGATGGATGACGCTGAACAGCCTGACCTAGGAAGTAAGTGTCTGTAACTGTGTGCCGGAGCGGTGTCGGTGAACTAAGCGATGCCTGATGGCAGGAGAGGAAGACAGGATGGAGTGGTCTCTGAACAGGGGTTCTCGGGGGGAGTGGCAAAGCAGTATTAGCGAAGGCAAGAAGGCCGGGCGTAACAAAGCTGCGTTTTTGTATAGCAACCGAAGATCAACAATAGTGGAGCAGCAGTAGGGTGCGAGCCAGAGAGATAGGGTAGTAGTTTGCCAGCCGAGGGGACAGGAAGGTTCCAGCTGGGGGAGTGGGTGTACCTGTAATCGAGCAAAGGGACAAAGAGCCAGGGAGGTGGATATAGCAAGGATTGGTCCAAATACTTGAGACAACAACCTAGAGTAACAGCGGCCGCTGCTTTTCCGAACAGGAAATGAGGACAAGGTCCTGCCCTTCCGGACAAATGCATTCCCTGACAAGATGCACATAATCGAGATGGAAAGGTATTTCGCAAAGGTCATGGAAAGCTCAACGCCGACCGAGAACCAAGGGAATGGAATGCCGACCATGCAAGATCTATGCGAGATGCAGAGGAAGTCCGGGGTAGGGGGGGAGGAGAAGCAGAGTTGATGAGAGGGAGTCAACAATGAATGGGAACAAGAACCCCCTTGAGCAAGGGGCGTGAACCCCTTGGGCAAAGTGTGATAATGTCATCACTCCCCTAGGCAGAAGCTATCAAGTGGGAGGAGAGGGGGTGGTGTCGATCTCACGCTAATTTCCCTAGTGTTGAGATTTCAATCGCCGGAGGTCTAGAGGAGATGATTCTTGTCGTCACTTCCACATACCATCTTGAATTATATAGAATTCGGCACCCACATCTTGAAGCAGTTCATGGCTGAGTCTTGGGGTCCTGCTAACTTTGTATGTAAAGCCCTCCTGTCCTGATACTATCATTTTCTTACTTCTTGCATCAGGATTGCTTCTGATCCTAGGTCCTCACTTCATAATTATGTCCTCCTCCAACAACTGTCGTCTAGCTTTAGCCCGTACTTCAAGCCCATCATTTGGATTTCATCCTGATCCTGCATGACAGTATCAAGAGGCTTTCTAGACGGCCTGTGAGCTGGGCTTATGCAATCCAAACGTCTCCTGCAGGTTCTTGTAAACACTCAAAACAACATCATGTTCAAAGTACGCTGTGGATTGGACATCTGGACACTCCAACTATCGCATAATCATGATGTTGCTAAGTTCAGGGCGTTATTATGGCGGCTCCCATATTATTGTTACTCTAGTAAGACATCTCATTATTCCAGTTTATTACTAGTCCTATTCTACAACTACACAGATTGTCAACTACAGTCACCTGGTGTAGACCTCGAGGTAATGGTGATTTCCACGATTCAAGATCTCTCCCCACTATTCCTCAGTATGGACCTAAGTGCTGCCAGCAAAATTCCTTACATTGTTTCCTATATGATATTCATGAGCGCTTTGCAGATAAATTTCAACAAGTTAATGTTCAGGCTCCGCAGGGGTGAGTGCAAATTGTATTATCTGACCCTGGTGCGAGACAATGTTGAGATTCGTCCAGGTTGAAGGAAAGGGGGCTGGCCATGTCAGGGCTCTGGGCACTCAGTTGCTCTAGTCCGAGTGTCAGCTCCTTTGAGTTATCTGGACTTGGTGGACTTGAGTCGAGCATCTAGAGGGCCTGCGCAAAGGCCGTCTGGCTGTAGTCAAAGGACATATCCCTCATCTGAAAGGTTTACTGAATATGTCCCTGTTGATCAACAAGCGTGGTGCATTTGTTCGTAGTAAGTTCTCATTCGGTAGCTCAGTATTGCTTCCTTCAAGATAACTGATGCCAAAGTTCAGTGTCATCTTCATCATGATCAGTTTCAAAAACTTCTCTCCATTCTTTGAATCCTTCATTCTCTTTCAGCATATGTTCAGCCATTGTCACAGGTAAATTCGTCAGCATCAGTTATGGTATCTGCTTGGGCATAGCTGGTGAGGTATTCTTCTGTCCAGACAAAAGATCTTGGATAAAAGATTTGCCGTCAGATCAAAAGAGATTGCTGCCTGTTGTGTGTATCTTACCTCCAATGGCATCAGGTTTGAAGGCTGTAGTGTCCTGATAAACACCAGGATAGCACACTTGAAGTGTATACCACAGTATTGAAAATGTCAGACATACAAGTGTGCCATTGATGAGGTCGACAAATTCTGGATCATGTATTCTCAGCTCTCTCTTGGCATTTTAATACTTCCCGTTTATGGCGAGGGCAATCAGGGGTGTAAGGAATCTGAATTTTGTTCTCTGTCCCGAGTACAGAGTCAGCTATGCCAAGTTGTGTGAATTGTACCATCACTAAGAGTCAAACCTCATATCCAGACAGGGAGGCATATATACCAATCATCTTCAAGTGGAAATTCGACCCTACGAGTGATAGCTGTCTGGTCATGCGGCAGTTTGTATAGATCTGAGATGTGGCTTTTTATATATTACACATATTGAGCGGGCATACCGCTGTGTTTTTGATGTATCTAAGGTAGATAGTACAAGATACTATATTTGATAATAGCTGCCCACACTCAGATGTGTATACCCTTCTCAGATAGTTCACTATTTCTGCCATACGCAATCTTATCTGTAGCCCTATTCCAAAATCTATACACCTCTGATGTTAAAGCAATTTGGTTTGGAAGTGGGTCAACAAAATGAGTGTAGGGGAAGATTAGACTCTTCACAATGCTTGGTATTTCTGGTTCAATAGGGATGAGAGTGTTTCAGTGTAAATTAATTTTGTGCGATACAGTCAGAGGTCCTGAGGAGCTTGGTTCTGAGAGTGGACTCGAACTTCTGATAACACACTCGGTAGGAGTATTATGGTCGCCAAGTGAGAAAGAATACCAGATTAATCTTGAGAAGTGAAAGGTGTGGGATTGGACAGGTATACCAGGAGTTATTATCACTCCAGATGCGGGAGTCTGCAGGGGAATTGCTATATCCTGTAAGCCAGAGAATGTCAAAGTTCTCACCGGCGTTGCCCAATTATTTCTTGAGGGATGGCTCGGTGGTTAGACTGGAGGTCATGCTTCAGACTCGTCATCACAATCAAGGTCTCCTTCATCAATTTGTATGTCTGGCTCAGTTTGCCCATTGTAACAGGAGCACCATATATGGAGGTAAACTCTAAGGTTGCCACCACACCACAACTCAAAGTAGAAGAATCAGATAGAGTTTATAATTCACGAAGAATTAAAATAGTTAAACTAAAAAATCTTTAAGCTATAGGCTTCACTAAATATATTCTCTAAAGGAAAGCTAGTTATCGAAGTAGAATGCCAAACCCTTAAACTTACGTAGATATCAGATTTAAGCCTTTTGACATTAAGCACGACTCGCACTTTGTGAGAGCACCCTGTCCTCCTCCGGGGTCTCCGGGATTTACCCTCTATCAGGGGTTATCCTGCCAGAAGTATCAGAACAACTTGTGTACACTTAACTTCGGCAATAGGATATCAGTTTCTGCAATGTTTCTCCAATACAACCGCAGGTGGAAAAAGTATTCCTCTGAAAGTCATACTAGTGGCTAACTGTTATGACTACAATCAGAGTAAATACATAGGTGGTGGACTCAATGGCCCAGTGGTAGCTTCGTCTACACAAGCTATACAGTCCGTTATTTAATTTATGCAACTACTCAATGTGATAATTGGGTATCCAAGCTGCTCCACCAAGATGTAGGCAATGATTTGCTAAGTGGTCGCTTCCCATAGCCAGACTCTCAGGCCATATTCTACGGTGATAACATTGATACATCTAGAGTCCATTAATAATCCATAGAAATGCTGCAAATCAAGAAGAGAAGGTCCGGGCTGGTTACTAATGTATTCGTCCCAAAGCACTCTGGCCTCCTTGAATTACCTAAGTACTACTAGGAAGACCATCCTACTACACATTGGCTAAGATAGACACCAAGGTGCTGGAGGAACCATATATGTGTGACCCCGATATTGATGGTTACCCATACTCCCTCTTTATATCCTGCCAATGACATTCAGGCGGACGGATGACCACGACTCCTATGGTGTTATAGCAGCTGCTGTGATAACCTCGTTTTACTTGCAAACAAGCAAGTAGACAGCCGTCTGCCTATAACGCGCCGTCCCAATGATGGGGTTACAGGTGCGTGTTAGCTAAACCCACCCAAGTTCAATAGGATGTTTGGCCCACCTATATTCTGGCGTCGAACCACTCTGCCCGGATACGTTTACGCCAATGAACATCTAACTGCCCATAGAATATGAGGTAATTGACCTCAATGTTCTACCATCACTTTGCTGGTGAAGGTATGATAACTTGGACTCCTCAGTAGTGTAACTGGGGTCTATGGGCATAATGGTAAAATTCACAAGTTAGAGTAACTTTGCCCTTTTGTGCGTTTAACCCCATCGGATGTCCTGCTGTTGACATCTAAGATTATCACAGAGGCCTGTGTAATGTTCTCATATCTCTCTTGCCTTTATGAGAACTTACTCCCACAGGGTTACCCTGCCTTACAGAATACCCAAGGCTACTCAACTATTTCCTAGGCCTTGTCCTCAGTTAACCAGCTATTTGTATACTAAGTATATGAAACTATATAACCTCGGGTTACCACTAGCTATACAATTTGGGCTAATGTCATAGGCATATTAACTACCTACTCTAGGGTCATTACACTAGTCCCCTCTTTTCTTGATATGTCCTCAGACCGTCAACATCGTCTTTTAGTGCTACGATTTGGATTGTCTATAACCCTATGGTCTCAAGGTTTAAATACATACCTCTCCTGGAACTGTTCCAATTCTTGCATTCCGGTATCTTCTGACATCTCAAACATTTCCCATCAATCCTCTTCTGGACTGTACCCTTCCCAAGCAACTCTGTACTGCTCAAATCTGTGGGGAAACATCTTCTTTAGATTCCCATATGACCTACTGTGAACTATCTCTGAGCCAACATACCTAGGCTTATTGTCTACAATGTCTAGCGCTGGTACTTCGTTGTGAAGTATTCCCTTGAGATCCTCTCGGTAAGGGTCACAGTGGTTAACACGAACCATCTCCCCTACATCTCGGGCGATTGAAATCTCAACACCAGGGAAATCATTGTGGGATACTCCACCACCCCCTCTCCTTCCCCTTGATGGCTTTTGCCTAGGGGAGGACTCTAACAACCACACATGGAACACAGCATAAATTTTCCATCTCCTTGCAGCTCAATCTCATCGGCCCTAGAACCAATTTTGCACAGGACAACAAATTCTCTAAGTATCAGGTCGTCTAGCTTTTCTTAAATATCTTTGTGCATAGGTTCTCGCGATTAAGCTTGACTTTGTCTGCTTTCTTAGCTTCCCTGTAGAGGACATTCTCTAGCATGACATATTCCGCAGTGGGCTGTCTTTTCTGATCACCCCATTTCCATTGCCTTTCGTGTGCCAGTTGTATTGTCTCTCAGATTTCTTGCAAGGTCCCTTCCCAATCCTTGACCATAAGCTCACTGTCTGGGTGTATTCCCTGATTATTTGACAGCATCCTCGACGATTGAATTTATCGGTAGAATCCATAATTAATTTCAACAGGACTAGCCCCTTTGGATTCAGATGTTGAAGTATTGTACCCATATTCCACCAATGGCAACAGCAATACCCTATCTTATTGTTGATAGGTGCAATCACTGCTCAATGATTGCTTTAGTGTCTGGTTAACTCTTTCGGTTTACCCATCACTTTCAAGATGCAATGCAGTCGACATATTCAACTTTACTTACAGTAGTTGCAGGAGTCTTGTGCAAAACTTGGACTTGAATTGGGTATCTGAGTCAGAGACGATAGATTCAGAAAGCTCATCGAGGCTTCAGATTTCAATCACAAACCTGATGGCCAGTTCCATAATATGTTCCTCAGCCTTTAGGAGAATGAAGTGTACCATATTGGAGAACCTGTCCACAATGACCTATATCTTTGTATACTCTTCGGATGTTGGTAATCCAACAATGAAGTCCATGCATATTGCCGTCCATGGCCTCTTGAGAGCTTCTATTGGGTCTAGTAGCCATACTTGTTATGCCTGATAACTTTATTACCTTGACATACATCGCAAGACCGAATGTACTCAGTAATATGTTCATTCATTTTAGGCCAATAGAAGTTAGCCCTAATCCTACCAATTGTCTTGTACCTTCCAAAGTGCCAGGCAATCTTTAAATCATGTTCTGCCTCGATCATTGTTTCCCTTAGACCTTCATTATTTGCAATATACCACCTATCTTGATACAGGAGCAAGTCTGTTTCCATAGTAAGATTTCGATTGACCTTACTATCCCCTTTCCGGAGGGCCTTTAGCATTGGTAAGTAGGTTTGATTATTATCGACTGTTTTACAAGAGTCTCATGAAAGGTTGTCTGTAACCGAAATCCTTGGCAGGTCTGCAACATATGTGGTCGCAAGAAGATGGGCTCCTCATAAATATACTGTCCCGAGCGAAAAATGGTAAAAGGTTCGCAATTACTACGCTCTTCAGGGTGGTGGTCCATACCCCTCGACAATGCATCAGTTTTCTCATTCAAACATCCTTTCTTATAAACAATCTTAAAATTGAACGCTTGTAGAAATTCAGCCCAGCGATGTTGCCTTCGCTTCACAGTCTTGATTGTATTAAAGTTATCTAAATTCTTGTGATCAGTGTACACCAATATCTGATCAGCAACTGAGATCAACATATATGCTATTTCTTTAAAGGCTTCTACTATCGCGGCTCTCTCCTTGTTATGAACATTATAATTAATCTCACCTGGCATGAACTTTCTACTATGAAAGGCTACAGGGTGCCATTTCTCATCTTCACAGAGTTGAGATACTATGGCCCCTACCACAAAGTCACTAGCGTCGGTTTCCAACTTAGCTAGATAAGTGTCATCAAAGTGTGTCAGAATTGGGCCCATGGTAAACATTTTCTTTTATCTGTCAAATGCCTCTTGACACAAAGGAGTCCATGCCCATTTGATACCTTTCTTTGTCAAGTCTGTTAATAGTTTAGCTATTTTACGAAAACCCTTTATGAACCGACGATAGATATTACCAAAGCCCATAAAGCTTTGCACAGCCACAACTATCACAGGCGTTGACTAAGCTCGGATCTCATCAAACTGAGTACTTGTCTTAGAGATTCCTATATTGGATATCTTATATTTCAGGAACTCTGGTTTCTGTTGATATAAACTTGCTTTCTGAATAGTAACCCAAAAACAGGCCTTTCTTAGCCGTTCCATCACTCACCTTACAAGGGTGACATGTTCTTCTACAGTCTCAGCATAGAGCAATATATCATCCATATAGGCGATGGCTCTGACATGTAATATGTCACGGAATACATTATTGATCCTACTCTGGAACATTGATAGTGCATCGCATAACCCAAATGGTATCATGGTAGATTCATAAAGACCGTATCAGCTTTCAAAGGGGGTCTTCCATTCCTCTCCTGCGGCGATCAAGATAAGATAATAACCATTCTTCAAATCCAATTATGTGAAGATAGTTGCTTTACCGAGCCTGCTACTAAGCTCGCTCATCAAGGCCAATAGATACTTATTCTTAATAGTAAACTTGTTCAACCCTCGGTAATCAACACATACATAAAGCGTACCATCAGGCTTTCGCACAAATAAAATAGGAGCACCAATTGGCAAAGAAGATCTTCTAAGCTTTCCACAGTCCTCTATTTCCCTAATATAATCTCATAATGGGTCTAACTTCTTCTTAGACAAGTGATATCTAGGTCCATCTGCCACATGGCATCAGGGATCAGGTCCATACGATAATCATATTTTGTATGCTCAGGTAGAGCATTTATCCTTTCTTGACTGAATATGTCGCCATAATCTTGATATTCTGGAAGGATTTTGAGCTTGATGTCATCCCCGTCTTCATCCATATACAGGGCAATTCCAATGACAAAAATGTTGTCCGAGTCTTCGGCTAGGAGTTCTTCCTCTATAATGAACTCTACGTCTTTTTCTTTTCTAAGAGAGTGGGCTTTACAAGAGTCAGACCGACACTTCAAACTTTCCTTTCCCAGTTGATATCTGGCTTGTGATCTTTCAACCAGGACATTGGAAGGTAACCATTGACTTTGCCTGCCAGCATATCTATAACTTCAAATCACATTTTATTCACATAGTTTCCTAGGTAGATCTCGACTGAATTAGTGTCGTGGAGACATGAACCTGGCATATGATTCCCACTGGCATCTGTAATAGGTGTTGCATCCTTCTGACGAAAACAAGCTACGTGGGTATTTTTGACTCAATCACTGCTTAACACAGCCCACTTAGCGCCACTGTCTAACAATAAGAGGGCTTCACCACTCAGCCTTTCTTAATCATCGCTCCATTCCAATCTTACTCTCATTTGAATACATCTTGTATGTTGCAGTGGACCTTCCAACCTCAACCTCTTTTGGATCTCATGTCCCTAAATATTGCAGTTATTATTTCTGAGAAGAATTTGGTATGATTGTATAGTAGCTAGTGAATATCTCTTGCCTTTCGACACAAGATTGGCCACAACCGGTTATCAATAGCTTTGATCACTTGATAAAATTACCAGGTTTAAATGGCTAGAGTGTTTGCTATCAGGCCAGCATGATTTCGGGTAATCAACCCTCCTCAGGTAAATTTGCAAAAATAACTTCCATTCCTAAGTCAAGTAGGGCTTGACAAAATCAAATACCAAATCCCAACGAAATTGCTTCCACAACGTTTAAACCATATGAGATAAGCAAATAACATTTCAAATAATCATATAAGAAATACACAAAAGCTAAATAGAAAGAGCTGTAACCATCACAACACACTACCAAAGAAAGCTTCCTTCATTGTGCATTATCTAGCACAATTTATTAGTTTCAGTTTGGAGCACTTAAAGTTGAGGAACATACAATCAACATTCTGCATCTTCACCTAGCATGCCCATCATTCGGCCTAGCCTGAAGTTTTAGCATCTTGCCATCCATGAATTCTTATAATATATTAAAGCTTACCTAGTCATCAGTGTGGGTATCAACCTCTAAGATGTCCAAATCTGGAGAAGGCGATCCAGGGAGCTCGGCAACAACTTGTTAAACAGCAGGTTTTGGAGGGGCTTCGATGCCTCTCCTTTTTGCGACTTGGGTGGCTTGGTGGCCACCATCACCAGTGTCTCGTTTTCAACTAAGTCGTGAGGAGACAACAACTAGGGTTGTTGATGCACAATTTGCGCAGTAGTCACCGTCTTGTTGACAACGAGAATGTTGTTTCAACTCTTTCTGCTTCTCAATCAGAATCTGAGGCATATTATAATGCATCTGCGAATGCTGTGTCTCTGAAGGGTTTTGTAAACCCTGGCACCCAGTTGCAGGGCTTCTGCTGCCTTGGCCCACTGGCCTTCTTCTCCTTCCTCTACCCTTTTCCTTCAGAAGTATAGCTGTTGTCGCTCTTTATACCCTTCGAAGGCTAACTCTACTTTTTATTCAATTACGAAAATTGGAGGCATCTTCGAGCTGGTGCCCAGTTTGGTGCAACAGCTCTAGGTAATCCATATATGCTACAGGAGGTGAGGTCTTCATGGACCAGAATGTATTGAGGATATTGGGGATGCGCATGCGTATCCAATCTTTATCAAACTCCCTGCTATACACTAACACTGCCCCAAGGCAGACATGTTCGTCGATAGAGTGATCAACCTTTGCGTCCTTCATTTCCAACTTGTCTCCATTCCTTCAGAGCCCGAATTCTCTCTGAGTGACCGCCAATGCTAGCTTCCACACCCTTGCGAAATCCTTTCCAGGTTCCGAGGTCGTTTTTTGTATCAAACCTGATCCCTCGTCGTTGGGCCCCATCATTGTTAATGTGTGGGTGCATTGTGTTATACATGGCTTATGTGGTATCTTTTAAAAGAGGGATGACGAGGCTGACTTTGTCGATTCCCTTCACCAAGAAATCGCAGAAATAGTATAGCTTAGTCTTGACATTATGTGCCCAGTGTTGTGTGTCTTTGGGCTCCGAGATAAACCATTTGACTCCCAATTTCTCTATCTTCCTAGGCTGATGTGATAACTTCTTAGCCTTATGACACTCCTGAATAAACCTATTGAGAGCTGCATATCATCAAGCAGACTTCTGCTTCATTTCTCGACTGCAATAGCACTTGCGGCTGCCAAGGAAGTTTCTTTGATTGCAGGGTGGGACATCGCATCTATGACTATCGGACGAAGAAGAACTAGAATCACCAGGATAATCTCCAGTAGAAATGTTTCCACCTTACAGAGGTTCGCCACCTCTTGGGCCACCTGTGTTTCATCCTTAGGCTCTCCTAGCCTTGTGATAGCTATCAAACTGTTGTACATCCGGTTTGTCTTCCTCTATCGAATCGGATAGTAGATGTGCGGGTAAATGGGATAGAAGTGGTTGGCTGAGTGATTGTGGAGGTTAGGGTCTCAGGTAATCATGCTGAAAATCTCCACAGTGGGCTACTTTATGTCGGGTGGACTCACCATTGGTACAGCAGTCCTTTCTCGTATTTGGGGTGGCATGTGACCCCCCTTTGGGCTCTAGACCAATATCGGAACTTGTCATTGTAAAATAAGAGGCCCCATGTGAAATGTAAAATTCACTACCATCCCCTTGCACCATTCAACAATCATTGGTACAATACTTGGAAGAGAATTGCTCTGTGTTGCGAGAAACCTAACCTTTCAGCTCTACCAGATTGTTTTGCTGGAGCCCGCAGCACCTCTGCCAAAGTTATGGGTCCCGGATTGTCAGGTGTAGTCAGTATTGATGTTCAAGCAGCAATTGCGTTAGGCTGATCTGCTTCTACCTGTATCGCTGGTTCTCATATAACAGGTTCAACTACCTGCACTGTAGGTACATTCGATGAAGCTCAAGGTGGTGGCTGTGGAGAGGCTTGCCTCAAGCTTTGTCTAGAAGCTAAACTTCTTGAATTTGAGATACAACTTCGCTGAGTGGCTGACGGAAGATTCCTGAGGGCCGCCACAGGGCTTACACCACCTTATCTCATGCCCCCTTGGAACGCCAGTGCCAATGGAGGTACTCAGGTAGCAACTCACACGTGCTAGTGCTGGTCCAATTCCTTACCTCGCGCTTCTGATTCCAAGGCTCTCTGTGCGACTGGAGTCAAAATCGGCGCCATCTCCTTATGCAACATTGCGGCTACCATCTAAGCTATGTACTATGGAGGGGGCTTGATTGCGATGGGTAGCGGACGTGCGGTACCCATTTTGGCTTCGTTCTCAGAGTCTATTAAATACTCTCCATGGCTGGCCAACAGCAAACCCCTCTGGCATGCCCTTATCATCCAATCTGAAAGGGCAAGTTTACGGTATTCTGCCTACTAAAACTTCATCCAGCGGTTGACATTAACTACTATCTTCTTTACCACTCAAGCTGAGTAGCAGTAATATAATATCCCATGGAATCCATAGCTTCTTCAAATCACTTGGTAACTGCTGTCACCATATAGGATTCCAACAATTACCTAGTAAAATCGGCAAGGGCATGGGTATTCCTCTGTGTGGGGGTATTCTATCTCGCACTGACAGCTCTGGCGGGAGACTATGATGGAATGTGACAGGGTTTACAATTTCTAACTTGTGCACTTCCTCCACTATTTATGTAGGTTCTAGCTCTGTCATCTGGTGCTCAATGAACCACCCTCAAATTTCGCGCAGATCTCCAATTTCATTAAAGCGGCAAAGGCTATAAGCATATGCGACTAAATACCTATCTGAAGACATGGTTCTTTCCACCCTATGCTTCTTGTACCAGACAAGCCACTCATACTCAAACAAATGTCAAGATGATGAATTTATTCAACAATTATGAGAAGTGAGTTAAGTGAGTATGCTTAACCATATGCGGTAATTGGGGCACCCTATAGAGCAGTGCACTCTAAGGTTACGACAGCACCAAAACAAAACGTAGAAGATAAAGCTAGTGTAAATAATACATGAAGAAATAAATCAGTAAAACTGAATATCGTTAAGTGGAAAGCTTTACTCAATAAGTTGTCTTGAGGAAAGTTGGTTATCGAAATAGAATGTCAAATGCTTAAATTTAAGTAGATATCAGATTTTAGTCTATGACATTCACCACTACTCCGACCTTGGGTGGGCACCTTCTCCTACTCACGGCTTGTCCGAGGTCTATCCTCCATCAGGAATTATCCTCGGTGAAGTATCGGACCAACTCAAGTACACTTAACTCTGTCAATAGGATATGAGTTTCGGCAATGCATCTTCCTTACAACAGCATGTGGAAAAATTCTTCCTGATGAAGTTATCCCAGTGGCTAACTATTATGACAACAACCCGGGTTAATACCTAGGTGGTGGAGTTACAGGCCTAGTGGTAGATTTGTCTATACAAGCTATACAGTCAATCATGTATTCCACCAGACTACTCAATGTGATAATTCGACATGCAAGCTCCCCCAGTGAGATGTTGCTGATCGTGGGCTAGGGCGCTTCCCATTACCAGCCTCTTGGGGCATCTTCTACTATCATTAGACTCCTACCTCTAGAGTCCATTGACAACCCATAGTAATGCTATAAATCATGGAGAGAAGGTCCCAGCTGGTTACTAAGGTATTTGTCCCCCAAGCACCCTGGCCTCCTTGGACTTCCTAGGTATCATTACGAAGACTACCTTACTACATGGAGGCTAAGATAGACTACAAAGTGCTGGACGGACCATATGTGGGTGACCCCCATATTGGCGGTTTCCAGTACTCCCCTTATATATCCTGCGAACAACATTCTCTCAAAGGGACAGCGTTGACTTATACTCTATTATGGCAGCTGCTCCAATGACTTCTTTTTACTAGCAAACTAGGAACTAGACAGCCGTCTGCCAATAACAGGCTGTTCCAATGCAGGAGCACAAGGGGTGTCTTAGCTAAACCCACCCATGTTCAATTTTATTTTTGGCCAACTTGTAATCAGGCGTCGGACCTCTGTACTCACCTACGTGTCCCCCCTTGAACATTTAAGAGACTGCAAAATGTGAGGCAATTCACCACCAAGTTCTAGCATGACTTTGATGGTTCCAGGTAGGGTAACCTGGACCTCTCAGTAGGGTAACTTGGGTCCATGTGCTTAATAGTCTAATTCCGAAGATAGGGTTATTTCAATACCACATATACTGGTGGTCGGTTTCTCTTCTCTCCGTATCTCCAGGTCCTCTACTTTTGAGAAAAGGTATTGAAAGGATCTCTCATTTAATGTTCGATGGCAAACTCGTATATACCAGTTCACCCTGATGGCTTTTTATGACTGGTTTGTGCTGAGCCCTATGTTGGCAACAATGGCTAGTTCTTTGGTACATTCTTCTGATTCTTTGTTTAGCTATTAAAGCATTTCCACTCTGTGTCCTAAGTATGTTTGAACCCCTGCTCTACATACAGTACTTGCTGTATAACCAAACTCCAGACTATTTCCGGTATCTACGATGAGGGATACCGACATTAAGGTCCCACCAAGATTGGGAACATGCCAGACTTTCCTCCTTGTAATGCTACCAGCCTTGGTATCTATCTCCATGTCTCTCATTCCAGTCGCCTAAATCTTGGCCCTATCCGCAATCGTTATAGCTTGGACTTCGCTGATCTTGCGGTAGCTTGTGAAGTCTTTTCTATTGCCGCATTGGTGTTGACTTGCACCCGAGTCTATAATCGACTTGTAACGGGGGCACCCTATAGACAGGTGAACTCTAAGGTTGCGACCGCCCCAAAACACTCAAAGTAGAAGGTAAAGGTGAGGTATATAATTCAAAAGAATCAAATTGTAAAACTTAATATCGTTAAGCTGAAAGCTTCACTCAATAAGTTCTCTCGAGGAAAGTTGGTTATCGAAGTAGAATGCCAAACGCTGAAACTTAAGTAGATATCAGATTTAAGCCTTTGACATTCACCACTACGCCGACCTGGTGCGAGCACCCTGTCCTGCTCAAGGTTTGTCTGAGGTCTACCCTCAATCAGAAATTATCCTGCTGGAAGTATTGGACCAACTCGGGTACACTTTACTCCGTCAATAGGATGTGAGTTTCCGCAATGCATCTTCAATACAAGCGCAGGTGGGAAAAACTATTCCTATCGAAGTCATACCAGTGGCTAACTGTTATGACAAGAACCGGAGTCAATACCTAGGTGGTGGACTCACTGGCCCAGTGGTAGTTTCGTCTATACAAGCTATGGAGTCCATCATTTAATCTACGCGACTATCCAATGTGATAAATTGAAATGCAAGCTCCCCCGGTGAGGTGTAGGCGATGGTTGGCTAGCTCGGCGCTACCCATAGCCACCCTCTCGGGACATACTCTACCATGATAAGACTCATACCTCTAGAGTCCAATAACAACCCATAGTAATGCTACAAATCAAGGGGAGAGGGTCCGGGCTGGTTACTGAGGTATTTGTCTCAAAAGCAGCCTGGCCTTCTGCGACTACCTTAGTACCACTAGGAGGACTACCCTACAACCCGTAGGCTAGAATAGACTCCTAGATGCCTGAGAGACCATATATGAGTGACACACATTCTGGCGGTTACCCATACTCCCCTTATATATCCTGCGAATGACATTCAGTCGGTCGAACGGCGACGACTTATATGCTGTTACGGCAGCAGCTCCAATGACCTCTTTTAACTAGCGAACGAGCAACTACACAGCCGTCTGCCTATAACGCGCCGTCCCAACACTGGGGCCACAGGGGGGTGCTAGCTAAACCCTCCCAAGTTCAATAGAATGTTCAGACCACCATTACTCTGGCATGAGGCTTGTCTTCGCAGATGCGTGTGCGCCGATGAACATCTAAGAGCTCATAGAATGTGAGGCAATCAACCTCTAAGTTCTAGGATAACTTTGCCGGTGAAGGTAGAGTAAATTGGATACTTCCTACTGAGGAATCCTTTATGCCATGTAACGATGTTTAGCGCCTACTGGATTCCTCTTGAATCTTTCACGTAATAAACATTTGCGTTACACATAAAATAACTCTGCCGCCGTGGAGAGTTGAACACGTGACCATTACCAATTAGCCCACGGCTAACCAGCAATTTGTATACTAAGTATACCAGACCATACCACCTCTGGTTACCACTTCGTATACCATTTGGGCTAAGGTGATAGTCATTGTAGCTACCTATCGTATGGTCGTTACACTATTCTAACAGGGTACCCTATGGAGAGGTGAACTCAAAAGTTCAGACCGCACCATGCACTCAATGTAGAAGATAAAGATCAAGTAAAGAATTCAAAAAATCAAACTGTAAAACTTAATATGATTAAGCTGAAAGCTTCACGGAATAAGTTCTCACGAGAAAAGTTGGTTATCGAAGTAGAATGCCCCATACTTAAACTTAAGTACATATCAAATCTAAGCCTTTGACATTCACCACTCCTCTGACCTTGTGCGAGCATCCAGTCCTGCTCACGGCATGTCCGAGGTCTACCCTCCATTATGAAATATCCTGCCGGACCTATCTCACCAATCCAGGAACACTTACCTCTGTCAATTGGATATGAGTTTCTGCAAGGCATCTCCAATCCACCAGCAGCTGGAAAAGCTCCTGTTATCGAAGTCATACTAGTGGCTAACTGTTATGACAACAACCGGAGTGAATACCTAGGTGGTGGGCTCACTGGCCCAGTGGTAGTTTCGTCTGTACAAGCTATGCATTCTATCATTTAATCTACGTGACTACAGAATGTAATTATTTGACATGCAAGCTCCCCTAGTGAGATGCAGCCGATGGTTGGCTAGCTGGGTGCTACCCATAGCCAGCCTCTCAGGACATACTCTACTTTCATAAGATTCATACCTCTGGAGTCGATTGACAACCCATAGTAATACTACAACAAAAGGGGGGAACTTCGCGGCTGGTTAGTATGGTACTTGTCCCGAAAGCACCCTGGCCTTTTTGAACCACCTAAGTACCACTAGGAAGACTACCCTACTACCGGTAGACTAAGATAGACCCCTAGGTGCCAGAGGGACCACATATAGGTGACTCTAATCTTTGTGGCCACCCATACTCCCCTTATATATCCTGCAAACGACATTCAGTTGGACGGACGGCCCTGACATGTACGCTGTTACGGTGGCTGTTGCAATGACCTCTTTTTGCTTGCAAAAGAGCAACTACACAGCCGTCTGCGTATGATGCTCCTTCCCAACCCTGGTGGCCAAGGGTATTAGCTCAACCCTCCAAAGTTCTTAAGTATGTTTGGGCCACCACTCCTCAAACTACTGGCCTTTGTACACAGATGTGCGTGCACCTATTAACATCTAAGAGCCCGTAGAATGTGAGGCAAATGACCTTTCTAAGTTCCAGAAAGACTTTGCGGGTAAAGGAAGGGTAACTTGGGTACCTTAGCAGGGTAACTGGGTCTCCTGGGCATAATGGCCAAATTTCCAAGGTAGGGTAACTTTATCCTCTTATGCCTTTAACCCCTCCGCAAGTCCTCTAGCCGACCACAAAAGTTGTGTTGGAAATCCGTGTAATGTTCCCATAATTCTCTTGACTTTATACAAACTTTCTCCCCAAATGTTACCCTGCCTAATTGAGTACCTAAGGCTCCTCTAATGTCTCCTTGGCCTTGTCCTTGGCGTACCTGCATTCTTGGATACCAAGTATACTAGGCCATTCCACCATTGCTTACCACTTGATATACCATTTGGGCTCAGGTCGTAGTTATTATAGCTCCCTATCGTAGGATTACTACATCTACCCTACTATAGGTCTAGGTACAGAATCCTCTGCTCAAATGGTTTATTCCTGCTTTTCTCTACCTCTGCTTTTTCCAGCTCCCTCGGACTTGCATTTGTTGCATTCTCTCTCCCAATCTCCTTGCTTGCCATAATTGTAACACTTTGTTCGTAGTTGTAGCCGTTGTATGCCTGATTCTGTATTTCTTTGTGGACTGTGCCCGCCACTATGCCCTGCTCAGAAACCCACGGAGCTACCACAAGTGGAAGCTCCCTCATCCTCCTCTACCACAGTCATGAAAGGTACGACTTGCTGGACAAAAGCGAGTATGGGTTGGTGGACAGTTGGCCGCAATAGCGGTAAGACTCTTGGATGTCCTGTTGTCTTGTCCCTTATGCGTTACCGGCCCCACATGTCTTCTTGCTGATTCCTGAAGTAGTCTGCCAGCCATCATGTCAAAGGTTACTACATCAGAGGAAGTCTAAAGTGCCCTAACTAATGACTCATACGAGTGAGGGAGACTACGTGTCCAGATGGTTAGGAGTTCCCTATGATTGACTGCCTTTCCCTCGGCTGAGAATCCCCGTAGCTGATTCCCTAATTCCCGAATGCGGCTTAGCTGTTCTGACATGTCCTGTCCTTCTGACATCATCAGAGCCCATAGACGCTGCATCAGAACCATCCTACCATTGGTTCTGATGCCTTGCTTGACTTCTTTTAGTGCTCCCCATGCTTGGTGGGCTGTGTTTGCATCTTGGATGTGCAGTATTTGGGAGTCTTTAATATTGAGGGTAATAATGGTAAAGGCCTAATCATCCTTTCCTGCCAAACTAACGGTATCCTCTTTGATCGCAGATAAAGGGTCTTTCTCCCTCACGAACTGAAGAATCCTAAATCGCCACTCATTATAGTTACTCTGGCCTGTCGCCATTGACCTGTTTAATATCTCAATCAAGTCTGTAAGAGAGGTAGTTCTAACATGGGTAGTTGGACTTTTCCTCGTGTGGTCACTGGGACCTGCTCTACTATCTTGAGTTGACATATACGTACTGTAGATCGCGTTGTTGGTATGACTGGTCTTGTGCTAGTTGGGTTTCTGTCACTCTGTTGCGCAATTGATTGAGTCTGGTAATGCTGCGCTCTCCAGGCTCATAACCTCTTATAATTCTCTCTATGGATATTGATTGTATTCATGAATGCAGGTTTCAAAGAAGAAGAAAGCCGATCAAAGTTTGGCTATTCAGTGAGTTACCCAACAAGAATTGGGTATCAACAAAACTCTTAAATACACAAAACAAGAACTACTTGTGCCTAGGTACCAGTCCATTTTCCTCGCTTCTTTTACGATTCTCTTACCCCTCATACCCCGCTCTTCTTCCCCACTTTGCTACGTGTTCAACCCCTCTTCTCGCTCCCTTCACCGGGTCCAGACTTGACCGCAAGTCCACCAAGAACTTCTTGCACCTTCTTCCTTTTCTCAATTGATCCCCAATACTTGAGAAATGATGGGTGGTGATTGGTGAGCACCCGTGAATAACAATAGGAAACGGCAGGGTTCGGGCCTCAGGAAACACCTATCTCAGGCCTTAATTGAGGTGAGACATATGCAGACAGGCAACCACCAGCTACGTGCTTAATTGAAGAATAGGGTTCAGATTGTGCATTGGGGGATCTTGAATGTCCTCGCACTAGTAAAAACTAATTTTCTGAACAGCAGTTCATGAGGCAGAGAACAGCTCACTTGAAGGCAATACAGCATCATTTGGTTAAACTAAAACTTGCACTAGAGTAGGTGCACAAAGCTTATGACAATACAGGAGCGAGATTTCCAAGAAAATTACCCGCTCCAAGCTTCACCACAGTTGTGACAAAACTAAACTGGTCACAAGCAGGGGCATATAGTAGGCAAAAGAAGAAATGGTGAAGATTAGAGTGGACAATATTACTTCGCCATTAATCCCTGGTAATAAGAGGCTCAATTTAGTTGTCACTAACTTAGCCGCAGACTGTAGAGTTAGATTCTGATGACCATTCGCTAAAGGAGACTATTTCGACCAAAGCTTGAGCTCCTGTAGCGGGAATCAATTTCCTGTAGGGGTTCACTTTCTCTCGCTTATTGGGCTAACAGGCTGTCAACAGGGAAATCTAGATATCTTTTAAGAACATCCCAGATACCTGTCCCTCTTGCCTTATAGCATCTTGCTGGCATCAAATGTCCTGCTACTAAACTTCAGTAATCAGGAGTCCAGGGTATCCACTTCACTTCTCCACATGATTCCCAAACCCATAGTCACAGATTGTATCAGCCAGACAACTCCTTCAGACTTCCCCACTGCGTCATCGATCTTCTACTCTCTATCTGAAATTACCTATGGCAACAATAATATTGCTGAACGGTGAGATTATAGAAGTATTCACCAAGGTTTATATGGATGGCATCCGTACTAGCACACCCCCCTTTCGATGCCCCACCGGGACTGTGCCCCACTTTCAATTGTGCATAGCCTTGCCGAGTCAATGGAGTCCTCTCCGGCCTTAGTGTCATTCTTTTTCCAATATGTCCATGACCAAATATCAAACTCAGAGTATAGGCTAGGCCAGTATGAGAAGACACTAATTACCTTTGAAAACTTTGGCCTCAAGACGCCAGAATACAACTCATCACTAGCTGAGGCCCCAATGCCTCCTCAACCCACCTTGAGGGAAGTGAGTGCCCATAACCTACAAAGAGAGAATGCCAGGAGAACGGGACAGCATCAACAGGGATCGCATCTACAAGGATGAAGAGGGAGGGGGAATCAGGAGGGAAGGAACATCGGGGGTGGCCTCAATGAGGGTGGAAGGGTTGTGGGAATTAATATGATTGCAATGTATCGATAGGCAGGGGTAGTGGTAATGCGGAGGGAGGTAATGGCATGCTGGCATCTGTGGGATATAGTAGTTATTAATGTAATTGGTATTACTCTCATTTCATTGGTGGGAGTGCCTGGTGTAGGTTATTCTTTGTGGTGTATTTATATGTAGTTAACCTATCATACAATAATTATTATTGGGGCCGGGCTCGCTCATAAAACACTTTCTGGAGTCCCTAAACATGTCAATCATATTTGTCCCCCTTCTAGCCTCTCCTTCACACCATGGGCAAGATGTCTCGACCCATTCCTTCATCGACACAGCTGGATTTCTCGCCTTACGACTCAGCATCTCAATTCCTGGTAGTACCACCAGCAAATCTTCCCTTTTGTTTGTCATAATCCTACGACCTTCACTCTGACTACCGGTATGGGTACCCTCCTGTATATTTGTTGAATATTGAGCCAAAAATTAGTTGCCACACTGTCTCCCTATGCCGATTACTCCTTGGTAGTGCTCCGATGATCCTGCATGCTGAAACATCCAGAACCCATCATAGCCCCAACCACCTTTAACTAACCTCCCTAGCACGTTCTCCTTAAAGAATCTCACAACCTTACTCTAGTCTTTGTGCTCGCCATCAGAGAAAGCGGTATTCTTAATCCCTGTAACAAGGCCCATGCACCAACCAAAGCGATCATCAGCAGTGGGTCTAACCCCACTGTGTGGCTCACCTAGAGATGCGGAAAGCGAAACACTGCAGTTCTCAAAACACTCCAGCAATCTTCCCTGAGCACCTCGGCACTATCGTAACTCTCGGAAATGGTCTTCCCGCAGTGAGAATGTAAGTATCGATCCGCGAAGAGCGGTTTTTGCACGCTTGGAGGCAGCGCTTGGATACGTGAGCAGTGTTCACAACGGTCTGGGGGCCCTGGCGGCCCCACGGGGAAACTGCCAAGAAGACTGGACAGGACCGGACGACAATTTTCACCCCGTCCCGTCCTTGGACATTTTAGGACTGCAGGTTTGAGCGAGGACCACGGGCCCGACAAGGTGAGACAGTATTATGCCATCCTAATACAAGGACGATAGGGGACGGTGATGGACTGCAGATCGCCTGACAGGGGCGGTGGGGATTGGTGGGGATTGGCGGGGATCTGTGGGTATTTTTCGGCAACCGTGGCGATGTGTCGGGATCCTGCGGGCATCTGCGGGGATCTGTCGGGACCTGCCGGTATCAGTGGAGATCTGTGGGGGTCTGCGGAGATCTGTCTGGCCTCACATTCCGAGACATTCTGAAAACTAGTTGTGGGGCCCGCCGTCTTCCCGTCCTACCGCCATTCGCCGGCAAAATTGTCTCCAGGACTGGACGGACTACGACTCGTAGTCCGTCCTCGTCCTTCCCTCAGGACGGAAGGACTGCCCCGTTGCGAACACTGTACCTGAATTGTAGAGAGAGTTGGAGATGGAGTCAGTTATGATATTACTAATTTAGATGTTAGTACTGCAGGTAGGCTGCACTACTGTAAAGGCCCAGAGTGTTGAGATGGAAACTTCCGACAGGATATTTCGGCAGAGGGGGGGAAGAATCTGGGGAGTGAGAGCTGATGGGGGGAAGGAACCAACAGTAAAGAAGCTGGAAATCTAACTGATTACTGGAAGAATAACCTAGGCTAACCATAAAAACTGGAATAATTGAACCTCGCGCTAGGACGTTAGAGTGGCCTTTTTTGGTAAGGTCAGGCTAATTTTTCTTTTTTTTTCTGCCTTAAGTTCAGGCCGAGGGGGTCAGTTTTCGCTGTGCTCTCGGCCCCCTATCCAAGAGAGGAAATTTCGGACGTCTTTTCGAGAGGTTCAATTATTCCAGTTCTTACGGTAGGAGAACATTTAACACAATTACCTGTGAATGAGACTTTGTGAAACTACTATCATACCTCATTCAGGAAAGATGAAAAATCAACAAAAAATGGATGCCTCTGTGGGGCATGGAATTTTGGTTTACCCGCCTGATGAAAGACCGTTGGGGGGCAGGAGGCCTGTATTAGCTGTGCTTCCATAGTTTTGAATCTATTTTATTGCACTCAATTACGCGATCTTCATGGCCTATCTTGGCCTTAGACTTTTGTTGTTCCTGTCAACCGTGGCATCTGTCACGATTTCAGTTGTGACTCCGATGCCCTAGTTCTCATGCATTACACCTACCAAAGGAAGGATCGGGGGCTCATGTATCTGATATCGCAAAGCACCGATGTATTCGTCTTTGGTAGTATAGTGGTTAGTATTTCCGCTTGTCATTGTCTATGAACGCGGACGACCGGGGTTCAATTCCCCGCCAAAGAGTTAAATTTTTTTTTTCCTCTCCCAATATCGCGAGGCGGATTGAATACACAAACCCCCCGGTCCGCTCATAAGGGAAAATGATATAAGCAAAAAATCTCTGCTTTTTGATATAAACCATAATACAAACAAACCTGATTGAACTGTCTGAACTATATATTTTTCGTAATACTGAAAAATGTTGAGCCACTTCGTGCTTTACCACAAGGTGCAGTGGTGACAAATAATTTCGGTAGTGAACTGAGATAGAAAAACGACTCTAATATAAAAGATATATCTTATGCTACACTCTTGCCCCTCTGTTCGACCTCCCATTAAATTTCTAGAGCAGTGGGGCGGCACAGCCTCATGTTTGCATCTATCATGTCATACTAGACTCAATAGGCTATAGGGACCCCACAAACCAATCTTAACCCCTCAACGAGCCGTTCCCATCATGAAAACTTCAGTATGAAAATTTTCTCAGCGACGACTCTCAACAAGAAATAGGACATCCTAGCGCTAGTTATTTGCCCCGCGAAAAAAACTCTCAATTCTACCCCTGGGAGCGGCATCGGGAGCAGATGAAGGAGGAAGTTCATTTTCGAATTCGAACGAAAGGTCGTTGAAACCGTATTATGTAACTACGCTCATTTTTTATGTCAATGCCAGTACAGTACGATACACATTTCCTTTTCGTTATCATGATTTTATCAAGTCCACCGACTAAGGCAATACGCCATATGCACATATTGGGCACTTACAACAACAGCCCTAGCAGAAGTTTTCTAACGCTGGCAACTTCTCCTCAGCCGGAAAGTGCTGTTAAATGTGGGTACAGACAAGCAGGGAATGAGAACCGAGAAAGTGGCCGAAATGACAAGATCCTACCTAGGAAATTCTACGACGAAATTTCTAACTCATTCAAGGTACCCCTCATCCTCCCTGTCCCCATGACAACCGATAACTCACCTTTAATAAAACCTTGCCGCAAAGGCCAATTTTCCTCACGACTTCTTCATCTGCTCCTTCCCCGCATCTGCTGATTCAGCAAGATACATCTCCATCGAGATGCATTAAGTTGTGGGATCAGCGGTTGAAACAAACATCTACTTGAGCCAGTCAGCCCTCCCCCAACCTCTCCTCGATCTCTCCCAGGCGAATCCGGACTAGGTCCTGCCACCCGCACGCTATAGAGAGGTCATCGCCGTGGTGGAAAACTACTAGGAAGATCTGTCAATCCGGTGCCCGTGATCTGGCCTCCACATGGCCCCGCCAATTGCAACAGACTCCCTCTCGGGCAATCTACGCCTGGCTCGACCTGATGACAATTACCTCACGAACACCAAATACCCAAACCGGCTCCTCATCAAGCGCCTCCTAGCCAGCAGACACACACACGCGATAGGTAAGGACGCCGCCAGTTTCCACACAATATACTGGCCCACCCTCTTCCTCACCATTTACTTGTGTCCCCAACCCCAGGGCCAAGCACACTCGCACTGGACCATGAACGGCCTTGAAAACAATCAAGAGCGCCGCCAACGCCACCAACCCCCCCCCTCGCTATCCGCATTATGCGTGGATGCCATGCGCTTCTACCCCCCCCCCCCACCAAGGGGGCACCACAACAGATGGCAACTAAGATATAGCACCAAAATCACCAGTCACAAGAATGGCCATATAAACCGCCTGGAAAACCGAGCCAGCAACCTCCCCAGGTGCAAGTTGGACTTGGCAAGCGCCTTCAGGTGTAGCGTCGAATCCAACATGTCTGAACCCCCCACCCGAAGACCAAGCGCCCCACTGCTTCCTACAAAAGACTCCTCCCCAAACAGCGCATAAACTAGATTATCTACATCTAAACCTGGCATTAAATGATAGCGTGAAAATAGCTCACCAAGTTATTCCCTACTTGCCCTCCCCCCAAGCAGTAACCAGGTTATTCCAGACAAACAAGCACTTTCAGCCAGCTGCACCCTGTGCTATCCGAGATACTGTATCGCAGGACTTGCCAGTCTACCTATCCACCGAAGCGGCAAGCGCCCCGCGGGCTTGTTGCTGCCGTTCCTGCCGGGTTGAATGAAGGAGTAGCTCGATGGGCCGGTGTACGTTTCGTCCTTACTTCTTGGTCCGCAGCTGTCAAACTTATCCTCGGGTGAAAGGCTTCTTTCTACACCTCCTCTAGGTTGAATGTCCACGGCCTTCAGGCTAAGTAAGAATTGGCATAATCGAACCTGATGCTAGGTTGTTAGAGGGACCTTTACCGGTAAGGGATGGCACTTTTTTTTTTGTTTTCTATTAAAAAGTCTCGGTCCGGGGATGTTAGTTTTCGCTGTTCTCTCGCCTCCATATCCACAGTAAGAGCGGGAATTTCGGACGTCTTAATCGAGTAGGACGAGATTCAATTATTATGAATTTACCATTGCCCTATTTCTCGGCTGACCTCGCGGCTCGTCGTTTTAAATTATTCCTGTATTCTGTCTCCAACCAAATTATTGATCATGTATTGTAACATGTCCAGCAGCCAGTGCCGACACCGCACAATGGATGAATAGCCACTCTTCCATCTCAGCCCGGATTCTTTATCGGCTAATGCGAGTTTGAGCATCGAATAAGTTAGCCTATACTGATTGGATTTGATACTTTGGAATACTCAGTTATCAGATGGAACATACCGCATTATTTGTTTGATGGATAGCGGGCCGCTACCGGGTGAATCGATTGGTCAAGTCTTGGCCCGCCACGCTTAAAATGGCGATCCCCCCGGCCGCCCCTCACCCCCGGGGAATTACTCGAACCCACACTGCCGGAGAAAAATAATCAAGAACCCCACCCTCTCCAACACTCCAAACTGAGGAAGATTAAAATCAAAAATGTCGTAACCTCATCTCAGCGTCAATACTAACAGCTCTTTTTAATATTACCAATTCTTTTAACAAAGTTTTCTTCTACGAGTGGGGGGCTTGGGGAGCATATTTGGTGTTCACTTGGAGGCACCGTAGTGGGGAGGGGCTGGGGCGAGTTCCCAGATTTTCAGCATAGGATCCTAGGTGAAGGTCCGGGGTGCTTGGTGGACTGGTAGAGTTGTCATTGTATGAACTATGATAGTATGAAGCAAGCAGCGGCAATCTGGTCCCCTTGTCATCCATTCAGTTTCAATCCTGCTTTAGCTTTTAGCTGATTTGCTCCGTATCACACATAATCCTCTGTTGACCTTATGCGCAATGGAGGAATATCTGGATCCCGCTTCTACCTCCGGATTCATGGGGAAACACATCCGTATATTCTCGTATGAGAGACAAGTCGGGGGTGATACAAATTTTATCAAAAGGAGACTGGAATAAGTGTAATATCTCGGTTAGTATTAATCTCTTTTAGGAGAGGTGGAAAGGACAGCAAAAAGATTGTGCAACGAGACCAGAGGTAGGGTTGTGGTCATCTAGTGTGTATAACTCGAGAAGATAAATTTACTCGTACAGTATGGAGTCCTATCTGAAAGGGATTCGACACTGCGCATGCCAAGATAGCAACTCTGGGTTTTTCTCTGATCGATACCGTCCAATTACCTAACTTTGTACTTTCCCTTTCGACCCTCTGTCCCACCTCTAAAGTGCAGCATTTTGCGTCGACAAAATTAACCGAGCATCAACGAACATGAAAAAAACTTGTGCTACAACAGTACTCCCCCACTAGCCCCGCATCAACGAGAGCCCAAAAGAAACAAATTAAAAAGTTAAATTCATAGTAGGATACATAGTAGAACCCAATGTTTGATCTAGGGAAATTTCGTTAGGCCGTGTTGAAAGTGTAGATAATGGGGTGGATTGCTTGCTATCATTCATGGGTAGGCGACAAATTCTCTCCACGCAGAATAAATACTCGCAATGCCGATGCGTTCTTAAAAACCATTGCATACTGCAAAAATTTGGTCTTTTTTGTTTGGATTTGGACAGCAGGCAATAACGGCCGTCTTTTCAATAACAACTTCTGTTGAATATCACCGGCAATCACTGCGCGCCCAACTATATCTTTTTTCTTTGTCCCTTTTCTATTTTTCTCAAGTTGTTAGCTATTCGTTCTTTTGTCAGTCATTAGCAACCACACAGTCAGAGGAGCGAGAACGAGAACGAGTATATCTGGCTAGTATATAGTATCGGCGATTCGGATATATGGCCAGAGTGGGACGGAAGGAAGAACGGACAAGGATCGGGATGTTGAGCGCAAAGGGAACCGGAAGTCACTTATTCCGATTGCATCTCGGGTTGGGTTCCTGCCTTCTGAGAAGAGGGATGGTCTCTGTATTTTGTATATAAACCCTCTGTCTAGCCATAGAGTAAAAGGGTAAGCTCGCTAGATACGAATCCGCAGAATAGACACAGATCTCCTCCCTGACTTCTTCGCCCTTCTTCATTGACTCCGCCCGTCCTTCTTGTCTCAGGATCTCATAACAACAACTTCCACCTTGTTACGCTAGTAGTAGCTGAATACATGGGAAATGGCCATCAGCGAATCGGGCTAGGTGTCCGATCAGGGGATTATCCTACCCAATTTTCTATGTGGGGCTCAACTTAATCCCCCCGATATCCTTAGTAACTTAACGATTGAGAAAGAAAGAAAAAGCAAACATTGTGGGATAATGTCCCAATCAGATCACTCATGTGTTCTATGCAATAGGTATCATAGGTACGGTACAGCACTGCAGTGCTCTTCGAAGGGCGGCTACAGGGCCCCTATCAGCCTACTGTGCTGGATATACTCGGGTAGCTGACGGGTCGGGCGCGTGATCGTAGTGTGTTTCCATTCTTGCGCAACAATGCTCCCGCCATGCAGGTGTTTCTAGGCCTTTCAAATAGTGGCAGATTTGGCACTCTAGAAGAACGGAAGCGGAGAGTAAATAGTTACAAATATTAACCTGCTGAACTGGGGGGGGGGGGGTTTCAGCTTGCAAGTGAGTCTAGTTTGGGATCCTCTTGAGGTGCTGCCTATTTATGCCGTGAACAATGTGAGGATTAAAAAAAAAAAACCCCCCCGACCAATTAAATTCAATCCACCAAGTGCGCAGCTAAGGAGAGTTGCGCCTAGTCAATGGTACAAATTAGAGTCACGGCGCCCCTCGTAGGAATCAAAGTCGGAAGCCGGAAGTTGGAACTCCTGGCAAATATTTGATTGAACCAGATCTTTTGATATATTTTAATACATTGAAATATATCTTACATAGAGCATTAAATTCTCATAAAATGCTTTTATTTCTAAAGTTTTTTATCAAAGCTGTGAAGTCATTTTCCTGTTGATAAAAACAAAATTGCTTAGACCTTAGGAGTGGTTTTTGTGGTCACCATACTTCAAACATGTTTTCCCATTAACAATCAAAATAGCCCAGATGCAGGTTCTAATAAAACCACACACAATTGAGTCTATGTCAATATAACCCTGACAGGCAGCCTTTTTTGTTGTTAGTGGAATAATGCCTTACAACCTAAGTAACCATGCATAAATGTTTTTGAGATAAGTCCACTTTTATTAAACTATTCTTTCAAATTCTAACCAGAGAGACCAAAAAAATTTGAATATGATTCTGAAACTTCTCAAATATAATTTAATGTGACTGGTCTTAATATATGAAGAGAGAATTAAAAACGTAGGTTTATTTAAATGATTTTATATTAGTTTTCCACAAATACATAGTGTAAACTATGATTCTAATATTAGAATAATATTATGTAATCCACCTGTTTTATATAAAGAAGTAGGATCTTACAATAATTGTATTTGGCAACAGTCATCTTGAAAGCTAGATAGCTCAACAACTACTTGCCTTTCAGTGATTGTTTTTATTTTAATAGCTAGCGGGAAAGCTAGAGTTATTTTAGATAATAAAAAGTGTATTTCATGAATTTTTACGTTTTTTCATATAAAAGGTAATTAGCTCCCACAGAGGTTATTAGGTGATGGATACTATTTTTTCTGAACTGCTGAATATGTACTCTAAATGGCTAGCTAGCCCGTTAAGCAAAAATAAATAATTTGTAGTTGTGGCCTGAAAGTCAGTTTATAATTGGAAAAGGCTCATTTCATAATAATTTATTACCATATGTACAATATATTTCAATACATTAAAATATATCAAATGATGTGATACAATCGTGTTCCCTCCAAGGTTTATATTGAAAAATAACATTGGTCCAGTTGTTTTAGTCCTGTCAGGACTTTAGGTACAGATTTCACGTAAAAAAAACTCCAAGTATGATATAAGTATTAAATGAAAGACAATAAGAACTTTGAATTAAAGACATTAAAATAGGTGAAAATTAAAATACAGAAAGATCTTAATATCATTCTGTCTTGGACTAATGGGACAACTAGATTAGAGACAGCCAATACTATTTTTCCATTACCCTATTACAATTCAATTTGACTTACTGAGATACCGGGCCCAAGTTTTGTCAGTTTCACAAGGGTGGTTTGCTACACTTATGCTCTATTCGACCTACAAAACTAATACCAAGAAATTTAGCCCTCCTTTGAATCCAGAGTACTAGCCTATTTTAGTCTGATACCTTGGAGCAAATCTGCCAGCCATGATGGTTACTATCATGGCAACTCTGAACAGTACTACCTCCAGTCAGAGGTATTTCAAACACTACACCAGCAGCTTTTTCCTATCGTGATTACCAAATAAATCTAGAGTTCAATATTTAAAAAAGGACACAATACCGTAGAGTGATGGCGCCCTAGTGCATAAATTGAAGTTAGAAGTTAGAAGTCATAAGCTTTGGCGGTCATGCCCAAGGCAACACCCGAGAAGAGCAAGGAATACGCAGTATCGAGGTAAAGCACCACCGTTCATTCTTAAATCACCACGGCAACCCCACTAAACCCAACTCGCTAAAACATTTTTAGAGACATAAGCACTGCAACGAACTTCTCTCGTTGCATAATAAGAACGGAAAAAACTTGTTCGTGCTTATGATATGAGACATAAACAAAGCATATAATTGGTTTAAGATCAGGTTTTAGAGAGAGGAAAAACAACTATTACCCTATTTGTACTAGAATTCTCCACTACCTTCAAAAACGACCGCCATAAGAACACACGGTCGTGCTTAACCTCGCTTCGTTCATCCTGAGCTCATGACATATAAAAAAGCAAAAAAATAAGAACGCACGCTGGTGCTTAACGTGGCAAAGATTTCTTGCTGAAAATAAGTTTTCTTCCCTCCTAAGTATTCGCTAAGAGTTCCAACTTCCAACTTCTAACTTTCATTCCTACGTGGGGGCGCCGTTAATCTAATGTCTCAGCGACCGAGGTCCTAGCCACTGCCCTCTTCTTCGGGCGAGTCCCAGTACCTAACGGCGGCCATGATTACAAGTACAAGTACAAGGCAAGGGATAGCCTTCTGTGTGTCAGAACATGGTGAGGCCAAATGTTCTCTCATTGAAGCAAGGGCACAACAGAAACACATGAATATGACTCATCATCTTCGCTAGAAAAATAATTGGTTTCACACCATTCCGGCCACCTTACCGTAATTAGAATAATTCTTGGCACAATAACAGCAGGGGTACAGTACCTGCGAAGCTGCTTTAACACCAACAGAACACCCCCCTTTTCTTCAACTATCCACTTTCCTCCCCTCGGAGCAATATCATCAACCAACCATACCATTGGAAAACACCCGCGAAAAAAATAGACAAAATTCCCCTACCTTTCGCGAGCTCCAGAAAGTTTATAAAGCCGTTTGCCCCCCCCGGAATTACAAGCATTGCGGAACCGCATCCACAGCGAAACCAATCATCCAAAAACGCACCATGAAGCGAACAACAAATACGCAATCGTTTGGTCCCGGTAAAGCCGACGGTGGGTAACGAATAGTCCATCACTCTGAATAACAAAACGCTTACTGTGATTACAGACGACGAAGATAACCAGATCAAGCAGTGGCTCTCGCCCCTAGAACCTGGGCACAAACACCGGAGTCTGCAAACCAATCGGGTGGATGGTGTGGGAGGTTGGCTTCTGAAAACGAACGAGTTTCGGGAATGGAGTGGTAGCCAAGGGGCGCCGAAGCGGACTGTTTTATTTTGTTACGGTCATCCGGGTGGGGGAAAGACACATATCAGGTCAGTGAGAAAAGTTTTATCAAACAAGCGGACATCACTGACGGCCAGAAATATTAGCTCCTTAGTTATTGACTCGTTGTGCGATCGATTTCGTGGTAGAGATATCGCTGTGACAGGCTTATACTGCGATCACCTTGCCCAGGAGGAGCAGTCCACCACAAGCATGTTAGGTGCAATCCTCAATCAACTTTTAGAGAGAGGCGGAGCCCCGGACCCGATACGGCAGGCTTTTCGCGAGGGGAAAAGGGCGTTGGGTGGGTGGTCTGTACGGCATCCAGACTTGGTGAAATTGCTGAAGACAACAATCACATCGCTCCCGGCAGTGTTCATCTGTATTGATGCCTTAGATGAATGCCTTCCGAGCAGCCGACGCGGGCTTCTCGAGTCGCTACGAGACATTGTTCTGACCGCACCAGCCACGCGGGTGTTCCTCACTGGGAGACCTCACATTCGCGACGAGATTAATCGATGTTTTACGGAGGTGATCACAATAGCCGTTATTCCCACCGCTAGGGATACTAGAAAATATCTGGAGATGAGATTGGACCTAGATCCTACGCCTAGCGCAATGGACGACGATTTGAGGGCTGAGATTATCCGAGTAATTTCGACAAAACTTTCCCAAATGTACGTGGAAATAATCAGCCAAGGCCTTGTTGGATATTCGCTAATAATTCGATATAGATTCCTTCTTGTTTCTCTTAATATTGATGCAGTCCTAAAGGAGGTTACAGTCCATCGGAGAAGGGAAAAACTCTACGAGATGATCCAAGGAAAGAGCCTTCGAGGTGCGTATTCGGCAACGCTAGCACGGATAAAGGCACAGGAGGTGAGCAAGTCGAAACTCGGCATGGATGTCCTAATGTGGCTGTCACATTCTGAGCGACCCTTAAAAGCCAACGAGTTATGTTCTGCTCTGGGGGTAGAGATAGGGACCGTAGACCTGAATACTCGGAACATTCCCGCGATGGAAACACTGCTCGAATGCTCTTTAGGGCTTGTAACAGTTGAGGCGTCCACCTGCACTGTCAATCTTATCCACCAAACTCTTCGAGAGTATCTATCCGCCAATACCGACCTGTTTCACAGCACCCACGCGCTGATTGCCGAGGCTTGTTTAACGTATCTCAACTTTCAGTGCATTAGAGACCTTTCGCCCCTCCGTCATGAGCTCCGGCTAGGAACACCTTTGCTTGAATATGCTTCTTGCTACTGGGGAACACATGCAGCAAGGGAAATCACGGAACGGGGGAACATACTCGCAATGAAACTTCTGGATGGACTCGATAGGCATATATCCTCTAGGATACTCTTAACCCGCAGCGGAGACACCTGGGACAGGGAGCTTTATCGGAGTCACTCGACGCAGTTTGCGGGGCTCCATGGTGCTGCATATTTTGGGCTCGCAGAGACAGCAGTTGCTTTATTAAAGATGAAGAAATGGGATCTCGGCGCAACTGATGTAGCAGGTAATACGGCAATTTTGTGGGCGGCTAGAAATGGACACGAGGTCGTCCTGAAGGTACTTTTGGAGGAGGAGGGTGCCACTCCTAACACTGCGGATAAACAGGGGAAAACACCTCTTTCGCTGGCGGTCAAGTGGGGGCATGGGGATGTCGTGAGGATACTTTTGGAACGGGAGGATCTCACTCCCAACACTGCCGATCAATACGGACGAACTCCTCTCTCGTGGGCAACTGGAGATGGGCGTAAGAGCATTGTGGAGATACTTTTGGCACGAGGAGATGTCGCTCCCGACACCCCGGATAAAGACGGTCGAACACCTCTCTCTTGGGCAGCTGGTGGGTGGCATGGGAGCATTGTGAAGATACTTTTGGCCCGGGAGGATGTCGCTCCCGACACTCCGGATAGAGACGGCCGAACGCCTCTATTGTGGGCAGCCGAGTCTGGGAGTGAGGACATTGTGAGGATGCTTTTGGAGCGAGAGGATGTTACTCCCAACACTAGAGATGCAGACGGTCAAATGCCCCTCCTGTGGGCAGCTCAGAATGGGTATGGAGCCATCGCAAAGATGCTTTTGGAACGGGAAGAGGTCACTCCTAATACACCAAATATCGCGGGCCGAACACCTTTATCATTGGCAGCCGGAAACGGCTATGAGGACATAGTGAAGATGCTTTTGAGTCGGGAAGATCTCACGATTAACACCGTGGATGAAGACGGTCGAACCCCCATATTGTGGGCAGCTGAAAATGAGCATGCGGACATTGTAGCGATGCTTTTGGAACGCGAGGATATCGCTCCGAACACTACGGATGAGGAGGGTCAAACGCTTCTCTCGTGGGCAGCTGAACATGGTGATATGGACACCATGATGGCACTCACGAGGCGTGACGATGTGACTCCTGACACCGCGGATGCCGAAGGCCGAACCCCTCTGTCTTGGGCAGCTGAGAATGGGAATCTGGACATGGTCAAGATCCTTCTTGAGCGGAGGGATGTCACCCCCGATAGTGCGGATAAAGACGGCAGAACACCTCTATTGTTGGCGGCTGAACATGGGTTCAGGGACATCGTAAAAATACTTTTGGAACGGGAGGATGTCGCACCCAACACTGCGGATAAGGATGGTCGAACTCCTCTCTCGTGCGCAGCTGAGAATGGCCACACGGACACCGTGATTGCATTATTGAGGCGGGAGGATATGGCTCCCGACACTGCGGATGCTGACGGTCGAACCCCTCTCTCTTGGGCAGCTGAAAATGGGAGTGAGGCCATCGTGTTGACACTTTTGAAACGAGAGGATGTCGCTCCCGACACTGCAGATGAGGACGGCCGAACCCCTTTATCATGGGCAGCTGAAAATGGATGTGCGGGCGTCATGGACATGCTTTTGGGGCGGGAGGATGTCGCTCCCGACGCTGCTGATAAAGACGGTCGAACCCCGCTCTCGTGGGCGGCTGAAAATGGAGATAGCGTCATAGTCAAGAGGATGTTGGAATGTGAAGATGTCGCCCCCGATACTCCAGATCAAGATGGTCGAACCCCTCTGTCGTGGGCAGCTGAAAATGGGTATGAGGATGTCGTGGAGATGCTTTTGAGACGGAAGAGTGTAGCTCCCAACACTTCGGATAAAGACGGTCAAACACCTCTATCGTGGGCAGCTGGACAGGGGGAAGTGGGCATCGTCCAGATGCTTTTGGAGCGTGGGGATGTCACCCCCGACACTCCGGATAAAGAGGGTCGAACCCCTCTTTCGTGGGCAGCCGAAGGTGGGTGTGAGGAAGTTATGGAGCTGCTTTTGAGACAAGAGGAAGTCACCCCAGACACAGCGGATAAAAATGGCCGAACACCGCTCTTGTGGGCAGTCGCAAACGGGTGCAATACCATTGTGAAGATGCTGTTGGAACGGGAGGATGTCACTCCCAACGCGGTAGCTGAATGTGGACAAACACCTCTTTTATGGGCAGCTCAAAATGGAAGTGAGGAGATCATGTTGATGCTGTTAGAACGAGAGGATGTTACTCCCGATACTCCCGATGAAGATGGTCGAACCCCTCTGTCCTGGGCAGCGGAAAATGGATATAATCATGTCGTGAAGATGCTTTTGGGACCGAAGGGTGTCGCTCCTCACGCTGCGGATTATCGTGGTCGAACACCTCTCTTGTGGGCAGCTGAAAATGGGTATGCGGATGTCGTTCAAATGCTTTTGGAGCGGAAGGACCTCACTCCCGACACTGCAGATAACGACGGCCGAACCCCTCTATCATGGGCCGCCGAAAATGGGCATGAGGAAGTCGTGAAAATGCTTTTAGAGCGGGGGGATGTCAACCCCGACACTCCGGATCATGATGGTCGAACCCCTCTATCGTGGGCAGCCGGAAATGGGAGTGAAGACACGGTGGTGCTACTTTTGGAGCGGGAGGACGTCGCTTTCGACACTGTGGATGAAGACGGTCGAACACCTCTATCATGGGCAGCTGGAAATGGGTATGAGGACGTCGCGGAAATACTTTTGGGCTGTGAGGGTGTCGCTCCCGATACTCCGGATGAAGATGGCCGAACCCCTCTATCGTGGGCGACCGAAAGTGGGAACCTGGACCTTGTCGAGACGTTTTTGAAGCGGGAGGATGTCACCCCCAATACTATGGATAGAGATGGCAGAACACCTCTCTTTTGGGCGGTCGAAAATGGGTATGAGACCATCGTGGAGATTCTTTTACAACATAAAGATGTCGCTCCCGACACCCAAGACGAAGATGGCCGAACCCCTCTGTCGTGGGCAGCTGAAAATGGATATAGAGCCATCGTGGTGAAACTTTTGGAACGGGAAGACGTCGCTCCCGACACTCCGGATCACGATGGCCGAACCCCTCTATCGTGGGCAGCTGAAAGTGGGAATCTGGACACGGTGAGAATCCTTTTAGGACGGGAGGATGTCACCCCCGATGCTCTGGATAGAGACGGCAGAACACCTCTTTTGTGGGCCGCCGAACATGGGTATGGGGACATCGTGAAAATGCTTTTGGGACAGGGAGGATCTGGCTCCAGACTCTGCCGATAAACAGGGTCACTCACGACAGAAGCTCCTCACCGGCCCCTCATGGCTTTCCTTTTGCTTTCCTTATGTCTATACCCCCTTGTATCCGGGCTCTCTCTGTCAATCCTAGTGTATCACATCCCCTCCTCCTTTCACTTTACCAACCTTTCATTATACCACTTTTACAATGTCGACACTTGATCTATGCTTAACTTTGTTTCCTCTTTCTTTCATCTCCTCTTCTTAACCCATATTCCCTCTCCCATTTCGTCATCTCTAATGTTTTACGAGAATACTCTTTGCGCAAACAAATGTAGGTAGCCTCTTCACCTTACAGCGGCTTCCCTTTATCAAGTATTAATCTAGCTTTAATCATTGTTCTTGTTTTCCTGAGGTTTATTTATTTCTATTTTTGTGCAATATTCTTGATACAATTGGAGTGGAAAAAAAATACTTGTCCTAGGGCAGGGTAATTCTTCCGGGAGGCGGGCATGCTCTTATTTTTCTTCCTTTTTAATATCCACCCTTTTCTAATTGGAATTGGCTCTTGTTGGCTTTATAGAGCTTGATATGTCTTGCATTGTAGGTAGAATTGCGTTGAATAATTGAATTCTCACGAGGTTAAGGATACCCAGGCCTAAGGTGTCAGTCAAGACTGGGTAAAGTGAACAACTACTTATGATAGCGGGAGTGCATGGAGCAAAGTGCCCAAATTCAACTCAGCCAGTGGTACTGTACCGCGCATTGTAGAGCATTTCGCTCACTAGGTCCTTTGCGAATTTATCTCCGTACCCCTCCCGGAAAGGCCTTTCACCCCCTACGCGGGGTACTGGAATAATGGCCCCTGCTTCTATCTTTCTATGTTGAAATTCGGCGTAAAAAAAGTCTAGAAGTGGGGAATTTTCGTGATGTCTCGTTACCACAGTTTCCGGCTCCCGGTGGATTCGCTTTCAATCTATTTTATCTTTGTTCTGTATACTTGCCTCTTTCCACATTTTCATTTTTCCAGTTTATTCAGATACATATTACGAATTTATTTGGAATCGATACATCCGGTGTAGGGCGAGAATTCTATGGCTGCGGTATGGCTATTGTTGGATACGGAATGATATATGGTGCGATATCTAACCTTGTTACCGAAATGCGTGCATCCGAAAACCTTATTGAGATCAATGTAGTAGCTATATTCGGAGGGTGTCGACGAAACTATTGAATTTCTCTGGCTTGCCGTATCTTGCATCCATCTCTTAAGCACAACTCGTGCATGGGATCGTAATTAATGAATCAAGCCCTAGCCCTAGACCAAAGACAGGTGAGAACGGGGGGTGTGCCGGTAATGTGCTGTAAATCTTACTATATTGAATTCTTCACTGTATCCGAGTACGGTAATTGAGAGACATAGTCAATATCCCCCACAAGATAACCTTCCCAGCTGGGGCATCTGCTGTTAGGCTTATTGAGTCTTGAGGAAAATCACTACCGTAGGTCACACGGGGTAAAGTCCATAGGCCGGGTGCGAAAACGGCCAAGGTACCTACAGTAGGGTGTGAAGCATATATGTACGTGCTCGGGCGCAAATTCAAGATCCAGAAAGAGTGACTTTCATACCTATGTTGCAACTATGCATTTTGTTTGTCACTTTTTTGGGATCTTTAATTTGGGCACGAGTTCCGGGAGGACAAATAACCCGGCGGATAGCGGGCATAGTGGGTTTATCTAGACGCGTGCGCTATTACCCCTTGGGGTATCTGAAACAGTCAAATTTGTAGCCAGGCACACTACGCTTTATGATTTGCTGAGAATATTGAACCTGGCATGAGCCCTGAGTCATTTGCTTAGTGAAAGGGCCGAAATCGAATTTTATGTTGAAAAATCATGAAGGTTCCATGCCTGAGATAGTTGTAATGGTAATAGAACTTGGCCTGGTGGAATTGGGTTAGATAATGGTTGCACGATTGGGTAGTATGGTATCAGAAGAGTGACGGTATGTTTTGATTGAGACATTAGCCAAAGCATGATTGTTTGAGATGTTTTAAGAATTAGCACTAGTGAAGACTAGAGGTTAGAGATTAAGGTTTATGAGGAGTTGGAATGCATTAGTGTCACACTATGATGGTTAGGAAACAGAGAGTGGTGTCAGGACTGTGAGGTATCGCAGAAGATGGAAGAAATAGTGAAAGAGCATGAAACAAAACAGATGGAGGAAGGGAACAGAACTTTCGGGAAACTTATGAGAGGTTAGTTGGATGGAAGGAAGAGTGGGGAAAATAGTTGAGGGTGTTGCGGACGAAGAATTCTTTCTGTAAGGTCAACTTTGGGTACATACATGACATGTCTGGAGACGTAGAAAGAATAAGAACCCCAATACTCTCTCTACTGATGATTGCCTATTTTGAAAGATTTTATGGACCGAGTCTGGCAACTCAGGAGCGGAACATGGCCTTAGCACCAGGGCGACTAATTTGATGCTTTCAGATGATGTGATTTATGGGGAAGCGGCTCACAACGGGGATCATGCTCACCCATCGCAACAATTGGAAAACCAGATCTATGTTTGATTCTCTCAACAGATAATTGAGATCCTGAATTGAGAATCAAGCTACAAGGACTCTAGAATATGGGCAATCAGAAAGTCCTATATTTATTTCCATGTGATAAACTGTTACTCTGATATACTGGTTTTAAGATTGCCCATTTCATAAATCAATTGTAGTTTTTTATAAGAAAAGAAAATGTTGAAAACTCTTAAAGAAGGATATTATAAAATAGATAAATGAATTGCATAAGTCTAATATATTCAGAATAACCTGGTTTTGATTTAATTCATTAGCTTTTTTAAAAGTAAGACTAGTTAAAACAGAGATAGAAAACTACATACAAATTACATACAAATTGGATCAATTGTGGCATAGAATATCTATATACATAGTGGACCTATGAACTCAATATTTTCACGCTTCCGCTCCCCTCTTTCCCCCCCCAACATTTCTCACCACCACGTCGCTCTGAGCATGATCGCCACTCCCACACCTTTTGTCTTCACCTTTGGGCTTCCCGTCCCCAATCCAATAATTACCATGGCCCCTCTTCCACACCTCGACAGTCGCCCCCCAGAAAGCCACTCCCCGCGGGCCTCCTCTCCTCACTCTCCGAAAGGAATCCTTGATCTCTTGGTTTCCCTTATCCACAAGAGAGCAGCCAACCTGGGCCTTCCGGTGCAAGATTTCCCTCCCATCACTCTCCTAACATGTCTACCCTCTCCATAGGTGAACAAATGATCCAACCTCTGCTCTGCACCTCCCTCAACTCTAGCATTCATATCACAACAGCTCTCGAAACCCTCTTGTCAGAAGTCAGTGACCTGTCCTCATGAGTAGCAAACCTCGCCTTCTCCGCCCAACCTCCGAACCTGACCCCACTGCAGGCCACCCTCCTTGACACTGCCTCCACGCTCCCGTCAGCCACTCAGGCCGCTTTACTTCCCCAGGGTGCCAACCTGCCTCCACCTCCTCTACCCTCTCCTCGCCCCCAATGTGGGACCTGACATGCCGCTCCACCTTGTACGACCAACACGCATTAGGACATCAAGGGCAAGGGCAGAGCTCGTCCAGCACCCCCACCCCCGGAGCCCCACCTACCAACACGGTCTGGCCCTCCCCACAGGCTGACCCGGACCTTCCAATATGTGACACATCCACTTCTCCCCCCTACCGTCTACTGCAACCCTGAGGCGTATGCAAGCAAATACCCCCATACCTAGGCGGCCAACAAATTCAAGAAGGGGAAATACCCCTCTGGCCTCACATGGATCCCCGGTCACCTGGATCACCCATGGTCCCCCCATGGTCCCCCCCTGCCTTCTCTGCCTCCAAGCCTACCTACAGCCAAGCTGTTGGCCCTCCCACTAAGGAAAAGCAGGGCTGATAGGCTAAGTCCTGTGTATCAGCTCCATCTGTGGCAGTTGCGCCAGGGGATATCTTTATTAGCCCTCCTCCTCCCCTCCCCGGAGCTGAATGCAGATTCTTCACCTCCTGGATTATCTTCCGACCCCACCCAGAATCCGTCAGAATCGCAGCCCTCTTCCCTGACATTGCTGCCTCTGTTCACAGAGAGGCGAACTGCTTCCTCACCCTGACCTTCTCCTGTAATGTTAACGAGAAGGGTTAGATGTTTCTTCTGTGGTCAGTCCACCACACACCAGCATCCGCCTACCCTCCGTACTTCGCGCCTCTTGCCTTCAGTCTGAACAGGGTTTTCCCAGTTGACAACTCACCTTGCAAACAGCTCAAGCCAGCCCCCAATGAAATACAACTCTCGATCCACTGCGTTCCGCTCACCTTTCTCTGAGATGACGAAGAGCACCTCCTTTCCTATGTCCATGAGTCAATTCGCACTGCCAAGGGGGTCTCCATATTCTCAGCCCACTACCTCAACCCTGACCCCGAATCCCGTTCCCAAAAGGGCACTACTTCGGTGGTGCTGTCGGTCTCCCCTCCCGACGCAGAGCGGCTTCTGCCATCAATCAGCCTCTTCTCACACAACCTCACCCTTGAAAAAATATATCCCTCCTCAAGATTCACCTAGTGTACCAAGTGCTGGAAGTTCGGCCACGTCTCCGTACGCTGCCCCAGCCCCACTGCCATCTCTCTGTTGTGTTCCCTCCCGTACACGAAGTCGAAGCATCGCTGCCCCAACCCTCCCTGCCGTAAGGGTGGCAATATCAATCAGAAGCTTAGCTGCCACCCGTCCTCAGTGGCATGCTGCCCTAACTGCCAAGAAAACCACCCTCCGTACACCAGAGATTACCCCTCCAGACCAACGCCCTCTCCGGATCGACCCAAGACACCAGCTGGACAGACGCCTGATGTCATGGACCTTGCTGATGACCTGGCGGGCCCAGTGGCTCCAAAGGAATCCTGCTCCCAATGCTTCTCTCCAAACCCGGGCCACTGTACTCGCACGGGATACGCCACCGACTAGACAGAGACCCCAATCCGTCATCACCCACCTCTTCCCATGAGAGGCGGTAGATGCCGCCTCCGATTCCGAGTGCTCTGTGGGTTCTGACCAATAATGCAGGATTTTTTCCCCATGTATACTGGCAGCAGTGCTCTCTTTGAACCCTTTCCTATCGTCCAACTTAACTGCCTTCGGAGCTGGGATGTTTTCCTTTCACTCTTTCCTAGTTTTAGTACACCCCCACACCCCCCCATGCTTGTCGCACTGCTGGACCCTCCCTGCCAGTTATTGAACCTCCAGACCTTTCTGGGTTTTATCTCTTTCGCACTGCCTCCTCCTGGTCGGCCCGCATGGCTATTTACATCTCTTGTTCCCTCAACATGCATCTTGCAGTCTCTACAAGCTTCCATGACTACTCAGAGATGCTCAGAGTAGATGTCTTCTCCCCAGAAGGTCTCTTCGAATCCCACCACGGCACTCTCAGAATCACCTCTGTCTACCTCCTCCACACCAATTGGCCCCCTAACCGCTCAATTCATCCTGACAGTATTTTCTTCCCCCCTCCCCACATCTATGTAATCTTGGGTGAGTTCAAATATGCACCACCCTCTAGCAGACCCTCTTCAGTCCCTTACCGACTAAGAATAGACCATCTTGTCCGCATATTTTGACGCAACCTTTGACGCCCCATACCACCTACTCAACACTCCTGGGATCTACACCCGCTTCCCCTTCGACACCTTCTCCAGGTCCTCTCTATTGAACCACACATTCACAAACTCTGTTCTATCCGCCATTCTGTCCCCTTGAGACACCCCCCTCCAGTCTACAGGATCGGATTACATCCCCATTGTCATCACCCTCCTGCCCCAAGTGATCATGCTTCCTATACTGACTCCTCACTGGGCCCTGATGAACTGGGCTTCAGTTACAAGCGACATACTTAATTTTGCCCTTCCACCCTGCCATACCCGTACCACAGCCAATGCTGCATGCTTCCGCTGCCCTCCTTCCCTCCCCCTACATTGATGAAGACCAGGTCGCTCTGCGTACGATCCCTTCTCCCACACACTGCGTCCTCTTTGTTGGGCCTCGCGTCCCCACCCACACCGCCAGACATAGCCTCCCACCAGGGCGGCCCCCCGAGGAACACCACTCCAGCTCGACTCTCCCTCCTCCCGGCAACCGGAAATCTCAATCATCTGGTCTCAATCATCCATAAGACCGCAGCCGACCTAGGGCTCCCAGCCGTAGGTTTCCCTCCTATTACACCACCAAGCATCTCCAGCCTCTCCATCGGAGAAAAAATGCTCCTCCCCCAACTCTGCAACTCCCTGCAATCGAGCGTCCACATCGCGACTGCCCTCGAGAACCTCTCAACTGAAATCCACGACTTGTCTTCTCAGATTGCCAACCTTGATTTCTCCCCAGAACCCCCAAACCTTCCCCCAGTCCAGGCGTCCCTCCGCGATATTGCCTCCCGTCTCCCATCAGCGGCTCAGGCCCCTTTTCCCCCCAGCATCCTAACATGGCACCACAGTCTATACACTCCTCTGGCGGGTCACGCCCCACCCCTACCGGCAACAACAACCCCACTCGCCAAGAGACAGGGAAGGAAAGAGCTCCTCCAGCTCCACCCCCACCATCTCCTAACACAGTCTGGCTTTCCCTCTCAGCTGACCCCGATCTCCCGAGATATAACATGTCATCCTCCCCTCCCACACTATACGGCAACCCTGAGGTGTTTGCCAAGAAATTACCCGACACCTGGGAAGTGGAGGAATTGGCCAGAGGGAAATACCCGCCTGGTCCGGCTTGGACCACCGGCCACGTTGACCCAGACTGGTAACCTCCCACCACTATGGCCCCCAAGGCCACCCCCATCTACACTCAAGCTGCCGCACCAACTGCTAAAGGAAAGAAGGCTCGACAGGCGAAGGTCTCTGTCTCGGATTCCTTCGTTGCGGTTGCATCAGACAACGTTTTTACGAAACCTCCCCCTCCTCTCCCACAAGCCGTTCGCAGATTCTTTGCCTTCAGAACCACTTTCGAACCCCACCCAGAGGCACTCAAAATAGCAGCTCATTTCCCCGACATCACTGCCTCTGTTGTCAGAGAGGCCAACTGCTCCCTTCCGCTCTACTTGACCTGCACGGTTAACGACAAAGGTTCAGTGTCACACCTCGGTACCAACCTTCACACCCCCGCATCCGCATACACCCCCTACTTCGCTCCCCTTACTATGAGACTGAACAAAGGTTTCCTGGTGGACAACTCCCCTTGGGATCTCTTCAAACCAAGCCTGAAGCAAACACAGCTGTCGATTCACTCTGTCCCCCTCGCCTTCCTCCCCTCAGATGACGACCAACTCTTCCCCTCTCTTCACGAGTCCATCCCCAATGCCAGAGGAGTCTCCATTGTCTCAGCTCATTACCTTAACCTGGACCCGGAATCTCGTGGTCACAAAACAGCAACCTCTGTAGTTGCTTCTGTGGACCCGCCCGAAGCTCTCGCCCTTCTCCCCTCGTTCAATCTCTTCTCTTGACACTGAAGAGTGGAGCAAATGTTCTCCACCTCCAAAAGCGCCCAGTGTAGGAAATGCTGGAAGTTCGGCCACATGTCTCACTGCTGTCCCAACACACTTCAGGTGTGTCCCGTCTCCTCGCTCGCCCATATAAAAGCAGAGCATCGCTGCCCTAACCTTTCCTGCCCTAAGGGTGGTAACCTCCAACCGATCCTCGACTGCTGCCCATCCTCAGTGGCCTGCTGTCCTAACTGCCAAGAAGGGCACTCTGCGCACACCAGGGATTGCCCCTGGCGCCCAAGAACCGCCCCTGATGCACCAAATGTGCTATCTCGAGAGACGCAGGACAGCTATGATCTCGCTGAAGACCAGGCTGGCCCTTCGACAGTCATTCGTACAGCACCAGGTGCCTCTCCCCAGATCCCAAGTACCCCTGTACTCCGCCACAATGCTCTGCAACCGAGGCAAAGTGCCCACCGAACCATCACAGATCTCGCCCCAAGATAGAGCGGTGATGAATCCCTTGACTCTGACTCCTGCGAGGGCTCTCCCCAATAATCCATAATTTTTTCACTCGATACGCATACAGCTCGGCTGTCTTCCCGTCCTTTCCAATCTTTCAACATAACTCGCTTGGGAGCTGGGATGTTTTTCTTTCACTCTTTCACAGATACACCCTACTGCCTCACTCTCCCTTACTTGTTGCAATTCAAGATCCCCCTTCCAGACAATCAGTACTCCCGACGTTCCCAGGTTTTCTTTCCTTCGCCCACCGGCCCCCCTGGCCGCCCCTGTGTGGCCATTTATGTTTCTCGAGTTTTGAACCAGCATTTGTCCTGCTCCACTGTTTTTCACAACTCTTTAGAGATGCTTTCAGTGGATGTATTTTCTCCGGAAGGTCTTTTTGGATCCCCCCACCGCTCCCTGAGGGTCATCTCGGTATACCTTCTCCATACGAACCGTCCTCCTTACCGTTCCATACCACCTGAACGGCTTTTTTCTTTTCTTTCCTATCCTGATCTTGTTTTCGGGGGACTTCAACCTCCATCACCCACTTGCGCATGCCTGCTGCTCCCTCTCCGAATGGGAATTTACTGTCTCCGTGCGTTACTTAGATTTTGCTTTTGACATTCCATACCACCTCCTCAACACCCCTGGGGTGTACACTCAGTTTCTGTCTGACACAATCTCGAGACCTTCCGTTTTGGACCAGGCCTTCCCGAATACCTCTCCTCCCCCCTTCTCTCCTTTTGGGACACACCACTCCCCTCCACCGGTTCAGACCATGTCCCTTGTGTAATAACACTAAAACCACCCGCGATCATGCTACCTCCCCCTACACCGCATTGGGCCCTCCTCGACCTGCACGTGGTAGAAGAGGCGCTGAATACCTTCACCACGTTACCCTGCCCAGTAAGGCCGACACCGAACTCTCTATGTAGATGGTTGGACATCTCCTCTACGCGCCTGACCTCTCTGCCGACCTCCTATGGCCCAAGCAAGTGCCCATGCCCTCGCTCGAAACCATGGTGGTCCCCTCGCCTATTGTCCCTCAGAAGGGAGTATCACAAGTTCGCAAGGATATCTCTCCTTGACCCATCCCCCCTCAACGGGAGCAACGTGAGGAGCTCGAGGAGAACATACTTCAAGGCCATCACCTCGGCCAAGAAGACACACTTGTCGGACTTCTTATCCTCAGCCACACCACACTCCCTCTGGACGGCCAAAAGGTTCGTGTTTGGGCGCCCGCCACAAAGGTTCCAGGATTTGCCAGGGGCCTCTGACCCGGGTGAGGTAGCATCGCGGCTCCTTCACCACGGTTTCCCCCCACAACCCCCATCTTCGCCGCTCCTCCGCCTCATACGCCACGTGGACTATACTCCCCTTACCTCTGAAGAAATATCCAGGGCCCTCCCCAAGTCCTCGAATACCGCCACCGCCGGGCCCGACCACATTCCGTCCTAGATCCGGAAGTCCGTGCACCACCTCAAGCCCTCCCTTCTCCCCTCCCTCCTTGCCGCCCCTGCTGGCCCATGGTTTCCACCCCCTCTCTCTCAAAAAGGCACTTGGTATTGTCCTCGACAAACTGTGTCAGCCCTCCTACTACTGACCTTCCTCCTTCAGGGTCATCGTCCTCCTCCGGACACTCTCTAAAATCCTTGAAAGAGTGGTAACTTCCAGTCTCTCAGCCCAAGCGACGACCTGCTCCCTCATCCACCTACTCCAATGTGGGTCGCTCTCCGGAAGATCCACTATTTGATGCCCCCCTTGTCCTACAACATCATGTTGAATCCTCTCACCGCCTCCGCTACAAGGTTTCCACTCGCTCCCTTGATGTGAAAGGAGGCTTCGACACCGTGGAGTCTCCCTCGCTCCTCTCTCTGCTCCGCAGAAAGGTGGTTTGTCTGTACTTGCTTCAGTCGGTCGGGTCATTTCGCCGATACTGTACCTGCCGCCTGATGTTCCCAGGATCCCCCCCCCGCTTTGGCTCCTGTCTCTGTGGGTATCCCTTAGGGCTCCCCCATCTCCCCCCTGCTATTCGTCATATACGTTTCGTATCTCCATCTGGATATCCCTAGATTGCTTATTGTCTCCTACGTCGATGACTTTGCTGTCACGATTGCCTCGCCCGCCTAGAGAACCAATGTTCACCTTCTCCAGAAATCTTTCTCCTCGCTCAAGAGAAAGGCCTCCCCGATTAATATCTCCTTGTCCATTCCACAAACCGAACTGATCGACTGAAGAACTGCCAGGAGCAATAAGCCATCATGCTCCCTCCCGTTACAGCTTCAGGATCTGCTCTTCTATCCACAAGTCTGCCTGAAGTGGGTGGCCTTTATCTTCACCCCCTCCTTTGACCCGAGGTCCCACTTCTCCAGAAGGTACACCCTCGCCATCACCACGCTAGCCATGATTTGACACCTCTGCCCTCCGGCAATGGGCCTTCCTCTCTACCTTTGTCACTCCTTGGCACACTCGCTCCTACCCCTGATTCTCCTGTATGGGTCTGGTGTTTGGAGCCCCCGCCCAGCTATCATGAACCCAATGTCCGTCTTATGGCACCAGGTCTCTAGGTGGCTCACCAACTGTTTTTCCACCATCATGACAACTTGTTTGTACAGGGAAGCCTGCCTCCCCCGCCTGCCTACTCATGTACGCCACCAGGGTCACCTGGCTGGCCTGAGGGTGATTTGCTCTCCCCCAGAGATAAACCCTGCCTCGGCACGCCACCTAAGTCCGTTCCCACCTTCTCACCCCACCGAGCCCCTTTGCTAGCACGTGACAAGATAAGCTCCGAACCTTATCCCTTCATCAATCTCGATTGGCCTTCCGCTGCGGACAAGGCCAGGAATCCGAGGTAAGGGCACAATGCCATCACAGCCTTGGCTTACATGGCCATCCCGCTTATCCACAATGTGGTAACTTTGTCGCCCATCTCCTTCCACCTGACGGACTACCTACCCCCTGTCCCTGGAGTTGTCCCATTGTATGCATGCTTCGAACTGCAAGCAAAACAACTCCTCTCCGACTGGTCTGCCACTCCGGCCCCCCCATACTACCCCAATCCGCCTCCAACACGCCCCCATCCCTTCATGGGGTTGTGCAAGTTCGTTGCAGCAAGGATCCACCAGATGTGCTCTGGTAAAAGTAACCTCTTGGCTGACCCCTCATGGAACAATCCTGATGCCGACACGACCTGTCTGCTGTGCTCTGAAGCTCCACAAACCTTCCCGCCTGCCAGCCTATCTTGCCCCTCGTCCAAGGGGTCTCGGATCTGGCCCCAGAGGACCATATCTGCACCCACCAGCAGCGGCTCATTGGCTTGGCTGTGTTCATTCCCACCACTGCCACTGGTTTCCCTCCTCCAATCCTCCCGCTTCCTCCTTCCCTCCACACTCCCCCGAACCTGCTCTTTCCCTCTACCACCCTACCTCCCCCAGGCCATCGAGACTAGTTCGTGATTTATACTTTCCTTCATTTTAGCTACGGCTGATTTGCGACGATTATCATTCAGGTTACGGGAACCGGTTATGTTTGTTTTTCTTTTGTTCATTGTTAGTTTGACTTTCGGTTTTGTTTTGGCCTTATCATTAAAGATGCATGTCATTTCTTGTACCGTAGAAACAAGGAACATATGATTTAAAAAAAAAAAATGAAAAACAATGAAAGGTGGTAACAGTATTTAGAGCTCTTCACGCAACCATCTAAGTACTTTCTTACAATAAAGTTTTACATTTACCTTTACCTTTACCTCTCGCTTGTATGCAAGCAACCTATCCTCTTAGCTTCAGAGCAACCAAGACCTTGTAAGACAAGGGATCTCCCACATCTTTGTCCCATAGGGATAGAAGATCACGAATAAAAACTCTAAGATAGTCTAAGAATGAAAGGCGATGTAACAATCCTACTCTGGTGGAGATTAGTGGTGCAACAGGTAACGAAATACGTACTTGATGTTCTTGAACTATTTTTATAGTTCTAGTTCTTATGGGTATCTGAGAGTGTTCTTCTTTCCGAGATTAACTTATAATCTCGTCTTCTTACTTAGACTATCCTATAGTCTTCGTGTCTCCCACCAATATCTTATTGGGGAGAGGTGTAGAGGGAACTTCTTCGTATCATGATTGCTCTTACGCTAAAGAGCTAGGTAAAGGTAAAGGTAAAGTTGTATTGTAGAAAAGTACTTAGATGGTAGCGTGAAGATCCTATATCCACGGCCTGTCGTAATCCTTTATATAGGCCTCTTCCCGCAATAACCCTGACCCTGGTGACTCATACCTATGAGTCACACAATCTTGACTCATAATGAGTCATACCCGAAATCCATCAGATGACCCATATGAGTCACTGCGCAACATACCGTAAACCAATCATAAAACATAAAACATATCAGGTGCGCAAGACGCGTCACCTGCGTGGAACTCGTGACTCATAATGTGAGTCACGCGTGAAAGTCATTACATCATTATGACTCACAATCGTGAGTCATAGAAACATCAACCAATCATAACATAACAATGACACGCAAGTGCGAGTCATGTGAGAACTATGAGTCAAATGACTGCATAGCGTGAAACATAATTATGACTCACGATCGTGAGTCATAGAAACATACCTTATGACTAATAACTATTAGTCATGTGAAATCTGCCTTGCTTAGTCACGATTTGTGACAGGCGAGATTATAACTTAATATCGGAAAGAAGAACCCTCTCACATTCTTGAATAAACAAGAACTATAAAATAGTTCATGATCCTTACATACGTAATTAGTTACCTTTTGCATAAATAATCATCGTAGGGTAGCATCGTTACAATTGTTCAATCTCAACAACACCTTTGATCAGGAAATAAGTTCACGCAGCTACTCCCATCTTCAGTTTAACTGTACTCCCAAAAGTACACCGGAAGCCACCAGAGATACCATTTACTACCTGGCGTACTCAGACATCACAATAACTGAAGACTCAGTCGCTTGACAAATGTCAAGATTGATTCCGAGTGATAGTCTGTGTACGCCTAAATCCAGTCAACCTATCTGGCATTCACACATATATGCGCCTTTGGTTAAGTCCTGCAAGGTTGTGTTCCTTGTATACAGACACCAATACTTTTCCCGCTGCTGATTTGTGGTTCGTAGATAACAATATCCTTCGAATTCTATTTTAGCTTGACCACTGGCACACCAAGAGCCATGGTCACTAACTAATACTGCTTATGGCTTGGACTCGGCCATGCTCCGACATCAGCGCTCCAATCATTTGATCTATTATTTTTCTTGTAAGTTTCGAAACAAACATCTCATCAAATGTTTTGACCATAATAAACACCGTTATATATCAGCAGGAAGGATAAGCTCTGCAGATTCCAGTCTTGCGAATCTGGGAACTGCACACAGTCCCAATACAGGGATTCAACGGTTGAGTAGCTTCTCAAATTGAAGCAATTTAAGCATCTGCTGTGATGATCAATCAGAAGGAGTAACAAGCTCTCCTATAATGCCAGGTCCGGAAACCGCATGTTAGATCTGTTAAATAGGATTAGTAGATCTTCCACCCGCACACCGAGTAACTGACTGTGAGTCCACCCACCCTTATACTGGTATCGACATCTAAGAACTAACGTGTCAAATCAATATGATCAAAGTTGAGGCCTCTCCTCCACACAAAAAAAAACAATCAGACTTTACCTTTACGGAATCTCTGATATACCACATACATCACAAAACAAACCGCCAGCCTGCTGCCCGCAGACAATCAAAACTGCCGCACAAGAGATATTTGAACTGACATTATGGCATCGAGCAAGTCAAACCTGATTCCATCTAAAAAGAAACCGCGTCTGGGCGAAACAGGCACCGATACTCTGGGATCGAGCCAGCCAACAATGAAAGCTGTGAATCACAGCCAGCCTACGCGAGACGTTGTATCAGGTAACACAGCCAGGAGTCAGAAAACTAACCAAGCAGGCACAAAGAAGGATCCTAGACTCAAAGTAATACAAGCACATCAGAATACCCCTTCCGGACTCAGCAGACAGAATCTAGTACCTGCCACAGCACTCAATCAGCAGGAGTCATGGCATCTCCACAAAATGCTGGACATCATTCTTGACGAAAATCAAGTGCCCAAAACCGACAACCCATCAGACTCCAGTCTATATTGAACCGGACACTGATGCTGATGGATACACGCACCATATCCCCTACACCTCGGGTGATTGAAATCTCAACACCAGGGAAATCATCGTGGGATTCCACCACCACCCCCTCTCCTCCCCCTTGATGGCCTCTGCCTAGGGGAGCGATGATAGATCCCCTCCTCTCCCTCTGGGGTCTACCCCCTCCTCCACGGGGTTCTTGTTTCTGTTCATCGTTGACTCCCGCTCATCAAGTTCGGTTCTCCCGGGTACCCTGCACTTCCTTTGCACCTCGCTTAGGTTTTGCACGGTCGGCATTGTGTCCTCTTCGCTCACGGTCGGCGCTGAGCTTTCCAAGCCCTTTGCGAAGTACCTTTCCGTCTTGATTGTGTGGTCCTGTCTGGGAACACTTCGGTTAGTAACTTCAGCACCTCGTCTTCGCTTAGCATTCGGAAAAGCATCGGCTGCGGTTACTCTCGTCGGTCGTCTCAAGTCTTCGGAAGTCCTTCCTCCTCCCATCCCCCCTTCCTCCACGTTCTCGGTCTTCGTCCCGTTGCTCGGTTAGAGCTACACCCACTGCCCCGCTGGCACCTTACTGCCCCTTTTTCCGCGGTCGATCTTCGGTCGCTATACAAAAACCCACCTCGGTTACGCCCGTCCTTCAGGCCGTCGCTAATGCCGCTTTGGCACACCCTCCGGCTACCTCTCCCCAGAGTCACCTCCATACGGTGTCCTCTCCTGCCATCGGGCACCGCTCTGTCCCCCGGCACCGCTCCGGCGCCCAGGTCCATACTTTCATTTCCTAGCTCACGCTGATATACGTCACTTATCAGACGTAATTTTCCTTTGTCAGGGGTTTATATATTTCTTTTGTTCACCTTATGGGTTCCGCAGATGTCTCTAAGGGTTCTCCTCTCCTTCCTGCTTGTTTCTTTCCTTTCTACTTCCTTCGTATGTACGAGTATGTTCGTAGGATTTGGTTGGGCGATAGGCGAGATGTGCCGTTGGTCTCATAGCAGAGGGACTTGGGGGTTTGGATGTTTCTTGGGGTGAGGAGGGCAGGGTTTTTGTCGGCCATATCGTTAAAGATGCATGCTGTCTTTGTACCTTAATAAAACAAATTCACTTGATTTAAAAAAAAAAAAGAAAAAAAAAAAAAGAAAAAAAAGAAGTGATGCTGATGGATACGCTCAAGCTTTTCACCTCTTGAACCGTAGTACAGACAAGTACAATATTTCACTCCCTGACAGTGAGACAGAGCCAGACACCGAAATTGATGAAGACCACCTTTATTCGCATGACAAGGCTGGATGATGACATCTAGTCTAAACAAGGAGCCATAGCTTAGGAAACAATAGAGCAAAAGTGGGACAATTTCAATATACTCTGGATCACAGGATGTAGCAATTTCCCCGTGGACTACCTGGTCTGGAGTGATAATAACTCCTAGTATACCTGTTGAATCCCGGACCTTTCTCTCCGCATTTTTGATCAGGTATTTGTTCTCACCGGGCGAGCCTAATACTTTCGCTGTGTCTGTTATCCGAAGTTCGAGCCCACCCTCACAACAAAGCTCTTCAGAACCCACCACCATACAGCATGGAATTAATTCACGAGGAAACACTATTATAGGTATTGAAGGAGTAATACTCAGCCTTGCGAAGAGGTGTATAGAGTTTGGAATAGGGCTAAAGATGAGATTGCAGATGCTGGAAATATTGAACCATCTGAGAAGAGTATAGATATCGTAAGTGTGGTCAGCTATTACCAAATATAGGATCTGGTATTAACTACCTCGGATGCGTCAAAAGCTCAGCGGCGTGCGCGCTCATTATGTCTATAAAAACAACATCTGAGATCTGTAGAAACTGCCAGATAACGCCATGCCAATCGCGTGTAGGGTCGAATTCCTCCTTGAAGATCATCAGTTCATGTGGGCGTCATGCGGATATGAGGTTTGTATCCGAGTGACGATAGCATTCACCAATCTTCTTCCCACAGCAGACTTTGAACTAGCCATAGAGAATGAAATTCAGATGGCTCACACCCCTGATTGCGGACAGCATATAGGGTAAGTTGTTCAATGGCCAGAGCGTGCTGGGACTACAGGATCCGCAATTTGTTGACCTCCTGAATGCTCCACAGGTATTCCAGATATGTCATTTGACTATAGCCAGACAGCCTTTGCCCAGGCTGCAGATAGTCGACTTGAGTCCACCCCGTGTAGATAACTTACAGGAGCTGACACTCGGACTAGAGCCAGAGAGCTTGCAGAGACCTGACCTGGCCAGCCTACTTTGTGTGAGCATTGATTAATTTCAAGATTGTCCCCCACGAGTCGTGGATAATACACTTTGAACTCCTTCCGGCAGAGCGTAGATATCAACTTGGCGAAATCTTTCTGTTAAGTGCCGATAAATATCATATAACAAACAAAGTGATCAATTCCTTTTGCAGAACAGTGCTCCGTTCTCAGCAATAGAGAAGAGAGATCTCGCATTATTGAAATTACTGTCCCCTGGAGGTCCACTCCCGGGGAGAGTGGTTGACCCGTTATGTAGTAGTAGAATAGGCCTAGTAATAAATAGAAACATGAGAAATGTTAGAAGAGTAACGATACTATGGGAGCTGACATTATTAATAAAATTTTGATGGGAGGTTGCTTGTACTTGACTGTGCCGATGCACAATGTGGAGAGAGGACAATAAAATCAAAGACAGACTTTTTATTCGGTAACTTACTTCTACCTAACCTGCGGGAGAAACAGAGACCTTAAATACATAAAACAAGAAAGACTTTTCCGAGATTTCCCTTCTTATGATCACATAGTTTCGACACTATGATCACATCATTTTCACATGATGACTTAATGATTACTATTTCATGATCGTATCATATCCACTTGCAGTAATCCCATTCTTCTTCCTTCTTCCATTCACCTCCGTGCCTTTCCTTTATCAAATGTTCTATCGTCACTCCCCTTGAAAATGGTTCTACCCACTACTATTGAAGGATTGTGTCCGGTGACTTTGGTGTGAGTACCGGTGATTCACAACACACCCCCTCACCGGTACTCACCCCCTCACTGTCCTCATCCAAAACACCCTCGTGGTGGTCTTCTACTGGCTGCGTGATAGTTGACAGATCCCTCAGTCCCAATCCAAGCGTATGCTTTGTAAAGGCTACATTGGGTAGGGCTTTCGTAAAGACATCTGCTGTGTTTTCGCTCGTCGGACAATAGGCACGTTTTATCTCCGGGTTTTCGACATCTTCCCTTATGAAATGGTATTGAATGTCGATATGTTTAGTGCGTGCGTGATACTCAGGATTTCTTGCCAATGCAATGGCTCCTTGATTGTCAATCTGGATCTCCTCAACCTCCAGAAGGTGTTTCTTCGCGCCCATTTCGCTCAAAGCCCCTTGTAGCCACAAGGACTGTTTTACGGCCTGTGTCAAGGCCATATACTCTGCCTCTGTCGATGATAAGGCAACCGTTGCCTGCTTCTTGCTATTCCAGCAAATAGCAGCTCCATTCAAGATGAATGTATAACCTCCTATGGATTTTCGATCACCTGCAGATCCCCAATCTGCATCTGTAAATCCTGTTCCATTTCTTTGTCCCCCATAGTATAGCCCTGGATTTGCTGTACCAGCTAGATATCTGAAAACTCGCTTCACTGCTGTCCAGTGGGAATTGTCTGGGTTTATACTAAACTGACTAACCTTCGACACAGCGTAAGCTAGGTCAGGGCGGGTCCCAAGTATCGCATACATTGAAGACCCTACGGCGGACTTGTATTTGCGGCACTCTGCTTCGGTCGCTTGAAAGTCCACCTTACTTTTCTCTAGCCTTATATGCGGGTCTGCTGGGGTGCTACTCGGAATGCAATCGAGCATTCCATGAGCCGCCAAAATCCTCTGGACATATCTTTCCTGTGAAAGTAAAAGTGTCCGACGGCTGCGGTTTCCTTTGATTTCCAAACCGAGAAAGTTCCGCAATTTCCCCAAGTCTGTCATACTAAACTCTCCACACAGCTTGAGACGTATCCAGTTGACAAGTTCCTTGCTTGGTGCTGCCAGTACCAGGTCATCAACATAAAGCAAAAGGATGACTGGTTTCTCATAGTTTATAAACAAACTATGATCCCCTTCACTGCGGATAAAATTATTTGCGATAAAAAATCCCTGGATTCTCCCCTTCCATGCTCTGGGTGATTGCTTCAAACCATAGATTGATTTGAGTAGTCGACAAGCAATCGGTCTCTGGTAATTCTGATCTCTGTCTCATCTAGTAACAATTGTTACACCTTCAGGTACCTCTATGTAAACTGTCTCCTCAAGTTCACTATTTAGAAATGCTGTTTTAACATCCATTCCGTCTGCCTCCCAGTCACTCTCACAACTCAAGGCTAATAATAATCATATCGTAGTAAACTTCACACCCGGGGCATATGTCTCCTGATAGTCAATACCAGGCTTCTGGCTGTACCCCTTTGCTACAAGACGGGCCTTGTATCTCCCATCATCCTTTTTTCTAAATACCCAGCGACATCCGATCGCTGTTCTTCCATCTGGCAATGGTTCCAATACCCATGTATTGTTTTCTGCAACGGAGTCGAGTTCTGATTCCCATGCCTTTTTCCATTCCGCTTTCTCACTGCTGTTTAGTGCATCTGTTAAGGTTTGAGCCTCCAGCTCAGCTGAGCTCACCATCTGTGCGAAATGTACCCCTGGGCCAAAAGGTTCTTTTGGCTTCCTGTTCCTCTGAGATCTTCGTATCTCAGGTACTTGTGCTACTGTTACTTCCCCTTCGTTGTTTACTTCATGTACTGGAGAACTGCGAGTACCCTCTGAACCCATTAACCTTGGACGTAGAATGATTGAGTCGTGGATATCTTGGTCGGCTGGACTGTTATCCAATCCTGGTTGAGGGCAGATTGGATCCAAGTACTTGTATTCCTGACAGGAATCCTTGCTCAGATCGGCTGGCAGACTCTGCTCCTCTGATTTCCACCTAATCGTGGTATGCTTTTGTCCCCTCTTCCTTAGGCCCTTAGTTCCGTCAATGATCACATCGCATGAAAGGACCAGTTTTTTGTTTTCGAGATCATAGAGTCGATATACTCTTGAACCAGCATCCTCTTCATAACCAACCAAGATCGCACAGGTTGACTTTGGGTCTAGTTTCTGGCGCTTTTCATCCGGAACGTGTACCCAAGCCATTGACCCAAATACCCATAGATGACCTAAATTAGGTTGTTTACCTGTCCAGTGTTCAAGTCGCGATATGTCCTGATGGCTTCTCGAGGGCAACCGGTTATGGACATAGGCAGCGGTAAGTACCGCATATCCCCAAAACTCTTTTCCTAATCCTGCATCTTCCGAGATGCATCGGGCACTATCCATAATTGTTCTGTTCATTCGTTCTGCTAGTGCGTTTTGTGCTGGACTATCTGGTGGGCTAACCATATGTCGTATTCCAGCTGCTGCCAGATATTTCTTGAATCTACCACTTAGGTATTCCCCACCGCCATCACTGCGGAGAGCCTTGATCTCTTTTCCGCTTGTCTTTTCTGCTCTGGCCCTATAGGCCTCAAAGGCAGTAAGAGCTCCATCCTTTGTATGAAGAAGGCATATGCTAACGCGGCTGCTCTTTTCATCTGTAAAACTAATAAAGTACCGCTCACCGTGCACATTTGGGGTTTGCATTGGCCCACAAATATCGGTATGGACAATAGTTAAAAGCTCACTGGGCTTTTCCCAACTCTTTGTTTGAGCTTCTTTATGCTGTCGACCTACTGCACAGATTCCACAAATCCTGTGTGTCTCACCTTCCTGCTTTCTGACCTGCATATCACTGACCCTTGAAGAAATATACTTCACTACTCCTTCATCCAACGTTCTGTGCCCTAATCTGCTGTGCCAGGTCTCTAACGTTGCCAATGAGGATTGGTTCTTAGCCAACCCTAGCTTCACGTGGTACTCTGCGCATCGTCCCATGTCCGAGGAAATATACGTGGTATATAGGTAGTAGAGGCTTCCGTCCCGCTATCCAAGCATTGTCTTCATGCCCATCTTACTAACAAAGCACGTAGTTCTTTCAAATTCAACTTTATATCCCGCATCAACCATGCGTGCCACGCATATTAAAATTGCTCCAATAGTGGGAACATGCCATACACCAGTCAAGGTAATAGTTCCTGCCTTGGTTGGGATCTCAATATCCCCAATGCCACTTGCTTGTAGCTTCGTCCCATCAGCGATTGTTATTGACTCCCCCTTTCTAACCGTGCTATAGGCCCCAAATTGTTCTCGATCGTTCGAGATATGCTGACTCACACCAGAGTCTAAAATCCCTCCCATGCCTGGGAGATTAGACGGAATATCTGCCAAGAAGGTAAACTCTTTTGACTTTTCTGATCCCCGTGGTTCATCTGCCTTCCTCTTATAGCAGTCCTTCTTCCAGTGGCCAGTCTTGCCACAATAATAACACTTTGTTTTATTTGCGGAACCTTGAGTAGTATTCTGTGTGGGTTCTGTACCGACTGTGATCCCTCCAAATCGCTGAGAGAATCCTCTACCAAAACTTCCTCGAGCTCTTGCTCTATGGCCTCCTCTGCCTCTGCCATCAGCGAACACTGCTCGCTAGGCTGCAAATGCTGTAGTTGGAGGCTTGTTCACTTGTGATGACTGGGTCCCTTGACTAATATGCCGACGACCGGATTCCTGCAGGAGTCTTCCTGCCATGATATCAAATGTTATCGTATCACTGCGTGATTGCAACGCCATAACCAATGGCTCGTATGATTCAGGCAAACTTAAGGTAAGAATAGTAACCAGTTCACTATCTTCCATTCCCTTCCAATCAACCAATAGACTTCTGAGCTGATTCGACAACTCCCGAAACTGGTTCAGATGCTGTGCCATGTCTTCTCCCTCCAGCATCTTAAGCGCCCATAGCCGTTGTAGGAGTACCATTCTCCCATTCATACCAATCCCTTGGTGTACTTCTCTGAGTGCTTCCCACGCATCCTTTGTCGTTGTCGCATCCTGTATATAGGGTATCTGTAAGTCCTTAATATTGAGAGTGATGATCGTAAACGCCTGATCATCTTTTGTTGTACTAACTGTACTGTTCTCGATTGCAGCCAACAGGTCTTTTTCCTTCAGAATTCGAACAATTCTGAAGCGCCAGGAATTATAGTTGCTCTGGCCCGTTGACATGGATCCATCCAGCTTTTCTATAGACTGGGTAAGTGAGGTCGTACTACCTCGAGTACGGGTACTAGAGGAGCTAGACTCCCTAGAGCTGCTTCCCTCTCCTTCTTCCGACATCTGAGTCAACTTGAAATGAATCTGGACTTCAATTTCTCTTTGTGAAGCTGGGTGATATTTGCTATACGCACCCTGGGCTCATAACATAATAAAACTTTGATTCGAGATTGCTTGTACTTGACTGTGCCGATGCACAATGTGGAGAGAGGACAATAAAATCAAAGACAGACATTTCATTCGGCAACTTACTTCTGCCTAAACTGCGGGAGAAACAGAGACCTTAAATACATAAAACACGAAAGACTTTTCCGAGATTTCCCTTCTTATGATCACATAGTTTCGACACTATGATCACATCATTTTCACATGATGACTTAATGATTACTATTTCATGATCGTATCATATCCACTTGCAGTAATCCCATTCTTCTTCCTTCTTCCATTCACCTCCGTGCCTTTCCTTTATCAAATGTTCTATCGTCACTCCACTTGAAAATGGTTCTACCCACTTCTATTGAAGGATTGTGTCCGGTGACTTTGGTGTGTGTACCGGTCATTCACAACAATTATGGCGCCCTGAACTTAGCAACATGGTAATGATGCTATCGTTCTAGCGTCCAGATGTCCAATACACAGTATACTCTGAAGTCGACGTCGTGCTGAGTATGTAGGTGAACCTTCACCACAACTTTGCGATTTCATAAACTAACATCACATCCGAATGATGGGCATCATGTGCACGCTACATCCAGACAATCGTTGAAGGACTTCATAATTATGAAGAGTGAACCTCACATCACAAGCAATCCTGATGGGCGAACTAAGAAAACAATTATATCCTGACGTGAGGGCTTCGCATAGAACTTAATCAGGACCCCATGTCTCAGCCATCCATGGCTTAAGGCCATGGGCGCCAAAGTCTATACCATTGAGGATAGCACTTGGACCTGGCGAGTGAAAGGTGTTGACATCAGGACCCAATGTTGTGCAGGCGCCACCTTCAGATTAGCCGACAATCGTTTCAGTGTCCAGAGTGTCAGAGGGAAGGGACGCACAGCACGTAGGTAATAATTATTGCTGATATTCTGCAATTTCTATCCAAGGTTTATCGAAGGATTAGCAGAATAGCCAAACCACTGTACCAATTAACCAAGAAAAAGAACTAATCGCACTGGGGACTCAATAAATACTCCACCTTTAATCAACTGTGAGAATGACTTACCAGTGGCCCAGTCCTAGTGCACTTTGATGCCACCAGACCAATGCAAATCGTAACTGATGCGTCAAAATATGTCAGTTCGTGTATGAGCCAAAGACTATCATGCGTCTGATCCACTGGCACCACCTCTGGACGTCGGTCTTGTGTCTGCTGCTTCCTGTGCATCTGGAGGTGTATTACAACACCAAATTGGGTCCAGACACAAGGTGCCATACCTTCATTCCTTCTGCACGGACTTCACAACATTACCACTCATCTGGACTCACTTTACAACACTACTGCTCATATGAATTCACCCCTGATATTTCTGAAGGCAAAAATGCCAGCCCACCCAACTCTGAAAGTGAGTGATAGGTCTCGTAGTCTTTAGTCAGCACAGCTTCTAGTGGTTTCTCAGCACTTAGCCTTAGACGCGATCCGCCCAACTCCACACTTTGCTCTCATTACACACCCCATACATACTTCCTCTTCATGGCCTAGCCTAAAGAATCCACCACAACCACTTTACTGATTCTGAATCCGACACCTGGATCACGTCAAGCTCTACACCAGCTACACACCAGTATTAGATACATCCTGACCTGACTATTATTGATGGAGTTACCTTTATGCTAAGGTTTTTGAGGGGTTTAGCGAGCACTGAGCTTGAAGCAAGATTCCGCCAGCATCGGATATGCGATTACAGAGCCCTTTTGGGATGCTATTCTACACCTTCCTAGCTATCGGACTCTGTGAAGAGCATGTCAATACGACTATTCTCCATGGCACTACAGAGTCTGCTGGAGGGGGGTCTTTATGCCGGGCTTTTGTTCTAGTGTGCCTGGGACAAGCGTGTATTTAAATATCTTAGATTTAGAAATATAATAGAAGACTAGCTACAAGGACTTTCAACTTATAAAATAAATTGTGACCAAGGTCAGGAGCGGGTAACAGGAGACGAGTGGAAGAAAGTTCTGAAGGAGTAGTGCTGAATGTGGGAGCCATCTGAATATTAGGTGGGGCATCCAGTTGCGTCATGCGTCCATCCAGATACACAATCATGCTTGCGCCACATCCAGAGTAGCCGTTGACATTTTGAGCGTCCAGTGCATCAGATGCACAGGACGCTCATGACGCAGGGAATAATTTTGGCCTATGTATATATTATTACAACAAGGCGAAGATGGAAAATAGCAACCAATTGCCTACCATTCGAAACCAATGTCACCCGCAGAATGCAACTATGATGTCCATGATAAAGAACTATCAGCTATAGTTCCAGCATTCAAGGCGTGGAAAAGATACACAAAAGGAAGTCAAAACTGAATAAGAATATTGATGGACAATAAGAATCTGGTACCCTTCATGACAACAAAAGAACTTAGTGAACGACAAATTCGATTGAGTGAGGTACTTAGTCAATTTAACATCCACATAGAATATGTACCAGGCAAGGAAGGAGGGAAGCCTGATGTGTTGACCAGAAGTGCTGGAGATTTTCCAAAAAAGGAGATGAACATATCATGCAGAAACAAAGGATACTAGTAGTGAAGGAATACTTTGAATACCCAAAGTTGAAAGCCATATCAGTGGTGCAATTCCACAATGAGAACAAAGAAAAGATTAAAAAGGCAATGGAACAAGACAATGAAATTCAGAACATTAGAAAAGCTTTAGAAAAAGGAGTAAATGAAATGAAGGAGGAAGCCCTAGGACTATATAAATGGAAAGATAAATACCTATAGTGTCAAGGGAGAATATGGATACCGGAAAAAGAAGAATTGAGAACAACTCTTATCAACCAACATCATGACATTTCGTATGCCAGTGACGGGGTACACATCAGCAAAAGATTCGCCTGCGTCAGATACTGCGCCGTTGCGTCCTGACGCACGCGACGTTAAATCTGCGGCTCCTGCGTCCTCTGCGTCCTGAGTTGTGTCTCCTGCGTCCTGTGCGTCCTGAGATGCCTCCCCTGCGTCCTGTTCATCCTGAGTTTCCTGGCAACGCCCGCTCAAATTCCATGCATCTGGAGCCAAACCAATACACCACATTCCTTCCTGACATATTAGTCAAAGCAACTATGCCTCTAGTGCATCCAGACTCATCCATCAACACCATTGCTCATCATGATTTACCACTGAGAGATCCTCGCTTCCGGGGTACCCCTGAGTATTTCTTGGCATAGTTCATCATGGTTTCTCGGCAGTTAGCCTCACACGCGAGGCGACACACTGTTCTCTCATCATCACCCTCAATCTTCTCTTCTCTCATCATCACCCTTAACATCCATATTCCCAGGCATTCTGCAAAATACTCAACTACAACTACACATCCGATCCTGAATCTGACACCAAGAGGTTTCTGGGCTCGACGCCAGCTTCACGCCAGTATAAGGTACATCCCTATCGCATTAATACTCATGGAGATCGCCCACCCTTCTAACAGTGGTCTTTTGTCTCTACTTATCCTGAACTCGATGGCAGATTCCCCAAGAACCGCTAGATCGATTTTGAATCCGTCACTTGGACGTTGTTGGGCTCGACGCCAGCTACACGCCGGTATGAAGGACGTTTCTGTGGCATCAGTACTCATGGAGATTGCCCACCCTTCTGAGAGTGGTCTTTAGGAATCCTAACACTCTGGCGATCCTGAACTCCATGACAGATTCCTCCACAACCGCTTCACCGATTTTGGCTCTGAGACCTCGACATCGTTGGGCTCGACGCCAGCTACCCGACGGTATAAGGTATGTCTCTGGAGCATCAGTATTCATGGAGTTCGCCACCCTTCTGAGACTGGTCTTTTGTCTCTAACAATCCTGATCTCGATGGCGGTTCCTCCATAACCGCTTACCCGATTTTGACTCTGTGACCTGGACGTCGTTGGGCACGAAGCCAGCTACACGCCAGTATAAGGTACGTCTCTGGCGCATCAGTATTCGTAGAGATCGCCCACCCTTCTGAGAGTGGTCCTTTGTCTCTACTAATCCTGAGCTCGAGGGCAGATTCCTCCACAACCAGTCGACCGATAATGGATCTGTAACTTGGACATCTTTGGGCTCGACGCCAGCTACACGCCGGTATAAGGTAGGTCTCTGCCGCATCTGTATTCATGGAGTTCGCTACCCTTCTGAGAGTGGTCTTTTGTGTCTAACAATCCTGAACCCGATGGCTGTTTCCACAACAGCCGCTCAACCGATTTTCAATCTGTCACTTAGGCGTCATTGGGCTCGACGCCAGCCTCACGCCGGTATAAGGTACATCCCTATCGCATTAATACTCATAGAGATCGCCCACCCTTCTGACACTGGTCTTTTGTCTCTACTAATCCTGGACCTGATGGCAGATTCCTCCACAACCGCTCAACCGATTTTGATTCCGTTACTTGGACGTCGCTGGGCCCAACGCCAGCTACACACCAGTATAAAGAGGGTTCTGAGGTGCCCATTTTCCATGTAGCTATATGGTCCCTTGGGAGGCAAGAGGGGGGGGGGATTCAATGAGCTGTATATTAGAACAATAGAAGACTATTAGTAGTAAATTTAATACCTTTTCATGATGTAAAATATATTGTGACCCGGGTGACCAAGGCCAGAAACAGGCAAAGGGGGGACCCTTCGCTTATTTCAGTTATCTCAGGAAGAGTAGCTACTGCGTCTGGTTGTGTCCTCAGGATTAGGTGCTGTCTCTGGTTGCGTCCTGAGAATTAGGTGCTGTGTCTGGTTGCGTCCTGAGGATTAGGTGCTGCATCTGGTTGCTTCCTGAGTGTTAGGGGTGCCCCCGGTGCGTCCTGAGTGTTAGTGGTGCGCCCGGCGCGTCCTGAGTGTTGGGTGTGCGCCCGGTCCGTCCTGATTTGAAATTGACATTCTGTGCGTCAGGTGTGTCTGACGAAGAGGACGCCCAGGACGCCGGCTAGTATTTTTGCTGATGCAGCCAAAACTACTGAGTTGATAAACAGGAAATACTATTGGCAGGAGATAAGAGAAACAATCAAACAATATACTAAGAATTGCCATAATTGGGGCAGGATAAAAGCAGTCTGTCATGCTCTATATGGACTACAACAACCAAACGAAGCACCTGACAAACCATCGAAATCAAGAAAATGGATTTCATAACAGATTTACAGATGTCAAACTGTCACAATGCCATTTTGGTAGTCATAGACCGACTTACAAAAATGAGCCATTTTATACCATGCAGAAAAGATCCTAAAATCAAGCAGTTTGCTGATCTTTTCCTAAAAGAAATAGTCAGATTATATGGAATACCACAAGACATCATTACAGATAGAGGGTCAATACTTTCTTCAGATCAATGGAAAAAAATTACAAAGAATCTCGGAATACAACAGAAATTTAGTACTGCATTTCATCAACAAACAGAGAGACAAATAGAAAAAACCAATAGCATATTGGAACAATATATATAAGCCAATATCAATTATCAACTAGATGATTGGATCTAAGGGTTACTTTTAGCCGAATTTGCCTACAATAATAGGGATCAGGAAATGATCAAGACAACACCTGTTTTGGCAAACTAGGGAATTAATCCAGAGTACTAAATAATTGGAGACACGATGCAAGAGAAAAAGACTGAACCTGAAGAAATGAATCAACTACAGGAAGTATTAGGCACAGAAATGGTATAAGCTCAATTCGGAGAAAAAGAGATATACAATAAACACAGCAAACCAGATCCGAAACTAGAGGTTAGTGATAAGGTATGTGGATTATCCAAAACATATCAAGACCTCAAGCCCATCCCGGAAGCCAGATTATAAGAAAACTAGACCATACAAAGTCTTGCCAAAGATATGACCAAGTGCTCAGAAACCTGACATACCACCCACTATAGAAATATACAACACATTCGACAACTCTCTATTAGAGGACAACGAAGACAATAAGTTTCCCTCACAAAACAAACCACCTTCACCACCTATCATCCCAGAAGGAGAACCAGAATACGAACTTGAAGACAGAATTGACTCTTGAATATACTGCGGAAACCGTCAATACCGGTCCAAGTCGACCAGTTATTCTCCCAAGCACCATAAGTCTTGTACCAAGCAGGAAATTTTGAACATACAGAACATGCAAAACAACGGTTCCATGAACAATACCCGAACAAGCCCAATCAGGGTCATGTTCAAAGGACAAGACAACAAAGAAATCGTGGTGGGGGCCACACCGGCACCAGCACCCGCACCCAAAGCACCATGACCACCGAAAAAACACCAAGATGGGTGGAATACCGGGATCAGGTTACCAACGATGGTAACATGAACCAGCCCAGTATATTGGCCACTTGGGACCCAAGGCCCGAGAATCAGGAATGCTTAAAAGAATTGGAAAGCATGCATAGACAATGGGTGCCAAGCGCAATCTAGCGAAAAAGAATAAAGTGGCTACTTCTCCAGAGCACAATACAACCAATCTGCTGCTGCCCCTGGGAACAGCAGTGCCAGAAGGATCCACCAAAAGCACCTGCAAAAAGAAGTTCAAGAACAAATCAGTAGTGGAAGGAAGGGCATGCCAAGAGATTGTGGAATGTATGTTTCCGCAACAGGTGCACGGCACACACCAACGAGAAGGTGAAGGCCGGATATTGGCCAAGGGAAGGTTGAAAAAGAGAAACTGTAACACGATGGCATCAACAGGGATAAAAAGGAATTGCGGCAGGGACTCGGCCTGAGAGGGAGGGGAGCGAAGAAACTATTACGGATAACTACCAACGACAGATAGTGGAACTTCTGGAAACAGGTCAGATGGACCAACATAGAATCTCAAGTCTCGAAACAACCCTGGTCAGAGGGGACCACACGATTCAAATGTCTGGTATAATGTTGAAAGGACTGAGCAGGAGCTCTGTTCGCCCTCAGGAAGCAGGGGAAGCCCTCAGCAGGGCAAATGCTCAGTTAAGAGAAAAATAATCCAAGCTCCGAAACGACATCAGATTAGCTGGGCGGAAGTTGCAAGATCTGGGACAGTAGCTTTATGGGACCAAAGCTAAGGGAGAAGGGAGCTAGTGTCACAAAATATGACTTTGAAAGAATAATTTAAACATGACAAATTGTTTTCAGTCATCGTATGTTATATTTCACATTATAAGATCAGTTGACTGATAGTTCTCACATTATTCGCAATTGGTTAAAGTATGTTGCGGGTGACTCAATAAGGAGAGTCAACAGGGTTAGGGTTGTGGGAACAGTCTCTATATAAAGAAGATTGGATTACGATAGTTACAGCATCCTTCGTCTCCTCTCCACCTCCGGCTATTGAAATCTCAACACCACGAGATATCAATGTCACTTCCATCCACCCCCCTCTCCTCAGAGACGCCACATTGCCTCTGTCTCTGTGAAGCCATCTCCCTCCCCTCTTCCTTTCCCTTCTGATGGTCAGGCCTGGCGAGCTTGTTCCTAGGGGTTGGTTGAGTCTGCCTCACCCTGTCTTCTCCGGGCTCGCTTAGGCAGCCCTCCAGGGTAGGCAACCCCTCACACGTCAACGGTCGGTGTTTACTCACGGTCGATGAGTAAAGTAGCTGTCCCCGGTGGCACTGCTCTCTGGTATTCCACTATCTGCCTCATGCTCTGCTGGTACGGTCCAACTTTCGAAACATTGTGATACCGTTTCCATCAGGCTGCCTCGCACTTCTCGTGTCGGCTAGCCCTTCGACCATCCTCTCCCCGATGTTACAATCTGCTGGCACCCTACTGCTCGCAGCTCTACGCCCACCACTAAACCTCTGCTCCCTTCTGATGTCCTCCGACTAGGGGCGCAAGTTTAAACCATCTTTCCGGGTCCATTTGCCCGAAATAGCCGACCGCATCTTCCTCTGGCTGCCACCTGCCCTCCTCCTTTTGGTAGCATTCTGTCGAATTCGGTCGCTCTTCCTAAGCCTCGGCTGGCGGTGCTATATGCCTGCGGGAGCTTTTCTCCCCTTGTTGTGTCCCCAAGACCCATCATTCAGGAGTCCCTCGTTCCTCGGGAGCTGGGCCCGGTCGGGTTTTACTTCAGTTTAGCTTATAGGTTGTTTGATTTGGGGGAGAGAGTTTGTTTTCCTTTGTTGGTGGTGTCTACTGTCGGTTGGGGATGTTTTTCATTTAGGCTTGGATTTCGGGGGGGTTATTGGTTCGCTGATTTCAGGTCCATAGTCTCATCTCCTTGTAGTTTCTAAACAGAGTACCGGGCGGAGTTTTCTTGGTCGGGTAGGGTAAGAGGGTTTTAGCTTGGGAATCGCGGGATAGACTGTAGTTGGAGGTTTTGGAAGACATGGTCTTCATTCTAGCTGAATGTCCATTGTACCTAACACAGCGGGATGTGCCTATTTTGGCCTGCTGGCCCCGATAGAAACAATTAATAAACGAGATTAAAAAATTAAAAAATTAAAAAATACATAAATTAAAAAATTAAAAAATTAAAAAATTAAAAAATTAAAAAAAAGTAAAATTATGATAGTTAGAGTTCCTCACGCAACCATCTAAGTACTTTCTTTAAGATTACTTATAGTTATACATTAAATATTATTACATTCTTTACCCACGAACCTATTATACTATCTAAGATATAAGTCCCAATCAATATTATGTTATCAATATATATCTACGCTATTAAGATAGCAGAGAAGATAACGAAGAGCGATAAGAAAGCTCTACAATGATATTTAAGATCATGTTAACTTTCACTAAGGGCACAATTAGGTCGTTATGTGTTGATTACCAACCCCTCTGGCCGAGATTGCTACATTAACTCGCCACTCTATCAATGTAACTAATAGGGCGTAGCCTTACCTTCAGCGGCTACTACTGCAGCCAGCCTGGCAGGCATACTATCAATGAGTTTAAGTAGTCTCTCAGTACTTATATTTTCCCAGACCACAGGCAACATGAGTATCAAGTTGTCGGTATTTGTTACTGGTTCATAAATTTCGCCTAAGTTTGATGGCATATGACCCCAACGGGCTTCAATTAAATTTAGATCAGGGGACTGAGCAGGCTAGGGAAGAGTTTCCAGATTGTTTAGCTTTCGACATTGGATAGCATACTTCTGATGGCCAGGAGCTCCATCCTCAACAATGGTGGACCATCCATATGCCTCACTGGTCTGTTGCCAAAATAGTATTAGAAGTGCGTCTAAACTATTTTTAATATACTTCTCAGAATCCAATGGTGTACCTGGGAGTAGTACATTGAGAGGTGATTTTAACTCTCCAGGGGAGGCAGTACAAACCATAACAGACTTTCAACCTGATCTCCAAACTTCATCCACAGAATCGGGATGATATTTCTCCTCAGGAATGCGCAAGACCCAAGGCCTGTGACTCAATCCAGCAGTACTCAAACTGGAATCCTTAGTCCACGCACTTCTTAACAACTCTTCTCTGGTCGTGTGTTGATTATCCTGACACCAGCGAAATCTTTTCAGTTTATTATTGTGTCTAATACTCCATCATCAATTTGATAATATTAAATTCCAAAATAAATTGCTAGAAGGAGAGGAAAAGAAAATAGAGGAATTGTTTAAACTAACCTTTTGCGTGGTAAATGGTGGTGGTATCCCAGTGAAGCCATAACCCTTTGAATTGTCCGAACAGAACAATCATACGTCATTTGTGCAATTAATTCCACCCATTGAAGTCTTCAGGTTCTTCTATCACAAGTGACAGAAGCTCTTAATTGTACATTTTGTGTCTTGTCAAAGAGCACTGGACTGCCAGAAGGTGGATGGTTGCAGGGTGTTCCATTGAGCTTTGCCAGCTTTTAAATCTTTTGTCAGGTGTGAAAATCGAAATTGAATTTTTCACACATTTTCTTTATATTGAATTTAGTTAAAAAAAAATAGCACTTGAAATTAAATGTGAGTTTACCTTCCATGTTAGAGATGCTTTGTCCCTTAGAGCAATTACTTGGACTCTTTCATCTCTTGTGGTTTCCTTTCCACTGGGATTATCCCCAGCTGGCTTGGCATAATCAGCTCGCCTACCTCTGAGCTTCATGACTTAAATTCTTCTTGGGCAAAAAAGAACACCCCGGCACTAACATTGTATTAATTTGATATAGTAGTTCAAGTAGGAAATTGATATACTTTACCTTTTCTGTGTGCGAACGGGCAGGGTAAAAAGGGCCTCAGAAGACCCCTCTTATCCGTAGTTCAGCACTATTGAAAACAGTAATCCTTTCTCAATCTGTGCGAACGGGCAAGAGGAAAACGGCCTCCTCAGAAGTCCCCTTTTATCCGCGGTTCAATAGTATTGAAAACAGTGATTCTTCCTCCAAGGTTTTGGTCGGTGTTATCCATGGTGGGAACAAGAGACTGGTTGATAAGAGAGCTGGAAAACAGTCATCTGGTGATTGTTGCCAAGCCTCTTTTTTTTGCTTCCTTAGGACGCGCACCAATCAGAATGACTTCGCCAGACTTACCCACAACCCCCGGTACTGTAGCGTGATTCGGCAGATACTGCACGTAGCAAGTATTCTTTCAACCAAAAACGCCCTTCCTCTGTCCTTCTTGTATCGGGAATGCCGGGATAGTACATCTACTATTATACTGGAACGGAAAGATGTGTACATTAATAGGTAGGAGGGGAGAATCTGTCAAGAGTCACCACCACCAGCTGATGGAGTGTCTACCGTAATGGAGTGGCTGGGCGCCATTGGCGCGGAGAGATGTCAACCCCAACACGTGTGGAAAAGCCAGTCAAGCGCTAGTCTTGTTGGCTTAGTTGAAGGGGCGTATATTAACCATGGTTTAGTATACACACCCTACACGTTAGATCCTACCACGTTAAATACAACTACCACGACCGGACCCCCCCGTATTTGCTGTTGCTGTCTTAGGAAGGCGTCAGATTTGGCCAGCATTACCGGCCTATACGTCCGCCTCCGGCTCGCCCAATCTCGCCACCGCGATCCACTCCTATTGAAAAACGGCGGGGTTATAGCAATAGGATAAGGCAATAAATCAAAGACTTGGACCGTAGTACCACGATCGCACAATAGGACTTCTCGGTGAGGAAGAAAGATCTCTGTTTCGCACTTCATTTAAAACTAAACTAACAGAAAAGGCTGGAGGTATATATAACCAAAAAAGACGAACACAGCCTCCAATCCTTCTATGCTTCCACCGATCACCACCCATATCCATTCTCTTCCTTTCCACGCACGTCTCCCGCTCTCACATTCAGACTCCCGCGCTAACATAAGAAAGGCATGCTTCTCAATTAACTCTTTCGCCTCCCTAGCCCCCGCGCATCCCGCTCTCCTAAAAGGGACCCTCCCACTACTTCCCAGCCTCTGCCTTCCTATCAACCGCGTCCATGCCCATGATGTTTCCTCCAACGACGAACGGATGACGACCTCCGTGCGAAGGCTGCGAGCAAAACGGGGGACAAAGAGTAATGATAATGGGAGCGGGAACGGGAACAGCAGCGATACCAACAAGTGAGAGCGCACAAGCAAGCGACACCTCACAAACAAGCGACAAAAGATAGAGTACGAGTGGGCTATAGCGTGCGAGCGGGCGGGCAATTGCGATACAAAGGAGCGGGCGATAGCGATAGCATCTTAAGCAGCATTTTCAACAACTCCAACACTCGGGTCAGGGTCTCCGGGACCTGACGACAAGGAGAGTGAGCACAAAATGCAGGCGCGGTTTGAACTATGACGCGGTGGTGGTCGCAGATCCAAAGGGTTCAGTGAACGAAATAATACTCAGGCATCATGGTGAATACGGCTATTCTCGTAAAGGCCAGCTCTCTCTACACATCACTCAGGTGTTATGGAGCGTGGTGGTGATGGAGGTAGTTATACCAAGGATGTCGGCGAAGGGTCCAGCGAGTGGTGCGATAAACCTGTTCGCAATGGTGAGTTTTTCCTCTGCTTGTATCCGCCCACCCATCTAAAACCCATGATGACGTTTACCCGTGGTAGTGTTGGTGGTTTTCAGTTCCGGCGCTGGTATACCTGGTTGCAAATCACAGGCGATCACCCCGCTCCCGCGTATCTCTCTTTTGTATCCTTCCCTATCTTGTTAACCCATTGTCAATAGTTTCCTTTGTCACCCATTATCAAGCACAGAGAAGGAACTACCATACCTGGTTGTATAGTAGAATGGGGGATACGCACTTATGGCCGAAGATGATCGGAAAGCAACGCGAGATGGATGTAAGAAGACCGGCAATAGAGGACCGGAATTCTGCTGATGCGGTACCATCACCAGTTGGGCTTCTGGCAGTCCTAGGAAGTTGTTGGAAGTCTCACATTCACGCTGCAGGTGCTGCAGGGAGTCCTGCTGCTGGTAGGGGTGGCAGTGCGACTGTCGGTGCTGCTGGGAGTGCTGCCGGAGGAGCTGCGTGTGGTACCAGGGGTGCTGTAGGAGGCATGGTTTCGCAGGGTGATGGAGGTGGGCGATCTAAGCATGTTCCAGGACTATCTTTTACTTTCCTTTCCTTGTTTAACTCGTGTTTTCAACCAGAATTACTTTCCCTTTTAATGTTTGGAATCTTTATATATATAAGACCCTCCTGAAGGGGCCAGGACTTTTATCTCTTGTACTGAACAGATGTAACCCTGCATGAATAGGGGTAATGATGCTTCTAAATTACCTCTTACCTTGACATGAGCATGTGATCAACTCTGAACAAGTACTATCTAAGCCCAAGATAAGTATGCTTTGGGAGTATAGTTTTAGATGTATCACATTGGGCGTATAGTTTTGGTGGTAAGATTCCAGGTGTATGATTCTGAGAATAAGATTCCGGGCCTATCATTGTGTGATTATGACTCTGAGCGGATGATTCTGGGCTTATGACTTTGAGTATATGGTTTTGGGGATATGATTTTTGTGGTATCATTTTGGGTGTATGATGCTATACAATGATTCTGAGTGTATGGTTTGGGGGGTATATATGATTCTGAGTCTATGGTTTTAGGCAAATGATTCTTGGTGTATAATTCTCGGGTATGGCTCTCAGTATAGGATCCGTAGGGTATGATGTGGAGTGATGGTTCTGGACATATGATTCTGAGTGTCTGGTTCTGAATGTATGATGCAGGACATAAGATTCTGGGTGTATTATTTTATGCATGAGGGGGTACATGTACTTTAGCAACTTAAATACTAGATAAAAAAGGAATGGTGCAAGGATATGGGATGGTCCTTTTCATGAAAGTCAAACCAGAATACATAATAGTAAGCAGTAAAATGGGCAATATTTTGTATATCAGAGAACAGGTACAGAGGAATATACAAAAAGGATAAAGGTTACAGCTGGGAATTAGGGAGAGTGCAGGGCCTCAGATTGCGATATTTAATTTAGAGGGAGCCATTCGGGGCCTTCAATGGGGTGGGTGCCCAAACAGGGATAGTGGCAGGCAAGGAAGAAAAAAGGCCCTGCACCAGGCCATTGAGTGGATTAGGGTGGGGAATTTGGCTTGGGACCCAGAGTTTTCGGGACCTGGTTGGCCCCGTAACAAACACAAGGAGAATCAAGTAGAGTGAAAGGTAGCCTGAAGATATTCTGCTTGTTGATATTGGGCAAAGTTCAATTATTAGAGGAAGAAGCCTGTAGCATGACCCAGGTGGCATGGGATGTCAGCAGACGATGGCACACAACTCAGGATGCAGCGGATATTCTAGATGCAGGGAATGCAGAGAATGCAACTCAGCACACAATACTGACATTTTAGATGTAGTGTATTTTACACTGATGTAGAGAGATCCAATCCATTCTAACCTATAGAAGTTGAAGTGCAAAGAATCAAAGCTGCTTCTATTGTTTATGATTGCATCAGCCTGTATGAAGGTGTCCTAGATTTTATATGGGTCTCCATACAAAAATGTATATGACAATCAATTCCTTTCTACTGAAACAACTCTTTCTCCATCCCTTTGTGATACTTAAGAGTTTTGTAACTTCCATTATATTATCTATAAATTTTCTAATACTTAGACAAATCTTTGTGGATTCTCATAAAAATTGTGGCGTGGGGGCAGGGGCGAATGTTGGGTACCTTTGGTGTAAAATGGGCATAGGATAAATCTTTTTGTCCTAGTACTATAGAACCGTATTATGTGGTTGAGAAATGTGCACTTTAAAAAAGACACAGTGCGAAGAGCGCTTGTAACCCTTTCTGAGGAACACAAACAATCAAAAAGGCATTAGACCTTACCGGTTGTAGCTCGAATGTCATAGCACATTCTTCGATTATTCCTGTTGCTGACATGTGTGAGTTCCTACATAACCGCCTATTCTCACAAGCTGACAGCGGGCCAAATTCGGATTATTATCAGATCTTAACCAGAAGTGAAAGGTTGGAGGAGAGAGCTTCTAAATTCCTCACAGCATCCTCAAAAAGAGGTTCTGAAAGTAGAATTTGCCACACTGAATAAATTTAAAGATTTTCCGCCTTTCTAAAGTCATATCCTATTTAATTTTCTTTTACTTCTAACAGCAATATCATTATAGAAAGTACTGCATTCAATGATCCGGCAATATTTGGTTACCGAACACTCTACCATTATAAAAATACCACAAAAAATATGCAAATACCATGGCATTTGTGGAATACGGAATAGGGCCTAAATTTTCATGGAACTCAGGAGTGAGATTTGGGTTGTTCCTATTATACTTTCTTTGTGACTTCATATCAGCTTAGCTGGCGGTCCCTGAGAACTCATTCTCCAAGGCCAATGTGGAGCAGTGTTCCCAACCGTCCAGTCCGTCCGTCTTTGGGTGGTGATGGGACGGACTACGGCTCATATTCAGTATTTTTTGGGGGGCTAGGACGGACTATGGGGGACTAGAGTCCTAGAGCTTGGACCTCCCGTACCAGCCAAGTTGAGGTCATACACCTCTCAACTGATTCTCCTCACTTCATGAGACATCACTCGTGCTCTCCCCAGGCGTCCCTGTTGATATAAGGTTTCTTTCTTCTCTCAAATGCTTCTTTCAACTCTTTATATTGTTGTTCTTAATCCAGCACTACTCTTACCTTCGTTATGCTTGTTCAATTATTCCATTTATCTCTATATACTTTCTTTGAATACCTTTGTTCTTTGTTACAGAATTCTGGAAGTACAGGCGAAACTGAATATCTTTACTATTTAAGTGGTTTATGTCTTTCCTATTATTCCATGTGTAGTTAGCGGTAATAAGCAATCTTGACCGTTGTCTAATCTACTTCTTCGTCTGAGTATCGAGCGCATATTGCAACAGTCCCCGGCAGTCCTCGGCCATCCTCAGCTATCCGCGGCCGTCCTCGGCCATCCCCTGCCATCTCTCGCCGTCCACCACCCTGCCCTGCGATAACATGTCTCACCCTCTAGGTCCCGCCGCGCTGCTTAAAGACGGCCATCCTGCCCTTATGCCGGACGGGACGGACTATGGGTAGCCTTCCCGTCCGACTCTCTTGGCAGTCCCCCTGACGGTTCTGAACACTAGCTTTCTATCTCTGCTTTGCCAAATCCGACCTGGCTTCCAAAACCGCCCTGCTGCCCTACGGGGAAAAGGTGAGCTGCCGGCAGTATGGTAACTCGAATGGAAATCACATCACATCCTATCACTCGCTAACTGTGCACCTTCTAATCATTTCAGTCCCCGTCCACTCTCCCTTCTCTGATAGATAACTTGCCGGCTCCCTAGTAGCACTGCCATTCCACTCAACCGCAAGACAAAAATCACAGCATAGTGCAATCGTACCAAGCAAGCCAAATGAAAGGAGAGGAAAATATCATCAATGCCAATCCTTCACTCGACCGGCAAAATCCTAGGGAAGCCGGAGGCTCTCATGTCGGCTATGTAGAGAAGACTCAGGGCACCCTGCCCTGGAGTAGGTTGGTTCTATGAGAAGAGTATTAAACTAGGATCGACGGTGACAACAGTATGGCGACAACGAAACGAAACGGCGATTGGAACGAAACGGCGAAGACGAAATGCCAAGGAACTCACACCTAAACGATCGCACACAGGAAAGGGGGAAAAATCTCTTCACTAACAACAACAACAGTCTCTCGCATCCACGACACTCAACAACAACCATCTAACTAAGGACAAAAGGATAAGTATATATCATCCTTTCATATCAGGAAAGGATGTGCCCCTGTCTCCTCCTTTCCCAACTTTTCTCAACTTGTGCGAAATCTCATGCTAACAAAATGCAGGAACAAACACCATTGGCCATACATCCTCATACCCATTTTCCGGGTGTCAAACCTTCTCGCTTCCTTTCCTCCTCCTGTCCGATCGCGACATTCCTACTTAGGAAATGCTTTCCTCGAGCATACAAACACACGCCCGAACCTGAAGCCTCCTCATCCCCGAGCCCGAAGCCTCCTCATGCCCGAAGGCAAAGCGCGTCCCCGGAAGCTATCTAAAGACAAAGGAAGTATCCTGAGAGTATGGTGAGCAGCATGGTTTCCAACACTCCCACTCTGCGAGCCATACTCGATAAAGAAAAATAAAACATAAAAAATAAAAATAATATAAAATAAAAAAAAATAAAAAAAAATAAAAAAAATAAAAATCCACAAGCTGCGGTGCCCGTGCCCGTGCTTTTCTATTGTGCCCGTTACTGCTAATCCTCCCAGATCCACGATTCTCCGATCTCCACCGCTCTCCCATCTCCGCCGCTCCCTCATATCCACTACTCCAACCTGTGCTCCCGCGCTCCCACTCAATGCAAGCCCATCTCGGCCCGGAACCTATTGACCTTGTCCCGGCTAAGGTTCTTTGTTAGGCAGTCGGCGATCATATTCCCGGTATGGAGATATTCTTGCTCAATCTCCCCAGTAGTGACTTTCTCCCGGACATAGTGCTCCTGTATGGCTATATGCTTGGTCCGGGCATGGAATTCGGGGTTGTGAGCGAGTGCGATCACTCCTTGGTTATCGACAAATATTTTTGTTGCAGGTTTCTGCAGTGTAGATTCCTCGGTAGGGTCTTCGGTGGTAGGGTCTTCAGCGGTAGCGTCTTTGGCGGTTGGGGTTATGGGAACAGTTTGAAGTTCTGCGATAAATCGTGATACCCAGATGGCTTCTTTGGTGGTTTGGGTGAGCGCTATATATTCAGCTTCGGTGGAGGATAACGCAACAGTTGGTTCTCTTTTACTAGACCATGATACTGCTGACTGTCTAGGTTCCTCCCTGAGCGGATTATCCTCGCTCAGAACACACACATATCCTCCACTACTTTTCCGTCTGTCCACATCGCCAGCCCAGTCCGCATGGCAATCAAGCACGGGGTAGAGATCTTTGGTGATGAAGGGACCAAGTCTGAGGGATATGTGGGAGGTTTTCTTGACATAACGAAGTAGGTGTTTAGCGGCCACCATATGGCTACTCTTTGGCGTATTATTATATCGGCTCAGTGCTCCCACTGCAAATGCGATATCGGGCATGGTACACAACAGGAGGTACATTAGGCTTCAGATCATACTCGGATACTCTTTTTCATCAGCATCCGAGTCCTCGAATTCTGCATCCTGCGTGGTTGAGGTTCTTTCTAGCTTGGTACCGGGGGCTAGCGGGGTGGATACCGTATAGGCATGGGTCATCTTAAAGCGCACGAGGATTTTCTGTATATAGGCGGATTGGTTTAGGGTAATGTGGCGCGGTTGTTGAATTATTTCAATACCGAGGAAATAGTAAGCTCTTCCTAAATCTGTGACGGGGAATTGGTTTGCTAACAAAGTTTTTGCTTCGTCAACCATAGTCCGGGGTCCTACCCAGAGTGCATCGTCCACCCAGATTAGCACCCAACAATAGTCTTCACCGTTATTTTTCAAATATTCTGCATGATCGTCCTTGCTCCTAGTGAACCCGCATGTGCCAACCAAATGCTTGTCCCACTCCTGATTCCAAATTCTCCCGGACTGCTTCAGTCCTTACAACCCTTTCAGCAATTTCCACACCTGTCTAAGCCGCGAACAGCTACTATTTTCCTCTCCAATTTCTAAGCCCTCCGTCAATTGCATATATATCTCCTCCTCTCATTTTCCGAGCAGCTATGCGCTCTGAATATCGGTCTGATCGATTTGATAATCCCGGGCAGCTGCAAGAGCGAGGATAATGCGCAGGGATGAGAGCTTAACTACCGGTGCAAAGCTTTCCAGGTAATCAATTACGTACTGCTGGGTAAATCCCTTCGCAACCAGGCGAGCCTTATACCAAACAACCTTGCCATTAGCACCTCGCTTGACTGTAAATACCCACCGGCATTTTACTCGAGTCCGTCCTCTTGGCACATCAACAATCTCCCAGGTTCCATTATCGGTAATTGATTTCAGCTCCTCATTAATAGCGATATTCCACTCGGATGCCAGGGTTGAATTTAATGTTTCAGTATAGGATGCGGGTTCATCGGGATCTAAAGATCGGGGTGCAAGAAATGCTTGGTGGTGGTAGCGGGTGGAGGTAAATTTACCGGCGTTTTCTCGGCGAGGTCTAGAGGTTGCTAGAGTAGGAGTGGCAGGTTTATTGCAGGGTCTAGGAATTCTTTGTCGCTCTTGTGGTGTTTCTGGTTGTGGAGTCTCCGGTAATTCTGGTAGGGCAGGAACAATAGCGGGAGACTGTTGATTTTCTACCTCTTGGGTAGCGATCTCAGGTGTGGACTCATCTTGAGAGTCTGAAATAAATTCAATAGTCTTGTCTTCGTCCAGTAACTGTAATTCTTCTGTGGTGTTATTATTATTAATAACCTGGATATCTCGCACAATGTGAATTTTGCTTCCGACAACAACTCGATACTGGTTTGTTCCAGCATATCCTACTACTCGGTACTCTTGTCCATTTTTCTCCCACTTACTCCGCTTCGCTTTAGGAATGTGGTGAAAGGCTAAAGTACCGAAGGGGACAAGGTGAGATAAATTTGCCCGTTGGCCTGTCCAGTGTTGGTAGGGAGTTGAGATTTTGCTTGTGGTAGGAGATCTATTTTTCAGATAAACGGCGGTATGGATTGCTTCGGCCCAGAGGCGGTATGGATTGCTTCGGCCCAGAGGTTGTCGTGCAATTTATTTTCCAGGATCAGAGCCTTCGCGCTACCTATTAAGGTCCGGTTGGCCCTCTCGCTTACTCAATTTTGCTCTGGTGAGTATGGGGTTGTTGTCTCATGGGAGATACCACTTTCCCTAAGAAACTTGGAGAACTCGTTACTGGTATATTCTCCACCATTATCTCTCCGGAGAGCCTTAATCTTCCCATTGTGACAATTTTCCACCAACGCCTTATATTCCTTGAATTTGGAAAATGTTTCGGACTTCTGGTAGAGGGTATAGACCATGGTATATCTTGTATGGTCATCGATAAATAGGAGAAAATAGCGAGCACCTCCGATTGAGGGAATTTTCATAGGGCCAGCAAGATCGGTATGAATAAGTTCTAGTAGAGCAGTTGTGATTCTCGTAGAGGGGAAATGATTAGGTGTGCGGGTTTGCTTCCTAGCAACGCAACTAACACAAGTAGGATTAGTGCGGCTCCCATCGATCGTGATTTCAGGGTGGTCCTCCGCCAGTCGTTTGACATTATCATAACTGATATGCCCAAGACGACAATGCCAATCGTGCAGTGTGCCATGCTTGGTAGCTATACCAGCACTTGCAGGCTTGGCCTCAATATTTTCGGTCTGGAGGATGTAGGCATTCTGTTCGAGTTTCGCGATACCGTAAAGCTCTCTGCCATGCTTTATGCTAACGGTATTGCCAGCAAAACTGACGACTCCTCCGGCAGCCTGAATACATCGCACCGAGACCAGCCCACTACTACCCATCTCAGGAACATACAATACCCTTTTCAACACAACCGGATTTTTAACATCATTTACCACAAGACCTATTACCACATCACCCTCGCCCTTAGCCATCATGGTATCTCCATTCGCGATATGGATCGGGGTTTGAACAGGGTTCATTTGTTGGAACAGGGTACGATCGGAAGTCATATGGTTTGTGGCACCGGAATCTAAAACCCACTTCGACTGTGAGACCTTTGCTGATTCTTCATCCATCGCGGTCCCTGCTTGAGGTGTTCCGCCTCTTTCAACTGCAGCTCGATTAGCCCTCTGACTTGGTCTACCAGCATTGCCAAAGCCTTCTCGGCGGCCTCCTCTTCCTCTCCCGGGTCTTCTTTTAGCCTGTTGCTTCAACGGACATTTATTAGCCCAATTACCCTTTTCCTTACCAAAGAAACAACTATCTTTCGCAACACGCTCATCTTTGCCACCTTTTTCAGAACCTCCCCAGCGACCAGATCCCCCTCTTGCATTTTTACTGGCATAAAAAGCATTTGTGGTCTCAGGATCTTCTCTGGTAGCCTTGGTCAATTGCTGGTGCTCCAGCACTAACCGGTCGCATATCGCATCATACTTGGTCACATCATAATCCACATTATTGCCGATGGAGGTTCGGAATGGGTGGTTGGTTTGGGGTAGCTTCGAGAGTAGAAGGTATTTTTTATCCTTCTCAGATTGGACTTCACTTGCGGCAGCTAACTGATGGAACAGTTTCTCGACGCTGGAGATATAGTCAACAAGGTTATCATTGCGATACTCTACCTTGGACAACTCCTCGCGCAGGAACCAGATCCTAGCCTGGTCCTTTCCGGCATACCGCTTTTCCAACTTCATCCATAAGAGCTTAGGGTCGCGATCTTCAGCATACAGCTCACGGTGGGCACTATCGAGAAGCCTGCCCATCATACCTCGGGCCTTAATAGCTTTGTCCTCCCACAGAGTCTTTGCCTCACCGGTCTCACTGGGGCACTTGGTTTTACCGGAGACAATGGGCCAATACCCCTTCTCGGCGAGAATGTCTACGACGGCGAGTCTCCATTCACGATAATTCGAGGCCTTCGATAAGGGCTTAATACCGAGCGAAGCGATGATATTCACCTCCTGGCCGGTCTTCGAAGACATTGCGACCATGAGCCAACTGAGGGCTTTGTGTAACTGTGTGCGGTGGTTTCCTGTTTAGGATCGTGGAAGGTAACGTCAAAAGGATCCTCAACTTCGTTTCTGATGAGTGCAACGGCAACGTCAAAGGTATCGTCAATCGTATTGGAGGATAGGGTCAAGCCGGGCTCATAACCTATTAAACTAGGATCGACGGCGACGACAGTATGGCGACCACGAAACGAAACGGCGATCGGAACGAAACGGCGAAGACGAAATGCCAAGGAACTCCCACCTAAATGATCGCAAACAGGAAAGGGGGAAAGATCTCCTCACTAACAACAACAACAGTCTCTCGCATCCATGACACTCAACAACAACCATCTAACTAAGGACAAAAGGATAAGTATATATCATCCTTTCCTATCAGGAAAGGATCTGCCCCTGTCTCCTCCTTTCCCAACTTTTCTCAACTTGTGCGAAATCTCATGCAAACAAAATGCAGGAACAAACACCGTTGGCCATACATCCTCATACCCATTTTCCGGGTGTCAAACCTTCTCGCTTCCTTTCCTCCTCCTGTCGCATCACGACATTCCTACTTAGGAAATGCTTTCCTCGAGCATACAAACACACGCACGAACCTGAAGCCTCCTCATGCCCGAGCCCGAAGCCTCCTCCTGCCCGAAGGCAAAGCGCGTCCCCGGAAGCTATCTAAAGACAAAGGAAGTATCCTGAGAGTATGGTGAGCAGCATGGTTTCCAACAAAGTGCAGGTACAAAGCGAGATACACCTACTTGTGGCTGAGCTGGGCAGGCTCATACCTTGTATGCTGTGATTGAAGAAGTACGAAGAGAGTGGGTGGGAGGTGTGAAGAACTTAGGTTTTGGGAAAGGGAGGTAGGGAGAGAGAGAGTAGATTGAGAGTGTAGAACAGGTTATTAGGGAGGGGATTCGGTCGATCGCGTGGTAGGTGGGAGGGGGGTAGATGGGGTTAATAGGGGGTGACGCAAGTAGTCATAGAGTGTTACTCGGGACTGGGAGCAAGGGGACCGTAAGAGGGCATGTATAATTTTCAAGAATTTGTGATTCCGCCACTAGAATTGGTTAGTGCTACTTATTGTTATGAGCTGTCGATTGGGTAGGAAAGACTAAACAGAGAAGAAGAAGAGTTTGAATAAAGTCAAGGTGAATGGAACTTTGTCAATACTGGGGAATCGTATCTTGCTTGCTTACTGTTTTTATCTACCGAGAACTAATCGGTTTATATAGAAAATACAAGAACATTCTGGGGCACTCAACCCCTGTCCCCAGGACACGGAAAGGTGTTCCAACAGCTTTCCATTTATGGTCAGAAGTGCATCTGGTTATGGTACCGCATAACCGGAATTCCGGTGTCCCCTTCCCCACTCGTTTTCGTTCCCTATGGCCGCCGGAGAAAAGTGCACGTTCTCCCCCGTACTATACAACCAGGTATAGTAACCCCCAATTTTCGGCTTCATAATTAGTGACAAAGAAAACTATTAACAATTGCTTAACGAGATAAACAAAGATATTAGGGAAAAATGCTTGAGGACGGGGTGATTGCCGATGACTTGCAACACTACTGAGGGGACAGTTGCTATCAGGGTATGTATAAAGGGAGAAATCTTTGGGCATGGGGTTTGCTCAATCTATTACAAAAGAGGTATAGCTAGGGGGGAAGTTTATGTTTGGTATGGTGGAGCTCAAGATGTCTCGTGAGATTTCAAAAGTCATTTACCCAGAAGCGGCTCGGAACCGAGATCCGGCTCTCTATGGCAACCACAGGAAAATCAAATGTATATTATATTATTTACATAACTAGTATAGATACAATATTGGAAATTTGCTAGAAGGTACTTTTCAATATGGAGAATCAGAATCTGTAGTCTTTATTTAATAATAAAAAATAATTCTTCTTGTATACTCAATTTATTCCTTACTGGTTCAAATAGCATATTGCTGATGATAGTAGTCAAGAATATTGAAACCAACTGCAAAAATAATAGTAGAAGCAAATACTAACATTACATAACTCATGATATTTGAAGTAGGAACTGCTTTGGTATTTGTTGGTAGCCATTTTGGAAGTTATTATGAAATTAAAAAGGAGTCTAGCTCAATAACTATCTTAGAAATAGGATTAGAGGATATCTACTTATTTGGTTTACGTAAAATTCCAATACTTGGTAATATCCTTTGATAAAGTGATACAAGGTGCTAAATAAACTTTCAAGTCTGTAGGTAATATGTTACAAATTTAATTGTCCAGTTATTGGATAGTAATTTAGAGTGAAATAATACCCTCTAGTTTCAACCATGTCTGCTACACATAAACGATAAGGCTAAATCCTTTGCCATATTGTCTAGTGAGATAGTTAAAGCTATTGAATGAGTTTTAGTAAGTTTGGGTATTAGAATTTAGAGATTTCAATCATGTACTGATCAGAGCTAGAAATTGTAAGCAAAATTCACTATCTTTATTCCTTAGGTCTGCAATCTCTATATCCCAATATCCAAACCTCCTAAAACTTATTCAATAGCTTTAACTATATGACTAGACAATAGGGCAAAGGATTTAGCCTTATCGTTTATGTGTAGCAGACATGGTTCAAGCTAGAAAGTAGTATTTCACTCTAAATTACTATCCAATAACCAAGCAATTAATTTTGCAACACATTACCAACAGACTTGAAAATGTATATAGCACCTGAGATCACTTTATCAAAGGATATTACAAAGAGTTGGAATTTTACGTCAACCCCTTAAGTAGATATCGTTTGATCCTATTTCTAAAATATATATTGAGCAATCCCCTCTTTTAACGTCATAATAACTTTCAAAATGGCTACCAACAAATACCCACGCAGTTCCTACTTCAAATTCATGAGTTATATGATCTTATTATTTGCTTCTAATAGTATTTTTGCAGTTGGTTTCAATTTTCTTGACAACACTTATCAGCAATACTCTTTTTGAACCAGTTTGGAATAAATTCAGTATACAAGAAGAATTATTTTTTATCATTAAATAAAAACTACAGATTCTGATTCTCCACATTGAAAAGTACTTTCTAACAAATTTTCCATATTGTATCTATACTAGTTATGTAAATAATATAATATACATTTGATTTTCCTTGTGGTTGCCATAGAGAGCCACATCCCGGTGCCGAGCCGCTTGTAGGTAAATGACGTTATGCGTTTGCCTATTTATCAGATAGGTAGCAGAAAGTAATAGTATGTAAAGTGCAGGCAGGTACGCGATTAGATCACATTGTGTCAATTAAGCCATGCTTCATTGTTTGCATAAATGTAGTTTTTTCTCCTTCGCTGCAGAGGATTTCTTGCTTTTTCCCCTATCACTTCCAACACAAACAAGGAAAACTGCTTTTTTTACATCTCTCTCTCTCTCTTTCTCTACTACCGCATCAAGCCATCATACATGGGAGAACTGGCAGACAACTTTTTTACCCTCGGGAGGAGACGTGTCTGAGATGACAAAAAACTTATATCATAATTGCTGGAAAATCAGAGCCCCTGAAAAGCACGCAGATAGGGCTGTAGATAGATGATTAGCCAATTTGCTCCTTTTTCGTGATTTTGAGAAAAAGATTTCTTATTTGAACGTACTCGTTGTATAATAGGCTCTCGCTGGTGAATGCGGAGGTTGGTAGGTAGTGTTGCCTGCAAGTGCCCTAAAAGAAAAGCAGCCGGCGCATGATAGGATTATTTTGTGGCGGGGGGACTCTGTAGCCAGAACAAGCGGACATTCATTTCTTGTTTATTAACAGCTAAGTTATTTCACATGGAGTTTCTCTTTTTTTACAGGTAAATATTTGGAACAAAAACTATCAATTAACAGTCGACACAAAGGGAGAAAACAGTAATTAGCATACCACAGATATTCACCTTGTAGCTAGAAAAAGCTTTTTTAAAACTGAATTCCTTATGAAAACTTGAGGTATTCCCACTTTCTCCCTAATAGCCGGGAGAGAATCACCAACTCTACCACTTAATAGAAGTATAATTGTCATTAGACCAGTGGTTGAAAAATCCTTAGGTGGTTGAAGGGTTGAAGGTGGACAATATTTTCTTGGCAGGAACGCTCCAGCTACATAGTTCCCTCAACAGGATCCCACTGTACCAATGAAGGTGCTTTTATACAAGACAGGAATTCTACCACCTGTTGACTAGAGCCTCTTTATGTGCAAAAGTATTCCCATAGAGCCCTGCTGGAAAACTGCTCCAGAAATGTGGCTTGGCGAGAGGACTCCAATGGATGCTCAATGTAGGGGTGTTTTTCTCAGAAGACGAGGGTCATTCCGCTGGTAAACCTAAATTTGTTAGATTGCAGAAAGGTTCTATATCTTCAACACTACGATTTAACTGGATGTTTGGACTAGGAGATTTTGGTTTAGGAATGGGCTGCAAAACATGCGAGTTGTGATCATAGTCATCTGAACGGAAAGTTAGCTCTAGCGGAGATGTTTTGGGTACACGCAGGAAACCCATTAGGAAGTGCTAAATATTTGGGACTAAGGTTAGCGGAACTGGTGGAGAAAGGGATTATGCACAGGATGACTCCACCATATACACGAGAGCATAATGGCATAGGGGAACGAGCTAATCATACTATCATGGAAATGGTTAGATGTATGCTCTTTTATGGCAAATTAGGAACCGAGTTTTGGGGGTATACGGCTCTCACCGCAGTACATATTATCAATCCTCTACCAAGTAGTACTCACAACAATAAAACACTCTTTGAGATTTGGTTCGGTGTACCGCCCTCTATTGGACATCTACGAGTCTTTGGCTGTACCAGCTATCGGCTCATACCTGCCCCGACACGAAGGTAACTAGACCGCAAAGCTCAGAAGTGTCAGTTAGTAGAATGTACAGAAGAGAGCAGTAGTAGGGTCTACCGAGTTTATGATGAGGTAACAAAACAGGTATTGGTCACTAGGGATGTGGTATTTGATGAAGTGAGGAAAGAAGACGCAACACTCGATACTCCCTGGACAGCGGTTGCAGAAGATAACAAGATTGAGAGGGAGAGTGCAGCGGACTTACCAAACCAAAACCCTACACCGAAGGAATGCCCAACATCTACCACAAGCTGTACACCATCCCAGGAAACCGAAGGAGAAGCCAGTATCGAAGAACCACTTCCCCCAATCGACCCAGCAGATGTTACTGGTCCGGTCAATACATACGATGAAGAGACCATAGTGGTTAGCAAACTACAGCCCTCTGGAAGCGAGTTATGCAGTAACCTCATCGTGGTATGTTAGGTTTGGGCACACTTATAGGTGTGAGCAGGGCTATGACCAGACCGCACGGCAGTGACTGGTGTTGTGTGGAAGAGAGCGCCCACCGTGCGGGCCACCACAAACTTTGTACTTAGTCTGAGCTGCGTTCCCTTTCTCTTTAGACATCGCACTTCTCGTCTACACTCCTTTTAGCGAACACTTGTCATACACATCGAATATCGAACACATCTCAGCTTTCCTACACTCAGCGTTCCGGGTTCCCATTTCTCACGACGACAGTTTCACAGCTTAGTTACTCGGTGCTTGTACGGCGGCATAATTCTCTGCGCTAGATCGAAGCCCCCATCAGCGAGAGCCTACAATGAGAAGGAAGACCAGGCAAGTCACCTACCACTCGCAAATCCACCTGAATACACCAGAGACTTGAAATGTTTGGTCTTAGGGCCTGGACAGCATACATGGCTGTTCTCGAAGAACCGCTTACGTTAGAAGAAGCACTTCAGAGCGAGAATGCTGTGGCATGGAAGAGTGCCTGGGAGAGTGAGCTGCACTCTCTGCAAAACAATAGAACCTGAGTGGTTGAGAAGGTACCAAGGCGGGGGAAAATTGTTGGCTGCCGCTGGCTATTTAGATGAAAGGATGATGGGAGGTTTAAGGTCCGGCTAGTTGTGAAGGGCTATTGACAGGAGTCGGGTACCAACTTGAAAGATACATTTGCACCGGTTGCCAAGTTTACAACTCTCCAAGTACTATTAACCCTGGTAGTGGGGAATGATTATGAACTTGACTCAATGGATGTGAAGAGAGCCTTTCTTAACCGTGAGCTTGAGGAGAAGATATTTATGGAATGCCCTGAAGGGGTTGAGGAGATACAGGAGCCAGGTTATGCTTGCCGGTTAGTCAAAGCAATTTACAGACTACGCCAGTCACCATGACCATGGTACCAGAAGATAAATACCTTTTTTAACAAACACAACTTCCTCCGCAGTTCAGAAGACTACAGCCTTTATATCAACTACCACCGTAAGCTTTTGGCCTTGGTTTACATTGATGATCTTGTGCTAGCTGCAGCAGAGAATAAGGAGATTCGTTGCATAAAATGCTCGCTAGGAAAGGCTTTTAAAATGACTGACTTGGGGGAGCTTGTAATTGTCCTTGGGCTGGAAATCAAACGCGATCGGAGACAAAGAGTACTTACTCTAAGTCCACACAGATATATTGATTGAATTCTACATCGCCATGGAATGCAGGATGCCTGACCATGGCCTACTCCACTTGATCACCATATCCGTCTTGTATCAACTACCAACAAAGACACCTCAGCGAGCCAAGAGGTGAACCTTGAGCTTTATCAGTCAGCTGTAGGTTCATTGATGTATGCGATATTAGGGACACGACCAGACCTAGCCTTCGCAGTTGGATTAGTTAGTCAATTCAAGCATTCACCACAGCCCGAGTACTGGAACGCAGTTCAAAGAATATTTTGTTACCTTTTCGGTACTAAGCACTAGGTTCTGAAGTTTGGAAGTAGTAATATTAGCGGAGGTTACTCACAAGCAGACTGAGGTGCTGAAGAGGATTGAAGTCTGTAGGGGATTTGTTTTCTTACTAAATGGAGGAGCAATATCATGGGGAAGCATGAAGCAGACTTCCATTGTGCTATCGACGACGGAAGCTGAGTATATTGGCCTGACCCAAGCAGCAAAACAAATTCTTTGGCTTCAGGTACTTCTAGACGAGATCGGAGCATTCACGCATATACAACCAATCTCAACTCTCAACGGCAACAATCAAGGTGCCATTGCACTCTCGCTCATAACCCAGCATATGATGCCCGTTGGAAGCCCATTGATATTTAATATAACTTCATTCGAGATCTAGTCTCCTGTAAGCAAATTCATCTCCACTTCTCTCCCAGCGCGGAAATTATCGCAGATATCAGGACGAAAGCTCTCCCACGACCTACACACAACAAACACACACACAGAATGGGACTCACAAGGACCACATGATATGGACCTCTTTGTGAGGGGGTATGATCGATTTCACCTAGGTTCCATATCTTCAACCCAACTATTACACTGGATGTTTGGACTAGGAGATTAGGGTTTAGGAATGGGTTGCAGAACATGCAAGTTGAGACAATAGTCATTAGAATGAAAGGTTAGCTGTAGCGGAGATGTTTTGGGTACATGGAGGAAACGCACTAGGAAGAGCTCAATATTGGGGACTAAGGGTAGCGGAAAGTAGAACGGGTCAGTGTCGCACTATGATAGTTAGGAAACGGACGAATGTATGAACATAGCGGAGGTTTGCAGAGGATAAGGATTACTGTGTAAGCGGACAAAACAGAAAGACGGGATTCATGGAATAGGAGTTTCGGGAAACTTCTAAGAGGTGTGGATGGAACAAAGAATGGAGAAAATGGAGAAGGATGTGGGAGACACAGAGTTTTTCTTTGAAAGTCAATCTTGTGTATATATAGGACACCGCTGGCGGTACAGAAAAGATCAAGAATCCCAAGGTACTCTCGACAGATCATAGCCCATATTATTTGAAAATTAAAAGTTAAATAACTTTCTAGCGGGCCTTGTGCAATATAGGAAAAACAATAAACTAATCGTAAATACATTGTTTAACCCACGCCTGCCCACCCCCCCACACCTCCCGTAAGGCTTCAACTCACCCCCGCCTACTCTCTACACCCCGCAACGTGTAAACCCACCCCCTGATCACCTCCCCCCCGTTGCAGCTCCAGCAATCACGGCTACAAATCCTCCTGCCATATCCTCATCTTATCTTGCGGCTTCGGCTCCCACAAAAATATGCTTGATCCCAACATTGAGCTCCCCTACAGGATTCCAGTCCTGGGTGTCCCGGGTGTCTGTCTCAGGCTGTGGGGAAGGGCGCCCGTCCTTCGGGAAATATAACCGCCTAAGAGAGTGACTGCAGGTCTCGATCGACCTCTACCGATTGGACTCCCGAATGGTACCTGCTGTCCTAGCCGGTCAATATAGTTCTCACCCGTCACCTGCAGTCCTGACCAGTTACCTGCAGGTCCAGCCCGTCACCCGTAGCACCCCCCTGTCACCCGAAGTTATCCGGCGAATTTCGCCACTTAAGACACCTAGAGTCCCGGCCCGTCCGACTCGTGCAGTCATCCGGACGGAGGCCCAGCTACCCGGCACCACGGCCCCCTTTCGAGTACTACCGTTAGTCCTGTCTAGACCCGAAGACGGATGGACTGGACTCTTGGGTTAGTTATGATTTGCTGCCCCGATGAAAAGATTTCATTTTGAAAACGTTGGTGATGTAGAGGTAAGCTTAGTTAAACTATCAGAAAACTCGGCGATGAGAGAGGGGAGGGAGGGAAAGGGAAAGAGGAAACACTTGCCCAAAAGGAATAGGTCATACCAAAATAAAAAACACTGACAAGGCTCTCTTGGACGTTACCCTCACCACTGGTCGTAGGCGCAAACCCAATTCCCAAAGCTAAGCTTCCTAAGTAAGGAGCTCTCCCATATGCGAAAAGGTCGAAATGGGCCATATTGATGCTGCTGGACAAACTCCACTGAGGTCAATCTCCGCCAGCAGAATAGAATCAGGCATGGCTAGAGGCAATGGTGTTGGTAGGCTTGACTGTTAAAATATTTTGGTCATCACAGATGACATATCGCTCGATACGAAAGTGTTTTTCCGACGTTTGACTTGTATACTGAATGGGAAACATGAAATGTTAGAAATCAAACGAAAGAAAAAATCACGAGCTATCAACTATCACACTCAATTAGTATGGGCATTGTTTGAGATGCGAGATAGTGGAGGATTTCCTGTGTTTCCTTTTCGTCTTTCGTTTTCTGTCCCTTTGACTTTCCCTCACTCTGTCTGCGCAAGAGATCATATCGCTCCTTTTTCTTTTTTTATGATAACGCTAATTCTTATTTCATCTTTCTTTCACTCGTTAGATAGGAATCTATTCTTTCCGCACGCTCTGTTGCTCACCTATCGCAGTGACTATATCGATAGCGCATTCACTCCACCGAAAATTGATAAAAGGTGGGAATGAGACGAAAAGAAGAAGGAGGTAGTATGTGTAGGAAATGAGGGAATATATACAGAACAGGGGGTCAAAAATAAGTGTGAAAGAGCAGTTGTCCTGGAAGGCTGCTCGCTGGGAGCATGGTCAAACTGGGGGAGCCGACCGACGGGGGGGTATTGTGATGTGAGTGACCTAAAAGCGGAACAACAGTGAACATAAACATTAAATCCACGATCTGGGGATCTCAATCGCGCTACTTTACTGAACTGTAGTAAGCTTAGCAGAGCATGTTAACAAAATAACGAATGCTAGTTAATGAGATTCAAGGGTTGCTTACCACCCACAGCCCAATCCATAATGAACTACCCCTGCTATTTGGGCACTTCGTTTCCCCTTCCATCTGCAATGGCCAGCTCAAACCCCTCCTTTACTCCCTGGGACTTGTTTCTGTTGAATGGGGTAGGGTGGTGGTGAGGCTCTATTCTTAGCATATGATACGGGAAATTCCCTCACTTGGTATGTGAAATTCCAGCGCTCAGAGCCTGCCGTTGTTGCCTACGCATGAGCCGAAGGGCACCAAAGTCATCAAATCTTTTCTCCTGTTTGTTTTTCCTTCCTCTTTGTCTCTTACTCTTCTCGGTCTTCTCTCCTGCTCTTTGCCGCCCGACCCCCCCTCTCAAATATCCCAAGGCGGAAAGCATGAACCCCCCCAGTGGCCAATAAAAACCCCACGTCTTCATTCCAGACACACCACTCCACCACGTAAAACCCTCATTACCGATTATTACCCCCGCGTCTGTTATTTCTTTATAAATATTTTCATAAACTCTGCTTGCATATTAAATTTCCTTCCTCCCGTCTTCCCTTCCCCCTCCTTTTGTCTCGAGCTAGATCAGAACTCAATCCCTTCACTACACGTTGCTCTCGTTCACTTAAGCCACATGCCTTCACTCGGTAAAATCCGTCCTGTCATTACCCCCTGCCAAAAGCAACACCTTTATTCTTAACAGTCTTCCTCCCTCCTAGATCTCAGCTGTCCCTTGCCAGGCCTGCAATACTATCCCTACAGGCGAAATAACTGCCTTACCCTATAGGACTCGCCCTAGGAGCCAATGACCGCCCTCCTGGGATTTACTGCTCTGGAGGGACCGCTAGAGACGGTTCAGGCCGCCGCATAATTTCTCCCAGGAAACACTGCACTGTCCCCGCCCACCTCTCAGCAGCCCCACTTCTTGATTACTCCTGGAAACACTGCCTAGTACTTAGTCCCCTCCCCACCACCCTACCTTCTTATTTCTCCACGGTTACGATACCCCGTCCAATCGAAGTGGAAATTATTTATTCAGCGCCGTCTTCTACCGGGTGACTCCAATAGCCACAGACACCCTCTCAGACGATCTACCTTGCCCTACGCACTGAAAAATCCCTTACTACCACCACATACCCAACCTTGCTCCCTCCCCGCCCCCAAACTCCTTCCAGCCAGCAGATATGGGGGTGATAGCCGGGGACATCCTCCGCTTCCAAGCAATCTACTGGTCCGCCTGCCTTCTCGCCCTTAACCTCCCCCTGCCATTCCACATCCTAATGCACGCACCGGCAACATCATCAACCCTTCTTGCTTTATTGTAATTCGGCATGGATGCCATGCGCTTCTACATCCTTCAAGTACTGAGCATCACCGACTACGGTAACTAAGAGGCGCGAACTGTGGCTGACGACAACAAGGGCATGATAGACGGCATCGGGAAACTATCCGGCCGCATACAGGAGTGGAAGGCCAATCTTGAAGGGGCCGTCGGGGGCAGCGCCGGGTTCAGCTTGTCGGAACCCCCGTCCAAAGACCAAGCTGGCAACGACCTCCTACAAAAAAACACCATCCCTAGCAGCTGGGGGCGTGAAGGGCCTATATCCAAAATTTGAGGTGAGAATACAGCATGAACTTGGTTTAAGAAATCATCCCCCTGCTTCCCATCTTTTATTTTTTATTTTTTTTACTCGTCCCTGGAGTATTTAATTATTCTAAACAAAAAGGGCTTCCTATAGGGCCCGTCTATTACCTGCAGTCCTCACCCGTCATCTGCAGTCCTCACCCGTCATCTGCAGTCCTCACCGGTCAAATGCAGTCTGGCCAATTACCTGTAGGGCCCGGGCGTCATCCGGAGTTACCCGGAAAATTGCGCCACGTGTGGCACCTATATGGGCCAGCTGTCCCTCCTAGGCATGGGTTTGGACGGACTACAATTTTCCATCCGTCCCGTCTAAAGGCGTCACAATTGGCCTCCGTCCCGTCCTAGGCAAACGACCGACGGACGGCACACTTGAGAACACTTCTCCTATTGGAGCATGAGGATGTTAACCCCAATACTAGAGATGGTGATGGTCGAATACCAGTCTGGTTGGCAATTGAGAAGAAGGATATTCTAATAGTATAGCTGGTGTTCGGCCATGAAGCGATTGACCAGAACTTGCCTAACTCGGACGGAAGTACACCACTATGCAAGGCCGAAAACCTCGGAAATACTGAAATTGTTACCCTTCTATTGTAAGGCAATGATGTTAAGCCTAACACTCACAATCTAAAGTGCCAAACACCACTCTGGGAGGCTGCGGGCCATATCCAGGATAATACAATAGTTCAACTACTCCAACGGCACCACCGATGCATAAACCCCTATGTTGTGAGCAAATACGGTGATAGTCGCCTGTGCAGGGCTGCAGCAGTTGGGTATATAAAAATAACCAGTTGGCAATTAGAAGAGAACGACGTGGATCCCAATCTGCCCGACTGTAATGGACAAGCCCCGCTCCATTATGCCGCGAAAATAAGCAATTCCAAAGAACTGTAGCATATTTTAAGAAGGAAAGATATCAAGACGAGTATGGCGGAATGTACAGGTTCCAGAACCCTCACGCTTGGGGTCGAGCATGGTCGCAGCAACGTAGTTCAAATGCTACTAACAAGAGATGAGCTCACCCCGAATATTCCAGCATTCGATGGGCAAACTGCCCTGGCTCATGCTTCCCAACATTGTAAGCTCATGGCCGTGTACCAACTCCTACTTTACAAAGATATTGATCCAAACATGGCAGACACCCATCTGCAAACACTGCTCCTCTGGGATGCAAGAATGAGAAATGCGGAAAGTGTACGCATGCTGTTGAAAGGGAGGATGTCAACCCCAATGACAAGAGAGCCGTGGACTGACACCTCTCCACTATACTACAGAGAAAGGAAAACTTCACATTGTCAATTATTTGCTAAGCCGTGACGATATCTACTCAAATGCGTGCAATAATTTGGGTTGTATACCCCTCTTGGTGGTTTCAGAGTTCTGGCAATATCAGCTGGTTAAGCTACTTGAGCAAAGGGAAGATGACAATCCAAATACCCATGGTGATGAAAATTAAACCGTAATCTCTTTGACTTTCGAGCGCAGCCTAAGTGTACACGGCTAAAACAACTGCCCAGGGCCACGCACAATGGGCCCGATGAACTCCTGGCTCTGCGCATGTGGGTAAAGAGCGTACCTTCACTAGTGGAATAATTGGGACAAAATATAAAGTGTTTTTTGTCTTGTCTGTCGGGGAGGCTAATGTAGCTTGGTATAATGCATGGTTGACATTTATTTCTTTTCGCATCGCCAGATTTAGGCAACTCAGCCTAAATTTATAACACGAACAAGCTCACCTGTGATCACAACCAGTCACTCTCCCAGAGTCTCACGCCTTCTGTTGTAGGTCGCGCAATAGTAGCCAAAGTCGAAGTGTAAAGTAATGGGACTGATCAATGAAAGAAGAAGACTAATTGCTATCTTTCTTGTTTATCTATCACTGCGCCCAAGACAGCCGTTGTAACAAACCAGCCTTCCTGGAAGGTGTTCGTAACGGGAAACGACTATCTCACTATCATCCGCTATCGACATAGCCTACGTAGTTTGCTTCGTCTATCGTTATAGACTAACATCGTGGGTTCGTAGTAGGTATAGTGATCGTAGGAAGTTCTATCGTGTAGAAATAGAGTACTCGCATACAAGCGAGGTAACATAGAGATAAGGGTATTAGGTATCTCGAACATATTGCACCTAGGGAAGGTCACTGTCAATGGGCTTGGCCCGTGCCCCAGTATCTGAGTGGTATATTACTTAGATGGTTGCGTGAAGAGCTCTAACTACTGTGACCGAGTCTCCTACTTATAGACCCTTCACGCTAACAACCCTAACCCTGGTGACTCGTAACTCGAGTCACACGGTCTTATGACTCATAGTGAGTCATACCCGCAATCCATCAGATGACTCCTCTGAGTCACTGCGCAACATGCCGTAAACCAATCATAAAACATAAAACATATCAGGTGCGCAAAGCGCGTCACCTGCGTGAAACTCGTGACTCATAAAGTGAGTCACGCGTGAAAGTCATTACATCATTATGACTCACAATCGTGAGTCATAGAAACATCAACCAATCATAACATAACGATGACACGCAAGTGCGAGTCATGTGAGAACTATGAGTCAACTGACTGCATAGCGTGAA
>Ga0307509_10000090_pt1 | contig 125735 bp, 128 predicted proteins | sample 10_EM_MG_FD_202245 | JGI IMG/M metagenome (GOLD analysis project Ga0307509, IMG submission 202245) | Populus trichocarpa ectomycorrhiza microbial communities from riparian zone in the Pacific Northwest, United States - 10_EM | ecosystem: Host-associated > Plants > Roots > Unclassified... | reverse complement strand
AATAATTGAACCGTGTGCTATGTCGTTGGACTTTCCTCTCTAAGTAAGGTCAAGAAATTTTTGTTTTTTTTTCTGTCTCAGCAGGGGGGAGAGGGCTGTGTTTTTGCTGTGTTTTTTGCCCCCATTCTAGAGAAGGGAATTTCGGACTTCATAGCACACGGTTCAATTATTCAAGTTTTTACGGTAGGCTACTTTCTTACATGTATCTGGGATGGGATAAGGTATACGATCGGTTCACAGCACAGCCGGTGCCTGGGAAGGTACTTGGTATTTTGGGAATAGAGATGGCCTACGCCTATAGTCGGATTTCTCTCGTTCTGAATACTTTAGATATGGCCAAGTCGAGATTCGGACTAGTATAATAACTCGAGCACAAGTCAAACCACCACACAAGCGTGCACCTTCAACACCCGCACCCCCACCCGCGCCCGTATACACACTCCATAAATACTTATGGTCGCTGACATTGAAAAAAGTTCTCAAGATCCTGCTCTAAACCGGGTGTGGTCGGGTAAGCATAGTTTTTGACACGACAATACTTGACTTTCATCATGGATTATCACCCGTTATAGTTCATTGATGGTATGCGGATGGCTGAGCAAATAATGGATTTGCTTTATAGCAGCACTCTGGGGGAAATTGGGGCAGCTGACATGAGAGGAAATGTAGGGGAGGCTATGAGGGAAGAATAAGAGAACTATTGGGTGGTTAGTTGGAGGGTGACGACGCTAGTAGGGGTAAAGTTACACGCAGGAACCACGGCAAGGATGGAGAGTAGAGTACGTGGTTTACTTGTGATATCCACGAATATGCCACTTACGACGACCCATCGGACCCCCCACCAGGGACTGCTCAAAAATAGAGGTTATATCGTCGCAGTGGTAAGGTCAGTTCTATAATCAGAATACCCCTAGTACCGACCTTACCCACCCCTCTGCCTCCACAACAAAGGCTCTCATACTTGCTAATACACCGGTGAGTACAACCCAGTGCGGGGGGGCGGTCAGGCAGTCTCAAAATCATCTGCCACCACCACCACCACGGCATAGGCGAAGGCAAAGGCACTTACTAACTTAAGAGCTCAAATAATTAGACCTTGGGTTAAGAGGTCCAAAATTGCCTCTCTTAGACAGAGGGGCGAAACCACAGCGAAAACCCCCTCCGCCCCAACTTAAGACAAAAAATACCGGACCTTACCAGTAAAGGCGACGCCAACGCCCTAGCGTGGAGTCCAATTGTACGAGTTCCTACAGTATGCGAAGAAAACAAAACATAACCTATATTCATAAATACTAACCCCATCATCACTTTTTCCCCCGCCGCCCGGAATTAGAGTTGCCCCGGGGTGGCTAGGACAAATCTTCCATCGGGGAGCACCAACCACAGCCCTATCGGGGGAATGTTTACCCGCAGTGGAAAATCCCTGCAATGCAATCACCAGATATCACTCCCATGGGATATTTTGGGATGGCCGGGCTCGGGATGGTGGGGATGGGGAGATCGGGGGCATACAGCACGGGCGGATAGCTAAGGAAAAGGTCCTACGGGAGCTTATTCCCCCGAGTAGTACAGTATACAGCGATTGTAAGGAAAAATGTGTCCCGGGGTTGTGGGTGTTCTACGACAGGGTCAAGGAGGATGTGCCCCCCCCTCATGTCAGATGCAATGATCACAAACTCAGGACACAATACGAACCCCGACCCTTTCATAATATCGTGCTATCATAAGTCAAATATAGACCGCTATGGGATCTTGACCTCCGATGCTCGGCTACCCGCGGGGGACGGTATCAGGCAGCGACCCGGCATCGTATATGCAATCTAGCTATGATATCTCACAAAGCACATTTGGAGTCAGTGATAAAGCACAGGTTAATTTGGAGTATAGTGTATCCACATAGCTATGGATGCCTAAATCCTGTATGCCCATCACCCTCCCTTAAGCGCTCGATGAGAAACACTGCAAACGGAATCCTCTGAAGGGAAAGATGCTCTTTGCCGTAAATTACAAGTTTTACCCTTCCTACGTACATCGCCCAGAGCGTCATAAAAACGACACACCCGCTTAGGCCCCTCGCCGGGCACACACACACACATCCCATGGGTGAGAATTATCTCATAGGTGAGAGAATTCGTGTACCTAAGATATGAAAATTATGTGTAGAGAGAGGGAAGAGGAGCTGAACATACGGGAAGTCTGTTTGCTCATAATTTCACAATTTCAAAGTGCTTGTATAATACATAAGCCCTTGAAAGCCCGATATCCAATGCCCTACAGTGCGTACCCAACAGCTTGGTCATTAGAAAGAGGTGCAAACCCCAAGTGTTGGCCTGAGCACTAATTTATATTCAGGCGAATCAGGAAGAGATCCCACTCCCTCGCAGGGCCGTGATATTACTGGCGCTTGCCTGAATTATGCTACGTACGGAAGGGACTCATTGGTATGCGCAGTCTTAATCCAGAGATACCGCCGTTCTATCTATCATAGCTACAGGAAATCTCGCGCCCTAGTAGTGAGGTATATTTCCCACGAATCATCTCCCTCTCTCCAATAACCCTAGGCTGCTCCCCCCCTACCATCTCCCGTCTCGATTCTTATATCACCATAACTATATATGCCTTGTCCACAAGGTGGACAGGGCCCTTCGATATGTAAGGTTGTTATCTACTAAGTACCTCTGACGCCTTATACCCATCTAATCTGATTAGGAAAGCGTAACCGGAGAGCGAGCCTCAAGGCTGCGCGGGTCTGATCTGAACATATAGTAGGTGCCGTAGTTTAGCGAGTGAGTCTTCCAATAGGCTGCTTAATTGGGGTTTGCTCTACCGCGAGGCACTGTTACCCTTTGGGGAGTTGTTTGTTGCCTTGGGTCAGGGGTTTGAGAGCACGTTTCGTCACTCGCTCTAATGTGTGCTTGACTGAGCTGTGCTCGTACTCTACTACAAACCCTGGTCTACAGCTGCGTAATTAATTTTGCTATGATATCGTCATATAATCTAAAGCTCATCTCACCCCCACCTTCCCACCTTTGAATTTCTTAAAGTATTACGGTGGAAGCTCGAATAATTGAACCGTGTACAGGCACTGGGCGGGATGTTTTCGAACAAGGGTTGCCAAGTAAAGCGCTTTTCGTGGTGGTGAGTGAAAGCAAAAGCACCGAACAGCAAGATACGGTAGTGTGGTAAATTGGCATGTTGCTATATTTTCCTAAGGTTTACCGGTACATTAGAAGGGCTGGTAGTAAGGCAGTATGCAGCTGTTATATATCCCCCTGGAACTGCCGTAAGCACTTAAATAGAAGAAAAACGTGCTACTTACCCTAGGCAAGGGGTTTCCGAAAGAAAAAAAGCGCCGTGAGTTTGCAATCTGCGGGGATTCCTTGCCATATACTCGAGTATTTTGCAAACCCCCGTTCCCAGACACTTCTTGCCTAGGACAAGTAAGGATGTTAGATTTCCACTTCTCAGCTAACTTACTAGTCAGCTACTCGAGTTGGGAAAAAACACTGCAAACTCAGCCTTAGATAGAGGGAGTATCTGATGCCGTACCACGATGCCTTTAGTTGGAATTTCTCAGGCAGAATCGAAATCAGGTTACACTCAGCCCTCGGTTGTACAGCCTTATCAGGAGAGGCAACCGCCGCATCCTAACACGCTTTAGCTCCCTTTGAGTGCTAATTTAGTACTTATTATCAGCGTTTCGATGGTAGGCATCTACGGTATAGAATCTCACGACTTCTTTTTTACTCTTGATGGGCATCAAGGTTCTGATAATGAGTCAGGGCTTTTTTCCGTCTTTTTTTCGCTAGTTGGGTCTTTGTGCGATAATGGCCGTATTTTCAGATACCTGCACGAGTGCTTTCTTACCAGATGCCAGCCCTGGTACCTTCCGAAACCTGAGCCCGAACTATGCGCCCGCTCCACCAGACGCCCTAAGCAGGGCGCTGGAGCCTGTCTGCCTTCTCCCTGTAGCGAGCCAGGCCTATCGCTTGCTAGCGGGGTTCGGAAGACGGGGCCCGACAACCAGGTCTCGGTCGGTTCCTTGTGAGCACAAGGCCAGATGATGTGATAGCCTGATGCGATGAATGAGATGGGATGAAACGGGGTGGGGCATGATCTGTGCGGTAGGTGCGGTGACTTTATGGTAGCGGAAAAAGTAGCAGAGCCGCCCATGGCCCAGGCTCTTGAGAAAGCAACAAAAAAAAAGAATATATATATATATATATGGGAGCCGCAAGCCCAACCACGGGTAGCAATACTGTGCGCCGATACCGCATTGTGCTCGTGCAAGTGTGATAAGATAGAAAAGCTAATGGTAAACCTCTATCGCGACCCTAGTAATGCCGGTAGAGTTTTGAGTCCGTAGAGACTCTATTTTGGCGTAGAGTGTCTAGCTGGTCAGCAGGAACAGGCGAAAAGGGGAGCAGCGATCAAGTTGTCATGGTGGACCTAAAATGAAGGTACAGTATTATATATCTAAAAAGGTTAGGTGCGTCTAGCTGCTGTCAGCTTTTCGAAAGTGCTGAAATCGCAAAACATGAGCTGTACTAGTAGAAAGTCACGGGAGTGCATCAGATTGACACAGATAAGAGCTCGGAAGCCTGGTTTGTTAGTGGTCATGGCACTGTCGGGGGATTGGATACCCATTCCTATTTTTATATACACCTTTGGTGCCAATTGTTAAAGTGGCGGTACTTGTAGCAACTGCTGCAATGCCCCCACTCTGTTCAGGGGTTTTTCTTTCTATTTTTTGGGTGTCTGCACTTTTGAGCCTGGACATTCGAGATGAATTACTGATAAAGTGGGGCACTCGGGAGGGATTATTAAATATTGGAAGGTAGAGAGGGTGGCAATTTAAGGATTATTATGATGTCTATTGAGATGATTAGGGTACTGGTATCCCGGAAGAGATACGACTTTAGGGAAGTTGGAAATCAGGAACCCAGACTTGTTGCTTTGAAGTTGACTCGGGTACTCGACCGAACAAGAGAGAATTGGGATTCGGGGCTTAGGGGAATTTTCGTTATTGCAATGAACCTATATATAATCGAGCCATTTCAAATTCTAATTTGCAGATTCTATTTCTTATTATCATATTAGTAGTATCTATGACAGCACTATCGCCTCGCGCTGTGACCACGATAGCACTTTCAAAGACCGAGGGTAACGTGACGACAAATTGGCTCACCAGTAATACCGTACTCATATCGTACTCGTACAGTACCGCACAGCGCCGGCAACGCGCATCCTTTCTCCGTCGCCGGATACCGACCGATCTTGCCACCGGACCCATCCATGGCCGTACCCTCCCCCACTGCTGACTACAACTCCCATTTGGTGGGAGGCCTGACGTGATGATGGCTGCTTCTGCCCGAAAGAAAAAAGGTGGAAAAAAAGTCTATTACCGGTGGTGAGTCTGTTAGACTTGCGGTTCGCTCCATCCCGGAATGGAGCTGTCGAGTGAGAGGAAATCGATATTCCCCTCCAGAGCTTTCTTCTTCCAATTTGTGGCAACACCCTTTCTGCAAGAGTTGTTGTTCCCTACCTTCATATTTTTCTTTCTTCCACATTTTCTAGAAGACAAACTTGCCGACAGCGATCCTATTAAAATTTAGTTTCTTTGATTCAGGGTCCACCCCTGCTGTTGTTGAAAGAAGTTACCATTCTCGTGTGACAACGACACCACCTTTCGTGTCGGGAGAGGAATGCCGAACTTAATAGCTGCGAGTACTGTACCGGCACCTTCCAACATCACCATACAGTGCTCGAACACTACCGGTACTATAGCTGCTGCCGGTTGCATGTATTCCTGCGCTCGCTGTCCGAGTAATATGGCTGATAATGGTGTAATTGTAGTGTGCTTAGGCTGCTATGCTAGTACATACTGGTATCTGATACTTGGACCATCTATATAGACTATGTTTCCCTTCCTCTCTGCGCCTGAATTGATCGTCTTGCCGAGCTTGTCCTCGGGAGGGGCGGAGGGAAGGGCATGCGGTCGAATTCACAAACAGCGATGTCTCCAAGGGGAGGGTGATTTTCATCCGTTGCAAATTGATGACGCCTTATCGTTCCTATGCATGTATCCAGGGTGCAGTTGCTTCTGTGTGCTCGAGTACGCCTCTCATTTACCCCGGGAGGCCGCATTACATGGAGGAAGGGGCTGCCCGCGATTGTCGGGCGGGGTGGGGACGGGGACAGGGATTCCATAAACACCTCTCGTTCGGCCTCTCGCTCAATTTCTTTTCTTTGTGTATGGATACCCCAAAACCTTTCCGGCCTTTGTTCTTTTTGCCTTTGGAGATACCACCAACGCCTCCGTAAGTCTTTAAGAGAGGCGTAGTAAAATTTTGTGGTTAGAATAACGAGGGTAAAGAAAAAAACTACTCTTCCACCCGCTGGCATAGCGAATTGGGCCCCGAGTAAGCAAGGAGACACATGATAACAGCGCTTTACAGCGAAGGGACGGGAACTCAACAATTGAGTTCAAGACTCTTCATTGCCTCTTTCCTTCCTTTCTCCCACTCATAATAGTTAGATCTTTAGGAGGCTATAGTACTAGACGTGGGGTGAATTTGGCCAACTCTAACAGGCCTAATATTTCCAATTTCAGTTTCCGAAAAGAGGGTTGTTGAGGCAGATATATTAAAGAAAGGCTACGATACCGGTAGTATCATGCTGGCACATACCGGAAACCCTTCACTGTATTAGCCGATGAGAATCGTGTTGGGGTTGACTTATTCGGTTGATCACTGGCCTAGGCGAGTCTCTCTGGGCCACGGGGAAAAAAGAATATTGTTCGTTGGACTACGGTAGGAGCCTCTGAAGGCAACGGTGCTCGAGTAGAGAGGTAGCTCTCTTATATAATACCAGCTGCCAGTACTGTACCGTACCGGTATTGGTATGTGCCCTGCTCGACTCAATCTGGCCTCTTTTCTTGACCCCTTAGAAAAGTGTCTTGCCCCCCCCCCCAAACCTTCGTGCTTTAATAAACCCACCCATCCCCATCCCCTCTTTACAAGATCTATCTATGATATAATATCCTTTTGGTTGGCTTTTGTTTCTCACTATTTTTCCGCAATTCATAGAATTATTTAATTCCCTAGACAATCTTTATTGCAATCAACAAACCTATAGCCATCATGGACGAGTCGAGCAGCAATACAACCTATCCTCAATACCTGCAGCCGGCCCCAGCTCAGAATATCATCAAGACACCTCAGGCAGGAGCTCTGGACTCTGCCCTTCGACACAATACTGATTCCTACTTCCCACAAGGGAGCGAGGTGGCAATCTCGATATCCTCCCTAACCTCTTCACCCAAAGTTCCGAGCTCCCGAGCAGACCTACCAGAGTTGCTGAAGAAGAAAGAGCCGAAGAAGATGGCTGCTCTAGCAGTGCCTCCCGCTGCTGGGGGTGAAGCCCCGGAAGTTGAACCAGAAACCCCGGGTGAGGACGAGAAGCCAGCACGCGAGATACCGATGCCAAAAATCGAGCAGCCTCTTCCGGAGATAAAACGCATGCCGGTCAATGTCTTGCCGACACCACCGTTGTCTAGAAGCATGTCGGCGACGAGCTTCGCCTCGGGCTTGAGTGCTTCTTCGACATCTGATAAGGAGACATGGGACAAAACTATTGCCAAGGTGATCAATGGAATTGTTTCGATTAAAGCGACAACTACCAGACCCTTCGATACGGAGTCAGCTGGCGACTATACTGCAACCGGATTCGTGATTTCTAAGAAGCATGGCCTTATCCTTTCTAACCGCCATGTTGTATCACCTGCACCAGTCACCTCGGTCGCCGTGTTTGTCAACTACGAGGAGGTACCGATCATGCCCATTTATCGCGACCCCACCCACGATTTTGGTATCTTTCGGTATGATCCATCAAAATTGAAGCATATTATTGTTGAAGAGATTGAGCTTCGGCCGGAACTCGCTCGTGTGGGTGAGGACATCAAGGTCGTCGGTAACGACGCTGGCGAGAAGTTGTCGATTCTTGGCTCTACCCTCGCGAGGCTCGATCGCCATGCCCCAAGCTACGGAACCGACTCCTACAACGACTTCAACACCTTTTACATGCAGGCCGCCTCCGGAACTTCAGGCGGATCCTCCGGCTCCCCGGTGTTGAACATCAACGGCCATGCTGTGGCATTGAATGCTGGAGGAAGTAACTCCTCCCAGAGCTCCTTCTATCTTCCATTGCACAGGGTCGTGCGCGCGGTGGGGAAGATTAAGAGAGGGGAAGCTGTCAGCCGTGGCACTCTGCAGACCGAGTTTCTGCATCACAGCTACGATGAACTTCGAAGGCTTGGTTTGACGGAGTTGATGGAGGAGGAATGCAGGGCTAGAAATTCTTCTGCTACAGGTCTCCTTGGTGTTATCCGGGTTCTCAAGGGCGGCCCCGCGAGCCCAGATAGGCCGCAACTTCCGAGCAAGGCTGAGGTTGCTGTTCCACTTGGTGTAACTAGGGTTCACGGATTGGAGCCCGGGGACATTCTTTTCACCTGTAACGGAAAGCACATCACCGATTTTACCGGGCTCTGGAATATTATTGATGATAGTGTTGGAGAGGCTATCGCGATTGAGATTTTCCGTGCTGGGAAGGAGGGCAAAGCTGGTGCGACCGGGAGGCTGCAGGTTGTATGCACCGTTCAGGATTTGCACACTATCACTCCCAGCCGCTTCTTGGAAATTGGCGGGGCCGTGATCCATGATTTGAGTTATCAGATGGGCAGAAATCACAATGTCCAACTTGGGACTGGCGTTTTCTGTGCGGGTAAGATTTCCATCTCTATTTTCGCTTACGAGTATTTCTAGTGCTGATTGTTTGATAGCTTCTGGTTTCCTTTTGTGGTCTTCGTGGAGCAGAGACTTCTTGATCACAGAAGTCGATGGAAAGCCTACCAAGACTTTGGACCAATTCATTGAGGCCATTAAAGTGATCCCGGATTACAAGCGGGTACCCTTTATGACAAGGTCTATGGGTAAAAGCGAAGATCAAATGATGATGGTCGATATCGATAGGCATTTCTTCCTCGCTGCTTTGTTTGAGAGGGATGACAAGGCTGGGACATGGGTCAGGCGAGAGCTTGGCGCTCCGCCCCCAGAGGAAGTTCTCATTGCGCCAGAAGTAAAGGATGAGGACATTATCGACGTTGAAGAGGACGACGAAGAAGAGCCGGAAGAAGCGGCTCTCGAGAAATTAAAGGGTTCTCTTGTTAATGCTGTTTGCCGTCTCCCGTACTCCATCTACGGCCACACATCTGCTTCTAGCTATTCGGGTGTCGGTGTGGTTGTATCACTATCACCCGTTCCATTGATCCTGTTTGATAGGTCATCTGTTCCAACGGAGATGTTGGATATTCGTCTTACACTCTCGAACAAGAACATTCCCGGACAAGTAGTCTACCTCGGGGCTTTTACGCTTGTCTCTTTTGATAGCAAACTTCTCCCCAAGAACGTCAGCGTGCCAGAATGGGACACAAAACCTCTTAAGGTACGCGATGAGGTCAAAGTAATTGGTTTGACACCAGATCAGCTCCTTGTCCAGAAGGAGACTTCTATTGCATCAATTGGCGTAAACTTCAACACCTGGCAATGCAATCCCCCGCGTCACAGATTGATAAACATCGAGAATATTAATGTCTCTGAGCCATCGGGTTGCTGGGGTGGTGTTGTTGTGCGCAAGCCATCTAAGACCGCATCGGACGAGGAGAAGCGCACTTTGAAGGTTGCAGCTTATTACATGACCATTTCGTCGCAAAACAAGAGCGGTGATGATTCTTTCTGGACTCAAGGTCTTGATATTCAGCGTTATGTTATCCCGGTTGTCGCTCGTATCAATGAGGAATTGGCCACTGGGCATGTTGAACCGCCTTGCCGAGATCTAGGAATTGAGTTCTCCGACATGTCGCTCGCAACTGTGTCCACCATGGGACTTTCGCAGAAGAGGTTTGATGCTTATGTCAGGGCAGCAAAGAAGATTCGTGGCGCCCCCCGACCACTCATTGTCGAGTCCCGCCTTCGCCCATCATCAATCACCCCAGAGCACGAGGACAAGTGCCCAAAGATCGCAGATATTGTCCTGGAGATTGACGGCAAGCCAATCCACAGGGTTTCTCAACTCACAGAACTAAGCCTTGAATCGAAAGAATCCGTCGAAATGGTTGTCCTCCGCGGCGGCAAAGAGCTCACTCTGACTATCCCGACCACTCCCGCTCACCCTTCCACAGGAACCCATGTCGTTCAGTTCTTTGGCGCCATCGTCCACGAGACCCACGCTGCAGTGCTCGAGCAGGTAGACTATAAGGACCCTTCTCCGCTCATCCCTATCAAGACTTCTGGCGTCTACGTCGGAGGTGTATCATACGGATCCCCAGCACTCGATAACGTCCGCCCGACCCACTGGATCTTAGAAGTCGACGGGGTCTCCATCTCTAGCATCGACGACCTCATTGGCGTTGTTAAGAGCAAGAAGTGGAAGACTGGCGAGTACATCCGTGTTAAGCAAGTTAACCGCAAAGGCATCACCAACGTTGCCTCCATCCGCGTTGACGAGCGCTTCTGGCCAGTCCTTGGTTGGAAGCGACAGAGTTCTGGTAGTCGGCGATGGACCCAGGAGAGGATTAGCGGACTGGAGTTCGTGGAGGGCATCATCTAACCTCCTCAAAATTCTCCTTTAAAGTTTCTCTACTCATTAATACTTTCCTTTTGGTACCTCTCGGCGCAGTTTCTCCATAGGTTTTCGGGTCCTGGGCGTTTTTTCGAACTCGGCCCGCTTGGTAAGTGGTGGGTCGGGGCGGTGAGATGATCTTGGTTACTTTTATAGTTGTTTCTTGTTTCCTCTGAGCAAGTTTATTACGAAATTGGATAGATTGGGTGTAGAATGGTTACGGGATTGTCTGTTTGGTTATGTTATTGGTAGGGGTTATCAAGAATGTTAGATTAGACAAGTAATATCCTGTGTGCGAACCACACGGTGCCAGAAAATGGTTGCCGCCAGAGGAACTCGGTGATACCCATGGACAGAGCACCGGTGGCGTTGATACAGTGTAATACTAGGGCAATACTTTTCGTCTGATGTCCTTTTTACACCAAAAGTAGCCACATTCACCACCCTCTCTCATAGCACAATGCCTATGAAAATCTGCAAAAACTTGGTAGTGCACCAGCAGACCTGTATATAACATGAGGAAATATTACAAAATTTAAATTATAAAATAGTGGAAAAAAAGTCATTTAGGCCCTGTTCGGCATGCCATAAATACCATGGTATTTTTGTTTTTATGGCATTTCGTTCATGGTATTTTTAAAATGAATTGGCAGAGTGTTTCGCATGCCACAAATACCATAAAAGTTCTGTAGTATGATATTTTTATAATGTGGTATTTTGTGATATGCAGCTAGGGTTTAGGGTAAAAGGAAAAAAAGGAAAAGCATACAACATATCATAAGGAACAATTAATCAGAATGGATGAGGTTATATTTGCTTGGTTTAGATAGCTATTCAATTACTTGTTTTCACACTTCATACTAGCTATAGTAGTATCGGATTTCCGCATAGTGCAAGAGTCTGATAAGGTTGCCCTAAGATAAAAAAAAACCCTATGAAAAATACATAGACTGCCGAACACGTTTATTTTCAGAAATACCATGGTATTTCCAAAATAGTTTATAAGCCATTTTCACGAAATACCATGGTATTTCTGAAATGGTACCTGCAGAACAGGGCCTTAAGTATGATATGATATCAGGAATTGGTTGCCATGTACTTTTTTGTGGAGCCCGATACAAAATTATAGGGTAGGTCACTTTCAGACCAGTTAACTCAACCGTGAACAGTGAAGACAGCTATGATCCCTTGGACTTCTACCTCTGGGAGTCTGAATGGATAGCCATTCTCTACCTGAGGGAGTGATTTGAAGTGTTTTCATGCAAGCAATGTTGGGAGTTGTCTGTTTGAAAATGTCCATCCCCCCGTTAAATTTGCTGTAAGACCATGTGTCGGACGAAAAGGTTTGTCCCCGGACTATAGTAAAATGTGGCTGAACTTTTACTTTGCAACTTATAACCTTAGAGAGCGTCACAGCCCACCCGAACAAGCCCCTCATCCGAACAGCTAAACTCAAATAAGAAACTTTCAAATGATTTTCTTGCTTTGATTGGATGGGCTGTGGCTACTGTGGCGACCAGGCTGGTTTCCTCATACAAAACTCACCAATCAGCATCTGTTCGGGTGGCTTGTTCGGGTGGACTGTGACGCCCGCTATGTTACTAACTTTTTGGGTTCCGGCAGGGCATGCCAAGTTGAAGCAGAACACACTATCATATAAAATCTAGGAAAGTGTGAAGAAATGAGGGCGGGGGGGGGGTCGTGGCAAAGTACTTGTAGGAAGTAATCAAGACTGTTAATTACAAAAAAAAAGCCTCACTATCGGCAATATTTTCCTATAAAGGCTGCAATACTGTGCTACAGTATCTTGAACAACTTACTGATACAAAATTCTGTACCGTACTCTAAGCAACAGACTTTGTAAAACAAATCTCGCACTGTGTGCAACGAACGGTTCATGAGAAAGCTTTGGATAGGCTCTTCTATCAGCACAGCATTTTCCATACTTTACGGATTCCAAAGATATTCCTACTAGTAGCTTCTCCTTTCACGATATATAGTAACTCACAACACCTACACCCCCGGGTCAAAGAACACTGCTAGTATCATACTTTAGACAGAATGGAATCCCTAGCAAACTGCTAAATGCCTAATAAATTTACATTTCGAGCTCGACCCTTCCGTCCTGCTGTGTCAATAGCCTGTATGAGGGAACCATGTTATTCGATTTTCATACCCAGGGAGTTAATTCTACCCACTATCTCTATCATTCATACTCTATGCACTGGGGAAGGCTCACTAGAACCTACTGGCTGGAAATCTCCTAATCCTCCAATGGTAGAAATATCGGCAGGTCCCTCTTCCATAGACCGCTTCATAGACTGAACTCATCGCAATGTACCGCTAGTATTCCACAGCTGTTTAGTGTCAGGATTCCGCTGGCATTGTGGAATGTTTGCTCGGAGGTTAGTTTTACACTGATTACAATATTGGATAAACGTGACTAACTGAGAAAACTCCATCAATAGTCAGTCATATTCAAGTATCATAGCGGGTATTATTTGCACCATGTGGAAGTATTGCCCGCTTCAGGCTTTTCATATTTGTCATTCCAACCTTTTGTGGCAAGGGTAGGTGCTTGTGGGTTCCATCCTATCTCATCCTATTCTATTCACTTCCACCATCATTGACATAATCTCTGATGGCAACGGTTTTATCTGTACTGTACTGTACTCGTTGTTCCCGTCCCAAAATGGAAGACATGTCATTGGCCACCAACTTACCCTTTTCCCAGCATGATAATATGATATACCGAAATTACTCTTCCCCGGCCAGAGGGCTAAAGTTGGGTGCACGCTCCATGGTCTGCTCTGGAATCTTCCCGATCCAATGTATGATGCTAGTATGTACGCACCTACCCTCAAAAAAAAAAAAAAAGCCTCACAACCCTGTCCTTTTTTTTTGTTTGCATAGAAACTCTCTTTCTAGATTTTTCTTTTTCTTTTCCTTTCTCACTCTTTTTTCTAGTCGTGTACGGTCTGTTTGGGCTGGTCGGGTGTTATAATATTATAATTATTATTATAGCATAGTTATGGTGCTTTCGTCCATACAGCCGTTTTTGATAATTTGTGGATTTATTGTTGCTCATGTTATCGTCCAGGTGTTTGACATAAGTTACCTTAAAAATTCGAATAATTAGATCATGTGCTAGGGGCGTTAAAATTGCTTCTCTTAGTATCATATGATAAAGTCTGATTTTTCCCACATTCTTTATTTTATCTCCGGGGGGGGGCGGATATTTGGCGTGTTTTTGGTGTTCTTGGTGCCCCCTTTTCCAGAGGAGGAAATTTCGGACTACTGGCACACGGTCCAATTATTCGAGTTATTACGGGTAACCATCATGAGACCGAAGCTTCTTGCTGGTATCTATATCTATCTATCTATGAAAACTTATTGGGTGAGGGGATGAAGGATTGTAAGTTTATCAAGTATACCAGTGAGATGTATAGTCGATCAATAGTAAAACTTCCCCTCCTAAGCATGGAGTATCACTCGTTGGACTAGGAAATGAGGCTGGTGTGCTTGAGTTAGCCTGTTTGCATCCGTGTGTTATACTCGGCTTGAGGGTCGGTCGTAATGCTTATCGTCAGTGGGAAGCATCACTCACGGTGCTCTTACTTTATACCCCCACCTGTCATGAATTCCCTACTTATCATATCATACCTCTGCAGCAATATTAGACATAATAGGCTAAAATGTATTGGAATTGAGGGGCTATATAACTTTACCCCACGAATTGTCAAAAGCGGCTGCGTGGAGCCCGTATCATAGTATCATAGTCTGCGGTTTGGTTTTCAACACATCTTTGTTATTTCTGATAATCCCAAGTCTGAACATGTGTTTATTATGCATGTGTGTGTGTCTACGCTCCGGGTTAGTTGGGTGTATGCTGGTTAAGGTCTGCGTATAGCATAGCCTATCTAACCGGATTCCCGGGCTGTAGGATATTAGTCAACTATCGGATCATTATTTTTGCTCTAATCCTATGAAGGACTCGGAGGTTAAAGGAAGGCCTAGCTTTTTCCTTAGTGGGGTTGTGGGGCTAATCCGCGGTGTTGCTATCATGAGGTGGCAGAATCCTGCACTAGGCTATGTTGGGAGGTGAGGTCTGTGGTTGGAGAGGCGGGTAAGTAGAAGGAGAAAAGGGGAAGATAAGCAAAAAGGAATCGTCTCGCTGCTTGGCTGGTTTTGTTTGGGATGGTAATTGTAAGATTGATTGTTCTTGCTGTAAGAATGGTGGCAAATGTCGAGATTCTATCGGAAATTCACTGGGGATCTCATTAGTGCTTAAACGAAGTGAAGGGTCAATGGCATGGGTATTGCTCTCCCGGGAGACTGTGCGGCATTGTTAAAAGGACAGAGGGAGAGTGGGAGTGAGGTGAAGCTTTTCTGATTTAGAATTCCTCCGCCTATCATATGTTTGTGCAAGACACTAAAAACTAACCCCCATGTTCACTTTTTTTCCTCTTTTCATTTAGTATATCAGACTTCACAAGTTGTAATTTCTCTATCCACTACTTGAACTTCCGTGATGGCAACTACCCCTAACAATGTGCGGTTGAGACCTAAAAGCAGGAATCTATAGAAGATCATACATCAATACCTTTTCCTTTTCTCCTGAATAATTTATTGTAATACGTATAATACAAAAATCATTAGAGATTTCAGGCAAAATGTGGCATCACATTTTTTAAAATCGTTAACCGCAATACTCAGCAAACTCCTATGCAAGGACTGAGGGACGCAATCCTTTTCAACAGCTGTCTTCCAGCCCAGGGATATAGCCAACAGGGTTTTGGGAGTTTTTTCTGTAGGAAGTTCATTCATTCATCATGATATCCCCGGAGGATTGGACTCAAGCCAAACACGCCATCCGCCCGCATTAGACAACTCTCTTCCATGGGCTGCTTTTACCTTTCGCTTTTCTAAACCACCCATTCATATAATACTAACCTATAAATCACGATGGGCGTAAAAGGTTTTGTCATGCAATCTTGAGTTCTAGCCCCCTTGTGATGTGCTCTCCGAGGGCTACTATTAATTTAATACTGGTTACTACTTGCTAGCGCCATGGCTCCCTCATACTCGGGGGGATAGTTAAAACAGTGAGCAAAAAAGAAAGCTAGACAGAAAATACAGTAAGAAGTCCAATAATTGAACCCGAAGCTAAGACGTTGGAGTTGCCTTTGCTGGTAAGGTCTGGTTCTTTTCTCTTTTTCTTTTGTCTCAAGCGGGGGCTGAGGGGGTCAGTTTTGGCCGTGCACCCGCCTCTCTATCCCAGAGAGGGAATTTCGGACGTCTTGGCCTTGGGTTCAATTATTCGAGTTCTTACGGTAGTTTTTCTTTTCTTCCTTAGCCTGAGGCAGAATGAGGGATGACCCAAGACGGCCAAACACATACTTACGTGCTAAGTGGCGTTAGTGCTAAGCTTTCTCGCAGTTGCTATGGCCACGCCTGGGGAATTGTGTCCAACCTTCATAAAGAGGGTGGTCTTACGACACTCTCACGAGTGATTTCTGGTGATGATACTCAGTTACAAGTACCCAGAGGGTGGTTGGCTGCTCTAGTGGGTGCTTGCTAATCCCTTTTCACTAATTCTGCAACTCCAGATGAAGAGGTTGTAATTAGAAAGGAATTGTGTTCTGGTCACTCCTCAACTCCCCTCCTCCCCAAGACTAGCGAACTACTGTACCATGTACTGTACGAGTCCTAGCACAGATTACGAAGGCAACAAGGGGAAAAGTGAAGGAAACGGGGCATAGGGAGGAGCAGGAGAGAAGGGAGAGGATCGGGAGAAGAAGGATAGCTGGGCCACACAAACGGAGGAGTGTTGGGGGGGGGTTGGGTCCGAAGCGAGGAAGAGATCACTGATGAGGGGATAGGAAATTAGCGAAGACAAAACGTTCCTGTGGTCTTCTAAGCTCTTGAATTCGTGCAACGGCCTGCAGGGCTCGTGGGAGAAGGGGTACTTGACAGGTGGGCGAGCTTCCTATTGTGTGTGTTAATCGGCTTCATGGCCCTACAGTTCCATAAGCCTAATAGTATATAAAAACAAGAGCAACTTCCCATCCCCCCCCCTCCGTTGCTAACATAGCGCCAACCCTATGGTACTATTTCGGATGATATAATTCTCAGACAACCTCCCGAAGGGGTTTGAGCTTCGCTGAAACTATTGAATGGATCTTGTATGCCCTACCAGCAGTATCTACCCGACTTTTTGATAAAATACTGTAAGCTAGGAAGGCCACCAATCGTGAGAGAGAGCGGTTTGGTGGTAATTGGCCCCCTCTCAGAGCAATTTATCCATTTACGCACCCGAAGGTCCATATTCACAGTTGCCTTTCCAAATCAGGGGGCCTGGACGGTAGGAGGCCATGAATTACAACGGGGTATAACCTTTTCATGCCAACTTTACGCCAGATGGTGGTCCCCAATCATGTACGTGAGTTTTGTATAACTGGTTGTTAAACAGGAAGCTCGGAGAGACTCGAAGTGGGGAAGATATGTGCTCAGAGATGAAGATAAGCAGACCTTAAAGCTCACCACTGTTGGAAGGAGGAGGGCAGAGGCAACCCCCAAGGATCTTCCAATAACTCAAGTCACAATTAAGCTTCACTATACCAAGTATTGCCCACCTATATCCTTTGTTTGCTCCCATACCTCAGTATTAAGGTAGCGGGGTGCCTAGTAGAATGCCGCCACACCCACTTCAATATTCCCTGGGCCGCGGGGGACTGGTATGGTATTGTAGAGGATAAAGTTGTATTGCATACTGTATTTCAATTTCTAATATATGGCTCCTACAGGTATCTATCCAATATACAAACCAAATGATATATATTCGTACTTACCACAAGCAGTCATAAGTCGCCAGAATTCTCGGAGCGTAGATCGACACTGAGTTCTACACAATTCCTCCAACAAAACTGGTTGAATCCTAGTGTACTTTGGCCCTTTGTGTAGTTACCAAACGACCTCCACTGTCCCCTGGCCCTAGCCTCTCCCCTTGTTGCAATGGTACGATGTTCACGAGGACTAAGTTGAAGGTTGGACATAATTCCCCAAACGGGTTATAATGAAATATAATAGCGGCTTTGGTAGCTAGATACCCGCACTTATCACCACCCAGCGGTAGAGTAAGCAGATTGTCTTGGCTTTGAGAAGAGTGTAGGGGGCAAGAAAATTTATAGCCATAAACTTCGTTACAGCGTCCCGCCTTCTAAGCTGACGGTAAGGGCAAGAGTAATAAAAAACGAGATAAAAGCATCCATATCAATTAGTTACCACACATATCGCCATGCCTCCATGCAGGTCCTATCCTCCTGCACACTCCAGTGATAGCAAAGGAAAGAGGTGTCCGGAGAGCTCTCTCAGTGTATGGTGACAACCCCGGAACAATCTACCACAACCTAATACACTAGCTACCTCCAGTGCCGGAAAAAGCTCTTGAATTCCACTACTCGGGTATGGACGTGGGTGATCGGACGCCAGGGATTAGAGGCGGAAAAGCTTCTTGCTCGTTTGAGCAATTTCGATGCCAAATTCATTCTTCTACCTCCTACGAAGGCAGTAAGTTTAGGCTTCTGGAACCCCTGGCTGTCCGATCACCCACGTCGATACCCTAGTACTCTCCGGAAGCCTTCTAATCTCCGGATTCTAAGTCAAAAGCTCCTGAGAAGGATTAGCGTTTTCCGGACGCGGTGTAAGATCGGCCCACTGGACTTGTTGGATCTTGTTAACCGGTATTCGCAATTCCGCTAACCTATCATTCTAGGCCTATCCTGGGCGGGTGGGGGGTTGACGGATCATGGAGTGGATCTTAAGAGTTCTCACGGAAACTCTAACATGGCCCTTGCGCAAAATCAATTCCCCATCATTTCCCAACACAGGCATCGCGACTATAGCGAGAGTATTTATCCGTCTGGGTATGGTGGGGTCATAGTGTTAGCCAAGAGCAACCAATATTCATAAATTCGCTTTTGAAGATATGATATATCTGCGCTCTTAGGACTCGCTCGCCGTAGGGCTCTCCTCATCCACTCACTCACTCACTCACTCGCAGGCGAGTGGCTAATGTTTACCCTGCCTAAAGCTCCCGTCCATCTGACAAGCCTTCGGCCATTTGTCCGAGAAATAAAGCGAATTTATCCCTCAGCTCAAGGCTTTTGTTTGACTTACTGAAGCATGAGGCTGGTAGAACGGATGATAGACCCGTTTGTATAGCTCAGCGAGGGGGCTCTCAATACCCCCAGCCCCACTCCTTCCTGTCTAGCGTTTGTGGTGCCCTGCTTGGCTAACTTAAGGGTTATCATAATCAAGCTTTGTGTTGGGGCGTCCCTTCGGGTTATTGTCCCAGGCGCCCTGTGGAAAGTGAGAGCAAGCAGTGTGTCCCAGTGTAATGTCCATGAGGCATACATATTTAAAGCACGGTTTCCACGGGTTTTGCAGAAGTGCTGCTTTGTGTTACCAACCACGCCATGAGCTGGACGGAATGCGCACAGGAGCGCTTGGCACAACTGGCCCAACGCAGCCTACCTCTAGAAGCTTTCCCTGGGATTGGCTAGATCTGAACCAGTGGCATACCGGTAATGCAAGGAAAGCATCAATCCCGCTCCATACGGTGCCGGTATAACACTTGGTTTTGGATTGAATAAACCTCCATATCATACAAGGTCAAACTCTTATTATTAAGTCTCCTAGTCCCCGACCCAGTTCCTGCTGGAAGCATATCGTTTGTGTGTCAACAATACTGGTATGCAGAGATCCCCCCGGCACCATTGGGCTGTAAGATAACATCTGGGTATTTGATCTACTGTAGGTGTGTTCCTTTTTCTCGTGCAGATGCCTCTCGGTGAGGATTTCAAGTGGTTTTTCCCCGGAAATGGGACATAGACTCCTTCATAACTCATAGAACGGACCCGGGCGTCGGATGTTAATTACCTTAACCTAGACCAAATCTAACAGCACCCAGCCTAGTACCCCTACTTATATAAGAAATTATGTAGAGAACCCCCTAGCAATTAGGCATAACAGGCCGGGCTGAGAACACTGGGTAAGAAATGATAGGATTAATGATAGAAATAATGAGACGATAATCAGGCTAGGCGGCCGTGGGTAGTGCAGTAAATGAGAACCCAGAGCCTCGTCGTAGGGTCATGGCTGAAAAGTGCAGCTTCAGAGTCCATTTTTGTGGGGAAACGAGTGACGGGCTTGGGCACTTGGAAATCGGCATAGCCGAGGATTCTGGATGGCAACTAAATTTCCGGCCATCACAACAATCGGTCTGACAACGGAATAACTATTCTCCGAATGATTTTTCTTTTTTTTGCTTGAGATTAGCCTTCCCTCCCGCACAGTTGGAATGAATGCCGTGTTTAAATCCAGCAATACCGGAAGAACCCGTCACGTCAGAGAAGAGTCAACCCGGCAGTATATATATCTGGCTCATGGCCTTCCTTCTTGACTTGCCGTTTGTTCTCTCTCTTGCCCCCTTCCCCATCTCATTAACACAATACGGTACTCTTGACATTCCCAGATGGCTGAAGTAATTAACTCAAAGGGGGCTGGCTACCCCGAGCCCATTGCTGCTCCGAGCGCTCCATACATCAACCCACGGGACTCGAATCCAACGCTCACCGGCCTTCCGCTAAGAGTTCTCAGCGAAGTGTTTGTTTACCCCTCAGAATCGCATTAAAACACGTAGAAAAAGGCTAAAACAATTCCAGCGTTTCTAGCCTCGGTCCCGTGCAATCCATCCTCTGGAGCAACGCAAAATTCGATTCCCTCAGACAGCTCGAGGAATCCGGCGTCCTGGACCGGTTCCTCCCTCGCTTTGACCCGACCGTGATCCCATCCACGCTCCCGGCCCCAGCCCCTTCCCTACCTAGCGAGTCTTCTGCGACCAGCTCAGTGTTCAATTCCTCCGCATCTTACACCGCTCAGTACACCTCTGGTAAGATCACTCCCACGGCCGTCGTAAACGAGCGGCTCCTACCGCTACTTGCATCCCCGAAATCCCCTCACTCGGTCTGCGTGATCACCCCCGTCACCCCATCCGCCGAAGCGTCCGCGTCTACTGCTAGGCATGCTGCCTCAACAGCACACATTTCCGGTATTGATGGAGTTCCCGTTCTCGTAAAAGACGAGTTCACCTTTGCGGGGACACCGCGCACAATGGGATTGACGAAAGCTGAGGCGACACGTCGTGCATATAGCGGGTCAGAGGAAGGGCAGACATCTTGGTGTGTGCAGAAATTGGTTGACGCCGGTGCGTTGGTCGTCGGGAAAGCCAATATGCATGAGATAGGGTTCGACACGACGAATAATAACCCGAATTGGGGCACACCGAGAAATCCACACAATAAGGGCTATTACCCTGGTGGAAGTTCCGGTGGGTGTGCGTATGCTGTCGGTGCAGGGTTGGTGCCAATTGCCGTTGGTGCGGATGGCGGAGGGTCTATTAGGTATTATTATTGCACCACTTCTGCTTTTACAATTGGGGGTTGGGAGAATTAACGGTTTACGGATGTATGTGATAGGCTGCCTGCGGGTTATTGCGGTGTTTATGGGCTGAAGCCAACCCACGGGCGCGTGTCCGCACGGCCTACATTGAGTATAGCTGCGAGTGTATGTTTCCCCTCTCTACTAGTACTCGAGTAATAGCGGCCAGTCACGATTTTGCTAACGACCCTGCACCGCAGAATGGGGTCTCCGGCCCGATCGCAGCCACGATCTCAGACCTCGAGCTCGCCTACCGTATCATGGCAACCCCCGACCCCCAAGACCCAGTCTCAATCAACTTCCCCCAACCAACAAAGCCGCCTGTAGAAGCACACACGGGAAAGCGCATAATCGGAATCTACAAGCCCTGGTTCGAAGACTGCGACCAGGAGGTCAAAGATGCTACAAGCGCGGCCGTAAAATGGTTAGAGACCGAGGCTGGTTACGAAGTCGTAGATATTGAAATCCCCTATCTAAAGGAGGGAAGAACGGCCCATGCGATTACCATTATGACGGAGATTGGCCAGGGGTTTTGTAAAGGCGACGCTTCGGGCCTGACGCCTGCTAACAAGGTGCTTGTGGGAGTGTCTAACAAGACACCCGCTAGGGTATTCCCCCCTTCTTCCTCAACAGCCCCTGTCCCTGCCACTGCTACTACCATACTAACTTGTGCAAAAGGATTTTAACATAGCCCAGCGCGTCCGTGCAATGCTAATGTCGCATCTAAGCTCACTCTTCGCCACCCACACCGACAGCCTAATAATCATTTCCCCAGTAACGCCCCACATCGGTGTGAAGATTGGCTCGGAATCGCACGTTGCTAAGGGCGGTTCCGGCATCAGCGACGCAAACACGAGTCTGAAGAGCATGCAGTACGTCTTCCTGGCAAACTTCACCGGGTGTCCGAGTATTTCGGTCCCAGTGGGGTACTCCCCGACTGAAGGAGTGCCAATCGGATTGATGGGTATGGCAGCGTGGGGGGGTGAAGAGGTGTTGTTGGGATTGGGAGAGTGCACAGAGAGGTATTTTGAAGGAGTTATCGGGAGGAGGAAGGGGGGTGGCGAAGAAGGTGAGAGGGGTGGGGTTTATGTTGATGTTTTGGCTAGTGAAGGTCAGTTGGGTGGTGGTGGCGGCGGTGATGTCTAGCTAGTTTTAGTTGGTGAGTGGGCGAGTGAGACGGCACTCGATTGAATACCCCCCTGCCCCTGGTACCTATACTGTGGTGCTTTCATTTCTTCTTCCTTCTCTCTTTCCCCTTCGTGTCAATGGCAGCACATAGCTCTACGCTTTCCACCAGTGGGTGAAAAATTATATAATGAATATCCATATTTAGTTGAACGTGCTACTGGTCCAACTTGACACACATACATCCATTTTTCGTTAGTCCACTATCCCCGTTAAGTCAACGCACTCGAGCACTAAAGAGTGCTGGGCAAACCACTTTTTCTGGATGAAGGTTGAGGGTGGTTAATACCCTGATATCTATCGCCGGGACAACCGGATATATAGAGCACTATAGGGGATACAGAGTAGGTTCTAATGAAAACGCGTTCATAATATTATAAGAGCTGGAGTGCTAAACATTATTATCTGACTTTTTTGATTGAAAGTTTCCTCCTATCTAAGAAAGAAAGATCGCACTTAAAATTCGGAGGGGAGAGGTGATCATCGGCCAGTTCCTAACTTGTGCCCTAATGGCTAAGGAACTGGCCCGTATTAACCTGAAGCAAGGGGGGGGGGCTCCGCAAAGTTCGAATCGTCACCAACTGGATGGATGGATGTAGTCGGGCATTAAAAAATGTCCCGGCGAACCACTTTTCTTTTTTTTTCTGGATGATTGAGGGTCGAGGATGGTTAATTCCGTGATTAATATCTATATCCTCGGAGCAGATAGAGATATAGAGAGCTATAAGTGATAGAGCAGTTAGACTAGTTTCAACCTTTGATTTTATTGATAACCCTATAAGTTACACCTTCTTTATTTCCAAAACTCTCTCATACAGAAATATAGCATACAAGCATCATAAGCGCTCCTACAGAAATGTTGGGTTGCTTCGTGCACATCCCATACACGCATAGGTTACCCAGAAGCCATCCATGGCAACTTTTAAGAACTATTATATATGCGGCTTCCTTTCCGCCCAGATAGTGCTAAGAGGGCAACTAGCAGGGTGGGAGTTGGCGCAACTGGGCGGAGATTTTCTGTGTTGCTGTTCAGACCTAGTCTGGTATTAAGCGGAAAATGGCAGAGTAGTAGTGTCATGGAATATCACTCGGACGGTGGATGGAGAATGAGGAGCTGGAATCAGGAAAAATGCTCCCACCCTTGTTAGAAAGCAGGCTTGCAATTCATGACTTCTGGGATCCTTGTGGGCTATTATTGTGTTGTGAAGCTTTCTTCTGATAGAGGAGAATCTCATTTCCTAATCAGCGAACTCAACGTGCTAACTTTATCTATGTAAAAAAATGATGGGTATGATACTTATAATAAATAATGCCTTTAGTGTAAATTCTGGGACCCGTGACTTGCCTCGATATCTATTGGTCACTTGTTGGATATGGTAGCTAGCTCTGAAGAGTGCAGAATGAGCAGGGTACATACTGAGTGCAGGATGCCTACACGGATTGAGGAGAGGTTAGGTAGGGTGCTGTACTAAGTTAAGCGTTTCTCTAGAAATCACATAACATAGCCGAAAGGGGTCTAGAAATCTGGGTATGCTAGCTAACTATCAAGCCTGGCCACTGTCCCTGTCATGGATAACCGATTATTAGCACTCCCGTCCATGTACCGGTGTATATATATCAGTGGGTGGCTTGCGAGAAGCAAACCTCCATCAAAAGCTAAAAAAGGATAAACTCCCCCAGTTAGCATTATCGATAATATTACATGAGGGTAAAGCTCTAAAACATCTAATGACTCTAATACTCGGGGAATTCGCCTGCTATTCCACTCCTCGCCCATTCTGCGATCCCGCCTTTTATATCAAATATTTGATCGTCTGGGAAGATACCCGCTTGTTTCAGCTGCCTCACCGCAATCTGTGAGTCGTTTCCAAGCCTACAGATGACGTATACTGGCCAGTCCTTTGGTTGGTCCTGCAGTTTTGACTTGATCGCTTCGGCCTCCGAATCTTCGTACTTCGAAGCTTCGAGCTCGGAGAATGGAATATCTAATCTTATTAATCCTACTTGATCAGACACACGGAGGGAGGGGGGGGGGAAGGGAAAAACTCACTTAAACTTCCCGCCAGCTGACAGATCCCAAACTGCGTCTTATCTCTAACATCTAATAACAGATGCTCCACACCCCTATCCACCACCCTCTTGTACTCCGCCACGCTAACCCTCTCGTCCTCCTGCAACTCCCGCACTCCCACCCTCCCGCCACAGAAAGCAACATAATCCATCCTCCCATCCTCAATACCCTCCCTTGTAATTTTCCCCTCCACCCTCTCCGGGCTCCCACAGGCAACACATCCGGTCTTCTTCCCCCTCATCTTCAAACACCGAAACGGAGAGGCTCCGTACGCGGCGAACAGCGTCATTGTCGTCCTCCCAATGTCCCTCACGGGATTCTTCGTGATGATCTTGATAGCTTCGATAGCCTGCATAACGCCCATTAATCCTACCACAGGGCCAAGAATCCCACCCTCGCCGCAGCCAACGACACTTTCCGCAGGCGGTGGACGTGGCCATATACACCTGTAGCAGGGACCTACGCCAGGGGGGTTATTGAGGACGATGAGTTGGCCATCTGTTCTTAGTGCTGATGCGGAGACTATGGGAATGTTCATGATAACCGCTACGTCGTTAATTAGATACCGGATTGCGGGATGATCTGTGCAGTCTAGGACGAGGTCGTACTCCGCCATAATCTGTAGAGCGTTCTCAGTTGTGAGGGGCTCGACATGCGGGACGTAGTTTGGATGTGGGTTTAAGCTTTTTGAGGGGGGGGAGGCGGGTTTCTCAAATTAGTTGTTTGCTGTTTTTAGTCACTGAATATAGGTGTTTCCGGGAAACATACTCGCGAAGATATGTAATTGCACTCACGACCTTCGGTGCTCCCACCCTTGAAGTGGAATGTATGATCTGGCGATGGAGATTCGAATTTTCAACCGTATCGTGGTCAATTATCCCCAGAGTCCCTACTCCCGCTCCTGCGAGGTATGCCGCTGCTGGGCATCCAAGCCCACCGGCGCCCACGATGAGCACTCGGGACCGCTTGAGTGACATCTGGCCTAGTGGCCCAATCAGTTATTCACCCCCCCCCCGCTGCTGAACTTTTATGGAAGGGGTTTGTACCTTCGATTCCAATTTCAGGAAGTATCATTTGTCTCCCATAGCGTTTGTATTCTTCTAGTGAGAGCTTTACCTCGCTCTTGTTCGCTATATCGGGAAGAGGATCAGATTGTTGGGATGTAACGGATGCATCATTGCTGGGACTGGCGAGTTGGGCTTCGAGCTCCAATATGCGCTTCTTTAGAGCTTCGTTCTCTGTTTCTAAGGTTCTTTCCATTGTGAGAAGCAGTGGTTGATACGGAGCTTTTACAGTGGCGGCTGGGATTTAAAGAGGCGGCCATGTATAAAGTGGGTGGTTTATATGCTCTCTGATTGGATGCCAAGAACACTAGCCACCTGTATCATAACCTCTTCTTACTACATGTAGAACCGTTGGATATTAATAGCGTACGAATTGAATACCATTATATACCCACAATACCTAACTGCTCGATAGCATTTTCGTGTGACGATGAACGAAAAGCTACACCGCGTCTCTACATTCTCACCACCATCTAGCTAAGAAACAAACCATTTCTGTTGTGTTGATCAGTTGTGTGCTCGAGTACTATTCTCTAGAACACTTGCCAATAATTCACGGCTGCAATATCCTCTGCCCAACAAAACAGACCATCTCTATAGATCAACAGTTGAAGTAAATTTTTTCTACACAGGGATATACTACCAAACGAAAAGGCGTTGCAAACCGCGATGCCGGTCCGGTGCCATGATAGAGTATATACACCCGTTTAATGCACATAGGAAAAAGGCTGATAAATTGCGTACTCAGAAACAAAGGAGCAAACTGGCGATCACAAAAGCAAACCTCCACTGTTCTAATTCTTTCCCCCCCTCTACCAGTATGGTGGCCTCATCCCAGCCATGCTAGACATACCAATGTCACCCTCGTCTCGCTTCCTCTCTCCCGTTGCCTGCGGTCAAATACTTCGGTCAGAAAACATGATTTCCGTGAAATCCATGGACATCATTTACCTCAAGTCGAACAAATTTGTGTAGATGGACCAACCAGTCCACATAGCTTCTTTCCTCATTATTCCTGTCCTCAACTAAGGAAGAGGCAAACTCGTATTCTGCACCATCGTGCCCCTGCCGTGCAAGCTGTATAGAAACAGCTTTACTGCCCCTTTGGCTCTTCAAATACTGGATTATGTTTCTGACTTGAGCGTTCAGATGAGTCTCTAGGACTGGCAACTCACACATGTTGGAATCGAGGTCTGAAAGGGAATTTATTTTAGGGCCGAAAAGATCCTGAAGGAGATTGGGGGAGACATGTGTATGAAGCCAGAGAAGAAGCAATTGGCCATTGTCGACAAGATATGCTCCTCCCTCTTCAATGAATCCAAAGGATGCACGAAGAGCCGCGGGAATCTTAAGGAGTCCAGTGGAATCTGGAAACCCGTCCTAATCGCAAATTAGAACGTTTAAATAAATCAGGGGGCTAGGCTGGCAAACCTCTTCAGTCATGTTGTGAATCGGGAGGATTCGAGGGTAGAGATAAAGCTGTAATTCTGCTGGCCCCATACTCTTCAATAGCCTCATCGAGTGAACTCTCATATCACTCGCAACACTCCCTCCTCTAAAGGCTCTTGTCTTTAAGAGCGCCAGGACATACATCGAAAGTTCCTTCAAAGTCTCTGGCATCACGAGTTGGCCTGGTGGACTTCCACTACCGGTTTTTCGGTAGGCTGCTAGAATGTCAACACACTTCTCAATGAGAGCTCCTCTAATTTCTTTTAGCGGCTTTTCAATCATTCGACTCGCCGCTGTTGAGAGGATATTAGCAATTAATCAAGCGGAAACTATCTTATCCAAACACGCTGGGTAACGCACCTTCTCTAGCCAATACCCCCAACACAGCGTCCTGATCTGACAGCTTTACGGCATCACGAATGTTCTCAGTCACTCCGGCGACAATGTTGCTGCATCTAACTCTCCTCTCACCCTGTCTTGTGGTATAGAGAAGAGCACTTTGGAAATGTGCATCGACTTTGGAATCGAGTTTTCCGTCGTAAGAAAACATTACTGAGACACACTTGTCGGCATCGATAGCACCAAATTCGACGTCGCCAGCATGGCTGTGTTGGAGAAAGTTCCCATGATACGTAGACACTTGCAGGCCATTGGAACATCGGACTTTCATGAGTACCTGATATCCAGTCTCCCTGTGAAAGCTGTGGGAGAGTTCGGAGCGGAGTTTATAGGCATCCCTTTCCGCAACAAAGTTAGGATAGAAGAATATTTCTCCACCAGTAGTCGATGCAACGTGTCCAACGGTAGCAACGTCTATGTAGGCACTTGGGGTCATAAAGAAATCCACGCCCACACCTGCTTCAACCAGTTTCCCGGCGACCTTCCGCCAGGCTTGATGTTCGGTCTGGAAAAGAACCTTTTCCTTCTCATTATGGTAGAGTTTCGGGTCGTCGCGCATGAAGAGACGATGTGATCCCCAGGTCGGCAATGTGGAAAGTGAGCATATAATCTTCCCTCCGGTGCTCTGGAGAGCGGAGAGTGCAGTGGACAGTGCAGGTAAGAGAGCCGGCTCAGCATTTTTAATATGTACGAAAAGAGTTGGTAGCGACTCCAGCAGGGATTCGATAACAGCCCTTGAAAGGTTTAGCAATTTCTGTAGCAAAAACTAGCTCAAATATAGAAACGTACCGTGACTCATATGGATCTACAAAGAGGCCCTCGCTAAGAGGGACAAACGGGTCTTCTATGTCAGGCATAACCATCATTTGAGCTTGATCCAAGTTCGACTGAATCATAGGTTAGCACTCGTATCGCACACCCCTTTGTTATCTATACGCGGACAGATAACCCACATTCAGATTATAGAAGTGCACTTCCTTATCAAACGTACAGATTCCGATCTTGCAGCCCTTGGGTAGTCGCCTTCTCTTGCCTTCCTTCCCGTCTTCAGAGTCGTGGCCTTCTGGAGCACTTTCATACGCACTGGGACCGTAGAGCGCTTCTTTAATACCCCCAACAACGCTTTGCAGCACCCCTCTATTGATGGCATTCTCAGTGACATCCACCAAGAAAATCCACCTCATTGGAGATCCGCCCTTTCCTTCCTCTCCGCCAGCGCCCTCCCCATCTTTCTTCGCCCAATACTCCCTTGGAACCACAAATTCAACTGTGCCTCTCATAAGCTCTGGCCGTTGGTTTCTATCAACCCGATTGCCATTCATATCCACAGGGGAATAATACTCCGACGGAACCTCATTATTAGGGAAGAGGCACATATTACAGCGGAATTTGCCACCACCTTGTAAGAACACCATGAAAGGGTTTATGTACGTCCGGCAGCGCCGGCATCTTGGTGGACCCATTTCCCCAAAGTCCAGAACCGGTATTGGCTCTTCCTCATCCTTCAGCTTGGCCAGCGGTTGTATTAGTAATGCCAACGGTAAGGACGTGGAAGCTAATAAATCTGCTGACGCAGGTACGGAGTTAAGAGTAAGCCTACAAAATCGCGGAGACGCAATGCCTTGGTCATGGGCGATATAGTCTGAGGTCGCATGTGGGGGGAGGTGTCGGGCAAGTGTTGGGTACATAGTTTTCCTGTACTGCTCTGTATAGTAATCACGATGACCAGGAATTGACGGAATATCATTTGGATTCACTTTCCCACCAGTCTGGCTAATATTCGAGGAGCCTGGTCGAGCAGCAAAGGCCGCAGGGTCCGCAGGAGCTGCAGGAATAAAGGCAGGATTTGCTAGAGCGGGAAACTGTGAATTTCCTTGCCCTGGAGGCATGGCTTGCTGTTGTCCAAGGAATGAAGAAGGAATTTGGTTAGCAACATCGGGTGTAAACGCCGGTAGATTAGGCCCATTCGATGGCTCGGAGCTTTGATCAAGATTATGGTAGGCTCTTGCTTTCTTCCTCGAAGCTTTGGATATTGTTCCTGGTGTGCTTCCAACACTGCCTGCAAGGTCCATACCGGACATTGACTGTGCTAACCCTCTGACGTCACCTCCAGGAGGCCCATAGAAACCTGGCAGTTGTGTAGGTGGACCATAAGGACCTTGCTGCTGGTAGGGTGATCGTGGGGGGGGAGGGGCAGCTTGACCGTAGGGAATTGGTGGTTGGTATGGAGAGGGGCCTGAAGGTGGCAATACTTGCCCATAAGCCGTTGGCTGTTGCTGGTGATAGGGGGTCGGACTAGGCTGCTGATACCCAGTTGGCGGAGGAGCTACTGGAGGTCGGTGCTGCTGTTGAGACCCCGCCGGAGGAGTATTGGCATTCGGGTCGTCAGCATCCTGGCCTAGGGAATGATACATGGCCATTTCTGCCATGATTGAAGGTGTTCGGGTGTGTCCTATAGAACAATAGTGAGTCTAATGGATAAGGAGAGTAAGATCGAAAGTATACAAAGGGAACAGATGTCTAGTTGCTTACTTTCAAGTTTTGATTGCTTCGAGATCGCCAATGCTAGCAGAAATTAAGGCATAAAATAAAAATGTCTTGTTGAAATTCTCCGGGCAGTGAGATGCGAGAGTAAAGTAAAATGTATGATAAAAAGCACAAGGAATTGCAGATGCCACCTTGCCCGCAACACAGGTGGTTTAGACCCTGCATTCCTTAGTAAGCCACCTCAGCTCTACTCGTAATTCTATGTACGAGTATCATATATCAGACTCACCCGGCCTTTTACTCTTTGCTCTCTTAAATTTTTAGTTTGTGTGACTTACTTGGCGCGTCGCTGGAAACTCAACCCCAGCGCTGCCGAGCTTCTCTCTCTCGCGCCGCTCGACCTTACACCATAAGTTTCTACACACGAGCTTCCCACAACATAGGGCTCCCTACCCATCTCCACCTCCACTCCTCCCCATCTCACTACCCAAGTACTACCCAACTCACTACCCAACTCCTACCCTCCAGCCCAGAATCTAAGCTCGAGGGTGCAGGATAACGACAGTCAGACGGTTAAGATGGCTCAGTACGGCGCCCCCATCGACCCGCCTACAACAAATGGATCGCAGAATGGGAAAAGAGTTGCATACGTTAGTATCCCTCATCTCCAATAGGATTGTCAAGTTTCTCGACACTCTGGGTAATTCCGACCAAACACTGACATGCAAGACTTTAGTTCTATGATTGTAAGTTGTTATACCTGAAATCGCCCCCTCGGATCCACCAGCGGTCGGCGAGCAGCTGGGAGCGGATGTGGAGGATGGCTTTTTACACAGAGGACTCCACTAACAGGTCTTCTGCGCTATCTAGCTGATGTTGGGTAAATATACTGTCTCCATAATCCAGGTCTCATATCTAACTTCAGTAGAAATTATGCCTATGTCGCTGGCCACCCCATGAAGCCGCATAGAATTCGGATGACCCATAGCCTAATCATGAACTACCGGCTTTACAAAAAAATGGAAATTTATGTAAAGCCCCCTGAAAGCTTCGCAGTAATCCAGGGCACTTCTAAAACTCTGTCTATTTCCTAGCGAGCAAAACCGGCCACCAAGCAAGAAATGTGTCAATTCCACACAGACGAATACATTGATTTTCTGTCGAAGGTCACGCCTGATAACATGGAACAATATTCCAAAGAGCAAGGGAAGTACAATGTCGGAGACGATTGCCCAGTATTCGACGGTTTGTTCGAGTTTTGCGGCATTTCCGGGGGTGGCAGTATGGAAGGTGCTGCAAGACTCAACCGTGGAAAATGCGATATTGCGATTAATTGGGCCGGCGGCCTTCACCATGCGAAAAAGAGCGAAGCGTCTGGGTTCTGCTACGTTAACGGTTGGTCTACTTCTAGGCCGCACCTCTAGAACCAACGCTAACATTCACCAGACATTGTCTTAGGAATTATTGAGCTGCTCCGGTACAAGCAGCGTGTTCTTTACATTGACATTGACGTTCACCACGGCGATGGTGTGGAAGAAGCTTTCTATACCACCGATCGCGTAATGACCGTCTCTTTCCATAAGTACGGTGAATACTTCCCAGGCACTGGTGAACTCCGCGATATCGGTGTTGGCGCTGGAAAGTACTACGCAGTAAACTTCCCATTGCGTGATGGTATTACCGACACTACATATAAGGAGGTTTTCGAACCCGTCATTGGACACGTGATGGAGTTCTATCGGCCCGATGCTGTGGTTCTACAGTGTGGTGCAGACAGCTTGTCAGGTGATAGATTGGGGTGCTTCAATTTAAGCATGGCGGGCCACGCAAATTGTGTTGAATTTGTCAAGAAATTCAACCTTCCAACCCTTGTGGTCGGTGGCGGTGGGTATACAATGAGAAACGTCAGTAGGGCTTGGACATATGAAACTGGTATCCTCGTCAACCAGAAGGTTGGGCCAAACTTGCCCTTTAGTGACTTTTACGAGGTACGCTAAATATACTCTACCCCAACCTTGCTCATATACCTGTATTAACTGGGTTTTAGTACTTCGGCCCCGATTACGAGCTTGATGTCCGCCCATCCAATATGGAAAACCTCAATTCCAAGGAATACTTGGAAAAAATCAAAATCCAGGTCCTCTCTAATCTCGAACGCACTCGACATGCCCCCAGCGTCCAGACTACAGATGTTGGGAAAGGCTTGACAGAGCATCAGGAGGAGCAAGACGCAATGTTGGACGATATCGATGAGGATGGTCCGGGCATGGACACTCGTCAAACCCAGAGGCAGTGGGATTGCGCAACAGAGAAGGAGGGAGAGCTATATAGCGACAGCGAGGACGAAGATATCCCACGTTCAATGGGAGTTCGGAAAACTGGCAAAAAAGGACTGCGCAATGCTCGGGATTGGAAAGACGGCGGTTCTGGGACAGGATCCGGCAATGCAACCCCCTTCACAGGGCCTGCTGGAAGTGATAATGCGAGTGAATCGGCCGGCGGCAACACAGCTAAGGGTAGTGGGGCTACAAGCAAACGAGACGGACAAGGTCATGATCTTGCTGAGTACGACGAGGAACTCGAGGCGGTGAGAAAAGCGGTCGAAGAGGAGACTCAGCCCGACAACGACGGAGACGTAGAGATGGGAGGTGATGAGCAACCACTGCCAAGCGCTAAAGCCCTGACGGATGAAGCAGCGGATGAAGAAATGACCGATGTTCCCGCGCAATCCTTCACACATTCAATCACAAAAGTAGAGCCGGCATCAGCAATAGAATCCTTAGCCCAAGCTAAGCCCGAGTCTGCAACCACCGACGACAAGATTAAGGCCGAGGCCAGCGAACATTCCAAAACGGATGCCCCTGCCAAGGGTTCTGGTTCGAGAGCAACCAAACCCTCCGATCCCCCTATTACAGAAGCAGCTCCTGAGGGATCTAGTCCTACAGCCTCTGCCACTGACAAACATACCTCAAAGCCCCCTTTTGCGACAGATGAGCCAGTATCCGGTGCAGCTAAGGCTCCCGCAAGCCCGGCTGAGGCTCCTGCAACAGAGGAGAAGTAAAAACTCATATACTTTGGATAACCCCATTTTCACTAAAGCCCTTTTTTTTCATCTTTAAGATCCGGTAAAGTCATCAGGTTCGGTTTAGGATTAGGGTTTATTTCTCCCAAGTAGCGATCGATAGAAATTACGCCTAAAAAAATGCCCCCCTCCCAAATTAATGAACATCTTTGCATGTATGCTAGTTCAATTGTTCCCCGAAAAAATTTTAATTTTTTCAACCCTCCATTTCCAACCTAGAGACTCAAGCTGCAATAGTAACCTCCACCTCGACACCCGCCTCAATGTTGATAATAATCTGCTTGACAACCTCGGTGGGTGCGTTCAAGCTATAATCCCCCCCAGTAATTAGCTCTACTGAAGCCCCCCCCCCAAAAAAAAAACCCCCCCACCGAAAGAATGGATGAATGAAAGAGATGGGTGGGAACAACGTACTCAATCAAACGCTTATGAATCCTCATCTCGAAGCAATCCCAAGTCTTTGAGCCCTCACCACAAGGCGTCTTGCGGGTAGTGACTTTAAGAACCTTGGTCGGGAGTCTGACAGGGCCCTTGACACGAAGGTTCTTGGATTTGGCGCGTTCAATCAAGTCCGCGGTAACTGCAGTAAAAAAAGATAAAAGTAAACAAACCAACTACGTCTCCGCAGGATGGAATCTTTCAAATGATGGAAAAGAAAGAAAAAAACTATACCTTTCTCCAAAGATTGAACCTTCCGCGAGGTAAGAGTGATACGAATGCGGTGGGTCTTGGGTCCATCCCCGAACTCGCCCTTCTCTGGCTTGTTGTAAGACATTTTGTTGTAAGAAGATAGCGAAAAGAACGGTGTCTCGACTGTTGAGGGATGTTGTTGGTATGATGTTGTTTGGCGGTTGTGGGAAAGTTTCTTATTTTCTGTCGTCTCTCTCCATGTTGCTAAAGTGGGAGGGAAGGGGGGGGTGGGAGTGGGAGTGGGAGTGAAAGATTTGCGTGGGGTTGAGGGTTGTGCCCTACATGGACGGCTAAGTACGAGTAGGCTTATCGATAAGGATGGGATGATGGGATGTATCGTACAGTACTCTGCAGTAACTTATATACCGGCACGCTTTAGCGGTGGAGATGTGGGCATGTGGACCGGTGTGAGCGTTCAGCGAGGCGACACCCTCAACGAGGCTTGGCATAGCTTGACACCAAATTTTGACGAAACTGCTAACAAATCTGTGCCAAGCCTCGCTGAGGGTGTCGCCTCGCTGAACGCTCACCCGGTCTATGTTATGATGCGGGATACGATCAGCGGGGAACTTGGAAGTCTGGGACTTGCAAGTGCCGGTCTCGCAACTTCCCCCCCCTCCCCCAGGTACGGATACAAGAGTCGTGTGTGGAAAGTTCTGGTACCCCTCGGCGATAACAACATACTCGAGTAAGGGCTATGAACAGATACCTTTCTTAGGTATCATAACCAAATTAACCGGGTTGGCCAAAGCTGGTTTGAACAAATAATGGAGATCATACTATATCAAATGGTAGTTTTAAATACTGGTACCGGTATAATATCGTAGCCTAATAATTTGAGATCTCCTCGAGTTGCTATATGCAGTGAATTTGTTTTGTAGAGGTATATATCATACATGATAATAGATCCACTTACAAAACTCCATGCACAATATCATACCAGCCCCGATACCAGAACTTTCAGCACACGACAAATAGAGGCATCCACGGGGGTTTTGCAGTCCGGCGGATCAGACACAGTGCGAGCCCGCCTACTAGGATGAAAATTGTAGTAATTAAAGCTTTCAGCTCTCATGGCTTCCAGGACTGCTGAACTGACGGAGTAACCTGACCTCAAGAACTTTTTGTCTACAAATAACATGTCCTGCTGCATCTACCCATCAAAACAGCACTGCATACGACTAGCGACCTAACTTTACAGGAGATCACTATCTTGAAAAATCGTAGCAATAGCAACATGGAAAAAACCCGACCAGAGGCCTTCGAGGCAGATTCCAGCCGACAATCTTCCCCCACGTCATAGGAAACACCAATAAATCCACCTTATCGACAGCAGAGGCTAGCCCAATTCCCCTGACGAGTGATCTTCCATGAGGGGATGAAGACTATGCCCCCCTCCTGTGCACCTCCCATAGCTCTATTTTCTCCCCAAACACGTTAAGAACCTCCTAGATCCCTCCTCATGCTCAGGTATTTTGTGACGGTCCAAAAAATGTTAGAAGAAGCCATATTATTCCATAGGCAAACACTGGCACAAAAGACAGCTGGCATTCCCCGGCAGCCCCCGATCACTATGAAAGCAAGCAAGCCGAATTCCCACCAACTCCCCCATAGTATCGTAACCAAGAACAGCAAAGGAAAGGAGAGGATAAAAACAAAAGATCAAACGATATACACCGCTAAATGACTGGTAGCAACTGAAAAGCCCAAACCGTATCCGAACCCGCTTGCTCCCCCGGATATATTACAAGTCCATCCATCCATCCATCCATCCGTTTGTTCATCTGTTCATTCGACCATCTGCTCATCTAACCATTTGCCTTATGGTTCTAGCGCAGCCACCTTTCTTTCTCCTCCTCGCTTTACATCCCCCCTCCGCAACCCGAGCGGCCCTAACAGATTCCATCGCTATATGGCAGTTTCCGACGACACCTAAAAGTCCGACTCTTCCTGGAAAAACATTATGAAAGAGATAATAGTGCCATATATCAAGAGACCACCAATAATCGACATAACCATGGCAGGCACAAGGATGATATCGGAGTGCGCCAATAGAACCGGAAGAGCTACCCCAAAGAACACCAAAATTAGCGCCTGTAACACCACCTGCCACGCCTCTATAGTAGTGGAGGGGGGGGGCGGAGGCGCGGGCAACATACCGATTCCCATAACAACGAGGAAGCCCGTAAGGAACCTGCCAAAGTCAAGTACTCCACTTCCAGTTCCGTCGAGCAAATCATCAGAGTTAGAGCATCGTGCACAAATAGCGTCCGGGAGCGGCGCTAGAATATATGTTGCGACAACCAGGAGCGGGTAGTAGTTTCCGTAGAGGGCTGAAGAAAGAATAACAAGGAGGAAGCCTATCGCTAGAACCTGTTATCGCACCCTAGTCAGCTTCTGGAGGCATCGGATAGTCGGGGGACCGTAGCAGTTGGTGGGGGAGTAAGGTGCCTACAAAAGACAGTGCGATGATGGTTTTCAAACCAGCCATGGTCGGAGATGGTGGGATATTTGAGAGCGTGTTATTGGTTCGCTCGGAGGGTTGAAGAACTGATACTTGTGAGGGGACGAGTGTTGATGGCGCTAGAGGGGGTAGAAGTAGCGGTCGGAATAGCTTCAGAGAGTTGAGGGGGGAGGGACGTGGGATGAGCTTGGGGCGACGGGGCTGAAGGTGACACAGTCGTCTTTCCCCATACAACCAGTTAATCGGTGTCGCCAAGACCTATTTGTTTGATGGGCACTATTCACCATCTACCGTCTTGTGAATAACTTTTACTATCTAGGCACCCAAATACATATAATTTACTATGGGTAGATTGCTATGGCTTTAGTCAGGTCAATAGAATATAGGAATCACGTTGAATACAATTTTTTTCAATAGGAGGTGCTTCATATACTGAGTGTGAGAACAATATTCAGAATTTCTGCTATGAACAACTTGAAAATACCAGTACCGGATGGTATGAACCCTTTTTGTTGCGTGACTAGCTAGAAAAGATAGCCATTCCCAAAAAAAAACACCAGAAGGTTGATAACGTCAACCACCCCACATCTCAGATCACCTGCCAGCCATAGTCTACTCGAGTAACACTCGTTTCGCGGCAGATCCAACCCCATTCATTGAAGACGCCATATTGAAAAGAGCAAAGGTGGTAAGAAAAAAGAATAAGACAGCAAAAGTAACTAGACACAATGTATTTCCCAAACCCTTCTAGAAGAAAAGAAAAATCAAACCTAAAGTACACCGATGACCATTTCCCTATTAGAACAATAAATTTTTACTTGTGCAAACCTGTGACCCAAGTAAATCGAGAAAAGTGCTGAGGGGTAGAAGATCAGTCAAGGAAGACACGGGCTCACAATTGGTCGTCATCTAAACCAAGAGTAATTTGTTCCCCAGGCTTAAATGCCGGAAGCCCGATATATGGACACCCAGCGCATCTAAAAAGCGAGAAATAAATTAGTTGAATATCTGTGCAAATTCTGTGATGCTGTGAAAGGCTAAACGCACCTAAATGCATCACCAAGATAACAGCTTCCACAGGAAGAGGCCTTTCCAGCCACAGTGAAGTCAACCTCTGCAAGGTCGCTAGTGGTGAGCTTAACCCCAGCAGCAGCTTTTTCTTTTGCGGCCGCCAAAGCCTTGTCTGCAGCTTCACGCTTGGCGCTATCTTCACCTTCTAGCTCCTCACGCAACCCACAGGTACAGTCCTTACAAGCACGCCTACGCTTTTTTGCGTCAGGCCTACACTCGGCAGCTAGAGTAAAGTACGTCAGCATTCCATGATTGAAATGATAAGGCTAGCGGAAAAACATACGTTGAATTAGTGTGTCAAGATCGCCTATCTCCAAAAGGGTGTCCTCATCAATCAGATCGTTATCGTCCTCGAGGTCTTCATCACTGAGGACGAAACCAACACCTTTGATAACGGGCGGCGCTCTGGCGGTGGCGGGCACAGACTCGGTCTTGGCAGAATTGAGCTCGGCCGAATCATCAACCCTTTGTTTCCTTCTCAACTTCAATGGAACGGAGCCATTTCCAGAAAACTCTGGCTTGGTCAATATGATGCTTTCGTCGACACCTTTGTCAACCATGAATCCCACGACAAGAAATTGAATGGTATCCCCTCCTGAAAAAGCTTCTTCTTGGATTCTCAGTGTAGCTTTTGGAAGCATTGAGTTGAAAATACTTTGCAGAACATAAGGCTCAAGCTTTTGAGATACAGTAGTAGAGGACGGGTCAGCGAGGATGAGAACAGATGAATAAGTACCGGTTGGAAGGTTGACGACTTTCAACGAAAGTCTGTCCAACATTTGGACATCCGTCGAGCCTTTGTCAAACGTAGAGAGAGCTTTCTCGAGCAAGTCGGGTTGAGAAGAGATAGAAGGTGGGCACAGAATAAGAGCTTTAGAACTAGTATTTGTAGTTGTGGCGGGCTCAAAATCCGATGCGGTGTCCAAAAGAATAGAATGTGGAGTCATTATGGCAAGCGAAAAATGTTGCAAAATTTCTAAGAGGGAAGGGATTAAAAGGAAATTATTTGAAGGGTGGTGATAACTCGTGCTTTCGTGATTTGTGCTCTGGGTGGTGATAGTAGTTGTGATGGAGATGGCGGTATGATAGTGGAAGGAACACCTTGCCTTTGTAGGGCAGAGCGAGTAGAAAACTGGGGCACTCGCAGAATTATTAATCTTATCAATCACACAAAAAATTACGTTCTATCGGAATCACCCCGCCATCAGACCAGCGATAAATTACCCGGCTTTCAGCTTCAACCCCGCGCTGCAGATTTTCACAAAAACCAGGGCGGGAATGAGATGGAAAACGGCGAGAGGTAAGTGAGTCGAGGTTTTTATGGTAATATAAATTCAAACAAAGTCCGCGAAGAAGTGAGGGAGATATCCGTGGAAAAGCTTATGTTCCGAGAGAAGTAGAGTGCCAAGCAATATTTTCCCACCCTAACAAGCCCGGGGCAACTTCAGGTCGATAACAATCAACAGGAGCAACTCCAACACCAACATTCTCTGGCTACTCCCCCTCCACCCATCCACCTCCATCTCTCTTTTCAGCTTCTTTTTTCTTCTTCTAAACAGCTTAATCAAAAATGTTCAGAAATAATTATGACAATGATTCTGTTACTTTGTAGGTTTGCATGTATTTTTGTAATGTTTCACGGCTGACCTACTTGTAGCTCCCCACAGGGCCGCATCTTCCAAGTTGAATATGCTCTCGAAGCGATAAAACAAGGTTCCGTTGCGGTAGGGCTAGTCAGCAAGACACATGCTGTATTGGTTGCTCTAAAGGTATGGATAAAGTTTGGATGAGGAGGTAAAGCAATACTAATTTGCCTAACAGAGGAATGCTGAAGAGCTTGGAAGCTACCAAAAGAAAATCATCGGTATGTGTTTATTATCATTTGCCAAAATCTCTATAATCTAACTGTCACTACTAGGTATCGACACCCATCTCGGAGTAGCTCTGGCTGGGCTTGCACCTGATGCCAGAGTTCTCTCAAACTTCATGCGTCAGCAATCTATGTCCTCCAGACTCCTCTACAATCGCCCTGTCCCTGTCGCCCGCGTCGTCAACGCTATTGCCGATAAGGCCCAGGTGAATACTCAGCATTACGGTCGTCGTCCCTATGGTGTTGGATTACTTGTCGCTGGTGTGGATGAAACCGGTCCTCATCTCTGGGAATTTCAACCTTCGGGAATGGTGTTAGAGTATAAGGGTGCGGCAATTGGGGCTAGGTCTCAGTCAGCGAGAACATACTTGGAGAGAGCTTTTGAAGAGTTCGTAGACTCGAGCAGGGAAGAGTTAGTCCTCCATGGGCTAAAAGCGTTGAGGGACAGCTTGGCTCAGGACAAGGAGTTGACTATGGCAAATACCTCCGTCTCTGTCGTCGGTATTGGGGAGAATTTTAAGCTGTACGACGGCGATGAGGTGGGCGAGTGGCTAGAGAAGTTGGGGAATGTCCAGAGCAGTAGAGGCGGTAGAACCGGTGAGGAAACTGCGGAATCCATGGATACCTCTGAATAGATCAAAAAATGAAAAGTTGTCGCTTGTTGGGGCACGGGTATTAATTGATGTCTTTGCTTAACAGTTTCAATACCCCGCCAAGTATAAAAGTGGCTTTATGCGGACTCCAATGGGGGTTCCGTCTACAATTTCCCGGGATGAGGATTCACTTGAGAGTTTTCTGAACAGATACAGGCATTTATATTGTGCTTACGGGCAGAAAGCGCCAAACTCCAATCTTATCAAAATCAGCTCTATCACTAGTAATTTAAAGAAATGATCCTTCACCCTCTCTACTGGCTCCCCCAATCCAAATCGTACCTTCCCAGGGCGGGCTTGTAGCTCTTGAACTTCTCAGCAACTTCCTCAACGGACTTTGCCTCCGAGACGATAGCGCTAACGCTCTCTGCAATGAATCCCTTCTTGACTGCCATCTTGATCCACTCCAAGAGTCCGTCGTAATACCCATCAATGTTTATAATGACAATCGGACAATCGTGGATGCCAAGCTGATTCCAGGTGATGACCTCGAAGAGCTCCTCCATTGTTCCAAAACCACCTGGCAATGCAATAAAAGCATTGGCCTCCTTCCCCATCATAGCTTTGCGGGCATGCATGTCCCGGACCACCGTCCTCTTCCCAAATTCCTTAACCGAGTGCGGAATCCCAGCTTCCTCCAGTTCAACAAGAGCCTTGGGGACAATACCATGGACATTCCCGCCCAAGGAGGCCAAAGAGGAAGCCACAGCGCCCATGAGGCCAACAGTGCCGCCGCCGTAGACCAAGGACCAATCGTTCTTGTGGAGGACTGCCCCGAGAGATTTAGCAGCCTCCATGAATAGAGACCCGGTTCCCGGGCTCGAGCCGCAGCTATAGCCATGTTAGTCATTTAACTCTATGGGAAAGGGCTCAGAGATATTATTCAGGAGCAAACTTACAAGACGCAAACCGCAAATTGCTTGTTGGCCTGGTTGTCAGACATGTTGAGTTTAGCTTGATTCGTCAAGTACCGGTAGGAAGAGGTCTTTGCTTTGCAAAATCGTGAGTGGGGAGGGAAAGAGAGAGGAGAAGAAGAAGAAGAGAATAAAGGAAGTGCCCGCGGTCTTTAAGTAAGTTTGCCTTCACACCAGCCATCGGGGGCCAAAGTGAGAAGTTGAGCGAGCAAGTGGATACATGCATGACACTCGTGGTTAAAGGAGGAGACTGGGACCAATCCTCGTGGCACTACAGCAATTAGTGTAGCGGACTATTAGAGCCAGCTGGCACTTGGGCTTTCTATTTGAAAAATCCCATATTTTGAGTCTCCCCTCTACGCAAACCATGCCCGTGCACGCGAAGAAATGAGAAATTTCAATTCGGAATTTGGTGCCAAATGACTCAAGAAAAAGAAGTGTTAATTAGCTCCATTGAGACATAGAGAATATCAAAGATGAAATTCCTCTTCTTGTTGGACTATCATTAACTTAGGCTCTACTACAATATTATACTACTCGTAGAGTGACGGGCGCCCCATCCAGAAGGGGAAGTTGGAAGCTAGAAGATGGAACTCCTGGTGACAAAACTGCCCCACTGCAGGTAGTTTTCCGGTATTTCGTTAAATTTTCATATTTCTTTACTTTTTCTCTATCATTGCCTCTGTTACGACCACCAGGGTCAGGGCTGCGGATTTCCGACTTCTGACTTTGGTTTATGCACGGACGTTCAAGTACTCGTACAGTGCCCTCACTCTAATAAGTTTCGTAGGCAACACAACTGATACGAGTACAGTACTCGTAGGCCCTTCCTAATTTCCTTGGGATTCCGATAGGAAAGCAGCAAGGAGTAAAAAGATGTAGTTATCACCCGATCGGCAACCCACTTCGAACTTTCTGCGCCACTGGGACTCTCTAGAACATTTTTCTTAGAGGGGCCGGAGGTCGCGATATTGTGGCTTTCACCCAAATCATCTACGGTGACCCAACCGATCATCGAGTGCTGGCAATAATGCCACACAAATGACCGCTAACACTGCCGCTTTTCTTGTTAGGTGATTACTGCCTCTTGTTTTCCTAGTCTATTATGTTGGAATATCAAGCTCCGCAATAGGCATGAATATTGCACCCATTGAACCTCCGAACCTGCGAAGTTCAACCCAGTCTACAAAGTCCCGCATCCAGCAAAACTAAGACACATTGTTAAATTGATGAGCCAGAACACTAGTGTTACAGTAAGATTCTACGATATCCTTCTGTCATCTTCCTGTCCATACCAGATCCCCGCTCATAAAGCCGCCTCTGCCCAGCCCAGAGCTACCGCCTCCCATCCCGCCCCCACCTCCGCCTTTCCCTCCGGCTTTAGGTCTCTTAGCGACCTTACCAGAATCTCTCACGGCCTTGACGATTCGTGCGAGGTCTGTTTCCACAACGCATCCACCTGTGATCATCTCCTCCAGCGTCGCATGTAATGTCTCAAAGTTGAAGATCAAGTCCAGTTCGCAAACATTCTCAAAAAGTTGATCAAGAGCTTGTACAAAGACCTGAATAAGATCTAGCAGGCCCAGAGGTGACTCCAGGGAATCAGATATTATGATAAAGTATAGAGTAGCGTAGTGTCGATAAAGGAGAGTGGTAGGTTCATCTACTGTTGAAGTATTCCATGAGGTCGAGGATGAGGAGCCGGCCAGGAGGGGAGGAAGACTGTGAGCTGGTTAGTTTGATAGGGCAAACTTAGAGCCTCGGCGGGGCTTACGGCAGGAAATTGCAAGCACTCGCGGGCCGGTTTGATACCAGAGAGAAGATCTGGGAGAGCAGCCGCTGTTGTAGTGAGACGTCCTAGAAGTTTGTATTAGTCGTTGGAGCTCAGGAGGCAGTTGGAATAAACAACTATCTGTGAATAAAACTTCGTGAGCCGTGGCTGGCCGTTGTTGTTGAAGACCAGCACTGCGTTGATCATCGTTGCGGAGCTGCTTTGGCAGCTATTGAGTTGAACCACTGGAGTTCTAAAGTAACTTATCGGATCTTATCAGTTACATCGGCAGTCTTTGATATCATAGCACGATATTGCTATCATAGCTAAAAAATGATCGCCTCTCTGACTAATAAATTCTATTTTCCCCTTGATCTACTCGAGTATGTTGGTTTGTAAGCCCAATGAAAATGTAAATATTAACATCCTTAGTTTCAACGGCAGTTGATGTTAACTTAGGGCAAAGCCACAAGCAGTCCCATGAAACCCTAACTTAACCCCACTAAACATGGAGTTTCATTTCAGCACAGAACAATCAAAATTAATTCTATAGCAACAACCAACCACGACAAATAGCCAAACTGACACCGACCTAAACACTTCGTCAGTCCCTACTCTTGAACGAAATTCCAAAATGGTGAGATTGCACTTCCTATTTTTTCCTTCTACGATTTGCTTTTGGGGTCGGGTTTTGGAAGAGGGGGCGACGTCCGGGCAAAGTGCCTCCGGTGGAAGACAAGCGTGAGCGGCCGGACCAGACGGGGGTGTGAATACACAAGAAAGTGGGCAGCTTTATCTGGAGAATATCTGGTTTGCACTTGGGGGCTGCGGTGGCGGTTGCAAGAAGGAAATAGGCGGAAACTGGGGACCGGCAAGCAAGACGAACATCTCTTCTAAAACCATTTTTTCGCTACACGGGATCACCGAAACCACACTCCCCCCCCCCAAAATACCACTCTATCTAAGCTTACCGCCCTCTCTTGGACTGCCGATTGGAATATTTGCGTTTGAAGAGTTTTCAATGCACGGGGATGCAGGTATTCAACGGCCAAATGCTGATACAATCCGTTCATTTCTCCAGGTCAACGTCCCGAAAACCCGTAAGACCTACTGCAAGGGGAGGACTTGCAGAAAACACACCCAGCACAAAGTCACCCAGTACAAAGCTGGAAAGGTATAGAAGCTTCAAGACACCTGAGCCTTATTGTGGCCTTTCCGGATTCTGAGCTAAATTCTTGTCAAAAATGTTAGGCCTCTCTATTCGCTCAGGGAAAGCGCCGTTATGATCGCAAGCAGTCAGGATATGGTGGCCAAACTAAGCCTGTCTTCCACAAAAAGGCAAAAACAACAAAGAAGGTGGTCTTGAGATTGGAGTGTACAGTTTGCAAGACTAAGGCCCAATTAGCCCTGAAGCGATGCAAGCACTTCGAGCTTGGGTGCGTTATTCTCGCCCGTTCCATATCTTGATGTTGATACTGATTCCTCTCCCCATTCACAGTGGTGACAAGAAGACCAAGGGTGCTGCATTGGTTTTCTAAATACAAAATCTCTTTCGGTGTTGCTTTTTGCTTTTTGTCTCTGGTCTTTCTTCCCTCCGTGGTGCGTCGGTTTGGGCTGGGATTTTGCTATGGATGTATCTAATCGCTAGCGGTATCATTCCGAAAAACTTATCGGTTGGGATTGGAATAGATGTTTAGGTCCCAGCATGCTTATTTTACGGGCGAAAAGTTCGGGCCAGGCCCATCCCATACCCATCACTAAATCCTATTGAAAACTCGGACAAAACAGCCCATAGTTCCCAGGTCCAATGATAACCTTCAGTATTAAAGAATTGTGGTTTTATACGAACCCTCACTGAGTCTAGCTAGAGCTTGAATTCCCGCAGTTTCAATTATGATAATTTTCTACCTACTGCTCAACGCAGGGTTTCCTGTGTGGCCTTACGAAGACTACTGGGGTGTTACAGTTGGACAGAATTATCGCTTATGTCCATAACTTTCTCCTAGTAAACACCGTATTCTAGATAAGCGATCGTTTGTCTGTGATAGGTTCGTGGCCGTCGAGCCTCAATCCAGCAGATTTTGTGAAACCAAGCCTCACGGTACGGTACAGGTGTGCAAACGTGCCGAAGGCAGTTTGTACTGTATAGCAAGGCATTTTACGCAGAGCTATCATACATGTATCCCTATAGAAGTTGATTTGCTCCAGTGGGTATTGTCGGGAGATTATGTTTTCAAGTGATCAGAGCGATGGGTTTAACAAAAATTCAGGGCCAGAGAAACAGTAGCTCAGGTCTCGCAGCAGAGAGTGCACACCTTCAATTATGGACATAACATAGCTATCCAGCCAATCAAGTGGCTCTGATCGCCTTGGGCCTGCCCATTGCGCCGCGGGGAGAGTTTTACATGCAGGAAGCAACAACCTCAGAACGCGAACGCTGGCAAAGCTGCAACTTTTGTACTTGCTCACCTTGTTGTTGTTTACTTCCTTTCGCTGTGTGCACTCCTTCTCCCCTGCGTCCCTTTCTTCTGTGTCTACACCCACGACCCAAAACCCAGCCACGGTCGCCTGTCCAAGGTCTACTTAACCCTTCGTCTCTTCCTTAGGAGCTCCCCTGCTTAGAGCCGCCATTGCTCTCGACATCAATCTTCCGGCCCATTTAACTTGGCTCCACCACCCTCCTTGCCATCAACTCAAACAAACACCCATCTGGTCTTCTTCGTTTAGGAGAAGCAATTTGAATTTCTCGGAATGGAGAATTATCAGAAAATCGAGAAAATTGGCGAAGGTAGCTCTCTCTCTTCCTTCCTCTCCCTTCGTCTAGCATTATTTTCTTGGACATTTTTGCCTTCCGAAACACTGCAAACCCCCCTTCTGCGATCCCAAGACGCAACCTTCCCTATAAGCGCTTACGAGACGAAACTTTATGGGGATACCTAATTAACTTGATCCTAACTAGGAACCTACGGGGTTGTTTACAAGGCCAAAGATCTCAAGAATAATAACCGTATCGTTGCATTAAAGAAGATTCGTCTCGAAGCCGAAGATGAGGGTGTCCCATCTACCGCCATTCGCGAAATTTCCCTTTTGAAGGAAATGTCCGATCCTAACATTGTTAAACTTCTTAACATTGTGCATGCCGATGGCCACAAGCTCTACCTAGTCTTTGAGTTTTTAGACCTCGATTTGAAAAAATATATGGAAGCTATTCCATCGGGCATGGGTTTGGGAACCGACATGATCAAGAGGTTCATGAGCCAGCTGGTCGAAGGCGTGAGATACTGCCATGCTCATAGGATCCTGCATAGGGACTTGAAGCCTCAGAATCTATTGATAGACAAAGAGGGCAACTTGAAACTAGCAGATTTCGGGTTAGCAAGAGCCTTTGGAGTTCCTTTGAGGACATATACTCATGAGGTAGGATTGGTCGTCTCTGAGTGGCATTTTAAAATATCCCTATAATTTACGGGGGCTCGCGGCTAAAGCATTTCCTTCTTCGCATCTAGGTCGTCACTCTCTGGTATCGTTCTCCGGAAATTCTGTTGGGTGGGAAACAATATTCTACTGGTGTTGACATGTGGAGCGTGGGCTGCATCTTTGCAGAGATGTGTACTCGCAAAGCGCTCTTCCCTGGCGATTCAGAAATTGACGAAATTTTCAAGATCTTCCAGTAAGGGTTTCCTTACCACGAATTGAGCCTTTTCTATCTTGTTTCCCGGGCTAATTTTGCTGTCCACCGCATTAACAGGCTGCTGGGAACTCCAGACGAAGAGACATGGCCTGGTGTCACTAGCTTTCCGGATTTCAAACCTTCCTTCCCTCAATGGGCGAAGGTTGACACCGAAAAAATGGTCCCAGGTCTTGAAGCAGCAGGCATTGACTTGTTAGAAGTATGTTCCCTTGTGTCTAACGTGCTACACACGCTCGTCACACTTCCCACACTTTTCCAGCCAGTTGACAGCTGACACGCGCCAAAATCATTGATAGGCTATGCTTGTGTACGATCCTGCGGGTCGCATATCTGCCAAACAAGCTTGTCACCACGACTACTTCATCGCAGAGGACGGTACCAATTGGAATAATGGGAGGCCAAACAGCCGGTTCCAGGGCCGATGATTTTGTCTTATATTTACGCGTTTACTTGTCGGTGGATACGATGGAACAGCCGAGATGATATCAGATTAAAGTAACAAAACCACCGGGATATGATCAGGTGGCGAGTGATTAAACCAACTTCATTAGAAAATTTTTCCTTCTCGATACCTTTTTTCTTCTTTCGCGATTCATGTTTGCAACGTAGCCAGGGAAATATGAATGATTAAGGTTCACCGTATCGATGAGTGCATCAGGGGCGTTTTTCGTCCGTTAGAAAATTGCTCTTGGCGAGGAGTACAATACCCCTACCGGATGGCTATCTTCTATCTCTCCCTTATGATTGTACTTCTTAGTTGGAATCTCTTGACCCGCTCCGTCGTGAACCCTTTTCTCTTCGTCGTTTATGTAACCTAAGTATTCGCGTTAGAATAGGGCCGTAGAACTCAGAGAGATATCACATAACAGTGTTTTTGCAGTTACAGTGACAGGCCTAAAGAGAAATAGGTACCGAGTATTCAACCCCCATAGTACCTTGCACTTAAAATTGGGATCTAGAGAGGCAGAAAAGTTGCTAATGCTTTGTGAGTATGGAAATTAAAATATTTTGTCCCTTGGATATAGCCCTAAATCCTGACAGGGTTGGGCATGGAGCACGGTATCATATATACATGTTTTAAGTTTACTCTCCGTATCCCCTCTCTTTAAGCATCACTGTTGCCGTAAATTGAAGGCGAGATCTTGTGGGGATCGTATTCCCTGGATATATCCCCAGTTCCTTATAGAGCTGAGCGTTACATGGAGAATGATGCGTGCTTTAGGTGCATGGCGCCATATTCGTGTTGGCAAACTAAACCCTATTCTGTGAAAATATATAACTGCGAGTGATGGGTGGTGTCGTGTTATGTTCCATAAATGCTTATCCCATTACCCTACCGGGGCACGAACCCTGCCGGACACAGTCCCAATCCCCACAACCACAGCCTCACAAACAATTTCCGAAGCTCTCAACCACATAGATTCACCATCTGCAAACACAAACACCCACCGCGATCCGACAACACACCCGACTTACCTCTCTGTAGGCAGATCGAAAAGTCGCAACCATGTACTTCATTCTCTCTGGATTGGTCATTTTCGAAATAGGAGGGGGAAATAGCTAATCGCGGGCGACATAGGCTTATTCCTAAGGCCGACCGTAAGAAAATTCACGAGCATATCTTCCGCGGTAAGCTCTCACATCTTCCCGACCAGCCAACAACCGAGATTTGCTGATTGCTGGTTTCTAGAGGGAGTTCTCGTCGCAAAGAAGGACTTCAACCTTCCCAAGCATACCGACATTGACACCAAGAACCTCTATGTTCGTTCTCCCTTCAATTAAACCTTTTTTTCGACCCACCTCTGGAATACTAGCATAGCTAACTGGTCTCATTTCTGCATTGTTATAGGTCATTAAGGCTTGCCAGTCCCTCACCTCTCGCGGATACCTTAAGACCCAGTTCTCTTGGCAATATTACTACTACACCTTGACCCCCGAAGGTCTGGACTACCTCCGCGAATGGCTCCATCTCCCTGCGGAAATTGTCCCAGCCACCCACGTTAAGCAGAACCGTAGCCATGCGCCCCCCAGGGGAATGTTGAGTGGTGATGGCGACAGAAGGTCCGGCGGTGGGCGCGGTGGTGAGAGGGGTGACAGAGAGGGTGGGTACAGAAGGAGAGACGGTGGTAAAGACACTCAGACCGGAGAATTCCAACCTCAATTGTATGCGCCTCCATCGTTCTTATTGTTCTTTCTTGGGGGGGGAGTTGGGCTTGGGGAAAAAGTGAAAAGGTGCTGACATGTGTGTTTTTAGCCGTGGTGGATTCGGCCGTGGACGTGGTGCACCCCCGTCAGTGTAAATGCTCCCAGCGGTGTTTCTTCTCCTTTTCCCGTTTTAGTTTCTCTCCCTTACCTTAATCGGTCTCTCAGTATGTCACGAGAATTAAAACAATCTTGACAAACCATTCACACACCAAAAAAAAACAGATGCGAACGGACAAGAAACGAAGGCATCCCTTCGAACTCTTTTCTATCATCGTTATCTTTCCTTAGCTCTTGTGTGTTGCTAGGTTTTTAAACGGCGTCGGTTAGAGAATTCTCAAAGCAAACAAATAAGTGACACAAATTGTAGTTTCCTTTATCAACTATGCCCATATCGTTCCACAGTCTACCAGGGAGCCATGCGATAACTCCCGATTGGAACGGAGTGGCTGAAGTGGTTAACTGCGAGGCCGGGAATGCTTAGTACCGGTATATGGAATAGCGGTCTGCCCGTAACCTTGACGAAAAGAAAAAATAATTCAAGGAACGGATATTCTCACGATTATGAGACTATGGTATATTTTTTTGTTCACCTCCCCCAGTGCCAAAGAAAAAGTAACCCGAGTGACCTCCCATGATTCCGCATTGGCAAGGACTTCCACACCATCCTAATTTAGTTATCGCAGCGAATAAATTGCAACATTTGACTCAAACCGTAAATCATCCCTAGTCACCATACCACACCGCAACCAACCAACCAACCAAACCCCCCCAAAGCGCGTAGAATACCAGTACGAGTAATTAGTAACTTACCAGAGCAGAACAACACCAGACTATCAAACACCCCGTCGGGTAATGATTGATGGATCAATAAGATAAGTTGGAGCAAGGAACTACCGTATTATATGATACTATCACTTGACTCACCCCTGTGGCCTGGCCGTTACTTAAGTTAGTTTACCAGCGCCCTAAGTTGACTTGGACACACACACACACACACACACCAAAGAACGAAAAAGCGCTTGTGAAATGACGAAGAAGCACGATATCGGAGGAGGAGGAAATCCTAAGACATCCCTTCCCTTCCCTCCCGAACAGCAGCTACCCTATTATGACGTCCTAAATGTTTTTTTTGTCTTTTTTTTTCACTTGGGAAGGTGGGGGGAAACTGGTTTTTTTTTTTTTTTTTTTTTTTTTTTTTTGGAGAAGGAGGAGAGGTATCATGTGGTTTGATGAAGAGGGAGGGAGGGAGTAGCGGTACGGTACTCGTACAGTACTTGTGTGGTACTCGTATTGGTATATTGTATTGTATTGTGGTGATTGTGGTGTTATATATAAATTTACTAGTACTCGTATATGGTAGGTGGCATGAGGGTGGGGTGTACTCAGTACTATTAGTAGAGCAAGTTGCTGGCCATGATGGGTAATGATACCGGCACGGTAGATTAGGTACCGTAGGTGGTAGGTAGGTAGGTGGTCAGGAGGAGGAGGAGGAGGAGGAGGAGGAAGAATGTTTGGGCACCTTTTGGTATAGTATTGATTACGCCGAGATTGTGCGGTGCTGGAACTGTGCTGTACTAGTACTTGTATAGATAGAGATGTATACTTTGGGCTTTGGAAATTGGTCTCTCTTTTTTTTCCTTTCCTTTTTTTCTTCTTTTTTTGAGGTATGATACTAATAAGGTATTATACTGTTTGCAAAATAACCAGCTTAGAAAGAAGGGGGAAGAAGAAGAAATAGATACTGCAAACTACTTTTTTTCTTTGTGGGAGGTACCGATAATATAGAGTACCGTATCATACGGTACCTGTATCGACAGTGGCAGCCGTCGATATACTAGCCGATTTCAAAAGTATCCGGACACCTTGGCGCCAAGACATATACAAATCTGCGCCAAGGTGTCCGGATATTAAAAAAAACTAGCTAGTAGTTTTCTACACTGGGAGTCCCGAACCTTCCTATTGTGGGTGGTCGATTATAGCACCAATAACATACGGCACCCGAGCATAAGTACTCGAGTAGAGTACTGGTACGGTACCGTACCGTGCCCCGTAAATTACGGCGCGCAGGCAAAAAAAAAAAAAAAAGGCACAACACCGGAAGAAAGAAAGGGAAAAAGATCTTGAGAGTGATGGGAGCCTTGTCCGTTTTTTTTCTTCTTCCGTTTTTCCCTTTCCAAACAGCAATAATATAAGACAGACTATGATAGACTAGCTCAACTTAACTTAACTTTGCCTAACCCCCGAAAAACGCCGCGGGACTATATCGGCTATCGATCCAAGTGATGATTGAAAATTGCGAGGGCAAGAAAAGACATAATTTGAAGCGAAGTGAAGAGAATAGAAAAAGAAAAGAAAAACAAGGAAAGGATTTCAGGAGCACCGCCAGTAGACCAATAAACAGCAAAAATAGGTAAGAGCAGACAAAGATAAGCCGTAAAAAAGACAACCGTATTTCCCATTTCCATTTCCAAATACTGACATCCTCCAACCTCCCATAGAAATTGACGTTCCCTAGCTTCCTTTCTTCCACATATCCGTCAAGCTGAAGGAAAATAAAGATAAAGAAGAGAAGCAGGAGTTCAAAAAGCCCCACGAGTTCTAAAAAAAGGCTGCCTAATGAGAAGGAATGGGCACCGCAGGTGCAGCCCCTCCAACAGTCTTCTCTGTAGCCACCGCTGAAGCTTCCTCAGCATCGCCAACATCCTCCCCCTCAGTCGGGGGCTGCGAACCCATCGGGCTCTTAGCATGCAGGAGCGGACTCTCCTTAACGGGAGACCCCGAGTTCCCGCTGGCGCCTGTGGGCGTGCCCGTGGCAGTGTGATGGGGAATGTTTTCGGGAAGCGGGTGCTGAGAGCCGATGTTTGTCACGCCGACGTCCGAGGCTTTACCGGCTTTTGAGAGGGCGTAGTCGCCTGAGTCGAAGTACTTGCGCTCCTTTTTGTTTTATCTCCCGTTAGATTGGCGGAATAGAGGACGGCGGGGGGGGAAGAGGAAAGGAATACTTTAAGTTTATTCTTGAGAATATCCTTTTTGGACGGAAGTTTCCCATATAGTCTAAAGAGCCTCTGCTCCTCTTCACTCAAGGACTGAATTGTGAGAAATGCGGGACTTTAGGAAGGCGCAGTCATTCGTTCGCCAGATGGATCTTGAGTAATGACCCATTGGCGAAGAACAACCTCCCCTCCAGGTTTCCCTCTCTTATCGTCAGTTTTTGATCATGTTTTTGGTAAAATGATGTGGTATAGCTCAAAGCGGGGAGAGAGGGTAGCGGGTCGGGTAAATTTTCTTTTTTCTTTCTTTCTTCTTCCCCTTCACGGGATGACCCAATGCGGGGAGGTGGGGTAATTCGAAAGAGATAGACCACTCACGCTGATATCCACCTTCTGCTTCTGATGAGGATTCATTGTCATTTTGATTTGTGAGGGGAGAGTTGAAAGGTTGAGAAGTAGTTGCGGGTGGATGGTTATGAAGAGGGAGGGACTTCAGTTAGGTTTGATTGTTAGTCTAGTTGGTTGTTCGTTGCTCTCGTGTTCTGGTGTGAAAGGGTTGGTGTGGTGAGTGGGATGTGGGAATTCGGGAGCGTCTTTAGGGAAGCCGAAGGGTCGGTGGAGCGTAGCTTTGCCGTTGTTGGTGAAAGAGCAAGGTCGGTCAGCGGGGGCGAAAAAGATGGAATGAAAAAAATAAAACCGGGCGTGCAGTGGAAGGAGGGAAGGAAGGATAAAGATGAATGGAAGGAAGGAAGGAAGGAAGGAAGCTGGTCCAATCCCTTCTTATTTTTGTTCGGTGATTTTAGAGACTTTTTTTCTTTTCTTCTTTCTTTTGCCCTTCTATGGAGGGGTAATTAATGGATTCAAGGAACATAGAATAGTTAAACTTCCTTGTCTCGTTACCTCACCTGCCTGCGAATAACTCGAGATGAAGTAATTATCTAGGATGGTGCTATCAAAGTACCGTACAGTAGCACTCCACCACCCATCCAACATTTATATTTATATATATATATATATATATATATACCTGTATATTCACAGTCCTATTGACAACCTACCGGTATTCTTTACAATGATATAAGTCCGGCATTCTAAACGGAAGCTCGAAAGATGAACAAGTTATCCAAATTGAGAAATCCATCTGCGGTTTAGTTTCAATTGCAGATGGCGAGCACTATCGCTGACTGGGTCCCTTATAAAGGTGCGCGTGGTCAGTTTCCTTCCTTCCCAGTCAACTGCGCTCAGCCGTCTTTCTAATCTGTGATGTTGCTCCTGTGCATGGGGTCAAATTGACGAAGTAGGGAATTGTCACGGACAGCCTATCGTATCTTTCCCTGCCTCCAAGATTAAAAGAGTGGAAGAAGGAGGAACCAATTTTGGTATCTCCAGGAAATCGACAGAACACATAGGTCAATGCTAACTCTTGAACGTGCTCGAGTACTATATTGGGCCACGGAGCTATCTAGATCTGTCAGAGTAGCATGACCTCAAAAGGTGGTGCTGGCAGTGGGTCGATTAACCCTGCGTGCCGCTGGGAATGAATGGTCATGCAATCAGGTAATACTTATTTTCGATACAAGTTCTCAAGTGGAGTGCTCGTAAATTGCTGTAGAATGGTGCAATGTTTGCGTGAGCAAGGTGGTTAGGGCCGAGAAATGTTCCGTAGTCCGGGGCCACGATGGCTATGAAGATTCAAAAAAAGATACAGACCTCAAAGGTGGAGAAGAGAAACGGTTATTGTTAACCTCACCGAGGCAACAAAGGAGGCCGGCACCTCGCACGTCGTCGTCGCTGCAACTGCAATCATCCCATCTCTCCCTCCACCCACATCTCGGCCTCCATGAAGTCACTGTAACACCTCCGCACCGCTCTAATCATACAACTACTCATCTGCCTGCAAAAAAAATAAAAAATGCAGCCTTCTGCTTTGAACCGTCTACGCTTGACTCTCTCCTTCCTCAAACTCCATAACGTCCTTCACCCTCAGCTCCCTTTAACGCCCCTCGAACACAACCGACTATTAGGACTCGTTAAAGATTCATTTCGTCAACAACTCAACTCGGTCCCTACCCCACCAACTGACTCACATGTTGGAAGCCTCCTCGTGACACTTCCGTTCTCAACCTCGTTAGACGGAAGTAAAGGCCTCGAAAGGATCCATGAAGACCCTATCGGAGTCTTCGAGCAGCTGGTTTTGACCGGCAGGGCTACATTGGGGCTCGCTGGGCTCTGTTTGAATAAGTATGTTGAGGGAATAAAGGCGAAGCGATGGAGAGTAGGCGAGGAGAGTGCGCTCCGCAGGGTTCTTGAAGGACTTAAGAAGAGTGGATTAGTGAATAAGATAGACGCAATCACAGATTCACCTATCACACTACCCATCGTTGAGACCCTTGTGGCAGAAGGGAGAGAGACGAAGATCATGGATCTGTTGAGCTCAGCGAACATTTCCGACAAAGAGAAGTTTAGCATTTTGCAATTTGGAATTGTGGCCATGGAGGCAAAGTCCGGGATTGGCAAGGCTGTTGAAATGTTTGAGAGATCGCTCCGTACTTTTGGAAGCGAAAAGTATCAATACGGCGAATTTCAACCTGTTGGACTACAGCTTTGTCGGAAGGTCAAAGATGATGAGTTGAATAAGCAACTGTTGGAGAAATTGGTGTCCAGCACCGAGCTCTGGGCGAAGTCGCCATTCATGGAAGCGGCGATCCACCTACGATTCGGAAGCAAGACCGACACCGCTATCAATTATTTCCTCAGTCTAGACAAGGGCGGGAGTGAGTTTTGGGGGAGTAGGAGTCAGGCTTGGTATCATAAGGCCGCGAAAATGGGATTGGAACTCGGGATGGTCTGTATCGAGAGGGAGGAATGGGAGCATGCGGCCATCATCACGGATATTATCCGCCGGAGGTTCTGCAGGCGAGTCGCCGGCCTTTTCGCACATGAGCTAGGTGTGCGAGATCATGGGACGGCCCGAGATGTGCTACAGAAGGCTTTAGCGAAGGTTAGAACAAGGGGTGAGTTATTGTCGAAGGAGAGGAGTATTGGTGATATGCTTAACCGCTGGGCGGCTGCATGAGCGCCAGGAATTCCCCATCCCATCTTTCTTTTTTTTGTTTTTAATACTCCTATTATCTCTTTCTGTCTACTCAGGTACCTTTGGTTCGGAGCATTAAGGGTACCCGTATGTCATGCCAGGGGCAAGGGCATTTAACATCGTGTTGGGGATAGGCCGGCGTTTATGGGTTTTGTACTCGCATAGTTTTTGCACATGAATGTTTCTTTTTTCGTTCTTTTTCTGATATCTAGTTTCACCTCACTCATGACAAATTCACGGTGGGTACGGCACTCATACTTTCAGAATACCATACCGGTAGGCGTGTGCTTAGACGCAAGGTTTACCTGAAAGTTCCAGATTACGATATCATAAGTGAGGCCATGTTGGTCGATACTCGCCCGCCCAACCTATGAAATAATTCTCGTTCCGGCAAAGTGCAGCACACAAAAATGTACAGTAGACTACGGTATGTCCGAGTGCGGCAGGACACCGAAAACCGTCGTGTAGCTCTCCGGGTCCTAGTATTTTTGACCCGAGCAATATACTCGAGTACAAAGAAACAAAACCCTCTCAGCACAAAATAGGGTGTAATTTAACCGTGTGAGATGCCCTGTATGCCTGACAAAAGAGAGGAAAGTTTTGATTTCGAATTCCCAAGGCCAGCCGCTGAAATAAGGTTATGCCATTTTTCAGGCTCACCGTGCAACAGAACAGAAGGATCCGGAGGGGGCTCTCGGTGCGGTAACCCCGTAATAGGCGGAGTCGACTTTACCGCAGGGCCTTCGCCCCACTCTCCATTCCCCATTCGCATGAAAGCCGCTGGGAGAAGAACTTGGCATGCTGTTGATGGAATTTACGTGGTGGGAGTGATGATTGCAGCTCCCCGCAAACAAATAAAATTGCTGTTGGGACTTCAGCTGTGGCGGTGTTGAGGTCAGTGGTCAGTGTCTCCGCCATCATAAAGTACTATGCTGTACCGGTACTCGAGCTCTACAGTATGCAGAATTCGAGCTAACATACAAGGTCAGCTACAGTCGACCGCCCGGAGCTGTGGCTTACTGAAAAGCGGACTTTCTGTTAACCCACTGTAGCTACCGGTACCGGTACCGGTATTTGACTTTCATTATCACTTTCAACTCCGCCCCTCCCTCTCACCCCTCCCCTTGTCTTTATATTACACAACTAGTTTTATATTCTTGAAAGGGCTCCAACCAGCGGTTGTCGGATTTTCTTTCACTCGCGCAGTAGGAAAAGAAAAGAAAAAAGTTCGCAAACCCCCCCCCCTAATAGGAGAAAAAAAAGTAAATAAATAAAAAGCAAGATGGTATCATAGTCGTTTTTTTGAGAAACGCTCAAAGGGCTGGCCTTGCATGGATTCGATGCAAACCGAGACAATCAGACAGACGTGTCAGGTCCTTTACATCCAGTCGATACTGTTTGTTGTCACACCTCAGCCTCTTTCACAATACCGGTATGCAGAATTGTATACAAAAGTTGATCCTAGAAGCTGTCCATTGAACTGCGCTGGAGAGTACATTTACATTTACACTTCCACCTTGTCCGAGAGTCCTTTCATTTCACTCTTCATATGGATTGCGTCGTATGTGTGTGTGTGTGTGTGTGTGTGTGTGTGTATGTACTCGTTCGGAATTGGCAGCTGTGGGTGGTGGTTAATAAGGGAGGGGATTGCTTGAAGATGGAAAAGAGGAGGGAGATGTCTGTATTGTGTACGGTACAGTACCGTAGTCTAGTATCTAACGGGTTGTTTTAATAAAGAGTTATGGGAGTATCTACCCGTATGATGGTCTGGCAGACTAGAATTGAAGGAAATCATTGTTTCCCATCCTGCCCCACTTGTTCCTTTTCCTTTTCACATTTTTTATATTTTTCTTCTTTGCTTTGTGAGGCTCCTACAATGGGAACGAGTCCGAGAAGCAGAGGCAGGAGAAGCAGCATCAGCAGCATCAGCATCAGCGAAAATTAGAGCTTCTGATACGAGTTTGAAGTTGTGAATTGCAGAAAGAGAAACAAGCAGTCGCAGGCTAACATTTAAGGGAGCGAACGAGAAAAAGGCCCACGACGACAAAAGAATCGATCAATCAATCAGTACTCGACAATACATACTACATTACAGGTTAACACCAGGCATCAGAAGAAGGAGGAGAACAGGAAGCACGGGAAGAGGATAATCTACTATGCTCGCTTCTCGCTCGTCATCCCACTTGGAACAGGGCCATGGACGGTTCCTGCCTGGCCCTGTTTCTAGTCATGGCCCTGGTTATCATCATAGCCGTGGCGGCGGGGGCGGCGGCGGCGGTGGTGGTAGTCCTTTGAATTTCTTTGCTTCCTATTCAAACTCGTACGAGAACTCGTCGTCCTCATACCTTCACTCTCATCCTCCTTCATCGCCTCTTCATACCACTCACTCGCAAAAGCACAAGCACACACACTCTCACTCACCAGGTTCCAGTCAACCAACATCCCCTTGCTTGGATAGCTTTTCTACAACCGCCTGGCTTGGGTCTGTTGCCGAGGACGAGGAAGTCCCTGTTTCTGTGTTGCATCATCATCATCGCCCTTCCCGTACCCGCCTTAAAGACCACCACCCCTCCCCCACCCCTCCCCTCCGCCTCGCCAGCACCACTCCCAAGCGTGCACCGCCCTCGCTTCCATTCTCACCAACCGGTTCGAATCTCGACGACTTCACCTTAAAACCCATCGCATCCATACCGGAACCTTTAAACTCCTGGTTCCAACGTAGAAAATCCGAAGAGCTGGAGCTGGTACACAAGAGAAGATTCCGACCTAAAATGTCACCACCCCAGCAACAACAACCGCCGCCAGTGGATCCTCAACAGTACTGGGGCTACCTAATATCATCAGATCATCCCACTCAGCCTACACCATTATTTCGAAGTTTACTACTTTCGATCGCGAATTATATTGTAAGTTTATTATTATTATTATTGCTATTTGCTATTGTTATTATTATTACCACCACTATTGTTTTCTCGAGGAGGGGTTTCAAAGAAAATTTCAGCCACTGCGCATGTTTTCCCCTTTCGTTCGACAAACTGACGATTTTGGCCTGTGTGAATTGTAGATCGATTACCTGGAGCCGAGGGACATTCATTGCCTTACACCTGAAAAGATCTCTGGGTTCTACCGATTAGTCGGCGGTGATTTAGATGGTAATACAATCGCTCCTACCATCAGGACCCTAAGTATTGATGGCTTACATTGGAGGTTCACAGAACTCTTTCTCGGAACACCACCTGAGAAGTTATCGGGAATTTACACGACGCTAGGCTGTAATCACACTTTACAACCGATACCCGACGACGATTTCGTTCCACCGTCGATTCCTGCGCTCACTCCTCGAGGGTTCGCGATATGGCAGACCATTCAGTTGTTACTAGATCCAGAGGAGCACGTCCCGTACCTACAGGAGGCCGTAAGAAAGTTTCAGTTGGCTAATCCTGAGACGGGAGAACCGTTTCCCAAGAGTATTCCAGCTGGAGCTTTCCCTTCCAAGCCGGATGAGGAGACGGTGAAATGGCACGATGCTATGTTTGAGAAGAAGTCACTGGCTGAAAGTGCTACCGCTGCTGGTGCTATGCCCGTGCCTGGTGCTATGCCTGGGGGTATCCCGGGAGGGATGCCCGGAGCCATGCCGCCGGGGGATCCAGCTTGGAATGGCTACCATCATGGCAGCTCGCACCAGCAGTATACATCTTCGTTTGGTAGGCCGAAGCGAAAGAGCAAGAAGAGTCGGAGTAGGCACAGGGCTACAGTAGAGGAAGTAATGGATGAAGGATTGTATGCCAGAGCGCCACCAATAATCTCTCCAGCAGACCCGTACACTACACACCACCATGGACACCGAGCACACACTCACCATGCCGAGCCCTTCAACTCAGACACGGAAAATCACCACCATCATGGCTCCCGTAGTCACAGCCAACGGAGGAGAGAATACCCGGTATCATACGTGAGCCAGAACGGCCTCGTAACGCCAGTAGTTCCAGTCTACCCCAATGGCACGGCAACACTAATCCCTGAAACTATCCACCTGCAGCCAGAAGAACTCTCGCCAACTGTGGCATATGGACGCACGGCCCACTATGCCTCCCCACCAATAGCAGTAGAACCTACATCCTCCTGTTCCTCCTCCTACTCGGACCTGCACAACTCTGGTTCCTCCCCATACCACCACTCCTCCACCTCATCCCCACACCACCACTCCTCCACCCACCACCCCCATTCGGCGACGGCCCCAACACGCCGTTCCCCATCCCCACTCTGCCCAGAACCGCACCTGCGTAAGTCTGCCTCGGCGTACTACTACACCTCCCACCCCCCTGCACCTGCGCCCCCCTCGCGCTCTCGTTCCGGTGGCAGTAGTCGCGGCCGCCGCCACTCACATGTAATCTTGGATGATTCGGACAGCCCCGACGAGTGGGTTCTCAAGAGGGAGAGGATGAGAGAAGATGGTGAAGAGGAGAGGCGCAGGCGGAAGGGCGATCACGCACATAGGAGAGAGCTTGAGCGCGAGATAGATTGCAGGGATCCTTGGGAGGGGTATGAGATGAAGAGTAGGAGTGGAGGGGGTGGAAGTGGCGGAAGGTTTAGGGGTCGAACTTACATTCATAGTTCGGGGGGCTATTATTAGTTTTGTTTTGTTTTGTTTTTTCTTGGGAGGGATGCGGGAATGGGGTTTTAGTTTTCCTTTGCTCTTTTTTCGGGATTGGTTTGTTGGAGGCCACGATATCATGATTGGATTTGTGTTTGGGTTTCGGATCAACCAAGACGGTATTGAATTTCGCTTTGTCATTGTTCATTCGTTTCTCTCTTTTATTTCCTTTTGTTTTCTACTTCTCTGGCTTGACGGAATTGGATGAAATGGTTATTGTGCTTAGCATAGGTAAGGGGTGGGGGGGAACAGCTCATTTTTTCATTTTTGTTTGTGTTGCGGCATATGGCCAGTCACGATCAGCATAATCTATCGCTAATCATATCCTGTCACTCGGGCCTTTTTCTCTCTCCTTCAGCCCCTACTTCATCTGTGAAACTTTTGCAAACATATTATATGCCGGTGCGCCGATTAACAAACTGTTTTTAAATCTACATGATGACAAGCAATTAATCAAGTCATATCCTCAAACCCGCTCCCAGCCTCACCAGCCTTTTCCAACCCCCGTTCCGCCCGCTCCTTCTTGACTTCCTCCACCAACTCCCTCCACTCCTCTTCCTTCGCTCTGCGCTCATTAGACATTCCGGCGATCCTCCTATTTTTGCGCTTCTCCCTGCGCACTTCGCGTACAACTTTTTGCTGAGCCTTCCCGCTCCAAGCTTCACTCCTCCCCTTTTTCCCCTTCGCCTTTGTCTTCCCCTTTTCCTCACTCCCCCCCTCCCCATCCTTCCCGTTGTTGGTAACCTTCGCAAGCCTCGCAGCCTCCCGCTTCCTATCCATATACCCGACCGAGCCCCTCTCCACTCTCTCCACCCCCAGATCTACACTGACCCCCTTGAGCTCGGGCATTCTCGGCATCCACAGAATGCCGAAAGCCTCCGCGAGCCCCTTCCAGTCGAGCTCCTGCACGCGAAAGATGCTGCCCGTGGTGTGCTTGCTGTAAGCGCGAACGTGGCTGACGATTGCTCTCAGCGCTTTGTCGTGGAGGGCTTTATCCGCCGCCGTTTTTTTTCTGAGATTCTCTATTATGGATTTCGTTCTGCTTGATAATAATTCCGGGGGCGAGGAGGGGAGGGAAGAAGGGAAGGGCGTGACGGGGGTTTTTCTTATGGATAGGAAGGAGATGTACTCCTCTTCGCGCCCCGGTGACAGGAATAGTATTGCGCGACCGCGACGGCCGGCCCGTGCGGCGCGCCCGCAGCGGTGGAGGAAGACTTTTGGGTCGGTTGGTGGGTCAAGTTGCAGGACTAGGTCCACCTCAGGGATGTCTAGCCCGCGCGCGGCGAGGTCGGTGGTTAGGAGGATGGTGGGGGCTGTGGAGGTTAGGAAGGCGGTGAAGTTTCGCTTTCGCTGCGGGGGGGATTGGTGACCGTGGAGGGGGAGTAGGGTGTATTCATTGGGGATGAAGAGGGGGAAGAGGGTTATGTGTAGGTCTACACTTGCACAGGTTTGGAGGTAGATTATCGATTTTTGGGGCCGGGTGGTGGTGGTGGTGAGGATGTGTTGGATATGTGAGTAGCGGGAGGGGGGGGTTGCTATTATGTAGTTGTTTTCCAGACTGCGACACCATTAGCTATCCATCCATCCCGTTTTCGCAGAAAGTGGGAGAGAGAAAGAGAAAGAGAAAGTATACCTAACAGGAATCCTCTTCTCAACCTCCCTCTCCTTAACCTTAACAACAACCTTAACCGGATTCCTAAGCCCACTCCTAACCAACCCCCCAACCACGGCCTCCGTAACACTAGCACTGAAAAGCCCAGTCCTCCGCTGCTTCGGCAAACGGGCCATAATCCTAGCAAGCACCTCCAAAAACCCCAAATCCAGCAACCGATCCGCCTCATCCAGCACAAGCATCTCAAACGTCTCCCCCGAAACAGCCACATACCGACTCCCCAGCAACTCCTCCAACCTGCCCGGCGTGCCCACCAGGATGTCCGGACCATCCCGCAGGAAGGCCTGCAAGTCGCTTCGCGCGTCGCCCTCACCACCTCGCAACAACTGCGCCCCCAACCACGTCGTCGTCGTCATCGTCTCCGAGGGAGGAGGTTGGAACTGCAACAGAGAGGACAGGACGGAGAAAATCTGCCCGGCCAATTCCCTCGTCGGGGCGATGACTATCCCGCCGATATGGTGTTTCCGCCGCTCCGCGCCCGACAGGCGTTGGATGAGCGGGAGGAGGTAGGCGAGGGTTTTCCCGCTGCCGGTTACCGCTTCGACGACTACGTCTTTGTTTCCTAGGAAGAGGGGGATCGTGCTTGCTTGGACGGGCGTCATGCGCTCGAAGGAGAGGGTTTGTAGCGCTGTGCGGAGCCATGGGGATAGTGGGGGGTTTAAGGATGCCCAGGATTGGGGATCGTTGGTTGGGGGGTTTGATGTGGCGGGCTCTGATGGCGATGACGATGGTGATGGCGGTGATGGTGATGTTGGGGTGGAGGTTGTTGTTATTGCTGAGGAGGCGCGCTTTTTGGTCTTCTTTTTGGACGGCATGGTTGGTTTTTGTGGAAGTGGAGATGGATACGGTAGATAACTTTGATGGATCACCGGTGGATATGCTTTTTTTTTTTTTTGAACAGACTATAGGCTTGGCGGTAGGGTAGGCTTATCGATAAGAACCCCACTATGGAAAATTTTTGTGCCCAACAAGGTGTGAGCTCACAATAGGAATTGATTCAAGGTTCACAAGCGGTAGTTGTATGTAGGTGCTAAAAGCGGTTATACATGTCACAATCTATAACATATACCAATTCAGGGACCTGAGCAACCATAATAGCCATTTTGTATCAGAAAAGGCAGGCGCACAGGAGCTAAACCACAGGCCTCCGGTCCATTCCCCCCTCAGACTAATATCCCTCCCTGCCTTTTATCCCAAGCTCCCCTCAATTTTCACGAACCACCCATGAACTGTCCCCCGAAAACGCCAACCTAAACAGAACCAGTGAAAATAAATGCAGAAAAAGATAGCCCAAGAGATCAATCAATCGTTCCTGAAAAGAACGCTGATGCTTTCTCCGTGGTGGACTCGCCGAATTGCCTATCCTTCCATCAGCACCTAACTCTCCAAGTATGGAATGTCGAGTAGACTAGCGGAGAGCAAAAGGAAAAGAAAAAAGAAAACAAACCTCAGCAAAAACTTCACCAACGTCCAAGACCACCAATTTATCACACAACCTCTTGTGTTGGTCTTGAGGCACACTATTCGTAGTGATAACTTTATCGAGAGCCGAAGCATTGATTCTATCGATAGCGTCTCCGGAGAAGACGCCATGAGTGACCAGGGCATACACTCTAGTCGCACCACCTTTGCCCTTAAGCAGCTTGGCTGCTCTAGTGATAGTGTTGCTAGTGTCCGCCATATCGTCCACGAGGATAGCGACTTTGCCGGTAATATCACCGACAAGCATCATCGTAGCGTTCTGACGGTCTGTAATACGTGTGGGGCGGCGCTCCTGTGAGACATTTAGATCTTGCTCATGCGCCAAGGGTGTGAGGGGTAATAGAGATCCAATAACATAAGGGGAAGGGTTATTTTGAACCTTGTGTATCAATGCAAACTCCATCCCTAGAGCGTCCGCGATGGCCGTGGCACGCTTTGCACCGCCAGCATCGGGAGATACAATAACTGCGTTTTGATAGTCGGGGATGTTGTGCTTGATATACCTCTGCAGCAGTGGTCTTCCGTAGAGATTGTCAACAGGAATGTCGAAAAAGCCCTGGTACTGCGGATCATGGAGATCCATTGTTATGATATGATCTGCTCCAGCGCAAGTCAGGAGGTCGGCTACCAAGGTTCCAGCCTGGGCGACCCATTGCTTATAACCGGTTCCCTTGGGTGGGATCCATTCGTTAGTAGTATTCACCGACGAAGATACACTAGGGGAGCTATGACCGTGCTGGTGGTGGCTCTGATGGTGCTGGTGCTGGTGATTATAGCGTCCCTTGGTAGTATCGCTACTGATAGACTCTGCAGTGTTGGTCCTCCGAAGGGGCGTGGGCGGGTGGGACTTTCCCCTATCCACCACCCCATTGACACCACCATCCGCACCCCTCTCCAACGCAATCCTACTAAGCTCCTTCTCCAAGCCGCCATGCGAGACGCCCAACCCGGGGGAGTCCGTGGGACCAGGCGTGCCCGGTCTGCTCTCGAAGGTAAAATCGTTCTTCCCACCATTGAAGGCAGGCGCCTTGCTCAATGGTGCCCCAGTTTTATTGTAGGGAATATCCGACTGCCGACTGTACGGGAAGTGAGGGAGCACAGCCGTGACACGTTTCGCAGATGCCGTCTTGCACGCCGATATGGTAATGAACAGCTCAACTAGGTGATCGTTCACCCTCCCGCAACCGGACTGAATGACAAAAACGTCCTTTCCACGGACAGAATCTTGGATCTCGACCCGGGTTTCGCCAACTGCAAACTTGGAGAGGGTGATACGGCCATTGGGTATACCAAGGAGGTGACAGACAGTGTTGACAAGGTCAGGGTGGGAAGAGCCCCCAAGGACGACAATGTTGCGAACCATGATGCTTGTGCCTCGTGGAGGAAAGGACAGGGTTTGCAGAACTTTCAGATGTGTTCAAGTAGAGACTAAAAGCAAATTCTAGCAAGAACCGGTCGAGCTGGAGACGGGATTTGCTAGAGGAAGAATTATAAAATTCCCGTTTGTTCTAAATAACTAGAGAGGGGAAAGAGGAGGAGTGGTTTGAAAGTGTGGGGTTTCTGAGGGCCTTGGTTGTTTTAAGGAAATTTTTCTTTTCCTTCCTCTCCCTCGTGGGCTGACGCTATGCAACCAATATGCGCCACCAACACAAATCAACAATTAAAACGCCGAAGAATAAAAGAAATGACCGCCAAGCCAGCTGCATCCGAGACTGTTGGGACCTGAAAGTTCCCCTTCTCAGTGCCTTTGTTTCACAGGCTTACTGTGGTCTTGGAATCTTACTTTTAGAGCCTCATTACAGCAGATGCTCTGATATCAGATGACCCATATCTAACCATAAAAACCGTTGGATTTATGAATTACTCCGTAGCAAAAAAAAAAAAAAAAAAAGAAAGAGTTGATAAATTTACATTTTTTGCAACCCTACACTGCACAGAAAACCAGGTGAAGAAAAAGAACAAAACAACTAAAGACGTCCCCTCTACAAAACTCGTCCATAGCCACTTTTGACATCAAGCAACGACTAACCCCCCACACTATCTACCAATCGCCATCATCTTCATCATCTGCCCACAAAGTCAGCCGGAAGTCATACGAACAGAAGACACAGGGAAAACATACCACTTTGATTTGACACTCTCCCCTTCCTCTTGTTTAGCTCTGCTTGTAGTGCCTCCATTGGGTTAACAGCCTTTGGTTTAGCCGCGGGGGCCGGCAATGATGTGCCACCAGTAGCGGGGCCCTTAGGAGTTTTCTTGAGGGCATTTATTCCTCCTGCGCCACGAATACTAGCTAATAGATCTCCTCTACCACCCTCCACCGCTGTTAACGGGGGAGCAGCCCCACCCGGTGCACCATCGGACCTTCCGGGAAGCGGTGGAGGCGGTGGTGGGGGCGCGCCTCCCCCAAACCCTGGAGGTGGTGGTGGTGGAGGTGCCGGCGGGGCGCTCCCGCCAAACCCTGGAAGAGGCGGAGGTGGAGGAGCAGATGTACCAAAGCTTGGCAATGGAGGTGGAGGCGGAGCGGAGGTATTGAAGCCGGCAGGTGGTGGAGGTGGAGGCGGAGCAGATGTGCCAAAGCCAGGCATTGGAGGAGGCGGTGGAGGAGGAGCTCCATTAAAGCCGGACATTGAGGAAGATGGAGGCGGGGGTGGGGCACTTGAAAGTCCTGGCACCGGAGGGGCCGGTGCTGGTGGCAGGGGCGGGGGTGGGGGCATTTCTATACACCCGGTGGTAGTTAGTAACCATCCAACACAATCGATGCACTACAAAAGTGTACAAACCTCGTGCTGGCGGTGCCGGGGGTTCCACAGCTGGTCTTGGAGGAGGAGGAGGGCCGGGATACTGCACTCTCGAAGGTAGGCTAGGAGGTGGCCCTCTATTGGGTGTTGGTGGGGGCCGGTTGATTGGTGCCTGGAGAGGGGGTGGAACTCCAAACCTAGGCGGGGATGGGTGTGAATCTTCTAGTGGTGTCTTTGGAGGAAGTGGGGGAGCACTTGGCGGGGGAGGAGCCGGGGCATGTCTTGGAGGAACAGAGTTTGCATAGACTCCAGCATTTGGCAATGGAGGAGGCACCTTGAAGGGCTGTTGTGGAGGTGGAGGAGGGGGTTGAGGGGGGGAAGGTTCCCGCGGCACGGGAGGTGGAGGAGGGGCGGGCGTTACTGGTGGGGGTTGAGGGAATCTTGATGGAGGATGAGGAGGAGAATGGGATCCTCCTTGGGCAATAGCATGGGATTTCCTAGTGGGTGGTGGCGGCGGAGGCGGCCCTCTTTTGGAGGTTGTTGAACTTCCAGTAGCCTGAGGACTCAAAGACCCATTCCTTGACATTGACGGCGGTCCAGGCGGCGGCGGAGGTGGAGGTGGAGCCTTGGGTCGCCTATTTGACCCAATCCTTGGCGAATTCGGTGATTCCATCTCGTGCGCCACGCCATTCCCGTTCCCGTTCGTATAACCAGCCCGCTCCTGTTCCTGCTTTCTGTTCTTTTCCTTCTCGTCGATATAGCTCTTTATGAAATCCTCATTCTCCCTGAGCACATCCTCGGTAATTCCCATTCCCATCAACTCCCTGAGAAGCTCCTGGAATTCGGGATCGGGATTGTCCAGTGAATAACGACCACTTGCCGCACCATTTGTGTTTGGCGAACTCCTATTATTCGAGGGTGGCGGCGGTGGCGGTGGGGGCGAAGCTGGAGGTGGGGCAGTAGGTATCGAGGCAGGAGTCGAATGGTGCTGGAGCATGTGAGGGACAGGTATACCAAGGTGACCGCCAGAGCCCGAAAACGAGCGATGACCCTTTGACTTGGCATGCTTATCTCTGGCTTCAACCTTCTTGAAAAACCCAGCAGCCTCCTTCTCATCGGCAAAAGAGAAACCAGCCATGCATTCCTCGAGTTCAAAGGTGTGGAAAAATGTCCTATCCTGGTTGTACTTGAACCCTTCGTAGAGCTCTTGATCCCATACTACACCCCTGTTACTCTTTTTTTTTTTTTTCGTAAAGAGTCAGCTCCACACACTTGAGAATAAAAGGGATCAGTGATAAGCTTCCGACGTACAGTGACATCGACAATCTTGAAGAAAAAGGTATGTCCGACCAGATCCTCGGCCAGGACCACGGCACCACTTATACCGGTAAAGGTCCATTTGCGTTGGTCCGGGTAGCTGACATAGAGTCTTGCGACGGCAACTGTGATGATGTTATTCGAAGGACTTGGGACGGCACGTTTGACGACAACCTTGTCATCCTTGTTGAGTATGGAAGGCATGTCAAGAATGAGGTTTGTCGACGACGACAACGGCCGAAGTTGATCTAAAGTGGTGGTAAATCAGAGCAAACTTAAGGTTAATACTCCTTGCCGTTAAATAATGCGGTGGGTTGTTGTTGTGATGGTGGTGGTGGTGGTGGTGGTGGTGGTGGTGGTCGTGAAGAGGTGATAAAGTATATATTTTTTCCCTCGCTGATTGAGGGGGGGAAAGAAGCGAGCGACGACGGACACAGGGAGAGAGGGGAGAAGGGCAGAGAGGGATAGAGGGGGAGAGGGAAAGGGAGAGGCTGTCGTTTGGAGGTTACCACCCTAAGCGGAGAAGGAGAGGGGAGAGAGAGGTATCATACTATACAATAAGTTACGCAGCTTCATAGAAAAAAGATGACGACCAAACACGACTATCATAGTAAAGTAAAAGGGCAACAGCCAAATTCCAAGGTGAGCCTAGGGCCCGTCACCTGCGGCTGAGTCGAGAATCCCCCAATATTTATTCCACAATAGTCCAAGGTATTCTCCATAAAAAAAGGCACTGTGAAGACTGCCAGTGCAGTAGGGGGAAATAGCACAATACCATTGTAATATTCCAAATCACCCATTCCTCGCTCGCCACCGCTGACACGGAGCATGCCAGCGCCACCCTCGCTAATACCCCCGAGAGTGACCAATGAAATGACACGAGCGCTCCGCCGTGGGCGAAGCACGAGGAAGTCACCAGCCACTCGGATATATGCATTATTTGGGATATCATGCATACGGGATTTCATATGAAGGCTTCTCTCTTATTACTCATCCCATTTGAGGCCTGAAAGGTATCGTAATCTTTTCGCTGCGTCTCTCCCGACTCACGTAATCCAGGGGCCGGAATCCTAGATGTTCCAGAAATTGTTCCGCTTTTTGTAATGCTGGGAAAAACTCGCTAAATCCAACCCTACCAAATCACCAAACTGCAATAGGCTTAGCACGGCGGGTCAATAAGGCATTAACGAATACCAGTTAATGAGGCCTAGCAAGCTATAGTGCGGAAAAGTATTCCTCCACAGACCGTTTCGTCTCGGGCCGCAAAGGCCCGATCGCTGCAGTGGATTTAACGAGTTTTTACTGTACTATATTGGTACCCGAGCACTCCTTCTAACCCCAGAAGTTTGAGAAAACTCTGTTCGAATCCTCTGCTGGCTGTTGTTGGCTTGCGTCATGGACATCACTCGAAAAATACGCGGCCATTGAAGTGGATGGATTGCATTACCGTACCAACATGCTACCGGTAGTGTGCCGTACTAGCTTGTTTCCACTTTTAGTCCCATATAACCACTTTGATCCTATCGTACGGTAGCGAATTTAGCAACAGCACTGGCCTGCCGTGGCTTTCTTCCACCACAACCACCACCACCTATTAAACCGGTGAACAAGGAAACAAACAGGCTTTTCGCAAAGGAACCTCTACCGACAGTCTACCCGGCTAGGTGGAAAAACGCAAATATCGACAAAGGAACGAAACCTATTTTCGACTATCCAACCATTCCAGTCTGATGCTCACAGCCCTTCTATGAGCTTCCAACTCCTCCACCTTTGCCAGCTGCATTACTGCACCGCCAACGTTTCTCAACCCTTGCTCTGTCAATTCCGAGCTTGTTAGGTGCTTAACGTAGGTCGCGAGATTGACGCCGCTGTATTGTCTTGCGTAGCCGTATGTTGCTGTACTCAAGTCAACTCAGGTAACTTGCGCAGCAGGGGGGGAGGGGAAACATACGCAAAGAGTGATTAACACCAGCGCTATAATCACCAACAGATTCTGGAGTCCAGTGACCGATGAACACACTTCCGGCGTGTTGCACCAAGTCAACCGCCTTTGAAGCGTCCTTGATCTGGAGAATCAAGTGCTCGGGGGCATATTGGTTACTAAGTTCAATCGCCTCCTCGATAGTATCTGTTTGAAGCGTGACCGAGTGGCTGATTGAGCCGCGAACAATGTCCACCCTGGGAAGTGCTAGAGCTTGCCTTTCTAATTCTTCCTCGATAGCGATAAGTTGTTCCTCGGTTAATCCGACGGCTATCAGTATAACCTGGGAATCAACACCGTGCTCAGCTTGCGATAGTAGATCTGAGGCAACGAATGCTGGGTTGGCCTCTACGTCTGCGACAACGAGAACCTCGGATGGTCCGGCAGGCATGTCAATACTGACACCTGCACTCGTGTCGTTGCTCACAAACATTTTCCCGGCAGTTACAAATTGGTTTCCTGGACCGAGAATCTTGTCGACCTTGGGAACTGTTTCTGTTCCGTATGCGAGTGCTGCAACGGCCTGGGCGCCTCCTGCAAGGACGATGGCTTCTGCACCGACCTTGTGAGCCACATAGACGATTTCTGGAGTCACACTTCCATCTTTTCTCGGCGGTGATGCGAAAATTATTCTCTTGCAACCTGCGACTAGTGCCGGAACACCGAGCATCAATGCTGTAGAAGGAAGCACGGCTGTGCCTCCTGGGATGTAGAGACCCACCCGCTCAATGGGACGGACGAAACGGGAACATTTGACTCCTGGCATTGTTTCAACAACCAAAGCGCCCGTTTCCTTTTGGCCTTCGTGGAACTTCCTGATGTTCTCAAAGGAGAGGTCGATAGCATCAATTGTCTCCTGAGGAAGCTGCATGAGCTCTGGTGGGAATGGTGCGCTCAACACTGCTGACTTCAGACCAACAGCCTTGTCAAACTTCGCAGCATATTCAACCAATGCAGCGTCTCCTCTCTTCTTGACAGACTCGATGATAGGAGTGACTATCCCCATAATATCGCTAGTTCTTTGCGCGGGCCGTTTGAGGACCTCGTCGAGTGCTTTGGGGGTAGAAGTTTTCGGGTTGAATCTTGCCATCTTTATCCTTTCATTGGCCTTTACGCCAGGTGGCTCTGTTGCAGGCCTGATGGGCCCGGGGACGAGTTTAACGCCCTCCTTCCCAATCTCTTCAGAGGAGGTTTGGGCAGCGCCTTTGCCAGCCCATTTCTCCTTCGCATCACCCTTCCTTCGAGTGACTTTCAAGCTCTTAGCATCGAGGTTTCTCTCGATATCTTGAAAGCTAACACCTGCTCCTGTGCATTTGGTAAGTGCAAAGTAAATAAGATCTGCTGCTTCAAACGCAATCTCCTCCTTAGTCTTTGCCTGGCAAAGCTCATCAGCCTCCTCCATAATCTTTGCTTGAAGAAGGTTCTCATCCGAAAAGAGGCGGGCGGTATATGATCCAGCAGGCGCGGACTCCCTTCTCGACACTAGGGTCTTTTGTAAATGGGAGATTCCTCTGTATTCACCAAAGCAGGTAGCAGTCTCGAGGTGACAGAAGCCTGGGGGTCTGGTCAGCCAGGGTCTAGTTTAATGCACCTGTAGTAATGGCTCACCTTTACCCTTCTGCCTCACAACAAACCTCAAGCAATCGCCATCACAATCTAGGTCGATTCTCACAAGCTCTTGCACAGCACCACTAGTAGCGCCCTTATACCACAGTCCCCTCTTCCTGCTCTGGTAAACCCCTCTGCCAGTCTTCAAACTCTCTTTCACGCTCTCGGGGGAAGAGTACACCAGCCCAAGGGCAATCCCAGCTTCGTCCGTAACCAGCGTAGAAATAAGCTTATCCTGGCGATCTGAGCTGACGGCTGCAAGAATTATATCCCCAATGGATAACTTTGACGGCTCCTTCTCCAAATCAACTGTTAATTCAGCAGCAGCAACAATCGGAGTAGCAGCGAGTTTCCCGATAGCCTCCACATCTTCCAACGAGGGCGTGTATCCGAACGAAACGAAAACGGGAGGTCTATCACTGGACCCATACTCATTTAGCCAACCAATGGCAAAGTCCAAGTCGACAACCTCATGTGCGTAGATACCAACGGAGGTATCCGAAAGAGCCTCGATAGCCTTCCCATCCCTCTGATAAGGAGGGTCGAGTATCAGAGCTAAGCGTGAATCCTCGACCCCGGGCTGTAATGCTCGCAATTGGTCGTATGTGACAAACACCCTCGACGCACCAGCATCGAGCAACGAACAGATATCATCCGAGGAAGGAAGGGCAGCAACATTGACCGAGACCGAGAAGCGGTGGAAGTTCTTGGGAATGAGTGTCAAGGCCGTATCCAGAGTCTCCGGACTAACTGTTATTAAGATGTGACCGACAAATGATAGCGTAGGGGTAAGCTCGAAATCCGAAAGCGAATTAAGCGAAGCAACCAATGGGACAGACATCCTCGCTGAGACTAAAAGGGCAGTTGTGAAAACTGCGCGCAGGATTCGCTATTGTTCGTGGGTGCTTTGTCAATCTTTGTCTAGTTTTGGCGGGGCAGGCAGAAGCGATAGTGGGGCCTGGTCGTAGGGATATAAATTACCCGTTATCGGCGAAATCAACATACTGTTCCTATGTCAATCACGATCCCCCCCCTTCTTAACTCTAAGCTCTCTCTCAAACCCTATAAGCTCTCTCCAGCCCTGCCATACTCTTTCCCAAGTTCCTAGCCCCCAACTCGAACAAGCAACGAAATGGCCGAACCCAACGGGGTCACGGCGGACACGGACCCAGCTCCAAATCCTCAACAATCCACGAATAACGAAACCGCGGCAGCATCACAGCCTCCCAACACCCAAGGGGAGACGAAACCCTCAGACAACACAAACGGCAACATGGAGGCTCCCGAATCAAGGAAGCCTCGGGATGCGCGCATCATTCATCTGATTCTTTCCTCCTTGGGCGTAACCTCCTACCAAGAACGTGTCCCGCTAATGCTCATGGACTTCGCGTACCGTTAGTGGCAATTCCAATCCCCATTGCCAATTATCATCATTATTCCGAATTTGCTAACGCTCGTTATTCCTATTGGTTTGGTTCAGGCTATACATCCTCGGTCCTTCAAGATGCGCTTCTATTCTCTGATGCAATCAATGGCACGGCCAACACCGGCGGCACCAATCCCCCTGCTACAATCACAATCCAAGATCTTCGAATGTCGGTCGCTTCTCGCATAAACCATCAGTTCAACACTTCGTTGCCAAAGGAGTTCCTGCTAGAGATCGCTCAGGAACGGAATAAGGTTGCGCTGCCTACTGTCGGCAAGGAATTCGGTGTTAGGCTCCCCCCCGAGAAGTACTGCCTCACTGGCATCAATTGGGATTTATCAGCGACCCGCGAGGAATGGATGGATGAGTCGGATGAGGAACCCGAGCCGGAAATGCCTCGCCTTGGGTTCTCGGGCGGTGCGATAGCTGATGGGCCTGGAGAGGGGATGGAATTGGACGATGTGTTTGGTAGTAGTGGACAGGATGGTGATGCTGGGGACAGTCTTATGGCAGATGCTTAAGATCTGGAGGAGAGGGGAGAGATGTGTTTGATATGTTTTGGCGGTCCGGGTCTGTTATACATAAAGCGGCGTTTCAGGGACATTTCCTTAGTGTAAATCGATTAGTTGTACTCGAGTACAAGTAGAACGGCGACTACCACTGCGGAATAATCCGCACCTTAGTGAAGTAACGAACATGTGCAATGCCAATTGCATAGCCAACTCCCCCCATACCGCTCCTAATATACACCCCTCTAAATACACATAATTACACAAGTTCCAGAGAAAAAATGAAGTGGAAAAAAAACGCCAATTCCCAATTCCCAATTACCTCCCCCTTCTTCCTCCACCCCACCCATCCATTCTAAACCCCAACAGACTTCCCCCCCATCCTCCTCCTCCGTGCGCTCACGCCCCTCAAGAACCCCCCTCCACCCGCACCGAAGAATCACCTCCACTCTCCATCCTCCTCCTCCTCTCCAACCTCCTCCGAAACCACTCCTCCCGCGCAATGTCATGATTCTCCTGCGTCGCGTGGGAAACCATACAACTGTTCATCCCCTTCCGCTCAGCACGACACGCCCACGTCGCGGATACGGTACGATTCCGAGCGCAATCAGCGAATTCTAGTTGGAAGTTAGTTACCGTAGTTAGCTTACCAAGGCAGGAAAATAGTGTGTGTGTGTGGGGGGGGGGGGGGTAAAACGTTTTATTTCTTCCGCGCAGAGGCTGCGGACGCGGGCGTAGTAGAGGTCTCGTACTTGGCCCTCTTGGTAGGCGGAGAGGGGGAGGGGGTTTTTTGAGGGAGCGGGGGTTCTGGTGGTGGTGGTGGGTTGGGTTGTCGTGGTCATGGTATTTTAGAAGGGCGGGACTTGGTGGTTTTTTTATTTTTTATTTGTTTGTGTGGTCTTTGTTGGAGGTTTCGAGTGGATTGTGGTGGATTGGAAGTGAAGGGATGAGGTGGGGGATGTATTTTTGGGGAGGCATGATAGTGGTTTGGGATATCATGGCGGCGTCGTTTGTGGCTGGTGGTGGTTGTGGTGGGGCTTTCATGACGATTTAAACGGTCACGTGATTTGTCGTCGGCATGCCTGTGCCAGATATAGGTAAAGCCCCCGAGAGGATTTGACGACCTGACACCCACTGTTTACTAGGGAGAGCTCCCCCATTATACAAGCATTTGGGAATAGGGAGATTGGATTACCCCAAACCGCCCTGTCCTCACTTCAAAAGGTTTGGAGGGTGATGTGCTCCTCACGAGTTGTCACTCGTGTGTATCTTTTTCGCGAAGCTCTTCTCGACTCCACTGGACGGCAAGCAATAGAACAATGGATTCTTCAGATTATAGAGCACCTGGAGTTGGGCAGGTGGGGTAGAGGCGCCGGTATCGCCGTTTGCCTTAGTAATTACAGTGCAATTCTCTCCCCCACCACTATCACAGTCACCACCGCTCTCAATGGTTTATACTAAGGAAGAGAAATACGAGCAAGACTCGTTCCAAAAGAAAACCCATCCCTATAGAGATCTTCGAACGAAAACGGAAAAAAACCGCCAAAAGAAGAGAAAAATAGCCCAAGGAAATTCGTAACCTGAGCAGCTCAAGCCTCTCAGTCCACATCCATCCCGTCGCCCCCGGAGATGGCTTGTTTTCTCTTCGCAGCCTTGACCGGGATCTTAACCTTGACCATCTCCTCTTCAGCCTCAGCTTCCGAGTCATCGAGAGCCATGCTCTCCTCCGCCTCAGCTTCTGCAGCGGCCTCTGCAGCGGTCCTCATCTCCTTCGGCAGCAAGTGCTGGTTCTCCTCCACGAGCTTCTTGTTCGCCTCGCGCTCCCGCTGCTTATTACCAGCCATGCGGTTCTTGTAGAAGACCCTCTCACGACGGGCCTTGATCTCCTCCACGCGTTGCATGGCGTTGAGGGTCTTTGCCACGAGGTCGCGGGAGTAGCGAGTCGGGACATGTCGGCGGGCAGCAAAAGTTAGAGTTGTGTCGACGACCATTTCTTTCCCGGCAGCTTTACGGAAGGACTTTGTCCATTTGAGTTTGCGGGGGTTACCTGGGAGGAGGATGAGGTTTTGTTAGATTTGGAGGACAAAAAATGGAGGTAAAAAGTTTCTTTTGGTAGTGGGGGGATGGATGGGAAAAACCAACGTTTCATCTTGAAGTTCTTATGACATTTACTCCTGCAAAAGCGGAATTCTTTTGCATCGTTGCGGACAAACATTATCCCGTGGCCTGGGTATATGGGTCCGCTGCTGTAAATCCATTGAGTTTATCGTCAGCACAATTCTCGATCAATCATCGACGTATAGCGAAATTATAGGAAAAGAAACCTTATCAAATGAAACAAAAATTCAGCGTAAAGGAAGACAAATGCACATACCAAAAATGGCACTGGAAAATCCTCATCTCGAACCACCAGTGTTACTGCCCTCGTCAAAGAATTATTTTAAAAGGATGGCGAGTTCGGCGGCCGGCGACAAGATAGGTCGGTGGTTTCTTGCAGTGGGTGAAAGACTTAAAGATCAGTGGCAGCACCCAACAACTCTACTCGAGTTTGATTGAAAAAAATCAAGGTCATATATCTTGGCGCCAAGACATAGAATCCTCTTCCTCTCGAGAGTTCAAACCTCCGACATCTTTTGAAAACCTACCACGCATTACCACCAAACCTCCCCGCCAAACTTCTAGCAACAATGTCTACCCCAATCATAGTCGGCATTGGAATCGCTGGCGCAGGTATATTACACCCTCCCCACCTCAGTTCTCAAACCTAACCCCGCTAACACCCCCCCCCCACAGCCATCGCCGTAAGCCCTCACTTGCACCCCACCAACTCCTCACCCCAGCGGCAAAACTAACCCCACCCACTCCCTAGGCTCGCATCGGCCTCCAAGCCCTCAAACGTTACAAAGCTCTGGGCGGCAGCGGCGCCGCTTTCGGAAGAAGCCACTACAAGGGCGGCTTCGAGGCACACATGAATAGACGAGAGGCATCTCTGATTCTGCAATTGGGGTATCCCCCCCCGCCTTCCTTTCAGTATTTAACACACTGACGGTATACCTAGTGAGAGGTCCATTACTAAGCAAAACATTCGCAAGCGGCATCGCGAGATGATGTTGTTGAATCATCCGGATCGTGGGGGAAGTCCCTATCTTGCTGGGAAGATTAATGAGGCGAAGGAGTTTTTAGAGAAACATGGTTGAGGTAGGGGGAGGGGGCGTGGGCACTGTGTAAATAAGCGGTATGGAGGGGGGGGGGGGTTATCAGGTGAAGTAGATTCATTTGGGAGGCGTCTCTGGATCATTATTGAAGTTTGGGTTGGGATGCGGTCATAGAATTGGTATATAATCTTCACTCAGTATAGGATTTTGTTTTTCGGGAGTGTACCGTTTTGGGCTGATAGTGGCCTACGGTGTTGGGGTCCGTTGCGTTTATCCGTGAGTGTGTGCGGGTGATGTTCAGGGGGGGCATCCCGGTAGGGGGCTTCGATATCCGGGCGTCTGGTGTTATATCATCTACATCTATTGCGAGCGATAGCTCCTAGGATGTTCATGATTGAAGCTGTGATTTTTCGGGTAGGTATGCAACAGTTTGTGAACACTACCTAGATCATCCTCTTAAAGCGGCTCTTTCTTGTCCTTGGGAATCAGTTTAGCTCGGATGTGTTAAAAAGCGTTTCTTGCCTCCACACTGGTTTCACTCGTGGCTGCCCAAATTTGGCACTTTAATTGGCGGGGATTCCTGAGGATGTTCATCATACAAAATCACTCACCTTTCCTAGTGCATGTTCAACAAAACCTCATTAAACGAAAGCAAACCCATGGGTATCACGTGTGGCTATCATATAGAGTCTATCATCCCCCTCTAATATACCTCCTCAACACCCCCCTCACCGCCTCCTCCTCCCTTTCATTCCCAACCCTCCACGCCCTGACCTCCTCCCACTCCCCCCGTCCAATCCTCTCTTCCCCCCTCATAACCTCCCAATTCGGACTATGCCCACTCTTCAACCACTTGAAGTCGTCCACCTGATCCCACAAGTTCTTGACACTCCCCCATTCCCCGCCAGCGTCCACATCCAGCGGAGCAAACCTGGCGTCCGAGCAGTCCTCAATAATAGGCCTCGACGAGCAGAGCAGGTACACATCGACGTTTTTAGCATCGTGCATGCGAAACTGCTGGCATGCGACGAGTATCGTTGTGTTTCTCAGCGAAGTAAGATGTACAGGTCCGTTTATGGCGCCGGAGAGGAAGAGCAGGGCGTTGGTGACGTTTTTGACGGCGGCGCTGGAGAAGAGTGATGTTTTGGTGGTTGGGAGTAGGATAAAGCTGGTGGAGATGTCGGATAGCAAGAGGGAGGAGGTAGAAGAGATGAGGGAAGGGGGTTGTGTGTGACTTATGTATCTCCCGGAGAGGTTAGAGATTATCAAGTTATCTGCTTTTAGTTGGTCGGAGGTGGGTGTCGATGTTGTTTGGGGGGGTTGAGGTGAGGAGATGGAGGAGGACTTCACGGCTCCACCTATGGCAGCTGCGGTATCTTTGCCCTTACTCTTGAACGAGAATTTCTGCTTTGGAGTAATGGCTTTTCGAATTTCCGATAGTTTGTCTGAGAGGCCGCGGATTTGCTAACACACCAAGCCCAAAGTTAGTACATGAGACCCCCGGCCCGAGAGCCAGTGGTAGTGGTTGAAAATAGTCACGAACCTCAGAGTAGGACCGCTGATCGTAAGCCGGAAGATACGACGATGCGTCTTTAACCACACCCGACAGTGTTGATATGGCAGCCAGACATCGATCAATTGCTTCCGGACGCTCCACCGGACTTACACTGGGTAGCAGCTCGATTTGCGCTTCGAGAGCTAGGTAGACAACCTCACCTAGTTAGCTGGGCCGTGAAAAAGGTGGAAATTGGGATTGGAAGAGGGGTATTATAAGCACCGGCGTGAGATTCATGAAACCTTGTATAGAAGTTCTGTTTAGTGTTCGTCTCGACGTCCATTGGATTGGATTGAAAATTGGGGGCAAATGTGCGGGTAGCCTCTGTGCTACCCATTGCGGGGCAATATGCATGGGATGGAGGGGCTCACCTTGGCGCACAGTGAAGTGCTGCAGGGAGGCTCTGGAGGGTAACAAAAAAAGTTGTTCTCAGCTTCCCTGTACTCGTATTTAGTAGAAACTCGAGCACTAACTACGCTAGCATGATAATAACTCTAACCAAAGCTCTTCAGTAATCCCCCCCCATCTTCCTTTGAGACACCTTCACAACCTCGATGTCACTCCTATCAACTTCCCTCCGGCGCCTCGCCCGGGGCGCAATTCCGAAACTGACACCAAAAACAATTACCAGATCCCTCATTTCAACCCCCCCACTCAAGGACTACTACACCCCGACGCCCTTCGTTCACGAATCCGTCGGTGGGGGATGGCACTCCTGTACTTCACCCTCCCCTCCTCCCCTCCTCCCCTCCTTCCTCCACTTCCGCGCACTAACCCGGTTTATCCAGACGATATATTCTCCCGCCTCCTCAAAGAGCGCATAATCTGCCTCAACGGCCCCGTGCACGATGGCATCAGCGCAGTAGTAGTCGCCCAGCTCCTCTTCCTCGAAGCCGAGAACCCCGAGAAGCAAATAAACCTCTACATTAACTCTCCGGGAGGCAGCGTGACGGCCGGGTTGGCGATTTATGACACGATGAATTACATCCAAGCTCCCGTTTCGACGATTTGCGTTGGACAGGCGGCATCCATGGGCTCATTGTTGCTGTGCGGTGGGGCGAAGGGGAAGAGGTATGCGCTTCCGCATGCTAGTATCATGGTTCATCAGCCGAGTGGGTGGTCCTCCTTCTTGCGGGGTGAAGGAAGTTGGTAGGAAGGCGCTAATTAGTTGCAGGTGGCGGATATACTGGACAGGCTAGGTGAGAAGGGGAATTGAGCCTCTTTTTTTTATTTCCTTATTCTCTTTCGTTTTTCATTATTTCGTCCTTTCATTCTATGGAATTGAAAGAAAGGCTGATCACTAAGGAGAATAGTGATATCGCGATCCACGCAAAGGAGATCCTCCGAGTCCGGGAACGACTAAATATAGTATACCAAAAGCACCTTACCAAACCCCATACACTTGAGCAGATTGGTAAGAAACCTGCTCCATAATCGCTACCTTTGAATGCTGATAGGGCCCTCGCTTGTAGAAAAAATCATGGAACGAGACCTCTTCATGGGCGCTGAGGAAGCGAAAGAAATGGGCCTGGTAGATGAAATCTTAGTCGCCCGGAAGAAAGCCCTGGAAGCTCCCTCAAAGTAGACAATTTCAGACGAAGCCCCCCTCCAGCTGCCCCTGCTGTACTGTACATAAATAAGCCATCACCTACTACTATAGCTGTATAGTACAATCACTAGTATAGATTTTATTTATTTATTTATTTATTTTAAAAAATTAAAAAAAATAAGTAAATAAAAGGGAAAAGATTATTACCGTGACAGGGTATCCAGTATAGTACAAATGACCATGGCCATGATCGTCACCATCCGCTTTAATCGACACCGTAACCTGATTACAAAAGAAACCCCAGTACAGCAGAAGAAACCAATGGGATGAAGTGGCTGTCGTTATACAAGAAGCCTACCGCGCATTTTTAACCTTTTTTTTTTTTTTTGCTTCCCCACACCTCGCACTCACTCACCGACACATCGCAAAGAACCTAGGTGTGCGCATATATGTATATGTGCGATCAAGGTGTGTTAGGCATGTTAGCAGAAGCCGCAAGGCACAGGTTCTTGTGGGTGAACTGGACTTTGTAGACAGACGACTTTTTGGTATAGAATACTTGGAGGTGGTCGGGTCTAAATCAAGCGTTCACTCATTAGTCTAACATATCTAAAGAGGGATTAGTGGGTGCTCACGTAGCAACAATCTCCGTCCTTTTACGTTTATTAGATGCACCGGCCGCAGAGGTACCATCAGCCTTTGTGGCTCCATCCCCACTGGAGAGTGCCCCACTACCACCAGCGGCGGCAGTAGCACCGACACCCTCAGGAGCTTCAGCCGTGGGAGCACCGGTCCCGTACGCAGCGTCCCAGCAACGAACGGTGTTGTCCGCGCCGCCACTGAGCAGGATTGTGCCCTCCATTGAGAAGGTTAATGAGTAGATACTGGTCTTGCCATGGCCTCTCATCGTCTTCAGGCGCTTCCCACTGGCAATGTCCCAGAGCATGATAGTGCTATCGAGTCCTGCGGAGGCGAGCCACTTCCCATCGGGACTGACAGCCAAAGCCATAACGGGGCCGGTGTGCCCGGTGAACAGGCGGACGGCGTTTCCTGTCTGGACGTCCCACATGCGGATAGTCTTGTCGGTGGATCCGGTAAAGACGTATGCGGAATTGGGATGAAAGACGACAGTGTCCAGGTCGTCCAGGTGGCCGGCGAAGATACGGAGCGGGTAGATGTGATCACAGCTCCAGAGCCTGGCTGTGTGGTCGTGGCTGGCGGTGGCAAAGTAGTGTCCATATGGGCCAAAGCGCACGTCCCAGACTGGGCTGTCGTGGCCTTTGTACGAGACTAGGGCTGTGTACGTGTCTAGGGACCAAAGGCGGACTGACTTGTCTTCAGAACAGGAGAGGAGGTACTTCTTATCCGGTGAGATGGAAACCCCGTAGACAGGCCCCGAATGCCCGATCAAGCGTCTAGTCTTAGGAGCGACGGGGAGGTTTTCACCTGGGATGATAGATTCTAGGGGTGCGCCTTTTATCGAGAATACCCGAACATATGATTCTGCGAAGCCACCTGCCGCGATCGTGCCATCTTCTGAGAAGTCGACACATTGGAGACTAAGCGATAGCATACTGTTAGCGCAAATATCCAATTCAGGTGGATTTGGAAGCCTACCCATCGTCAGTGTTATGAAATGTATACATGAGCACGGACGGAAGGGCTGGTGCCGGAGCGCCAGACAGCTTCATTCTGTCCCTATTCTCCTTTACTACTCTAACCTCCCTCTCAATGTCAACTCCGGTATATGGTGGCAAGGGGATATGGTCCCTCATGGGGCTGTCTTCGCTTTCCTCCCTCTTTATTTTTTTTTGGAATTCGTCTAGTAGGCTAACACTGAGGTCGCCCCCTGCGGCATCCCCTACCCCCATAGCATCTTCATCCCTCAATTCATCTTCTACGTCAGCCATAAAGTCTGTGGTCATGGGCAAGGGCCCAAGTTTAACCGTTGGGAGTGCAGCCCCGGATTCTGAACGTCCGGAAGTATGGCCGGTGATCCCCTCATTCTCGCCTAGAATTCCTTCTTCCTCTCCGAACATAGTGGGGCGCCCTGAAGTGGTTCTCATCTCGACATGCTCGTTGATGATCCTAAGCACAACCCCTCCACCATTATCCTCAGTCTCCTCCAGAAAGTGGATCAAGAGATTGGACGTCGTCTTGGAGAAGTTGACTTTGTATTTGTTCTCGCGGTACAATCTGGCCAAGTGGTCCTCGTCGATATGTTGCGGGAGGGAGATGGCCCTGAGCTTCATTAAATCGACAGCATGGGCAGCGGCATGTTCGACGGAATGTTCCTCGAAGAACCTCTGGCTAGGCTTCATGTAGCCCTCCTTGACAAGCTGTAGGAACAAATGAACGAAAACCGGGAACAAAAGCCTGCGCAACTCTGGCTTTTCGAGCCGTCAGTATTCAGCCTTCTTGTAACCCTTGAGAAAACCTGCGCGCAAAGAGGAGGTGAGCAAGAGCAAACATACTTTGTAAATATCCAGCGAATTCTCAATCCAGCCCTTCAAATGAGCTGTCAAGCATCAATGCGGTCAGTGAGTGCGATTTCAGTTGGGGGAAGTGAACCGGTGGGATGACTTACTGTATGCCTTCTCGTACTTAACGTCTGGCTGATCGTCCAGATTGGATAAGATAGGCCTCCCCTCGTGATCTGTATGTGCTGATTCCACACGAAGCATAGCTTCAGTCTTTGCGTAGCCTTTCTTGCTAAGATATTCTATTACAATTTGATTGAGTGCTTGTGGGGAACCGGCCGCATGAGCCCCTGCGCCTGGAGCAGCGGAAGTTGCCTGAGACGCCATTGCGATTAAAATGGCTAAGCGGTACCCGCTGCGAATTAATATGTAGGGAGTAGCAGTACAGGAGGGGTTGTTGAATGTTGTTGGTAAATGGCTGTGGTGTTGAAGCTTGTGTTGTTAGGTGGGTCGCTACGGAGCTCGAGAGGAATGGCTGGGCAGCCTGTGAATTAGCACGTGAGTTAGGGTAGATTTGATAGATTTGGTGTTCCTACTAACAATCCTTGCCATTTGTGGTTACACTCATCTAGGGCTCTGCTATGATAGCCCATGGACCGATGAGACAGGCAGATTCCGTTCCTTCCGTATACGGTACCTCCATGCTGTGGCTCAGTGGCTTTGCCTAACAAAAAATCATGAAATATCGAGCCCTTATTAGTAGAAAGCTGTTGAGCCACAGAATAGAGTTACCGTATACGAAGGAACAGAATCTGCGTGTCTCATCGGTTGAAGAGATACAAGATCCGGCAACAAGGTACAAGTATGGATCAGTTATTTAAGGCTAACTCGCCAGATGTACTCGTACTGTACTCGAGTACTCGGGTATGGTACAAGTAGAAAAGGAAGGATTAGGAGGGCTGATCGATTAGGAGGAGTGGAAAAGTGGGGATGTTGCAGGATTCCATTAATCTTGGGCAGTTGCACTAGATGACTGTCCATGTATGATATCTATATATTTTATCAAGCTGTACTCGAATAGGGCAATCATGAAGCCAAAGGAGGAGAGGGGATAAGGTGTTTTGGGTAGTCCTTCTGAGAGACATAATAGATTTCACTACCTACAAGCGCTAGCAATTTTGTCACGATACAAGTATGAATGGTTGAGTGCTACTCGCAAGATACACGGTTGTCACGGGAAAAGGCTTGGCATAGATCACCAGATAGTACTTTTGGATAAGCATCTACAGTACATATAAGAAACCCAGGAAAGCAACCCAATATCCATTTTTTGTTTGTTTGTTCACAGACGGCGACCACGTCTACCACCCTTGCGACGAGTAGAGTCGGAAGGTGTGGGGGTGACATCCTCGATACGGCCAATACGCATACCTGACAAAGCATTAACGATATGAGTCAAACTAGGGGACAGCGAGAGTAAAGACATACCGGCACGAGCAAGGGCACGGAGGGCAGACTGGGCACCAGGGCCGGGAGTCTTGGTTCCGTTACCTAAAAAACGAAACGGTCAACATTTCCATCCCCAAGAGCGTTTCCATCAAGCAGTCTTAGCTAACCTCCAGTAGCACGAATCTTGATGTGCAAAGCGGTAACGCCAACCTCCTTGCAACGGGCCGCAACATCCTGAGCAGCCAACATAGCAGCGTATGGCGAAGATTCGTCGCGATCGGCCTTAACCTTCATTCCTCCAGTGACACGGACTATGGTTTCCCGTCCGCTGGAAGAAGAAAAGATCAAAGGATCAATGAAGCGTCAGCCTCTACCCCTTGTCATATCTTTCTTCTTGTGTATATATAATAATAATATATATATATATATACATATGCCCTCAGAATTCATGATTGATTGGTTGAGACACACCTGAGATCGGTAACGTGGACGAAAGTATCATTGAAAGAAGCGAAGATACGGGCGACACCGAAGACAAGTTCGCCTATTTTCTTGCGAAAAAGGACCTGAAATTAGCCATCACCAATCCCCCCCCCTTACCTAGTCTGATTGATTCCTCGGGGTGAAAATCTCATAGGAAGGGAAATTGTGCACTGACCATCACGAATTTGGGGTCCCAGAGAGATATTTTCTTCCTTGCGTTCGACTTTCTTTCCTTTTGGAGCCATGGCAATCGTTTGGTTTGTCGGTGGTTTGGGATATTGGCGATGTCGTTGGTGCTAGTGGAGTTGCTGGATCAATTCGTAGGCCTTGGTGAGAAGTTGCCAAAGTTCGGAGCGAAGTGAAGTGTGGGTAGTTGAGACTTGGCATAAATGAAAAGAAGCAGTCACAGCAGAAACGGCGATCCAATCTATGATACAAGATAAGATCGTCTGCCTTCCTCGCATTGGGATGATTGACACAGGTGGATCATGCTGACACTTACACGTTCATAGCGTAACCCCGGGACTGGTACCCTCATGCTAGACAGAGGAAATCTACGGAGGTGCATAGCCTACGACACAAGGAGATCCGTATTATAATCCCAAGCTCAGATCTAGGCAATTGGATAATGGGTCACAGGTTATCACAAGGTAAAAGGCCCAGATTTCAAGCAGGATAGCACGAAAAATCACGTTTTCTAAAAAAAAAAAGAAGAAAAAAGCCCAACTATTTTCACAAGCGAAAACAAGGGAATAAGACCAATAGACTAACGACCTCAACTCTCATTACCTCCATAATCCTTGTCCAGGCCAGATGAACCCTAAAAGAAGAAAGAACCGGTTCCAGAAAAACATGCGATAAGATACCTTATTCGTTTCCCTCCTTTGCATGTTTGCAGACCCACCGCGCCACACAGTTGTACAAAAAAGATTACATTTCCCATTCTGCTTCAGCCGTATGATGGCCCACACAGACTTTTGACATTCCAAGCAGACATCTCGTCCCCATTGCCAGAGCGCTTTATTAGCACTTGACGTCCGTGGAAGCTTTGGAGTTCATCAACAAGGCAACGATCAAACCGTACAATCCCAAGACTTCAGCGAAAATCAGGATCAAGATCATTCCGACAAAGAGTCTCGGCTGCTGAGCAGTACCGCGGACACCAGCATCACCGACAATACCGATGGCAAATCCTGAAAACAGATTAGAAACCAAGATGGGGAGCGTTCTGGTGGGTAGGGGTCTTACCTGCTGCCAAACCGGCAAGCCCGACAGAAAGACCAGCGCCAAGCTGTAAAAACCCAGTGTACAGGGGGAGAATCTGATGGAGACCTGATGATACCAGGACGGAGACGACGAGACCATAAATGCCAATGATACCAGCCATAATAACAGGTATAATGTCTATGACATGCGCGTTAGTGATTATGTCGTACAACGAACATTTATGCCAGCTCCCGTGCCAGAGCATGGTCCGCCACGAGCTCGAGAACAAGTTTAGACACCAGATAGACGTACTCTTGACGATCAAGTCAGGCCTCAAAACACCCATAGCAGAGATACCGACACCGGATTTCGCAGTTCCATAACTAGCACCAAAACAGGTAAAAACGATGGCGGCAGTACACCCCATGGCACCGAAAAAAGGCTATCATCGCGTTAGTACAACATACTCGATGTCGCCATATTTAAGTCTTTCGCGTCTAGTATACGTACTGCGTAGACAGGACTAAAAGTAACGAGAAACGTTAGCAACCGTTCCCCTTAAAACCTGTAATGAACGATTTCATATCGCAATTATCTGCCTGGTCCCCATGCTTTATGTTCGGGCCACACAGTTCACCGGCCCAACACGAACTACGTAGTTGGACGCTGGCCATGAAAGGGGCAGGCGAAGGTGGAGAAATCGGGACAACGGAGAGGCTTACCAAAGCTCAGTAGTCATTGTATTAGTTAGTTTTTTTCGGAATAAGAAAGTGTGGAAATCTGGAAGGTTGAATGGAAGTGTGAGTAGGTGGTTGATTTTGAAGGCAAGCGTTAGATGGAGGATGAAAAGATGCTTGCTTGTGTTTTCCGGGGGGTTTGGTGAGTGGTGGCTGAAAGTTTGAGGATAGAAGAGATGGCAGATGACGAAGTCCGTGTCCTTAGCAACAATATGCACAAAATATATAGAAAGGCTCTGAATCACAGTTAAACATCATCCAGGAGAACTTTGTATAGTAGTTTATCCGCTGATGCATACCTTTGATACATGTTATCCCCAAGGGTCATGAAAGGGTGGGTTAGGGTTGAATTGACATCTCCCAAGGAAAAAAGATCACTGGAGCCGCAACCCACTTCCTACTCTATCCCCAAAGGCTTCAACATCCACCATCCGAAATTCCACCAACCACCAGCGAAATAAAGGGCGAGCACCCGAGCAAGGAACCCTTTATCTCTCACTTCCCCACTATCGCATCACTACTACACCCACTTTAGAAGTATCACTTTTTTCACTACAATTCTAAAATGGCCGCTGTCAACCCTAAAGGTACCTTCTCCCACCAACATCCATATGAGAACAACCTCTGCTAACAAATATTCGCTTATGGTATAGCTTTTCCTCTCGCTGATGAAGCCCTCACCCAGACGATCCTCGATATCGTCCAGCAAGCATCTCACTACCGCCAGTTGAAAAAGGGAGCGAACGAAGGTTTGTCAACCCAATACCTCTCTTGTCTCAGACTCTTTGGCTAAGCATTATTTACAGCGACCAAAACTCTCAACCGAGGTATCTCCGAATTCATTGTACTCGCAGCCGATACTGCCCCTTTAGAGATTCTCCTCCATCTTCCCCTCCTTTGTGAGGACAAGAACGTCCCCTACGTCTTTGTGCCTTCCAAGATTGCGCTCGGGCGTGCTTGTGGCGTTTCCAGGTCCGTCATCTCGGCCAGTGTCACTTCAAACGAGGCTTCGGAATTGCAGGGCCAGATCAGAGCTGCCAAAGAAAAGATTGAGAGGCTACTCATTTAAGATGCCTAGCTAGGCATGGTTCAAGTAGTATGGCTGTGACTGGATAGAAGGGGTTTCACTTGTATCATGAAAATTAATTTTTACTGTTCTAGTCCGACCACACTGAACCTTCGGGTAGTATGTTAATCGTGAATGCTCCACATGTTGGCCTGCCGACAAGCCTCCGGATTCCCCCACCTGCAAAACCCAACCCTATGCATAACAGCTTGATGCCTCTTGCTCGAGAGCGCGCATACGGATTGAGGCGGCAGCTCATAGTCCACCCCACCTCAATTGATCAACTTTCGGTACTAAAAGGTTCGAGGTTCAAACTATAGCATCACTTAAATTCGAAATTATTATGCGATGTATAACCTTACACAGAGATATAGCCTGACCCACTATGTATTGTTCTTGTTATGTTTCTATCTAAGACCAATCCACCGATCCCATCCGATACTGAAAACAGCCTTACATAGCAGCACCAGAGATGAAAAACCACTTGTCGATGGTAGGATCAATAGGAGCAGGAAGCAGATTGTCTCCCTGCGGGATGGGAGGGATCTTGTTTGGGTCGACACGGCCGGGAGAACTGGCAACAGTCAAATTGGCACTACAAATTTTGTCAGTGCGAGCTTTCGAAGAAAAAATAATCTACGGGAGGAGGCCCTACAGAGATATGCTGTTAGGGTCGCTCTGGCCACTAATGAGTTCTTCCCATGCCCCACTGCATTCACGGATGACATCGGTGGCATATCTGGTTCCGGCATGTCAGAAAGGTTTCACAGAGGGGAACCGCGATGGATATTGCTCACTTTTTGTTCTTGCATTCGCCAGAGAATGCAAATTGGTTCTCAGGCTTTCCATCCGGGATTTTGTAGATGCGGAACCACTCGTTGGTGGCCCTCAAGAGGCCAGGAAGATGGCGCTCGACATCCTCAATATCTAAACAATGAAATTATTACCAGCCACCGTTGAACGCGGAAGTGAGACCAAACCATTGAGTTTAGGGGCCAAAGGATCCTGGATATCAATGACAATAACCTTCCAATCGGTCTCCTCTTCATCCAAAAGAGCCATAACACCCAATACCTTGACCTGCTTAACCTGGCCAGTGTATCCTACAGTCTCACCAATCTCACAGACATCCAACGGATCGTTGTCACCCTTGGCCTTAGTCTCGGGGTGGGTAACATTAGGGTCCTCCCAAGTCTGGGGGAAAGCGCCATAATTCCAGAGGTATCCCTTGTGTGGGAAGCAGTTGCGGACGAATCTTATCCTTCCTTTCTTAACATCTTGCTTGATCGGGTTGAGGAGTTCCTCCTTGCAAATCTAGTCATTCAAAAAGCGTTAGAGATGCTTCCGGTAACAGCTCGTGTATATACCTCAAGCTTTCCGTTGGTCCAGCGAGGGATCTCGACAATCATATTGAGGATGGTCTTCTGCTCACTAATTGGGAGAGAGTTAATACCGGGCAAAAACCCCTCACTGAGACACTAAAAAACGGGTACTTACTTTGCGTAGAGAGGGATATCATGGAATGGAGAAATTGGAACACCATCCCTCTCGATGTACACCCTGTGCTCTGAATCCCAAAATCCCAAAATCAGCAAAGATAACCATTTTGGAATCTAGAAGATCACTAACCCAAAGTGTTGGGCTGCCCTATCTTCCTCACGGTGTAAGACATCTTCTCAGAGGATGTGGAGAGATGTCGAGCGATCTAAGAATAACCAAAAGTTATTCGTCTGAAGCCAAATAAACTCGAGCCATTGAAGGAGGGTAGGGGATCATAAACATACTAATGCACTTCTTGACGACAGTTTGGGTAACAGAACAGAAATCGGGTGGGATGTGGGTTGTAGGGGGTGAAGGAAGAGAGAAGTGGAGAGCATGCGGGGTAGTAACATGGAGATAACATATATACTCAAGCACAAACCCAAGAAAGGACGGCGCGTGTGGACGGACTGAGGGATATTTTTGCCTTGGCACAATAGTGACAAATGCAGACGGAATTGCAATTTCAATGGCACATAAATAGAAATCTAGGTCCCAGGGGAAACCTACAAGGTACGTATTGTCACACTTTGCTTTTTCCCTTCCCTTCTTCCTTTTTTTCGTTTGTTTCCACAGACTCCTGATATCTTTGCTTAGTAAACACTGATAAGGGCTTGCCCTGGACCCCACTTCGACGTTACAGCAGGAGAAAGTGATAGCTCATGATACAATAGATATCAATTTGACCAAGGAAGGAAGTGCGACAGGTTCACGAGATGCACCAACCTTACTAGTAGGATGCATTATAATACACTACCGTACAGCATTTATTCTGCTCAAAGATATTACATAGGGAGGCTTTGCGCAAGGAGCTCAACAGCCCCTCCCAAAAGGCGCTGGAAGCAAGCTTGTCTTAAAAGTTCAGTAAGACCTGGCACCAAGGTTCCGTCGCACAGCCCATGAAACGACTTCCGTGCAAAGACTCTCTATCATACCGACATATTTATTAATCAAGAAACGTTTTCCGATTATACCGTCATCGACATAGGATAACAATATTATGTACAATTACAAGCCGCAGCAGCCTCAGGGCGTGGAAATACGTAGCATCACATCACGCACCTCCCTTCCCAACTCTTCTCCTTATCTGCCTCTTTCTGGCAATTATCCTCGCGGCTTTTGGTGCCACCTTATCCTTTTTAACCTTCTTGTTGGAATCCTCCTCTCTCACATCTTTTGCCTCTTCCTCCCTCTTCCGCTTTCCATTGCTAAATCCCCTTCCTCCCCCTCGAGCCTTCGCTGCTGCTGCGCCTTTGGCAGCGAACTGCTTCCTTTTCTCTTTTGTAGATTCCAGAGGCTTAGCTTTCCCTTCGGCGACTAGCCTTGACCTTTCCCTAGCTTTCTCCTCCTTTTCCTTCCGCCTCGCCACAACCTGTGCATTCTCGATCGCAAATTCGACGATCAACCTTTTCTTCTTCTCTTCGGTTATGGGGGGTGGAACGGTTCCTTTTCCCTTCTCTTTAGTAGTTCTTGTCTTCTTTCCGGTCCCCCCTTCTACTAGCGCCGCAGTCCCACCGACCTCATGTCCATTCAACCAGCGTAGCCCCATAAGCGCCCAGCGATGTGAGGAATACTCAATAAACCCATATCCTCTACTCCGACCCGTTCCGGCCTTCTCTTCCACAACCTTTGCTTGCCGAACAATTCCCTTGCCCTGCGCCTTTCTTCGTCTCTCTGCTTCGCGATCATCATCCCCACCACGCACCAATTCTTCTTTTGACAACTGTTTTCGTTTACCAGCCTTGACATCTGCGGCAAATCCCACAGCAGCCTCTCTAGCAAGCTGTTTCAAGCCCTTTGCCGTAATAGATCTGGGTAAATTGCGGATAGAAAGTCGTGTGAGTGATAAATGGAGCATGGGGTTTGACTGAAGGAGAGTTTTGCGTTGCTTCAAGGACGCTTCGCGGAGAAGTCTCTCGCTATTGGAAAGTCGTTGGAATGCGGGGGAGGACGCTGGAATAGTTCCTTCTTGTATGAGAAATAGTCGACGTTTGTCACCCTGTGCTTTATCTCTTCGTGCTAGGCCAGCCTCTTGAAGCTTCGCAGCTTCGGTCTTATTCACGGCCCGCGTAAGCTGGATAATCCGGCTGCCGATTGTGTACCTTCCGCTAAGATCGTCTCCTTCGTTTTGTAGTAGAGACTTGCCCTTTGTAGTTTGGAATTGTTGGCGGGGAGCATCAGCTAGACTCCTATCACAATCCTCTTTATTGAAGAAGCAGACAAAGCCGGTTCCCCGAGGGCGCTCAGTAGCATGGTCCATTACGATTCTTGCGTAGCGGACAGGACCAAAGTTCGATTCGAAATGCTTATGGAGAGTTTCATCGTCGGTCGAAAAGGGGAGATTACGGATAAAGACAGTAAGTGATTTTTCTTCTTCCTCAGAATAAAGTTTCTTCTGTGTGCTGTTTTCTTCATCTTCGTCGTCGCCAAAGTCCTCAATATCCGAACCTTCATCGGATGATGCGTCAGATGCGTTGTCCATGCTCTCAGCATCGTCGTCACCAATAACACCAACCCCGCCGTCCTCCTCATCATCATCTTCAACCTTTACAGCCACCTCCTCATTATCCTCCTCCTCTCCGTCCTCGCCAATATCCATATCCACGGTCCCCTTCTTCTGCTCCCACTCACCCTTCTCCACCGCCCAATCTACCGCGACCGTCCTTCCATCAATCTCCATCCCATTGGTCTTCTCAATGGCATTCTCAGCATTCTTGTATCCCTTCATGGTGACAAATGCAAACCCACTCATGGGACCGCTAGGCTTATTACCCTTCCTAGGAATAATGACATCCCGAACTTTCCCATAGCTCTGAAAAATCTTGACCAGATCCTCCGGCTTCTTGACACTCCACGGCAGATTTCTGACAATCAATCTAGGCGCCCGCTTCTTGACGTCCTCTCCGTCTACCGTCTTCCCCTTCTTCACTTCCCCTTCACCAAGAGCAGTCTCGCGATGCCGCTTCTCGGCAATCTCGACCCTCAATTTCCTGCCTTCGAGGTCGGCGCCATTAAGTTGTTTGACGGCCTTCTGAGCGTCCTCGGCGTCGAGGAATGTGACGAAACCGAAACCGCGCGACTTTTTAGTAACGGGGTCGGCAACGACGGTCGCATGTTTTAACGGGGCGATGAAGGAGAAGTGGGTCGATAGGGATTCAGTAGTCGTTGTGTATGGGAGAGAACGGACGAAAACGGTGCGTCGCCTGAATGTATCGTCCTCAGCGTCATCTTGAGACTTTGACTTTTTCTTCCTCTCGGGAATGCTGTCCCGCTCCAACTCTTCCACTTCACTATCGTTGGAGGAGCGATTGCCTCCGTTGTCGATTTTTGCGCGTTTGGCCATTTTTTAGGCTGTTGCTGAGTGAACTTTTTTCCCCCAAAAAAATTGAAGCCATGTAGGAGGGGTGTGTTTTTGCCGGGTAACCTAAGATTCATGGAAAGGGCCTTGGCAGTCACCACCATGGAACTCGACTCTGACCCTAAAGCTCCGACTAGAAGCAACACTAAAGCAACCTAGATGACAGTATGCACGATCACCGATGTAAGAAACCCCCTTCCCTATAGGTATTCATCGCCTACTTCTGGCTTTAATCTAACAAGACACATCTATAGCTCACTCCCTCCTCCAGCAACTCCCGCTCACCGTTTCCCCGTTCATTCACCTTCCCACCGCCGTAACCCTACCATACTCATATCAGACACTCCCGCTATCCCTACCCCCACCATCCACCGCCCCTCCGCCAGGCAGCCCTCAAGGCGGATATGTCGTTTCACCATCTGGAGGCTTCTCGACGACCCCCGCCGCCATAATAAGCTCTTGCCAATCACTGATAACACATATTCAGTCTCAGCAGAAGGCGAAAGAGCAGGCAATAAAGGTTTGGGAGAAAAGTATCGAGGATAGAGAACTGATGGAGAAAAGAAGAGTTGCTCCCGGTTATCTAGACACCGAACTACGGATATTGGAACCTACGAGATCCACTCCCGCCCCTGCTCTGATTCCGGCTCCCGCGGCCGCTCACCCGGTTCAAGATGGTGCTAGTGGTGGAGGGGAGGAACTTGATAGGGTTTTCGGTAGATTAGGGGTTCAATAAATCGCTATTCCAAGATTATACTTTGGGACCCTAACACCCTATCATAATTGTCTTGTTGAAAGAGAGCAAGGTGACTGTCCGTTAAACTACAGGCTTGAGAGCAAACATCGGGAGGCAGACCCGCAATGTCATTTATATACATCAAATACCAATAGAAATATCTCTCAATAAAACAGACCTCCATTGTAGGCACCCTGCTTAGTTTTGAGTAGGTTCGGGAAGGCGCACATGGTAGTCTATATCATATCCCATAATTAGTTAAAAGGCCCCATAACTGCTGAGGTGTAAGCTATTCATACCTGAAGCACAAGATATGTATCTGACCCATGGCAAACTAGGGTACTGCAACTTGGGCTCAATGATCTTAAGATACCGGACCTGGATACCTGACGTAGTGAAGTAAGGAATTTCGAACTTCACGCTGATAGGCCTCTTCTTTCTCTCAGGCTCAGCTTCCTTGACACTAGGTAGACCTAGCTCAGCTCTCATCAGAAACTCCTTTCCGCCTCCGAACTGCTTGATCTTCCAAACAATCGCTGACTTCTCAGGCGCGTAGTGTACGCTTCCGATGTTTGTTCTGAATCGAGGCGAGTCTGCATCGTCAGGAACTGGGACAATAATTTCTACATTGTTTGCAGTAGAGCGTCGCTTGAATTGTGCCTTGGCCTTTGGAACATTAGTTGCTAATCCAAACCATAATGAGTGAAGAACCCATCACATACCTTGAGCATATATTCGATCCTCGACCCAGAGTGGCTCTCAACCATACACTCTACCCAGATTAAGGGTTTCACCTGAGTATTCAACCGGTAACTCATCAATTCAAACTCGCCATCGGGGGGAATGAAGCTGATTGTTCTGTCGTTTTCAAACCGCGACAACCGCACACATTGGTGAAATTTGACGTCCTCCATCTCGATAGCTTTCCCTCTTGTGGTTCTACCAGTACTCTCAAACATGACCTTATCGTTGAGACCCAGCCTCAGCTCTGGCATGCCGGAGAGATAACACTTCATCTTGATAGCGCCAAGAATCTCAGACCGCAAGACGTTTCCATTACTGTTAACGAGAAGATTAAGCGATTCAATGACATCCAGAAAGACTTCGTTTTTGCGATAGCGGATGCCCTCGGATCTCCAACTAACGGCATTTGTGACAGCTATAGGTGGGCGGGCTTGAATCTCCAGCTTGTGGGACTCTTGGGTAATGTATCTATAACGGTTAGCCAGAGAAACATCCTCGTAATTTAGTCCCAAGCGGAGACAAACTCTTGAAGAATCTTAGTTTCGGTAGTCTGTGGGTACCCAAAGTCCATCATCTCGTCGAGAAGCTCGTAGATAATAACAAAGTTGTCCCGAATACTCTCCTCCTCAAGCTCCTTGAAGTATTCCGTGAATACTTCCACTATTCGGTGAAGGAATAGCAAGATCTCAGTGGCATTAGAGTTTCGTTTTGTAAGAGCAAGTACATAGAGGTTATTGTGTCGGATATAGAGATACTAATTTCTCTTTTTGTTCAGCTGTGCTATGGTAGAGCAGGTAGGAGACTGGAGGCAAACCAACGTTAATACCTTCATGCGAGAAGCATGGCGGGACTGCCGAACTCTCCTCCTCGGCTTCAAGTAGAAGAATAGGAAACTTCTCGACGGCTGACATAGGGATGTCCCCTCGATAGTTGCGGGCCAGTAATGTCTTAACAGTAGATGCGTCAGCTTTCGGGAACACGGTTCCTTCGCTATCTGGGAATAGAGCCCACCTTGCCCTTGAGATCAAGGAAAAAAACTGCCGAAGCCATTGTAAGGATATAATTGGCGTCGAGCTTATTATCGGTATTATGTTCTGTTACCGCACTAAAGCAGGCGTTGGTAAAGTTATCAACAAGGAAACTTTTCGGTGGTGGGGGGCAAAGTGGCAAGAGGCAGACCCTCGCACCTACCGCAGTCTACCGCACTACCGCATCAGTTCAAAGGGGAGGTGCATGTGGCTCAGCTCACCAACGCAGGGACGCTCGACGAGCCACACCCCTATCGATCTTGGCACAGGCTTGCTTGGGAGAATCCCGTAGTCACAAGTTTCCTACGAGCCAGATCATTTCTATCAACTTTGTACGAAAACCATTCTACTACCGTAAGGACTCGAATAATCGAACCATGTGCTAGGGCGTTGGAGTTACCTCTCTTAGTATGGTCTGGTGTTCTCTTTCGTTTTCCCTCTATCTCGGGCAGATATTCGGTGTGTTTTTACCCTTTTTCCAGAGGAGGAAGTTTCGGTCTATGATACATAGCACATGGCCCGATTGTTCGAGTTTTTACGGTATGATATAATATGATATCATAGAATGGCTATGATAACAACCCAAAAGTGATTTTTGTCACTCGCCTGGCACCTGTATCATGAATAGCCTCTCAAGCCCGTGAAAATATTCCGGTTACCCGGCCTACCCCACCCAGCGTGACGCTTTTCCAAGTGATTGGGCAGGGCAAACCCTCTTATCCCGACACATCCCACACAGCAACCCACTTTCTCAGAAGAAAGTTTACAATTTCCCCACCACCGATAAAGCACAACGTCCACAACCAACGGCAGCAATCAACAGTCGGTCTAACATCTGCTACCATGGCGTAAGTCCTTTCCGTATCTTTTCCGCTAGTGGAAAATCCAGCTGCAATCAAGGGAGATAGTTGGGTTTTTATGATAGAAGCTGATATCCCGAATATAGGTCTGCTCAATCCCAAACAATCTCCAAGCGCCGCAAGTTCGTCGCCGATGGTGTTTTCTATGCAGAGCTGAACGAGTTCTTCACTCGCGAATTGGCTGAAGAGGGTTATTCCGGCGTTGAAGTCCGCGTCACCCCTACCGTCACCGATATCAGTACGTCTTACCTTCAATCCAAGCTCAACGGAGCTAGGCAAAGCAAGTTGAGGGATATTCTACCAACATTAACTCTCTTTTAGTCATTCGTGCTACCCACACCCAGGAAGTTCTTGGAGAGCAGGGTCGTCGCATCCGCGAACTCACGTCGCTTATCCAAAAGCGTTTCAAGTTCCCCGAGAATTCTGTCTCCCTGTATGCCGCCAAGGTCCAGAACCGCGGTCTTTGTGCTGTTGCCCAGTGCGAATCCCTCCGATACAAGCTCCTCAACGGTCTTGCTGTTCGCAGAGCTTGCTATGGTGTTTTGAGGTTTATCATGGAATCAGGTGCCAAGGGTTGCGAGGTTGTTGTGTCTGGAAAGCTTAGAGCTGCTAGAGCTAAGAGCATGAAGTTCACTGTGAGTCCACTTCCGCACACCGCCAGAACCAATATAGGTGGATTATTGCGTAATCTAGAACCTGACAAAATCTCCACCGACAGGACGGATTCATGATTCACTCTGGTCAGCCCGCCCGCGACTTCATTGACTCTGCTACTCGCCACGTTCTTCTCCGCCAGGGTGTGCTCGGTATCAAGGTCAAGATCATGCGTGGAAGTGACCCCGATGGAAAGAGTGGACCCCAAAAGTCTCTTCCCGACACCGTTACCGTTATCGAGCCCAAAGAAGAGGCACCGATTGGGCAACCTTCATCGCAAGACTACGTAAGTTCCCCTCAAGCACCCGGATTAATTTGTACAACCAAAATCTAACCACTTTATGCGTCTCTATAGGGTCCTAAGGCTGAAGCTGCGCGCGCGGCCGCCACTCAGGCACAGGAGACTGCTATCGTTGAGCAAACTAGTGTTGAACCGGTCGTTGAGGATGTTCCTGAATATCCCCCTGAATATACCGCTCCTCCTCCTCCTCCCCCTGCCGACGATCTAGGCGGGTGGTAAAGCAGGGATCAACGAAAATAATTTCAGCCAAATAAATTTCTCGTTTCTCCTGCCATCTGAGACTACTCGAGGCCAGGTCGTTCTTCAAAAATTGCTTTTAAATGGGTGTTTCTGGGATGGGAATGTTCTTTTGTATGTGATGTAAAAAACAGCAAAAAACGGTCCACAAATCTTGAAATTCAAGCTGTAAATAAGTGAGATCGATCGCCTCGTACCCACAGTCCATCTCGTATCATGAACCATCACTCGAAATTGGCCGACTGCCGAGCTAAAGGCTTGGCTCCAACAGCTAAGCCGAAGTCTCAACGTGTCCTCCTCGGGGAACAAACGCGGGCAGCCGTTATGAGGGAAATCACCGAATATTTTGTTCACGAACCAGACATATCCTTTTACTCTTCTGACTACCCATGTTTACCGACTCTCTACATAACGCCACTAGAAAATGACGCAAAAAATCACCACTGGGTGGTTTATCTCCCTCTTCACCATTGTCGGCGCATGTCTCGGACTGATTTGGACTGTATTCGTTGGCGATGGCGAGCCCCTGATCGCATCTCTAGGCTTCAGCGGCATCGCATTTTCAGCTTCGTACTGTCTAATTGTCTGGCTTGGTGACTCCTTCAAGAGAGTTGGGTTGAAGGGGAAAGATAAATCAAAAGCGGACCGGAGAGAGCTGTATGGCCCCTCCATGTTATGGGCTGGGAGGCGGACTTTGCTAAGATTCTTGGGAATAGGCCAGAGACTATGGGTGCTGTTTGCGCAGTCGTTTACCTCATGTGCATGATCGTATTCTTGCCGTTCGCTTTTTACGAATATTTTGTCATCTTGACGAGTGGTGGTGGGAATAGGGATGCGACGGTTGAGGGAGTGGAAACTGGGAGGTTATTGCATAAGTTTCCTCATAATAAGGTTACTTTACTTTGCCCGAGTGTTAGGGATTGTTTCTGACATACTTGGACTGGTAGTTGGGCGAATATCTTTCAGCAATTCTTTCTCTCCAGAGCATGGTGATATTAGGGGTCGCCGACGATCTCTTCGACATTCGGTGGCGCCACAAGCTTTTTCTTCCGGTCATCGCTGCGATTCCAATGTTAATGGTTTACTACGTAGATTTCGGCGTCACCAATATTGTTGTTCCTACTAGCCTCCAGGAGTACCTCGGAACAACTCTCCTAGATCTCTCTTGGGGATATTATCTTTACATGGCGGCTATAGCTATCTTCTGCCCGAATTCGATCAACATCTTAGCTGGTATTAACGGGATTGAGGTTTCCCAATCTATTGTAATTGGATCTTTCATCGCTATCAACGATTTGCTATACATCTCCGTCGAGGGTCATCCAGCTACAGATTCACATCTGTTCTCGCTCTATTTCCTCTTGCCATTCATAGGTGTTTCTTTGGCCTTGTGGTGGCACAATTGGTACCCTTCTAAAGTATTCGTGGGTGATACCTACTGTTACTTCGCCGGAATGACATTCGCCGTGGTTGGCATCCTGGGTCACTTTTCTAAGACACTCCTACTCCTATTCATCCCACAGGTCTTCAATTTCATATACTCGGCTCCGCAATTGTTCCGGTTGGTGCCTTGCCCCCGCCACCGCCTGCCGAGGTTCAACGCAAGGTCCGGCTTGATGGAGCCCTCTCGGGCACCTTTTGAGGAACCACCCAAGTGGTACATCGCTTTCGTTCTGAATATACTGGAGAAGTTACGGTTGGTCCAGGTTTGGAGGAACAAGGAAGGTGTGATCATGGAGTGTTCGAATCTCACTTTGGTCAACCTCTGGATCATAACATTTGGCCCTATGAGAGAAGATAAAGCTACAATGGGACTCATGGGGTTGCAAATCGCCTGCTCGATAATTGGCCTCTTAGTCAGACATAAAGCTGCGTTATTAGTATTTCCTCATGATAATTTAAGCATATGATCAGTTATAATAGGTGGGTTTTTTTCTTGCGCTTGTATTATTTGTGTCTTTTTTCTTCTTTAGAGTTAGTATATACCTCTGGGTTTTAGACGGGGAATATAATGGGGCCTCTCAAGCGAGCCGAAAAAATATAGGAGAAGGTCCGTATGGTCACGCTTTCCTTCATATCAAACAATTATTCTCTATCTATTCCCCCTCCTGTACGCCGGGCGAGACAAGTTGGCTGCCATACCTCGCCCATAGCCATACACAAGAAACAAAAGGCCACATTAAGGACTGTCATATCCATCCCATGTCAGTAATCTCTTTTCCGCGTCCCGACCACCCCCCAGGCTCCTCCGAAGAAATCCCCAGAGTCCACAGTCACTTTAATTTTTCTTCTTCCCCTGTCCAGCAGCAGCCTTAGCCTTAGCTGCTTTCTTCCTGCCACTCCGGATCATAACCACGCTCAAGAAACTCCCCACAACCGCAATCCCGACCAGAATCAGAATGACAGGTATCCGAATCGCCCACACGCGCGGTGGGAATAGGTCGTGGAGTGGGTGACCGTCGTCCACGAAGGGCTATCCCAAAGGCATCAGCGGAAAAGGGAGTAGAGTGGGGGGTGGGAAGAGAGTAGAGTACCATGAACAGGGTCCAGATACTATAGTAAAGGAACACAATGGATGCGACCATTAGCATCATGACGCCTGTGAGCTTTGCAAGCTGGATTTTCACCTCATGTTAGGGCTATAATTTCGGGGGAGAGGAGCTAGGACACACCATGGTTCTTGGAAATCGGGAAAAAGGAACGGAAGGGGTTTGTGTCTTTAATTTTTTTTGTGGAGGGGGGTTTCCTTGTGAAAGAAAGGAGTGGAGTTGTGGTTTTTGGTGACTGACGGCTCTGTTGAAAGTCGGAGCATGCTCTTTTGTCAGGGGCTGCGGCTCTGGGGCTAGAATACCTGGCCTTTTGTTACTTGGCAGTCATGTGGTCTCACTCGGTTTTGTTGATAAAAGATTTGGGTTCTGGATGCTGTATGTACGATACCGCGATGAAAAGAATCTTTTGGGAATGCTTAAATTCGTACCGGGGTCGATTCTCCAAGCTTCATGCGGATTTCACCGCCTCTGTAGCAACTTCATTTCTGCCGGGAGGGTCTGGAGTGGAATAGCCCTAACCCATAGCTCACAAACGCGACTTCAACTAATTTACGCGACGGCGCGTCGTCCACGGATTTCCCAGAAGAATTGTCACTCAATTCCACATTCCCCCCCTCTCACCACTACAAACCTACGATATTCTATATAGAGTGGATCCAACATGTTCCGGCAAGAGCCAGTGAAACGTGTGCGAGCGATCGACGCAAAAAAACACTGGTCGGGAGTGGACTTTAAGCAATTATTTTACCCGCACCGCCTGAACTTCTACAATACCCCTCCCACGACAGAAGTCACTCTAGATGAGTTCGAGCAATGGGCTATTGACAGGTTAAGAGGTCAGTCGCTTTCATGCCTGAACTTCCCCTTATAGTTTAGCAACCCAGCTAGTATGGTGGAAGACTGACTTATCTGGGATAACACACAGTCCTTGGAGAAATCGAATCTTGCCTCTACCGGAATATGACTCCAGCAGAGCTCGATGTTGCCACGAAAGGGCTCCGTCAGAAGCTTCTCCCGCTCTCGGCGAACTCCGCACAAGGGGATTCCAAGCCCCAGGACGGCAGACCCTCAAAAAGCCAGGAAGAGCGACGGAAAGACCACTACTCACATTACATCCTCCGATTAGCGTTCGCACGGTCAGAAGACCTACGGAAGAGGTTCCTGGCAGCAGAGACGATCCTTTTTAGGTTGCGGTATAACAGCGATGATTCTCAAGAGCGGCAAGCGTTTATTTGGAGTTTGGGATTTGATTGGGAATTTTTGTCAGCTGAAGAGAAGGCGGGCATGCGGGGGGACTTGCTTGCAGGGGCGGGGGTGAAGAGTAATGAAGCTGATGCGGTTTTTGAGGCTGGGTTTTTCAAGGTTGATTGGGAGAGGGTGTGTGATCTTGTCGATCAGAGGAAGGTGCTTTTGCGTGGGGGGAAGGCATATGTACCGGAGTTCCAGCAGTCTTCACTAGTGATTGCGGAGTTCACAGCGAGGTTGGAGAAGGCGCTTGAGGTATCTTCATTTCTTCCTGCCCTAAGTCCTTTTCCTGCTATGTAAGAAATAGATCACTGACGATATCAATACAGCTCACCGCCCGAGCCCTCCCAAGGCTCGACGAAGATGACCGTCTCATCCCCATCCTAAACCACCTCTCCAACGGCTTCGCAGCACCAGAATACAACACCAGCATGACCGCCACAACTCTCAACGGCGCTAGCTTAACCGCAGCCGTAGTCGACGATCTAGTCCAGTACTTTCCCATGTGCGCGCGGCAACTGCACACCACCCTCCGCCGAGAAAAGAAGCTCCTGCACAACGGCCGTCTCCAATACGGCCTCTTCCTAAAAGGCGTAGGCCTAAGCGTCGACGAAGCCCTCATCTTCTGGCGCAAATCCTTCTCCCTCATAGACGATGATGAGTTCCAGAAAAAATACCGTTACAACGTCCGCCACGCCTACGGTCTCGAGGGCACACGAAGGAACTATAAACCCATGTCCTGTCAGCAGATCATAATGGAGAGGCGCCCAACCGCGGGTCAAATCCATGGATGCCCTTACCGGGAGATGGCGATCGACAATCTAGTCGTAGGACTGGGCACTATGGGTATCAGCGATAAGGATGTTATCAGGCACGTCCGCGAAGATGTCGAAGCCAAGAAGTTCCATGTTGCTTGCAGTCGCGTGTTCGAACACATACATGCCAAGGAGCTCAAGCGGGAGAAGGAAGCTAGTGGCATGCCGGTGGGGCTTACGGAGAATATTATTCATCCGAATGAATACTTTACTCGCAGTTTTATGCTTAAGAATCCTGGGAGTATGGAGGGCACTACTACTGCTGCCCCCGATGCCAGTGGCGGGAATGAGCAAAGTATGGAGACGGACTGATTGATTGATTGATTGATTAATATAGGGTTTCTCCTTTTTTTTCCCTCCTTCGATCACTACCATATTGTTATATTATGACACTTGTATTCTCGCTGTTCCTTACTATGTTATACACACCGGTACAATACCGGTACGTGTAGTTTCTCCATCCCAACCATATCACATCACATCACATCACATCACTCAACAACAACCCTTAAAAGTAAAAATAAAAGGATAAAAGTGCACTTTCCCTCCCCCCCTTTCCCACAAATTCTCACAAACAATCACTCACCCGCCGAAACTCCAACTTCCCTCCCGCTCCAAGACCCATTAATAGTAGTCCAATCCCGAGTGATCACCCATGAATATCGGGAGACGATGGAGGTCGCGATTGGTTAGTTCCAGGCGGGTTCATTCTTCGATCGGGGGGCGATTCACTGATTTTGCACGGCATGTCCATACTCTGCTGTACACGCTTGTTGAGTTTGTTGGGCTGGCTGGCTGGCTGGCTGGCTGGCTCGCTGGGACGGGATGGGACGAGATGGGTACCGTACTCGAGTACGAGTGCTCTCTCCTGTCCGGAAGAATAGGGGGAGGAGGTAGTCTATATTTTGTAAATAAATTTGTTATTGGTGCTCGGATAAGGTACGCATAGATTTATTTTTTAACTATGGCGTTTCGTTTGATCCTTGTTTTGTTTTTTTGGTTCCTTCTGGTTCTGGGACGGTTTGCGAGCCGTGCCGGGATATGGTGGTGGTGGTGGTGGTGGTGGTGAAGGGAGGTAAGGGAGGTAAGGGAGGTGGGTTATGCAAATTGTATGGCCGTTTTTTTCCTTTTCTTTTTTTTTCCTCATGCGATCGAGGGGTTCTTGTGTGGTATGGTGGTGTGGGCGCTTCTTGTTCTGTGAGTTACCGTACAAGTACCGGCCGGGACATTGCGATTGATTGATTGATTGATTGATTGATGGCCGGTGCGAGGGTTCTATTTAGGCTTCTGGGTGACACAGGATCTCAACCGGGTATTATAGGTGGAGCTTTTATGCATTAATAACAGAACTACACTTCAGGCACAGATTTCTTTCAGCAGGATGTTTGGGGGCGTCACAGGGTCTCCTATCGTTCAGTGAAACGAGATTTATTCGGTGGGGGAATTATGATTAAATATCTAACACATGTAATTCGGCGACGGATCTCAGGTCAGGTCATGAAAATTTGCGCTCCCCCCTCGTGTATGCGGAATAGAAAGGAAAGATAACAGTGAGACTAAGGAATGCCAGGAGTTTACCGGTGGCAGGTTCCCCAGTCGACCTGGCACCAATTGCTGATTTTTTGTTAGCAAGATTGATTTGGGAGCCAAGAGTGGAGAGAACTTACGCAGCGCCGCAGAAATCGGTACCGGTTCCACAGAAGTTTGCTAATTGATCGTCAGTATCTTGTGTGCCGGCAGTGGTAGGGGTGTTGAAAGTACTTACATCCCGAACAACACAAGCTACCCCCACACTTCTTGTTCACGATGGGGCCACAATTCTCCGCAGCGCCAGCGGTGCCGTGCGGTGCTGGGGGAGGAGCTGGAACCGGGCGCTGGTCACAAGCACCGTAGCCAGGCTGACAGCCGGAACCACAGTAGTCGGATTGAGCTTGCTCCTATATCGAATTTGCAATCAGCTCCGCACATATACTAGATGTAGGGCGGCTCTATCTTACCCCATTCTTAGGCCCACAGTGACCATTGCGAGACTATTCCAGGAAATTTATCAGCGAGTGAGACATTATGAGGGCAAACAAGCATGAGCATACACAGCAACGGTAGTAAAATCCACCAGGGCCGGCACCGGGGCACGTAACACCGCCAGAGCCCGCACCACATACATCGATCGACGGGACCGTAGAAGGGAAGGATCCGGTGGCCGTTGTGGTTGTGGTGGTACCACCACCGCCGCCACCTGTACCCTAATTTTTCCAAGATCCAATTAGAAGAGTTTAGAGGTATTAGAGGCATGAAGATTCCTTACAGCGCACGAGGAACCGGCACCACTATATGCCTTTTGGCAATTGGCGGGGTTGCAATGGGCGGCACTAGTATCACACCTAAACCTTTTGTTTAGCAATCATAGAAGAAAAAAGAGCGGGGGGGCAGGCGGTGACGGGGATGCGGGGAAAGGTCGGGCATTAGGAACAGGGAAACAAACCATCCGTATTGACTGCAGCACTTTCCAGCAGCACAGATCTGATTTGCGTAGCTGGGACCACAGTTTTGAGCGAAGGCGGAGGTCACTAGACCAAATACAAGGAAGAGCGAAAGACGAGTCATGATGAAGGGTAGAGGGGTTCGCAAATGAAGACCTGGAAAATAGGTCTGTATTGGACCTAGAATTGAGAGGGAATGATGGGTTGTGAGGGGTAGGAGAGGAAGGGGTGAGGTGAGGTGAAGGGGTGGGAAGGAGTAAAAATTGAGGGGGAGGAGGAGGAGTCTAAATAGCAGTACTCAGAGTGATGGCTAGCAATACTCGTACAGCGTTTAAAGGGTTATCATTGGAGCACGATCATGGCTTGATCTTGGCTAGCTGAAAACTACGGTTTGGATTGACTGCTCGTACTCTGCGGTACTGGTATCGTACTAGTGCCTGTAGCTAAAGGAGTTTTACACATGGAGAAAAAATAATAGTAGGCCGGATGCTTGAGGGAAATGGAATTGAGGGAATCCTGGTGCAAGACACAAACTTGTAACACGGTGTTGCGGAGTCTAGCATCTTAGTCTAGAAAAACGCAAGTTTGGGTTATCTGGGCTGAGAAACTACTGTACTCCTTGGCTAGCCCCTGCCTTCTATTCCACGATGGCTAAGTAAATGGCTTACAGAGTTTGGTCCTCCTCTAGCTTTCAACCAAACTTGGTTCCTTGATTTGTGGATCCTGTACGAATATTAGTGCAATTCGGTCTCCACAATTGGCTTTTATCATCAGGAGAGGCTCTAGAACAGACGATAATCCACAGGATCTCGGCTGAAGACTAAACTCTGAGGCATATGTCATATCCTCTGCATTTCCAGTATTGCACTCTCATCTGGTAATAAGTGTCTGGAGGCAAGGTAATCGTCACACAACCGCCCAACCAGGGGAAAAAAAGCCTCGTCTTATTTTCAGATGCTTCACGCCAGAGACAAGCAGTGTGTGGTAGTGTATAGGGCTTCTCGCCTATAATATCCGCTAATAGCGATAGGTTTCTCGCCTCACAGTCCAACACCGGTATCCCCTAATCCCCCTCGAACTACCCTTACTCTCTTTTCCTTGGTTTGGGGAGACTCGCTTTGGTTGTCGTGAAGAAGTCAGTTGTCTCAAAGCGGCAGATCTAGACACAACAGGCGACTCTCGGGTCTACAAATTTTAATAGACACGAATCGAGGCACTCCTATGACAATCCCCGAAAAGCATCTGCACTGATGATTGGAGGTGTGCGCCCGGAGAAGTTGTGTTCGGTTACTAGATTTACCGCAAGCCATACGGTACAATCCGTGCACAATCTAGTTACTGATAGTACAGCGTAGTTCGTGTCCGTAGGGCGGGGTACTCGAGTGGGGGGGGGGGGGTAATCCGTAGACACCAAGGTATTGGTCAAACTGGGATAGATACCGCTTTTCTAGCAAATAAAAAATAGTAAAATCTTCACGGGATTTCTTCACTTTTGCTACCGTACCAATACCCTTTGGCTGCATATTGGAAACGACCATTCCCAATGTCCACCTGCCAGCCCCGGCATCCGGGTACTTGTGATGTCGGACCTTTTTCAAGGGGGGTTGCTGTTGCATATCGCAGGGATTTGACCCTTTTCCTCTTCGATCTGGGTGGTATACTGGCGGTTCTTTTTGGTGCTTGTGAGGGCAAGATGAACAAACCATCGAGAGAGGTCCAGGAAGGTAGGATTCCATTCACTCGCTCAGTGCAAAAGTTGCTGGAAATGTGGAGATTGGGCTTGGCACTTTTCAGCAGGCGCCCCCCTCAATTAGCGCCAAGCCAAAGTCCACAAATCTGGAAACTTTTGCAACGAGCAAGTAACGAGTACGTTCCAAACTTTCTATTGAACGCCATCCTGTGCTGTGGATGGGCTGCCGACGTTCGCCTTCCAACGCCGGTTTTGCCAAAGTACGATACATGTTACGGGGATCAGGGGCGAGAACGCTGTTAAATGGCTTATAACAGAGGGATAGTCGGTCATATGACTTGGGAAACCAAACTTCGCCTCATCTACGGATGTTTCGGGTATCAATCTCTCTTGAGGGTTCCAATGCTTTTAATTTTAATTTTATTCTGTCTGCAAGTATACATCGACTAGATACAGGAAATAGCTGTCGTATATTGCCAACATATATCGCAATCATGAGAATCTGGTCAGGTACCGTAAGGACTCGTATCGCTATCAGACATCTAATATCTGCTTTTAGAAACAAGACACCTCGGGAAGGAACAATGGTTACTTGACACGGATTCGAGCTGCGCTTTGCTTATCTCGAGTAGTGGGCCACCAGCACAGGGGTATAGCTCTAACCTGACGGCAGGGAGCTCTTTCCTGCATTACTTGGGATTGTGTGGTTCGGAAGCTGCGCTAGGGGGAGCGGAAAAGAAAAGAAGCTTGGGCAAAAATATTGGAACCGGGACGTACTTGTATGATACGGCACGCTTCGGATCGAACGCTTCGGATCGCACCGCAAACATTATTTCGTTCTTGGATTCAGTCTGTGCTATGGTAACACTCGATCGTGTCACCTACCGGTATGCTGCTCTGGTGATACAAGTACAAGCTCATTTCATGTCCCTAGCCTCTTATGTCGAATCTTCTGGACTTTCAATAATTAATATGCCTTTCTTTAAGTCTCCATGAGTTTCATCCCTATACGGTGGGTACGTTACATTATCATACCAGTATCTGGTGAGGCACGTCCAGTATCGGGCCGTTCACGACCTTTATATGCCAAAGAGGCAATAGACACGGTTCCGTACAGGTACTTGAAAGTCTGTGATATCACCCCTTCAGAACTATTCTGTCAGCACTATACCGGTTGGAAAGCATTTGTATGATACAACTGCTCGTACCTGATGTACTTTCTTCATAAGAAGAGAAGTTTTTACAGTCCAGCTTCTTGACCTGGTACTTACCCGACTAAGGGGCGTCGTGTACCTGTATTTTGGTCGGAAACCTGAAAGTGGACTTCGTGGTTGAAAAATCCAACAGTAAGCTGTTGGTTTGGAGAACCTCGAACCGGCGTCGTAGTAACTGTGCCAGTGTGAACTAGGAGGTTTTCTGAGATACGGTAGAGTTTATAGCTTGGTGGGAAATTACTGTATCAGGCGCACAAGGAGGTTTTCTTAGGTGGGCAGGGTAAAAGTACGTAGGGAGCAGTTCTCGCACAGGGCAGGGACTACCTTCTGGTTAACTGCCCTTGTCTTTTACGAAAACATCTCTCCTGCCACTTGGACAAGTACTGTAGGAGAAGTTTTCACACAAGACAAGAGCGGTTAACTAGCAAAATAGCCCCTGTCTTGTACGAAAACATCTCTCTGGGCACTTGAATTCACAACTACCCCTCGACAACAACATCTCAGATAGCAGCTCTTTTCTCTCTCTCTCAATGGGTTTAGCTTCACTTCCTTGCTTCTGTGGCAGTTGTGTTGCACTGTGTTTGGTCAAGTCAATTTTCGTGCTTTCTATTTTCCGATATGTCGCACGGGACACAGGGTATTTTTCACACTAATGCAGAGCATGGCGAACACACACCACCTCATAAGGTCCTGAGAATACGGTACCCTCCGCACTGGCACTGTGCTCGAATGATTGGTACGAGTACTTGCGCAGGACCTTGGAGCCGCCTTTACTGGTTATGTCTGCCTCTCTTCCCTCCTTTTTGTCTTCAGCTGGGGCTGAGGTGGTCAGTTTTCGCAGCGTTTTGGAGCCCCTATGCTAGAAGGGGGATTTTGGACGTATTGAACTATTGGCACAAGTACCTTACCTGGGAGACGTTTTTCCTGCGGACAGGGATTATGTTGCCAGTGAACTATCCCTGTCTTTGCACTTGTCCAAAAACATCGTCCTAAGTGCCTGTACTAACGGTAAGTTCCTGCGGTACCAGTGCTGTTGTCGTGAAAGTGCGTCACTAAGGGGATCCAGCGCAAGAAAAATAAAATAAAAAATGCCACGCGAGAGTCTATCATATCAGTTGGGTATAGTTCCGGAAGCCTACGGCAGAGTTGGGACCACTTTTCTCACGGGGGGTGTGTGACAGTTTCGGATGTAACCATTCCCGTAATGCTCAGTCTCAGCGGCATAATAGCTATTAATGATGACCAGATGTATGTCTTAATATGTTAAAAGAGTGATTCCCAACATGTAACTTGCTAAATAATGTAGGTTAACATAAATTAAAATCAAGCTTGTAGATTGCTATCTCATGGATTCTATTTTAAATCGATTCAACTTCATCCTTTAACGGATTTGATTTTTTAACGAATTTGATTTCGGGGAGTATATTTTTAACATGTAGATAATATATCCAGGGGCCACTAAGCCTGGGTGCAAGAAGAAAAATGGTCACGTCGTCCGGAATTGTGGCCCAGGTGCGCTCAGTCGAGATCAGTCGGGGACTAGCTACCAGTATTTCAGGTGATGAGTTTGGGGTTTTCGAAGGCTCAGTATTTTGCCCACAATCACTACTGGGTCTCTAGAGGGGCGGTAAATATTCTACTTGGAGGAATGGTGCTTGTATTGTAGTTGTGGAGAAATTTTTATCGCAATAACTGGGGGCTTAGGCAAGTTTGTACGGAGATAATGTATCATACTCGTATTCGGGTGGGGGACTAGGGGATCTGGGGAGGGGCTGGCGAGACTGTGCGAGGAATCAAGGAGGGTGTGAAGGGGTTTGGAGGAAGGGGGCTTAGCAGATATCGGAAAGGTGGATGCTTATGGGGCTTTGAGGTGTTGCTCGCTTGAAGTGACATGTTAATGATGTTAGCCGTCGTTTTGGGGAATGACTTGTAACCGATTTTGGCGACCAGTGCCCCGGTGCCCTGTTGTTCAGTCTGGTAAAACTTTAGGGAGTGTTGGAAATCGTACTTGCGCTCTTGCATCCTCAGTAGTCACGAGTGACACCTCGTGACTGCCTGCCTCACGCAACCTGTTTGTACAGTACACCTAGTGCTCGACTCCCCCTTTCCCGCCTCTTTTATCTCCTCCCCTCCTTCTCTTCGTTCTTACTTCTCGGTTTGGTCTCTTTGCAATTACCGTACTCAACAGGCGATACAAGCCACTTGCTCGCTTTGATTACCTCTCCCACCTTACTCTCTCGTGACTCTACTCAACAAGGAGAAACAGTAGTACCAGCAGACAACCAAGTTTCTACCAAATCCTATCATTTTTAATGTGTGATTTGTTTACGATTCTATTATCGGATTTTTAATTACCCCTTCAAGTTATATATGGGCTCCTGAAAATTATCATTCAAAAAGCCCGAAATAATTTCTTCTTTTAGTTTTGTTTTGGTGTTGTGAGGTCTGAACAAGATCTGTAGATCTGAAATCATGAGTGATCGTTTGGTGCGACTGCTCTATGTTAACACGATCACCTAAACTGTAGTGATATTCTATGTAACTAGCTGGGACCTAGGGTTCGGTAGAGGATAGGTGTTAGGGCTGGTGTAGTGCTGAGCACTCCGGGCCGATATGATAGCTTGGAAGGGAACACGGAGAGTGGGAGAAACTCAACCAATTACCATCATCCTTCGATTCCAACTTCCCCGTTCATTCCTATCATAAACTCCCAACAGATTGGGGCTCCTGAGCATTGTCCCGCCCCCCCAAAGATCCCCAGCCCTTTCCACCATGCGTGAGCGGGATGAAATCCTCCAGCAGAACCTAAAAGGGGGATGCACCGATGTTTCTCTTGTAGATTTCTGGAGCCATCAAAATATGCTTGACGGGGGGGAAGCTTGGTGTGAAGTGATTCCCCCAAAGCGGGATCAACCTGCCTGGTTGGGAATTGTACGGTTTCTGCCGGCTCAAGAGGGGGATATAGTGGGTATTGTGCTCGTATTGCCAACCAGCCCACACAGGCATTATATTACCTGTGCTCGTTGGGGGGGGGCTTAGTATGGCGTAGTGGCATAGGATCATGAGGTAATTGCCCAAGGAAAACTCACCTCCTTTGCGCGGTGTCTTGCGGCTTGTTGGGGTTACCAGCGGTTTGGGCGGAGAAAAGTTAATGGTATTGTCAGCCACTTTTCCATATTGCTGTAAAGAGTTGTTTGGGCTTTGGCTTGTATCATGTTTTGGTAGCTTACAGTACTGGTACTTGACACTTTACAATGTATCATACCCGGACGCCGGGATGCCAAGATGTCCCAACTTATACCTGAACGCTCCAATCTTGGCGCCAATTCATCTGAAGACTTTATGGATCCCCAAGTAGAGATACCTTGTTAGGGATTTGATAGTGGATATCCTCTTCGGCTTGAACAGTTGATTATGGCCAATAAGCTCTACCACCGCCTATAAAGTGATGGATATGGTTTGATTATGCCCTGCTTCTATTGGAAATATTATAGTAGAAATCCTTTTTTGTATGGGCTGTCTGCGGGGAAGTAGGGGTGATTTTTCGTGATCTCATGGCGCCGCATGCAGTGATGATACAATTTTTTCCTCTTGTTTTCTCGTGACAGGCAACAACACTCTCTTCCTTTAAAGCTTTCGTGCCTGAAGCCCAGGCGCATTCTACAGTAATTCTGACAACTAAACAATACTCCAATAGTTCATGTATGACCAGTCGTTCACAACTATATGCGCATCACTAAATCGGTCATGGACAGAAACCAAACAGGCTAAGGTCGCCCTCCTGTCGGGTTTCCACCCTCTTTTTTTTTTAAAAAAAAAAGAAGAAGAAGAAGGGCCCACACAAGCCACATCAGAGTACGCATTTTAGCCGCAATAGGCGACCACATTGGCCTCGGACAGGGCAACAGAGAGCTACAAATGGCTCGTAACTTTTTCTGCTACCGCTGGATGGCTATAAAGGCCATTTTGCATCACTTAAGATCCCCGTTTCCTACTGGCTACTTGATTATTTGCACTTTATCTGGTTCGCTGGGTCAGTGCCGTGGTAGCCGGAGTTGGTGCTTGCTAGGGAAACGACGCGCGTCGTTTTGGGAGGTTTATGTGCTATCTGGGGTCATAAAACCCCTTGTGCCCCGAATGTTCGAGGAGTTCGTTCGTGAAAATTTCGGCGCTCTGGATGTTTGTCGTAACAATTCGGTACCAAGACTTTTTCCTTTCCACCTTGTCCTCATAGAGAGCTGGGTAGGTGTGCAACTATGGGCAGGTATCGCTGTGCCGATAGGGGAACGATACCGGCGGCGCTTCTCTGGTCAGTTCCTCCTGCCTTCAGATATGGGCGTCTATAGTGTGGTATACGTTCGTGGCTTGAGAGAGAGAGAGAAGTGTTGAAAGTGGTTCAAGGGCATTTGGTGGAATGTTGCCCTTTCAACGGTATTGGCACCGGGCCCGCAGTTCGCTGGAATGATTGGACTCACCAAGGGGGCTAATGGTTAGCTGGCTTTCCCCACCTGTTAGTTGTTTGCTTAATTCACACACTGAACTTTTGGCAGGTAATCGCTGGGATAAATTCCTGAGGAGTACAAGTACCGGTGCCTTGCCTTGCCAACTCTTAAATAGCCCCCCCCCGAGGCTTGAGGAGGTGGAGGAGGAGGAAGCCTGGCAGGGGCTTTCGCCGAGAGGGTGAAAAACCCGTACACATTTTTTAGGTGTTAGGGCTTGCTAAAAATCGAACGTACTTTTGCTCCCTAGAATATATTTGGCTTGCAGATAAGAGAGTCTCGTCTCTCGAATATCGACCTTTATTTGGGACCTTGAACGAGGAATACACCTGGGTACCGTATTAACTTGAGTAAGAGAGCGGTGTACGAGTACTATGTAGTCAAGAATTACCTACCTTGGAAAAGGGGTGAAACTGACAGCAAGACAAGGGAGGTGAAAAAACAAAAAAATGCCAGACCTTACCAGAGGGAGTAACTCCAACGACATATCATAGCACACCGCTCTCTTATTCACGCGACGCCGATTTAGGGACCCGTGTGGCTCGGTGGGGCTTCTGCCCTTCTTCCCTCTTTGATTTTCATCTGGATTGTTACATCATCCTAAATGGTTAGTGGTGAGTGAAGCATCGACCCTGGTGATATTAGCAACTGTACTATTTACGATATCCTCGATGCTAGCATAGGGTATCTGCGCTACTGTAAGCGCTTGACATGATCGGCTTGGTGTTGGGTGGTGCGGTACCGTGCAAGTGGGGCGCAGAGAAGGTTTCACTGTTCCGCCATGCCTTTTCCGTCATGCGCCAAGCCCGAGATAAGGGACATATGATATCACTCAGGCTTATCGACTCATAGCCTACGGCCAGGCCACGAATTTTTGAGTCGGTTATGGAGGTCTATGTTGATATTGCCTATCGATCAAGTTAATAGTATTCTTTGAATTCCAAGCTCCTAGATTCTCTTTTGTTTTTCGGGGGAGGGAGTGGGACTTGGAGGAAGTCGCCCAGAATGTTGCTGTTCCCACCTGATTTTGTGCGGCGGCGGCGTCGCAGAAGAATTTGGTCTAGGTAGTGTCTGCCGTGCGATTGAGATGGAGGCCTAACATTTGGTGGTTGAATCGTAGCGCATGATTGGATAGTGACGTGCTAATTTTGGATCCATTGAGAGGGCTCGGTATGATGTCTGGGGTCGCTTCATTCAAAATCCCATACTAGTGCAGTTCCAAAGTGGTAGAGAGCCAAGGGATTTTCGGCCTTGCCTAGGGGTCAGTAATACTCGGGTAGGGCCGAACAAATCGGACAACTATTTCTGCCGATCCCATGAGAATCTCTATGGAGACAAGGGTTATATTTTCTAATTCTCACCTCCCTACCGGAGTGCATGAACCAAAGGGCAATACGCTTCTGGCTCACATTACTCGTTTCGTAAGGATCGAAAGGCGAAATCACTTGTAGGGGAACTAGAAGATTGTTTTTTTTAAAACCGGCCGGGTTCATTTTATATTTTAAGACAAGATACAAGAGTGAGAACATCCAAGATACCACAACCCCCCTTCCATGCACTAAGAAATAGCCAAGAGGAAACATAACTCAAGGAGAACAATTAAGAAATTGACGATAGAGAAACTCATCCACTCTCGTGATCATTGATGACAGCCGTGAGAACATATTCATCACCTTCATTTTGATCATAGAGGTCCCGGTAACTGAGTATTGAAGTATAAAACCCTGCGGCTAAGTTAGTTTCTCCCCTTCTCTCTTGTATTTTCTTGGATTACTTACGTCGCTTATTTCGTGCACCTTCTCCAGCTCACACCATAGGAGGTCTTGTACTTGTTCTTGACAGTAGTATCAATAACTGCGGTGGAGATCGTACCAGATGCCTTCGAGTCACTGCTGGAAAGGAAGAGGTCGGTATTGACGTTCAAGGTGGTGGAAGCGCCGCATGGTGACCACACCCACAACTCAGTGGCAAGAACATCGGTGAAGGTGTAGGTTTGGGAGTAAGGTCCGTAGAAGGTACTCTGTAAGGTCGCCTTTCCACCGAAACCAGCGAACCAATACTGGGACTGTTGCTTGGCAGTGATTCCTTTCTGGAGATCAGCAAAACCTGTGTAGTCTGTCTTGTACAGGGTGTATTGGTAGCCTGGGGGGTAGTTGATCTTGAAGTTGAGGTTGCAGTTCTTGTGCTTTTCGACGAAGGAGATACCGGGACCGATAGCTGCGATATATTCATCGAAGATGACGGTGACTGTCTGGAGGTCTTGGGAGTGACTGACTGCGGCAGTTCCCGCCTTGCAACCGCTACCGCCGTACTTCACATCTGTGATGGTAACATCCTTGTTTTCTGGCTTATCATCGGGAGTGGGTGCTGCGACACTGAGGGCGGCGAAGAAGCCGAGAACGAGAGCAGAGATGGAGTACTTCATAGCGAAGGTTTTAAGAAGAAGAAGGTATGAGTTATGATCTTGGAGTGAGTGTCCGAAGGAGAACAGCGAGTGTCTTGAAAGATTGCTGGAAGGAGGTAGTGGATCTGGAGATTGGATGGCTCGGTGAAGAGTGAAGAGGAGAGACTGAGGGGGGGGATTGACCCTCTATATATACGACGGGGCGGTCGCTGGCACCTACTTCGTGAGAGTAAGGCTACATAGGAATTGGCATTCTGGAGGAACACGAGGGTTCTGTTCGGGGCTGAGCCTCTGTCCATTTTGGTCATTCCACTTTAGTCGGGGAGTCAAAGGCCATGAGAGCTGGCCTCGATTGCTTTCCCTCATGAGCTATCGTCACACATTCACAACATTGGCTATTGGCCATTCAGCCGATTACCCCTTTGAGTCGTGAATCCTTCAGCAAGACTTATTATTTCGCGTGATACCTTCCTTTTCGTCTGTTAGCCAATGGCGGTATGACCAGCCCCATCGTGGATGTGTCTCAGTGGCCTCAAAACCTTAACTCAGACGCACAGTTTTTTGGAGTCGATTGATGGGCTGTGCAAAGGAATGACATCGTGAAATGATAGGTTTATTTTTGGACGACCTAACCTCAAGTTTTCTACCCTTTGTTTCTTTCTTTTTTTTTTCCTGCCCTCCCTTGCCATTTTACCTCAAGTGCGATATTTAGAATTTGCGAAGGTCAGGGGTGCGGCTTTCTTTTGCACTTTACTAGCCTTTCCTTCCCCCAGCGAGCGGTTTGGCTCCACGAAGGCATTGTGGAGTTTTGGACACCTCAGGATTGGGATGTGATCTGACTAGGGGGGCATGCATCGAATCCCTTTGATATTGCATATTTCTATTGGGCTCGCAAGGTTGAGTAGTGAGGTTGGAACGATGCGGTGTTGTGCATTCATGGATGTACGTGTGTATTGTACTGTACGGTGTATTGTACTGGACGGTGCTGTGCTGTACCAGCGAAGTAATTTCCATGTAGTGAGAAGCGTATGAGGGTTTGTGGTGACTTTGGTATACTCTCTCCTTCCTACTCCTCGTACTACATGCTTGCGGGGCTATAAATGGAGTACGGTGTTACTGGGTGACAAAAATACCCCGCCGAGCGTCTTGGAAATTTTTAATCGAAGAGAGAAAGGTGGAAGGGGATCTTGGTCGGCATCCAACGGGAATACCGGCGCAGTATGCTACCACATCACCACTCATTTGCTAGCAGTGATGAAGGCGCTAAATGCTAGCACTCTCTGGCTGAGCTGTGATATGAGCAGTCCCTACTTGGGTGGCTTTCAGCCCTGGAATTGAGTTTGCTCTGGCGTCACCCGGAGATCCCTATTACCAACCAACGGATATCGTTGGCGTACCACTCACTTGTACTGTAGAGAGCACCGCAAGGACCTGAATAATTGAACCTCGCTCTAGGTCGTTGGAGTCGCCTTTGCTGAGAAGGTCTGCCACTTTTTTTGATTGCTTGTCTTAAGCCAGGTGGTGAGGGTCAGTTTTCGCAGCGCTTTCGCCCCCTACCAGTCCCCAAGAGAGAGAGAGAGCATTTTGGGCTTCTTAACGCGAGGTTCAACTATTCGGTTTCCTACAGCATTGCCTAAAACCAAGTGAGACATGTCTAGGGGTATTTGCTAGCAACAATGGCTCGCAAGAATGTGGCATCCAAGTATGGAATAGAGATCCGTGGCACTGTGAATGTTACTTGCCCGAGTCTTTCACATCATTACATGCCTTGTACTTCTGTACCACCCAAACCACCAATAAACCAAATCCCTCCCTTCAATTCTTCCTTCCGGTGTTGTATAGTGATGTACTTACCGTGTGATACTCGCCTACATCATAGATGGATGGAGGGATAACTAAACAATATATTCTACAATCGTGTCGAGGAAAACTGTTCCAGTCGAACCACAGCTTGGTCGGTGTATATAATATTATGGAGAAATTCCTGTGAAACTAGTTCCTTCCATACGTTCTTAGTCCAATCCTGCCATAGTGATGCAGACTTGTGCAGCTTAACCTTCAACAAAAGGTATTACAAAATTCAATGCGCAGCTCACTTTATCGATACCTCACCAGCGAGCTTTTCCCAAAATGGTTGTTCAGCATAAGCACTATTTCGCTTAAGAAGGTACATCTGATTAACCTCGACAGCCCAGCACTGTAGTGATACAAGGTTGGAGATTACAAGGGATCGGCATTTCACCTTGATTCCACGGCCTTCACCCAACCAACGAACCAATAGCCACCCATCCAAAACTCCAGCCGCATCTACCCATCCACCCCCTCCATCCAGCGAAGAAAACAGCACTTTTTGAGAGAGTGAATACCTCGCCCCTCCACCACCCCCAAGAAAGCGGCAACCCGAAAGTGGTAACCATTGAGCACGTTATCCCAGATGCATTCCTCCCCCACCAATATCTCTTCAATTTATGCTTGAGCTAAAAATATAACGGTGATGATTGTTTGTTTGTCATCCAGCAACTAGGGCAACGGCCGAATTCTTACTCGCTCTTGGTGAGCGCATCGTACGATGGGCGATGGACGATACGTTTTATTTTTATTTTTTATTTTTGATCTCTCTACCGGTTATACGTTGGAGAGGTTAGTTACTGCTCGGCCCCAGCAGTCGGCATAAGACGGTGTCATCGCGTGAAAGCCGGAGGGTACCGGTAATAGACAAGAGGAAGAGACCAGGAACGTCCAGAATTTCCCCCTTTGGAAAGCTGTGCTGTAAGGGGGAGAAGAAAGATGGGGTTGTCTACTTGGGTAAGGATTTTCAGCCCTCAGCTGTGCGAGACAGGCAAAAAAGAAAGACAAAAAAAAAGAAAATGCGAAGAGAAAAAAAAAGGAAATACAGGACGGACCCTGCCAGGAGAGGCAACTCGAACTTTCCCATTCATCACGAGATTCTCAATCCTTCTAGTTTTATTTTACTTCTACTCGAGTAGAGTACTTCATCCAATGGTACCGGCAGTTTATAACGGCAGGCTCCGCTACCCCCCGTCCTCCCCGGTGCCCGGAGTTTTGGGCTTGGGTGGAGTTGTGTGGTCCGTTTGTGCTGTGTGAGTAAGGCGTGCTGGCCACGATTTTGGCTAATATCGCATGTTTTCCTTTCCTTTTTCTTCTTCTTCTCTGATTGGTCGTATTGCATGTAGGGGTATGAAAGGGGGAATGATTAACCTGTGTGCGGGTAGGGTCACATATGGCAAAAAGCTTGGTTATGTCGTGGGCGCAAGCACAGGACTGGATTCGTATCCTCTAGTTTTTGTGCAGTTATGTACGGTTACCAAGCCCGGACGGTTTTTCTTTTCCGTTATGGTAGTTGCCAAGGGAAAACAACATGTCCCATCGGGCACCGGGCTGTCCGGTTATCGTGGACGTGTGGCTGGTTGGTTGGGTACCACCGGTATGATACGAGACAGAAATGTTGACTCAGGGTTGCACCGTGAGTTACACACAACACACAGGAGAGAGTATTGGCATTGTGCAACGTTACAGCCTGGATGCGAGTGAGTGTAGAGTACTCGAGTACAGATGTGAACTTGCACGGGAACTATTAACATATGTTACTCTAATCCCTCTATGAAGTCCCAGCTCAGGCATTCCAGGGGGGGGCTGGAAGCCACTATTTTTATTTATTTTTCCTTTTCAAAAGGAGGAAGACCAAAGGGAGGGAACTAGCAAGTGCACATTACCGAATGTCTCCCAATCCTTCCTACACTTCTCGCACCATGTGTCTTTCTGCACAAAACCGAACCCTAGTCTCTTTACCAGCAGAGAATGAAAGCGAAAGAGCGAGCAAAAAAGGGAAAGAAAAAAAACAAAAAAACACCGGTTACTCGGCAAACTTCGTGGCCGCAAGGTGCCTCTGCTCGTATGTATGTACTCGAGTACTAGCACAGTAATCGAGTACTCGAGGGTGTATGCATGAGGACCTATCGAATGCGCTCATTAATCAATCTATTGGCTCACCAGTTTATGCGAAGGGTTTGGCAGATCAGGCGCTGTTGGGTCCAAAAGCAAAGCAAAAAAGTTCAGGTGGGGTTCGAGAAAGTCTACTAGTATCATAATACTTTGGATACGACCGCAATCAATTAACTTAACCTATGATAGTCCTTGATCCTATCTCATTCTGCCCCCACACTCTGTTGCCATGCCATTTCATGCCAACCATCAACCATCAAGCACAACCACCGCAGTAAGACAAAAACGGTACGCTACGGTAATTCGTTAATCCGCACTCCTTCAGCCAATCATGCCCGGTAGGAGAACGGTACCGGGAAAAAAAGCAAAGAGACTGTGGGAGTGGGATGGAGGAAAAAAAGGCTCTTGACGGAAGTGATGTTTATTGTGGAGGAGGCTGTGCCCCCTCGCACTCGCTTTATCACCACCACCAACACTTTGCCTTGGTCTTGGCCTTTCTCGCTCTTTCTAGTGGGACTAAGCTACGATAACTTTAAATAACAACAGCGCAAGGGCCATAAAAGGCAAAATAAAGTTTTCTGGGGAGGGGAAGGGCGAGGCTTCGGTGATCACCATTTACCGAGGAGTTTATTTTCTAATGGTGTGTGTCTGTCTGTGGTATTATCGTGGCACAGTTTATTGTAGAACGTACCGGCTGAGTTCGCGCCTGTACTCTGCGCTAGCCAAGGCAGAGGAGGAGGAGGGAGGAGGGAGTGAGCTCGAGCAAACAAGGAAGCAACTTTATAATTAGCAGTTGAGCGATCAGTTAGCTCTAGTACGAGTACCTGGTTTCTTTGAGAGCACAAGGCACGTGTTCCCTGGTCCAATGGCTTAGGATGAAAATGATACTGGATGAGTGGTTGTCAGCGACGCCTTTGGCTTCCAATTGTTCTTTCCTTTCCTTTCTCTCACTGGGAAATCTCGATTTGTTTTTTTGTGGCTCCTTCCAGGAAATTGAGTTAGTTACGTGGGAGCGATTTCAGCCCGTTAGTAGACCCCCCCTCCCCCCTCACCGTCCCCCCTCTCCACATTGCGCCCCAGCTGTGGTATGTTTGTGAAACTATTTCTGGCTTTTTACCATTGGTAGCTTGCATTGCATTCTGCAATTTGCCCCCCCCCCCCCCCTTTCCCCCCCGTTGTCCCACTTTATTTCTCGCTGAGCGCTCTTTAATTGTTCACTGGGTATAATATTTCTCTCGCCAATGCTGCACAGCCAGCTTGATGGAAACTCAAAAAGGCCTTTGGATCGATCCTCGTCCGTGGTGCAGATTCATTCGAGATGGTCCAAATATAGACGGAATGGAGCGAAGAATGACGGAAGGTGGCTAGGATTAACGCTCGCTCGCAGTAGGCGAGGAGGTGCAAGTACCCGAAAACAAGGGAATAAAGAAATATAGGGCAAATATTCGGTGTGTATCTGAGCGCCCATACGAAATGCCGGTAAACCCTTCCTGTTTTTTTTCCGGGTACTTGTGGCCTGGGGCCGGTACCCGAAACAGGGGACCACAGCATGTATTGCAAAAGACCTGTGCGTACCTGAGCGCCCAACAAATCCGTAAAATCCCTGTTTTCGGATACCTCTTGCCTGCTGCTGCTACATGTAGTTACTACGGCACTCGTGTACTGGTACAACACCTCTCTCGACGCCGACGTGAACACAGTTTCGCTTGTATCCCACCCTCAATGGCTCGGGCAATGTCAAGCCCCGGGAAAGAGCGGATCCAAAGTGAACTTTTTGTGAGTCGGTGATGCACGGTGTTATATTTGTCACGGAATCGCATGGGCTTACACCACCCAGGGCCAGAATGCTCAACGATCCCGACAGGAAGTCGCTCCTTCGGTATATGCAACCCCTGGGGAGCCACTGGGCCATATGGCGTTGTGACCAAACAGAATGGTCAACCCCATTTCTCAGCCTGGGTGCGGAATGTTGCGTGGCAACCACTCATAGTTTACTACGAATTGTTGGCCGATTCTAGAGAAGCTAAAGACCCTTCGCTGGCAACCGTTCGCAACTGGCAAGCATGGTTGGTGAGGCTGAAGTGCAAAAGGAGCCCCAGGTGCCAGTCGGGTGACCGAGTGATATGCAATGACCCAATTAGACGCTTGGTGAGTGCGGTGGGGAATGAAAAGTGAACAGTGACAATGGGGTCGCCGAACGTATTGGGTATGAAGTGAAGAATGTGTGTCAAATGCGGTAAACTCGTTCAGCAACTTCGGCAATTGTCGAGAAGCGAGAACTACTTCTGTATGAGTGAACCATTCAAGACCCTCGGTGGGCAAAAAAAAAAAGAAGAGCGAATCCGCACGAGAGACTTTGTTTCTCGGGCCCCAGGTGCAGCTATTTCCGATCACCTTGGGGGTCTTGACCCCTCCTTTTCCTGGAAGCCAATGAATGCAAACATCTCCTTCGGAATCACTCGTGTTAAGGGGTTGCACAACAAGGTGACTGTGTTTTCCACGTCCATTTGCATATGCCCATTGAAAATACCGGCCGTGTACCGTACATCTCGCGATCGTATCTGCAGATATTTGGTATTAGTAGGCTGTTCTGCTAATCTCCCGCTGTGCCAGCTCAGCAGGGCTACCGCATAAGCACAAAAAAGTTCTGGGTAGAGGGTTCTTCCCCAAATTGGTAATGATATAGACAACTAGCAAAACGTGGTGGCATCTACCTTGGTGTTGTGTTGGATGTTACAAATTCCGAGCTCGTAATGATTGGCAGGGAAGGGGGACTTGTGATCGGGGGGGGTATTCTTGGGGCTGAGAAAATAGTGGTTAGGGAATACGACCCGATCCATGGGGTCATGAGCGAGAACCCTCGCGGACTATCTTCAGGCCGTCCTTTGTCAGGAGGGCTACAGGCACTTTGCCGTGGACCCTTCAGGGTTTGGACGTGCCAGTGAATCTTCGCATCCTCATAGTCTCTGAGCCTGAGTGCTGCTATCGGGATGTGTGAGAGAATTGGGCCGCATTGGCTGCACCCTGGTACTCTATCATCAAAGGCATGCTGTACATGCCATTCTCCGCTACAACACTCCAAACTCTGAGGGCACCCATCCAGGTACGAACACCACCTGTTTTTACTCTCCCAAGCTAGTGCCAGCTTCACGAGATATCCTCACTAGGGACCCGATTGATCAGAAACCTATTCCCTGATACCACTTTCCGATACCTTAGTCGACACAGACGACAGTTCTGGAATGGCGGCCGTAGTCTTCGCAAATCGAGACGCCAGAAGCTCACTCAGGAAACAACAGCGACGGTGCCAGCACGGTCACTAGGAGCAAATTTTGCCGCTCCGTTTACGGAATTCACGACAGACAGAGCTTACGTCCCATCATACAGCACAACCCAAGCAGCGAAGAAAACATCAAAGTTGACACAGATAAACGGTGAAACTTCAATAGCCACCAGGCACTTACGGGCGATAAGTGATAATAAGCAAACCTTGCACTTCAACGGTCCGGGAAATCCCCTATTCCTGCCCTCCATAATTTGAAGTGTTGAAAAAAGGACTCTGCGAGCTAAGTATTTCCCAGAAACCCTCTATCGCCAGGCCCAACAACACTGATGGGGGTACCAGCAGATTGCTCACGTCTTAGTGAAAGAAGTGTTGAATCTCCTATCAAAGACTCTAATCGCACTATCTCGGATCGCTGACCTGGGCATCGAGAAAACGAGCTTAGAGAGCCCTAGAATGCCGTTGTCGCCCTTACATTTGGTATACAGAGCGGGGCAATTATCCTCCGTTCCTCGTATCACCGGCTCAAGGTCTCGTACAGTATCTAATAGAGCAGTATATCACCCTACTGATATTGGGCTTTCATAACCTTGCGGCTGGATACCGAAATTGTGCCCTAAAACAATTGAAGGATTTAGCAGAAAAAAAGAACCAGAAAAACATGCTTTCACGGCTAGTATAGCCCCGAGACCAGTAGTCAGAGAGCGGCATCAGTGCTGATGAAAATGTCAGAGATTAAACCAGGTCCGACTTCTTTCGCAAGTAGTTCGAGTGTTGACGACAAAAATTTGGTAAAAACGCGAAGTAGTTCCAATCCGGCATTTGATAATTAGTCGCATTCGGCCGGGCGCATTGGGGAGAAGGCGATATTGGGGAACTTGGGACTTGGCTTGTGCGTCCTCCCCTTTCTTCCCTCCATTCAACAGCACTGGTGAAGTACCGATTACCATGTGAACACCAGTAATACATTGCCCTGTGGTAGCCCAGTGACTCCCAAACTCAGATTCTCCCCATTTCCCCCCATTATTTTCCTCGGGGAACATTCCAAATCCGGAGGGTCCTAGCCTTGTCAATGTTCACATGCCCGGTGTTATTGTTTTCGCTTGCTTTCGTGTTGATAAAGAGTTGTATCCTTTTCCCTCCCCTCGCCCTCTGTGGCCTCTTGATATGAATAAAATGAACGGATATCTATGGATAGGGGGCGTGCGTGAAAGAGTCGTCGAAGCCGGGATTATGATAAGCGAAAGAAAGAACACTCTCCACAGTAGAACCCTACCTTCCGTCCCGATTATCCCTTGCCATCCCCGCACGGGATCTAGACAAAGACGTCTGCCGTACCGCATCGCGCTCGGGTACATAGAGCCCTACAACGTATCACCTAGTGACCGCACCCCAATTGTTTCCCCTTCCTGCTCCGCGATACCCCACGGGGGACTTTTACCATCACAAGCGCATACCTAACTTCCCGTCCATCCCATATCATACCCGATCACATCACACCCCAACGACCCGGCCGCAACTTTATTTTCTCCCACCCCTAATAGTGCCGGACACACCAACGCCCCTCGCAACCCATCCCCAGGTTCCGCGGGGCGGCCTCACAACATCTCACTCGCAAATGGTGCCGAGTGTCATTCACCTGAAAGCACATTCGGCGCCCAGACTTCCATCCATTTTTGCTTTTTTTTCTCTCTCTCTTTCTTTCCTTTTTTTCCCCTCGGGCGTGATGAGATGAGAAGTGGGCCGATTGCCTTCGCCTGTCCTTTCGTTCGCTCGCCCAGTTCACGCTTGGGCCGGATTACCGTAGCTGAGGTAGCCTGCAGTCCTCACTATGGACACGACAGTATTAGTACGGCACCACCCGGATGACAGATGGGGGGATGGTCAATCGGGCGTTTCGCGGCCGATGCCGGTGAGGGGGATTCGTCAGGCGGGGCAACGGGATAATCACTCGTGTTCCTCGTCCGTCTGTCGTTGTAGCCCTATTGTGTTCCCGGTGGAGGCTGTACTAGTAGTTTACCAGTAAGCGGTGGGTTGGCTTGCTGGAATATACCGGTACATAGTGTAGGGAGAAAAACAGAGTAGGGGGGGAGTTGAGTGGGTTTTTGTTTTCTTCTTCCTCTTGTTGCGGCGGGTTTGGTATCCTGCTGTGTTTTTTCGTGGCTTTGGGTTCTTTTGGGTTGTTCTACCGGTTCAGCCTGGTTGGGCAATTTTTGTCAACTTTGGGAAAGAATTGCTTTTGGGGTTCGTTGGCCGTCCGGAGGCATGATACTTGGCGATTCGTAAAGTATTCGGATGAATTGGCGCCAAGATGTTCCAGCATAGACCTATACTCTCGGATCTTGGCGCTAATTCATCCGAATACTTTGTGAATCGCTAGGTATCATACTCCTCTGTCCGGAATCACTAGGTTACGATATAAGGACCCAAATCGTAGGGTAAACGTGGGAAGGTATTATAAGGAGAGCAGAATTTAATAATGTCCTATAGAGCAATCGGGGTAGCAGCAGTAAAAACCCAAAGCTCCTTCAGGTCAAGAGAATAACCGACGTTCTTGTGAACGGAGGTTCTATTCTGATGATCGCGGGGAGTTTTTTTTATCACTTCTGGGTCCGAGATTTATCAATAAGATAGTATGGCTCCTACTAATTAAGACCTGTATTGTGCAAGATTTTAACCATTTTCAATCCGTAATACGCCCCTACGAAGCCAACAAATAGGTTGAAAAAGAGACCTCTACCGAAGGTTGCAAAGAATACTGAGATGTGTGATGGGAGGGATTTTTTAAATAGAGTATGATAATGATATTGCAACTGACTATCTCTTGGCCCGCTGAAAAGGTGGGGAAATTTTATGCCACCCTTCTCAACGTCTGAGACAGAGATTACTAAGGCGCTCTCTCCGCACTCTTCAGTGATGATGTGCGTCCTCGAATTTGTGGCGATTGACAAAAGTTTGCTGATTAACCTATGTCTCAGATACGACACTCAGAGTGGTGACATCAAAATTTCCACCCTTTCAACGGTTCAAGGGATAATAATGCAGTTTTGCATCAGCTGAAGGGAAAAAAACATCCTGCATCTGGAATACATCTCGTAGAATGTACTCTGGTGCATCTAGAAAATCTTGAGAATTGTGAAAAGCCAGGCAGGCAGATTTGAGATGATTTGACTGTATTCGCATTGCGAGTGGAGTAGACAAATGTTTTGAGGGAACGCAGGGATTTGGAGCTAACAAAGAGTTTTCCACTACTTAGACTTACTATACATACATGACTAAAGTGGACGGCTAAATTGTAGCTACCGGGCTATGAGAAATACAATAATAGTAGGTTTTGCCCAATTGAGCAGTTTACTGGTTTTTTTATTCAAGCCTATCTTCTGAGTAACGCCTGAATGTACGGAATCCATGGAGCGCATGAGATACAAGCCAGCATTCAGAACACAAACTGGTGCAATTCGACACGTCTGTAGGATACCCTAGAATCGGTGCACCGCAAACTTGAACCTTGAAAGCCTTTCTCTACTCAACTAGTAAACCTTTTCATAGATTCCTTTACTCACATGCTTGAAGAGTTAAGGCCTCTTCATCTGTCAGGTGGGCCAATTTACTTCCCTGCTCATTATAAGGCTGCAGAGTACTCGTACACTTGCTTTCGATCAATCAGTCCATTGTTTGGGGCCGATTATGATACCACCTTTTTTTATACGAGTTCGCAGTATTTGCAGGCTATTCTTTCCGAAAGTCTCAGGGCCATCACAAGAGACCCATTACATTATCTTGACACTATCCACTTCCCCTCTAATCCACTTCCCGGCCCAATGCCTCATGCAACTTCCCCAGTTTTACTAGGGATAGGGTTTATTAAACGACAGCCCTGTCCTGCACAGCCCCGCAGCAAGATAAGTTACCGCCCCGATATAGAACACAATGTTTCCCTGCAGCGCGAGCACCCGGCACAGTGAGCACCAACTTGTCATACAAAATGCTCAGAACCATGGCTTAAAGCCGCACAACCCAACAAAAGCGAGCGAATAATTGCTCGTATTCTCGGGTGCCCGCAATGTATAGTAGGCGAACCTTGCGCCATAGCACCTCGCCTTCCCCGCGCCTTTGCTCGCCCACTCACACTCAATTGTCAGAACCATGTTTCCCAGGCTGCAATGCACGCAGTGCCCATCCAACTTACCCGGGTAAACGCCTCCCATAATCTAGTTCTCACGCCCTGTCCCTGGCAATAGTTCACATGAATTCCCCAACATTCCTCGCACAACACGCCTGCCAATTCCCAATTCCCAATTTTCCAAACAAAGCTACTCCGGGCTCATTAAAAACCGGAAAACATAACCCTGGTCTGTATAGGGAGTTGCATATTATAGGATCAACAGAAATAGGCTTCCAGTTTTTAATGACCCACCCAAGTGCTCGATCCATGCCTTGCAGGACTTTTAACCCCACAATCTAATTTCAGCATATATTGACTGCATCTTTGGCTTTTGCACTTTCGTTCTTCGCCTTCGGACTCAGCGAGAACGCCCCAGGTATGTGTGCTAACGGCAAACCGGCTGTGTGCGATTGAGTCAACGGAGGGACTAGTTGGGTGTTTGCCAAAATAAGGACAAAGGGGACGGGCGCTCTATCTCCTGGAATCCCCGTTGGTGGGTCATTAAAAATCCTGAGCGATTTTGAGTGGCTTCCTTTACCTATGGATGAATATCTCCGGGCAAGACGGACACTTGTTTTTTCCACCTTCTTCTCTCTCCCCTCTCCCTCCTCTTTTCCTACACTACTCAGATAAATCCTACTGTCGATCGATTTTTCTAGTGCAAGCTCTAGTCTCTAGCTGCCTGTCGCAAAATATATCTTACCCTGTCGCTGAAGTTTCTGCAATAGACCTCCTACGTGCTTGATCGACAGTACACAACCTGGCAGAGAGTCAATTGAATAATATCGGATTATGATGGCAATTAAACAACATTAGAATTGTTGTCGGTCTCATGAACCGAGCCCACCGGTCGGGTCGGACCGTGATGGATTCTGAAAGCACGAATGGGTTGAAATTGAAACTGGTATATCTCCCCAAAACGAGATGATGCTAACATGGCCTTGAATAGTAAGGACACAAACCATTTAGAATAAGCCTCCTGACCCGCGACGGACATTGGTCGAAAACCTCGACATGTCAAGCTGTGGAGAACGCCTCTTGCTGGCACTCCATCAGCACGGGCATTCTGTTCCCAGTTTTCGATTTGGCGGGCATCGTTTTTCTGTGGAATATATCAAGAGCAGATAGGGTTTAGATATGATGGATTAACATGATTGGGATGGCACAGTAGATCGTGCTCTGCGACGCGGTATCATGCCTGGTAAACTTTGTGGCGATGTGATGTGATGGTGCAGAGGTTTGTTACTCTAGATTGACAGGCGCTATGGAAATTGGCGCTGTGCCAGGCTTCTTGGGTCTCTGAAAAACTGGTTGTTCTTGGTATTGAGATCTCGAACGATTGACTGTGCAAGTGAAGTCGCAGGTTGGTTGGGGGGATGTCAGTTTACTATCGTACTCTATGGCCCTAGAGGTGAGCCGTTGGGATTTCTAATGGGCTGGTGAATGAATTATTGCTTCCAGCGTTCGCAGAGCACCAGGCAGGCCTACAGATAAACGGCAGATGTAGAGTACGGCCCGGTCAGGTTAAAGTGAAATTGACTTGGGCTTTGCAGGCCAGGCTTCGTGGATGCTTAGCAGCGCCGGCAAGCTTGGGGAATATGCCATCAGATTAGTAAATATTTTGTTTGTAGGCAGCTGAGATCTGAAGATGCCTGAGAATATCTCAAGATACCCGCAGATATATGAAGATGCCGGAAGATATCTGAAGATACCGATAGATATTTGGAGATACCTGCCGATATCGGCTTCTTATTTACGCTGGGGCCGCAGCAACATAAATAAAGAAAAGTCATGATAGGTTTCTGATGCCTGGGCTGAGCGAGATAGGGCGGTTTCTGGTTTCCCTTTATCACTCAATTTCTTTCCTAAATGAATAGAAAATAGTCTGACTTTAGCGAACATTCCTTCAACCAAAATATGATTGCCATTTCTGTGTACGAAGCCAGGGTTGAATCCAGCTTCCCAATAGTAAAGACATGGCCATCCTTGGCCACCTAACGGCTTCATGTTCTAATACTCAGAAATGGCATTCTGTGCATCAGGGCTAGGGTTGAAAGCGGTGGCTTTCCAATCGTAATCACACATTATCACTCGAAAGCTGGCTGATATCTGCGGTCCGACCAGGCCCGGTCAGATAGGCCCTGAGGGCTGGGCTATGGCTCATGGTCCAGCCCGGCCGGATTGGCCGCTTACGAACGCTGGTTGCTTGTGATAAGTGTAGTGAATGGGAAAAACCATTGGTCGCGAGAGCCAAAGTAGAGTCAAAGTGGTGAGATTCCGGGAACTATTTGCCACAATTATCTGCTTTGCAGAATGTTCATCTGAGTGATGTGTTTGGCCAATAGAATGGTGCGAAGAATTTTCGAGTATCCTTCACATCTCCAGAGCAATGGTGAAGTCACCTGGCTGATTGGGGGTTGTTAGTAGACTGCTGGCCGATTTTCCTATTCTGAAGAATGGTAAAAGGGTTCGATCACCAGGTATGATTCGCTTTGCTCCTACATTTCTTGTTATACTGTGTGATTGGAACTTGGACGAAGAAGTGATAATAGAAGTAGTTAAGATCTCTCGTTGCGGCAATCAGCTCAATTGGATAATAAGGAAGACATAACAGCTATATAGTACAGTGGTTGA
>Ga0307509_10000089_pt1 | contig 126291 bp, 107 predicted proteins | sample 10_EM_MG_FD_202245 | JGI IMG/M metagenome (GOLD analysis project Ga0307509, IMG submission 202245) | Populus trichocarpa ectomycorrhiza microbial communities from riparian zone in the Pacific Northwest, United States - 10_EM | ecosystem: Host-associated > Plants > Roots > Unclassified... | reverse complement strand
ACTGAATGGCGACTAAGAACGGGAAACGTCACGACGTCATTGTCATCGGCGCGGGCCATAACGGCCTCGTGGCGGCGTGCTATCTCGCGAGCGCTGGACTCGATGTTCTGGTTCTGGAGCGCAATCCGTATATCGGCGGCGCTGCGGTCAGCCGTCAGTTGTACAAGGACTTCACCTACTCCAACTGCTCGTACGTGTGCAGTCTGCTGCGCACCGAGATCATTCGATCCCTGGAATTGCCGAAATATGGGCTGCAAATAATCCCCTATGACGGTGGGTGCACGATGATGCGCGACGGCGGGCATCTTGCGCTCTATGACAATCACGATGCTTTGCGGCGCGAGATATCCCGACATTCGAAACGTGACGGTGAAGCGTACGATCGATATGTGCGCGACATGCTGCGGCACTGCAGATTTATCAAGCCGTTGTTATTGCGCGAGCCGCCTGACCCGACGTCATTTAAGCCGCGCGACTTGATGGAATTGCTGTATCTCGGTAAGCATTTCTACAAGCTCCGCGAAGCGCAGATGTACGACACATTGCGTTTCTGGACGATGAGTTGCGCTGATCTTCTCGATGAGTATTTCGAGAGTGAAATAGTGAAGGCGCACTTGGCGGGGAGCTCGATAATCGGCACCGCGCTCGGGCCGCGGTCGCCTGGTACGGCGTACGTTTTGCTACACCATTACATGGGCAGTATTGACGGGACCGTAGGAGCCTGGGGCTTCGCGCGCGGCGGAATGGGTGCTGTCACATCCGCCTTGGCGATGTCGTTGAAAGACCGTGGCGGGACGATCAGAAGCGGTGCGCCGGTGGAGCAGGTTATTGTTCGCGGCGGCCGTGCTGTTGGCGTCGCACTTGCTGATGGGGAAGAGATTTACGCTCGCACTGTTGTGTCGAATATGGATGTGCGCAGAACTTTCCTGGAGACGATGGACGCCCATGATCTCCCGGACGAATTCGTCAAGCAGGTGCGCAATTTCAAGATTCGCGGGTCTTCCGGGAAGCTCAATATTGCGCTGGATGGACTGCCCACCTTCCCAGAGATCCCGGCAGGCTCTCCGTCCACACGGGGCGACATGCATGTGACCGACACCATCGAGATGTTGGAGCGTGCGTACGATGATTGGAAGGACGGGCGTTGGTCCCGTTCGCCGTACCTCGACATCCTGATTCCGTCGCAGATTGATCCCACCATGGCGCCCGATGGAAAGCATTACATGTCGGTGTTTGTGCAGTATTGCCCGTACAAGCTTGCAGATGGCGAATGGACCGACGTGAAGCGCAAAGCGTTCGCTGACACCGTCATCGACACCATTGCCCGACACAGCCCGAATTTCAAGAGCCTCATTCTGCATGCGGAAATCCGCACTCCGTGGGATATTGAAAAGGAGGTCGGACTGACCGAGGGCAACATTTTCCAGGGCGAGCTGACTTTCGATCAGTTGCTTTTCAACAGGCCCGTCCCCGGTTACGCCCAGTACCGTGCGCCGGTGCGAGGCATGTACATGTGCGGCTCCAGCACCCATCCAGGTGGCGGAGTAATGGGTGCGCCGGGCTACAACGCTGCGGGTGCAATTCTGCGTGACATGGGGCGCACGGTTGCTGGTGATGCCGGATATGGGGTTGAGCGCAAGGCGGCGGGTATATGAGTGGGCCGCGCTATGGGGCTCGGCTTGCGGCCTGCGTGGCGGGCGCACCATGGTAAGCGCGCCGTCTGGCGGTGCGGCGCGTTACGACTGCATCGTCGTGGGCGGCGGTCACAATGGGCTCGTCTGTGCGGCCTATCTCGCACGCGCCGGCCGTTCGGTTCTGGTCGTTGAGGCGGCAAGCGAAGTAGGGGGCGCGGCCGTGACGCGCGAATTCTCGCCCGGTTTTCGGGTGTCGGCGTGCGCGCATCTGTTGCACTCGATGTCCGGCGCGATGATTGCCGATCTCGGGTTGGAGGCGCATGGCCTGACGTTTGCTGCGCGTGAGATGACAACGGTTGCGTTGTCGCCTAGTGGTGAGGCGTTGACGTTGGGAGCGACGGAGTTGAGCGGTGCTGGTGGGGCCGTGCGCGCGCGTGCGCCTGTGGCCAATGGCGCCTCCGTGCTCGGGAGTGTGGCCCCGCCCGGCGGCGCACCGGCGTACTCACCCGCCGACGCTGCCGCCTACCCCGGCTACGCAGCGCTGTTGGATCGTCTCGCTAACGCTCTGCGTCCCATGCTCGAAACTGTCCCACCCCGTCTTGGCACGGACGCTTGGGCTGACAAGCGTGCCCTGCTCCAGCTCGGCTGGCAGGTCCGCCGGCTAGGGCGGCACGACATGCGTGAGTTGCTGCGAATCGGCGGAATGAACGTCTACGACCTTCTTCAGGACAACTTCGAGTCACCACTTCTGCAGGGAGCACTGGGGTTCGACGCAGTGCTCGGTACCAACTTTGGACCTCGATCTCCCGGGTCGGTATTCACATTGTTGTACCGGCTTGCCGCTGCGGCCGCAGCGCACGCGAAGGAGGGCGGGCGAGGCCCGTTGGCGCAACCCCGCGGAGGATTGGGCGCATTGTCGAGCGCGCTGGCTACTGCTGCCACTGCGGCGGGTGCGCAAATCAGGACGAATACTGCAGTCGATCGCATCCTTGTGCGCGACCATCGGGCTGCGGGAGTCTTGCTCACTTCGGGCGAAGCAATAGCGGCCGATTCAGTGATCTCCAATGTGGATCCGCAAGCTACATTTCTACGCCTGCTCGGCGCCGAATATCTGGACGCCGGCTTTACCCGACGGGTAGCGCATCTGCGCACTCGCGGTCTTGCGGCGAAGGTTCATCTGGCGTTGGAAGAATTACCGCAATTCGCAGGCGTGACGCCCGACGAGCTGGGTGGAAGGTTACTCATCGCGCCGTCGCTGGACTATTTGGAGCGCGCGTTCAATCACTCCAAGTACGGCGAGTACTCAAGCGCACCCGCGATTGAAATTACCGTGCCGACAGTCAACGATCCGTCGCTGGCGCCCAGTGGCAAACACGTGCTTTCTGCCGTTGTTCAATACGCTCCCTACAGTTTGAAGGCAGGTTGGGACAACGCACGGAATCAATTCGCAGACTTGGTCGTTGATACCATAGAGCGATACGCACCGGGTTTGGGAAAGTCGGTCATTGCGAGCCAGGTGCTAGCGCCTCCCGATATCGAACGTGAGTTCCGCATAACGGGTGGGCATTGGCACCACGTGGAGTTGGCGCTGGATCAGTTTTTCATGATGCGTCCCGTGCCAGGCGCCGCCCAATACCAAACGCCCATCGATGGGTTGTATCTCTGCGGTGCCGGAAGTCATCCTGGTGGAGGAGTCATGGGGACCGCGGGCCGTAATGCTGCTCGCCAAGTGTTGGGGCGGGCGGCTTGATGCGTAATGCCGATGCGTCAGCGGTGATTCGTCCGGTGCCAGTGAGTGCGGCGGAGGCGGAGTCGACGGCCGTGCCCGACGCGGCGTCCCCGCCCGCGTCCACGGCGGAGCGTGCGACCCCCGCGCCGCCGCCACACTACATCCAGCCCCTGCTGAAAACCCCATTCCACGACCGTGCGCGGGCGCTAAGTCAACTCGACAGCTTTATCCCCTGGTCGGGCTACACAACCGTCGACGTATTCACCAACGTCGAACAGGAATACTTCGCGATTCGCAACGCGACGACTCTCTACGACCTGACGCCGATGGTGAAGTACCGAATCGCCGGACGCTCGGCGTTGGCGTATCTCAATCGGCTGGTTACACGCGACATCAGCAAACTGAAAGTGGGTCGCGTCGCCTATTGCGTATGGTGTGACGACGCAGGTCACCTGATCGACGACGGCACGGTATTCCGGCTGAGCGAAACCGAATACCGGTTGTGTACGGCGGAACGTCAACTCGACTGGCTGCTGTCGAGCGCGATCGGGTTTGAGAGGGTGGCGCAGCCTGGTGCCGCGGTCCCGCTCACCATTGAAGAAGTCACCGACCAGATAGCTGCCCTCGCCACGCAGGGCCCGACGTCCTGTGCCGCTCTCCAGGCTGCAGGTTTTGCCGGCGTCGAGAAGCTCAAGCCGTTCGAGATCGGCGCGTTCGACGTCGGCGGTATCAGCGTTACGGTCTCCCGAACGGGCTTTACGGGGGACCTGGGCTACGAGCTGTGGATGGAGCCCAGCGCAGCCGAGCGCATCTGGGACATTCTGATGGTCGCCGGCCGAACGCGCGGCATACGCCCGATCGGCTCCAAGGCGCTCAACATCGCGCGCATAGAAGCCGGCTTCCTGCAGCCCAATGTCGACTTCGTTTCAAGCGCGCACACAATTCACCTCGGACGCGATCGTTCGCCGTTGGAAATGGGTCTCGAGTGGCTCGTCGACTTTGAAAAACCCTACTTCACGGGTCGACGCGCATTGGTGGAGGAGAGGCGCCGCGGTCCTATCCGACGTCTAGTCGGGCTCGATATCGAGGGCAATAAACCTGCTCACAATGCGCTGCTTTATGCCGACAGTAAGGGCAAACGCGAGGTGGGTAGCGTCACTTCGGCTGCGTGGTCTCCGACGTGCAAGCGTAATATCGCCCTTGGGATGATTGACGCGCCGCATTTCAATATGGGTCAGACTGTGTGGGCTGACATCTATCTGAACCGCGAATTGGTTTGGGAGCGCCGAATGGTGCGGGCGCGGGTGGTGGATCGACCCTTCTTTGCGCCCGAGCGGTGCAAGGTGACGCCGCCTGGAAACTTCTAGTAGCCCCGCGCACGCATGATCGCTAGCCAGCAAAAACCCATTGGCGATCGTCCCTGGCTGGACCCCACGGCCGTCCCGCAGATCGTGATCAAGGGCGTCAGCAAAACCTACGGCGGATTTACAGCAGTCGACAACATCAGCCTATCCATATTCAAAGGCGAGATGTTCGCACTGGTCGGTGCGTCAGGCTGCGGCAAGACGACGCTGCTGCGAATGCTCGCCGGCTTCGTGAATCAGACGGCAGGGCAGATTGCCATCGATGGCGTCGAAATGGCTGGCGTGCCGCCGCACGAGCGGCCCGTCAACATGATGTTCCAGTCGTATGCGCTTTTCCCGCACATGACTGTCGAGAAAAACGTGGCCTACGGCCTGAAGCGTCTCGATATCGACCGCGCGGCCAAGAAACAGCGCGTGCAAGACGCACTCGACATGGTGCAGCTGGGTCATCTGGGCCAACGTAAACCCCACCAGCTGTCGGGCGGTCAGCGGCAACGAGTAGCGCTGGCCCGCGCGCTGATCCGGCGGCCGAAGGTACTGCTTCTTGATGAACCGCTATCCGCACTCGACAAAAAACTGCGGGAGAAGACGCAGTTCGAGTTGATGGATTTGCAGCACCAGGTCGGCATCACCTTCATCGTCGTAACCCACGACCAGGATGAAGCAATGGCGCTTGCCACGCGCATCGCGGTCATGGATCGCGGAAGAGTGGCTCAGGTAGGCACGCCGTCCGAAATATACGAGTTTCCCCAAAGCAGATTTGTCGCAGACTTTGTGGGAACGACGAACCTGTTTGAGGGCACCGTGTCGACGTGCGAACCGGGACTCATCACCGTGAACTGCTCCGAAACCGGTTGTGACCTGATCGTGGACGATGTCGGTCGCTTCACACCCGGTCAAAAGGTTTGGGTGGCGCTGCGCCCCGAGAAGATCCGGCTGAGCAAACAGCCGGCGCCCGATGCGCGTTGCAACCAGCTCAAGGGGATGGTTTGGGAGCTGGGCTATCTGGGCAATCGGTCGACGTACCAGATCAAAACCAGCAGCGGCAAGATTGTCACGGTGTTCGCGCAGAACGAAAGGCGAACCTCCGAGTGGTCGATCGACTGGAGTGACGAGGTTTACGTTACGTGGACCCCGGACGCGGCAGTGCTGCTACACACGTAGCCGCAGCGGCCCCGCTGCCCCGCGAGCCCGCTGCGCCCGACGCCGCCGCGCGCACCTACCCCCGATACTTCTCCACCGCATCCCCCAACGCCTCCCGCAGCCCCCTCAGCCACGGCTCATAATGCCGCCACTGATCCAACCCCTCCCGATAGATCGGCTGCCGGACCTGCTCTGAGCTGGCCGTTCGCACGCTCCGCTCGGTCTTGTGAAACTCAACACAAGCCGGTTCGAATTCGAGCTCACAATGGTCCAGCAAGCGGCGCACAGACCCTTCCAGGTCATCGACCACATCTTCGTGATGCACGCGCAGCACCCGCTCTGGCAGCACCGCATCCCAGTGCCGCATCAGCTCCAGATAGGTGCGATAGTACCGGGCGATATCTGCAGCGCTGTACGTAAACTCCTGCCCGTGGGCGAACAGCTGCTTCAGGTTGCCAAAACAACAAGCCATGGGCTCGCGGCGCGCGTCAATGATTTTCGCATTGGGTAACATCAGGTGGATGAGCCCGATGTGCCGGAAATTGTTGGGCATCTTGTCAATGAAGTGCGGCTTGCCCGTGCGGTAGATGCGGGTATCGGCCAGGTACTTCTCGCCCAACCGGCGGAAATCCTCCGAGCTCATTCCGGCCAGCACAGCAGGGTAGAGGGGGTTGTCCAAATCGGCGTCCCGTCCCCTGAGATCCACCACAATTCGCGGAATATCCGCGAGCTCCTGGGTGCCCTCGACCGCGGAGTGTGACGCCAGGATCTGCTCAATCAACGTCGACCCCGACCTGGGCAGGCCAACAATGAATATCGGGTCAGCAGCCTGCGAGCCGCTGCCGCCGCCCGCAACCCGCCCGTCGCCGTTCGAACCCCGTCCGCCGCCGTGACGCCCAAACAACTCGGGCGTACACACGTCAATCTGCAACCGGGTGTTGAGCTCGATTATTTCCGGACGGTAGTGACTCTCGCCGCGCTTGAGGGCATTGCCTCGCGCGTAGTACTCGAAAGACCGCTCATAGTCCTGCCGGTCCTCCAATGCCTTCCCCAGCGCAAAGCAAAGATGGTACCGATCCACCAATGACGCCGAGGGTTCGGCCGCGCGCATCTGCTCGAGCTCCTCATCCTCGAACCGGTAGGTTTTCAGATTCGCGAGACTCCAGTAGACATCGCCATAGCCGGGTCGAGCTGCCGCCGCGGCACGGTACGCGGCAACGGCCTCGTCGCGCCGTCCCAGGGTCTTCAAGGAGTGAGCAATCGAGAGATGTAAATCCGCGGGTTGTGCCGCACCGGCCAACAGTTCTCGATACAGTGCGACGGCACGCTCGTGTTGGCCAAGACCCACGCAGGTGAGAGCAAACATCGTACGGTAGTGGCGATTGGCGCCATCTGCCGCCAACAGCTTCTCGGCCTGCTCCTGGGCGTTTTGATACAAGTGGCGCTTGATCAAAACCTGCGCATAGTCGAATCGGGCTGCGTGATATCCAGGTGCCAGGTCGAGCACCGCCTCGAGCAATAATTGCGCATCATCGAGCACATCCCGCTCGATGCCGATTCGCGCCAACAGTCGCATCGCCTCGACGTCGTGCCCATGTTTGAGCAGGAACGCGCGAATGAGACTCTCAGCCTCAGCCAGGTCTCCATCGGAAAACAGAGCCGTGGCCGTGACGACCTCGGGAGGCAGCTTCTTCAGCGTTGCGACATGAGCGGCCGCGTCCGCTGCAGGCTGAGCCTGCCGGGTCATCCTGAACAGACCCTCGAGCATGCTCCAACTCACCGGCAGAGCGTGATTCATGCGCACGCCGTGCAGAAACGCTTCGATAGCTTGAGGTGCCTGCTTCAGCGCTACATAGCACTGGCCGCGCTCCTGGTACAGGCGGCTGAATCGCGGATGCAGCCTTTCGAGCTCAACCAGGGTTGCCAGTGCGGCGGCGGCGTCACCGAGCTGTCGTTGCGACAGCGCGCGCAGGTACAGGAGGTCACGGTTCTCGGGAACAGTGACCAACAGGGCGTCGGCCGCCGCTAGAGCCGCGGCAAACCGCCGCTCTTGTACGAGCTCCTGTATTCGCCGGACTTCAAGTTCTACAGCGCCGCTCACCGCGATGGATTTCGGTCCTCAAAATTTATACCCGAACGATAGGCCGAGGATTCGGGGCCGCAGCGGTGTCTGCGCAACAATGAACTGATCGGTACTGACAAACACGCTAGCGTGCGAGTTGCCGAGGTTCTCACCGTACAGCGACACGTTCCAGGCATCCTTCGCCACCCCAACCGATGCATCATACGTAGTGTACGCGGGATTCTCGAATCGTAAGCGGCCAGTAGTGATGCCACCAGCATCGAAAATAGAGGGATTGGAGCCGGCCTGGGTGAAAGAGTGACCGCTGTGTGTGGCACTGACTTGTACGAAGGGGAGGTAGCCGCCCGCCATTGCCCAGTCGTAGCGGGCTCGCAGGCTGAACTGGACTGGCGGCGCGTTGGCACTCGGTGAACCGACCGGGCCGTAGGGGTTCGTGACCGCGCTGCAATTGGCACCCGAGCTGTCGCAGTTCTGGGTGATCGCCTGGCCGTAGCCCGCGCTGTCAGGGTTGTTGTTGATCAGCGCCGGCGAGTTCGTCTGCCGGCTGTGATTCCACGAGGCCGCCGCCTGCACGGTCAGTCCGGTGATCACCCGCGCCATCAACGAGGTCTCGACACCCTTGATCAGGAAGTTCTGACCATTGGTGTTGTAGAAGATGTTGCCGACCAGGCCCGGATTGAAGAAGGCCACCTGGACGTTGTCCCAATTCTCCCGGTACACCGCGCCGTTCCATTGCAGGCGATGGTCGAAGAATTCGGTTTTCCAGCCGAGCTCATTGTTCGTCAGCTTGTCCGACTGGTAGGAGCTGGGAATGAGGTACTGCGCCACGCCATCGCCGGGGCCGGGCGCATGGGCCGTGCCGCCGTTCTGATTGAATCCGCCCGGACGGAAACCTTGCGAGAACGTGTAATACAGCATGATGTCGGATGTGACATGCCAGGTCAGGTTGCCGCGGCTTTTCCAGCCGGACTCGGTGTCGCTCAGATGTTGCGCATCGAGATTGTAGGCTCCGCCGTTGCAGCCACCTGCCGGATTGCCTTGCTCGAAGCAACCGAAGCTGCCGGTCACGCTGCCTTTTGAGGAGTTGTCGAACTTGAAGTGACGCGTGCCCGCCGTGACCGTCAGCACCTTGGGAATGATGTCGTAGTCGATCGATGCGAAGAACGCCGTCTGCTTGGTTTCGCGAACGGTGTCCTGATAGAACGAGGTGTGATCGCCCCGGACGCCAGGATTCACAACCGTGGTGCCGACCGCGGTGCCAATGTTCGTGAAGCACCCGGAATTGCCCAAGGTGCCCGGATCGCCGTTCGAAGTACAGGACGGCACGTTCTTGTAGTTCCAGCCGGACTGATCGAACAGCTTGTTGTCTTCCCAGAACACGCCGGCGATTGTGCGCAACGGCCATTCTTCGGGCGTGCTCAGGCGGAATTCGTGTTGCTGGTGAGTATTACGCTCGTTTGAAAACCAGGTGGCGGACGGTGAAAAGCATTTGGACGTGAGCGCGTTGTCGTAGCCCGTTCCCGGGCCGTAGCACTGGTAGTAGTCCGCGTAGACGCCGCGAGCGTAGTTGGTGTAGTCGCCTACCTGCTCGACGTTACGCACCAGATACCCGCCGGTGTACACAGCCTTCAACACACTGAACTTGCCGTTCACGGTCCAGGCGGTACTTTCAAACTTATCCTTGTTGAAGGACGGATTGAACAGCGTGACTTCCAACGGATTGAGTGCGGCACCATCCGAGGCAGTCGGTTGCTGATAGAACACGCCCTTCGAGTCCATATTCTGGTACGACTGAGTGAGCAGCGCGTCCCAGTCCTCATTGAATTTGAACAGCACCTCCGCACGCACGCCCTGGTACGTGACCGGATTGATGTCTTTGGCGGCAACCTGCGAATTGGTGAGCGACGGGCTGCCTGGTGGAACGCAAAAGCCGTTGTTGGGCAGTCCATCGGGGCAGGCCCCACCGACGGCCGCATATTGCGCGTAGTGGATTCCAACGTCGGTGTTCTTGCGCGTAAAGCTCGCCGGCACGTTGTCGATATAGCCGCCACGCCTGTCGTTATAGAGCACCAGGCGAGCTGCCATTTTTTCGGCAATGAGCGGGATGTTCAAAACACCCGTCACGTCGGTGTTCGACTCGCCACCGGCCGTTACCCCGTAACCGGCCTTGAAGTTGGCTTCAAACTTGTCGATCTTCGGCTCGTTCGTGATGTAGCGAATGACGCCCGCCTCGGCGCCCGCACCGTACAACGTGCCTTGCGGGCCCTCGAGCACTTCAATGCGGTTCAGATCCGCCGCATAGATGTCGAGGTTGCGATTTGGTAACTGACCCGACTGGTTGTCGAGGTAGATGGCGACGTTCGGCCACAGGCCGGTGGAAGCGCTGCCCTGGCTCGGTTGCGACCCGGCGCTGAGGCCGCGCATGAAAACTTCGTTCTGACCCGGTCCGTTGTTGGCCGTAGTCACGTTGGGCAGGAATTTGATGTAGTCGTCGAATGTCGAAACGTTGAGTTGCGCTAACGTCTCCGCCGTAAATGCCTGCATAGAGATCGGAACATCTTGAATGCTCTGCGAGCGGCGCTGCGCCGTAACAGTGATCTCCTCAATCCCAGCCGAACTACCTTCGGTAGTGTCGTTGGCAGGTGCCGCCGCGGACGCTCCGGAGGACACGGCCGCCAAAATAGCCGCCACCGCAAAGGAGACCTTCGAGTTCATTGCTTCATTCCCCTAGAGCATTGTTGTCCATCTTCGCTTCGGCTGCCCCGCGACAGATTGAACGGACACGCCATCCGGCTGTTACATATCCGCCCCGAAACTACTGAACGGCATTGAAAAGGGAGAAATTGCGTGTCGTGCGTGCGCCACACGCGCACGCAGCCACTGTAGTCTACTCGAAGACTCGTCCGCCAGCGGAGTCGCTGCTGTATGCCGAGCGGTTCGGTTGCAGTCGCCGCGTCGAGGGAGAAAGCCCGTAGGCGTCCTTGAACTGGCGTGAGAAGTGGGCGCAATCGGCGAAGCCTGCTTCGATTGCGATTTCGGTTACCGAGCGATCCGTGTTTTCAACCAGCCAGTGCGCGTAACGCATCCTGAGCTGCCGATAGAGTGAGGCTGGCCCCATGCCAACATGCTCACGACAGACACGTTCCAACTGTCGAACCGATACACCGAGCTCGTCCGCGATTGCAGCAATCGCGATCGGCCGCGTGAGGTTCTGCTCCATCAAGAGCAGCGCACGGCGTACGCGCGGCTCGCGAACAGTTTCCGAAAGAGGCGGGTGAGGCTGGGCATCGCTACCCGAGCGCTCGCGGTCGAACAACAACACCTGGCTCGCTTTTTGAGCGACGGCGCGACCGAGATGTTGCTCGATGAGATGTGTTGCCAGGGCTGCGGTACCAGCGCCTCCCGCACAAGTGATGCGCGGACCATCAGCGAGAAACAGCCGGTCGGCCACCACGGCGTGTCCGGGAAATGCCTCGAGAAAGTCCTGGTAGTGATACCAGCTCACACACGAGCGGCGGCCTTTCATCAGGCCCGCACGGCACAGTATGAAGCTGCCCGTACAAATTCCGATCAGCGGGACGTTGCTGTTGGCGACATCGCGCAGATAACGCACGGTGGCTTCGTCCACTTGCGGGCCGGCGTGCAGGATTCCTCCAACCACCACGACGTAGTCGAGCGAGTCCGGTTGGATGAAGCCGCTGGTTGGCTCGATCAGCACGCCGCAGCTGGCGGGAACCGAGGCCTGGCGGCTGGCCATGATGGACCATTGCACGTGCAACGGCCGGCTGCGATCACCTTCGTCCGCGGCGAGCCGCAGATGATCAATGAACACGGCGAATGCGGAGAGCGTGAAGTGCTCAGCGAGAATGATGCCGACGCGAAGCGGAGCTCGCGTTCCGGCCAACGGTGAATGAGGTTTCTGCGAACCGCTTTGTTGAGCCATTGAACGGGCACTCAATGTTATGGGCCCCCTCGCTCAGCTATATTCCCTTAAGCTCTCTTATGATGCAAGGAGCAAAGCGGGCGTCTGATCACCTCGAAGTATTTCAGTGAGTTACGAGTGGTTCATGACCCCGCAGGCAAGTTACCGGCGGGATCAGGCGATTGAACGCCTATTCAGGGCCGATTCTTTGTTGGCTCACGGGCCGGTCCGGCGCCCTGGCCGGACCCTGCAGACTCGCGCTAGCGCAGGACTGCCAACCGAGCGAGATTGGCCTGCGCGGTAGCGTCATGACAGGCGAAATGCGCATACCAGCGACGCATGCCTTCGACCACAGCCGTGCAGACGGCGAAGGTTTCAGCCGCGTTCTCACTTTCCTTGCCAGCGTGAGAGGCATTGAATCCGCGGGGTGCGTTTCGCGCATGCCTGCGCAAGCGCAGCCGGCGGAGTGCCAGTGAAGGGACGGAGGCGTCCGCGGTGATATCACCCGCCTTTTCATCCAACACACGACAGATTTGCTCGTGATTCACGGCGGAATCATTCGCAGCCTGCGCAGGACGAACCCATTCCTCGCACCAGGCTTTGCAGCGTTCAGCGGAGCTGCGCAGCTCGGGGTCGGTCAATGCAACGGCAATTCTCGGCAGGTCAACGACATCTCGCAGAGCCAGGTCCCACCTGTGCTCATCCAGGTTCTGTTCCACATCCGCCAGGTATCCGCTGAGCATCCGGGAGCTGGACGGTTGAACGCGGCTGTCCTCCAGCTCACCGGTGGGAGGTGCGCCGGCGGTGCGGTCCATGTCGTTCTGCGAAGAATGCTGCATATCCAATTCCTTGAATTGGGCGACGTAGCGTCGCCTGAAAAGTAGGTAAACGCCCCAGCGGGGCTACGGTGCCGTAGGGCTATCGAGCCGTTCGACCTCGGGATGTACGGCCGCCACGTTTGGAAGTCACGGTCCCGGAACGTCGAGCCGGTGCGCTGCGGCTCCGGGTCCTGCGGGATCGCGCGGCTGCCGTCTTTGCCTGGGACGGGGCCCGTTTGGAACGGGTCCCTTTCGACCGGCGTGCGCGACGCGCTTGCTTCGGTGATTCGGCCGTGGTGGGCCCCTCGTTCTTGGCTTTCCGGCGCGCGCGTTTCCAGTTTTTGCGAGCCAATGCGGCGTGCTTGCGCGCGCGCCTGGCCTCTCGCTTGGCTTCTTTCAGCCGCTTGCGCGCTCGCCGCAGCTCGTCCTTGGCAAGACGAACCCGCTGCTGGGCCACATCGGCCTGCAGTCTGGCTCGTTCGATGATCTCCGGCGGGCCTTCACTCCCGGGCGAAGCATCTTGCGCGGCGGGCATTTCGCTGCCTGTTTTTTTCATGGCGTGCCTGAGTCCGAGGCGCCAGTCTCACACAAGCCGATGGCGCTTGCCACCGCACCCCGAACTCACACCAGGCGACCCGGCGTCCCGACCCGGCGTCCCGACCAGGCGCCTTCGACTAGGCGTCCCCCATCAAATCCGTGACACAAAATCAGTGACACAGTTATCCACAGAATTTGTGCATAACCATGTGGACAGAGCAGGGCTGCGTGCTCGAACACATTGGCGAGCCAAGGGTTTGCGTTGGAGTGCTCGTTCTTTCGCCACTTGGTGCGCGGCTGCGCACGCGCGGGCCCGTATCATTTCTTTTCGTTTTGCTCGCAGGGAAATTTTGTCGCGGTCACCCGGTTGCGTCCAGCGTTCTTGCTTCGGTAGAGCGCTGCATCCGCGACCTTGACGAGACTCTCCGCAATCCGTCGCACGCCGGTCGGGACTGAGTCCAGTCCGCACAAACCGAAGCTGGCTGTTATTTCGACACTGCGCGTCTGCGCAATGAAGTTCCGGCTCGCGACAGCAGTACGCAGTTTTCGCGCGACGTCAAGCGCCTGGTCATAGTTTGTTTCGGGCAGAACGACTGCGAATTCTTCGCCGCCGATGCGCGCCACCCAGTCGACGCCGCGCCGCAAAGCTTCCTGCAGGCGCCCGCCGAAGTGCCGCAGCACTTCATCTCCGCCCGCGTGGCCCAACGTGTCGTTGATGTTCTTGAAATGGTCGATGTCGCATAGGATCAGCGAGAGCGCGCGTCCGTAGCGCGCAGCGCGCTCCACCTCGCGTGGAAAATGTTTCGTGAAGAATCGCCGGCTGGCAACGCGCGTGAGATCGTCGGTCGTCGAGAGCTTGCGATTCTCGACAAGCGCAACGCGCAATACTGCTTCGAGTTCGGCAATGCGTCGTGCGGATGCGATACGAGCGAGCAGCTCGCGCTCGGGCGCGCGCCGACCGATGCACTCATCAGCTCCTGCAATCAGACCGGCCTCACGCTCAGACCCTTCGTCGAGCTCTGACACGAACAAGATGTACGGCGCGCGATCGATTTGCCGCGCTCGCATTTTGCGAATCAACTCGAGGTTGTCGGTGATGACGACGGGGTAGAACTGTGCGCCGGACAGTCTCATCGCCTCGTGGTCGCTGGTGGCTGTTTCGCAGTCCAGTACATCTGCTGCTATTGCGCGCTCAATTTGAACGAGCATCACTGCATCGTCGAACACGAGCAGGGCCTTCGGCGGCGGCAACACGCGCAACATCACAGCGATCGTCGCCGAAGTATCCTCCTGGATTTCCGGCGGCTTCTGCGCACGCTTTTCGAGAATGCGTTGGATGACGGTAGTTTGCCCGCCCGAGCGCATTTACAAAGTCTCCCGATCTTGCGGTCCAGTGTGATGTGTCACGCAGGTTACAGACCTTGGGTACCAAAAGAGGTGCCGTCTCGCACAGGTCCGAGCTATTTGGCCAAAGGTCGTTACCATTGGTGCGTCGCGGTCACCAGCGACTGAGACACCTCTCCCTTGACTAACACCGGCCAAACGGGGAGTCGGATGCGTACCCGGCCCCCGGCGCGTATGCTCGCAACGCACCCGGAATCGCCTCGAGTGTCTAGTGCGAAAGTACATGCCATTATTCTTGTAAGATACTGAAATGGAAGCTCCTGCCATCATTAATCGCCACCGCCGCCCGTTTCTGTTGCCGGTGTGGCTCAGTTTTGCCGGTCTGTTCGCCCTGTTCGTCGCCGCCGTGGTGGCGTTTTTCATCTATCGCTCGGCTACGACCACCACGGTCGTAGTGCTGGCACGGCACGCCGAAAAAGATTTGAGCTCCATTCAAGACCCACCTTTGTCACCCGAAGGGGAGCAGCGCGCGCAGCGGCTCGCCCAGATGTTTGGCCGTGGAAAGGGAGTGGGGCGCATCGACGCCATCTATGTGAGTGAGCTTCGGCGTACACAGCAGACGGCCGCGCCGCTTGCAGAGAGGCTAGGCAAGCAGGCCGTTGTGATTCCTGCCGCGGACACCAAGGGCTTGGTTACGCGCGTGATGCACGAGCATGAAGGCGGCAGCGTGCTCATCATTGGTCACAGCAATACCGTCCCCGAGTTGATTCACGAGTTCGGTGATATCGACGTTCCGCCCATCGCGGATGATGAGTACGACACGCTGTACGTGCTCAGCATCCCTTCGTTCGGGCACGCAAGCCTTTTGCGAATGGAATACTGAGGGGGCCGCCCAGGCCGGGGCGCGTAGCCGGGGCCGCCTAGGCCGGCGAGCTAGGCCCGGCGGACGTTGCCGCTGAGCAGAGTCGCCTTGCGGATAAAATCCTCGTGCTGACTGATGCGAAAGTCCGCCAGGACAGCTCCCTTGATTTGTCTCGCCTGGTCGATCAGGTACGTGGCGCGTCGGACGCCCAGTCCGATGGGACCATTCACCTCGTACATCTTGATCACGAACTTCTCGACGTCCGATAGCAGAGTGAAGGGCAATTGATATTTCTCGCGGAACTCCTTGTGCCGTTCCGGGGACTGCGGGCTCACGCCCGCCACAATCAGCCCTCCCTTTGATATTTCGCCGTGCATATCGCGCAGCATGCAGGCTTCGCGTGTGCATCCGGGCGTGAAGTCCGCAGGGTAGAAATAGAGGATCACCGATCCGCGGTTGAGCAGATTACTGAGGGAGACGGTGTGGTCGTCTTGGTCAGGCAGGGTGAATTCAGGTGCCCGCGAGCCAATTGCCAGCATGCATTTTTCCCCTCGAGGCGAGGCAGAAACTCGATCATAGCGAACTACGATGCTAGAATCGCGCGCCTTGCCTGGGGCGGTAGCTCAGTTGGGAGAGCGTCGCGTTCGCAATGCGAAGGTCGAGGGTTCGATTCCCTTCCGCTCCACCAATTTCCATCTGGGCCGCGTCCCCCTTCAAGGGGGCTGCCTGGCGTAGATCGTGCCGCCACGGTGACTGCGCGCCAGGACTGCCGAGGGGGATTCTCCAAAGGCCTTCGAGAACTCCCGGCTGAAGTGGCCGACGTCGTTGAAGCCGCAGCCGAATGCTATCGACGTGACTGTCTGGTTCGTTTCCGCGTCCTGCAGGAGCCGACGGGCGTGTATCAGGCGGCGTTGCCTGGCGAATGCCATTGGTGAATATCCCCGGCTACGCTTGAATGCGCGGTAAATGCTCCGGGTGCTGATGCCGGTCACCTCGGCAATCTGCTCAATGTCGAACGGCGCATCCAGGTTCGCCTCGATATATTCCTCGACCCGCCGCACCTGCCACGAGCCCGGTTCGAGGCTCTCGCTATCCAGCAGATCACGCAGGTTGTGCTGAAAATTGCACAGCATGCTTACCATCAGTGCGTCTTCCAGCTCGGCGAGTACCAACGGTGGCGCGAGGGTCGTCGCATGGTCGATGTTGGCCAATATGCAGTTGAGAATGGCGATGAAGCCTTTTGATTCGGGGCGGTTGCGGTTCAGGACCGGTGCAAAGGCCAGCTTCCGGGGTGCCGGCACGCCTGTGAGGGCGACCAATTTCCGGACCAGTACGTCGTGGCGGACATGCAATACCAACTGTTGAAAGCCTGCGTTGAGCTCCAATACCGCCGCTGCTGGCGAGATGCACGACTGAGCCGCGTTGACTTCGACCGGGTTCCCGTCGATGTAGGTGACCCCGCCACCGGCCCGTTGAATCTGCATTCGCACGAACGGACCGTCGGGTAAATCCAGAGTGATCGGCAGGGATGTCTCGGTGAACCATAGCTCGCCGGAAGGCAACACATAGTGGCTCGCGCCGGTTACGAAGTTGATCGCGGTGGCGGGCACGCTGCACCTGGCGCCGAGTCGCTGTTGAATTTCCCGGCACAGGTCGGCGGCGTTTCCGGTCCGAAAAACCTGATGGCCGCGCAACGGCGTCTCCCGATTCAGCATCGATATATAGGCCTCGTCATGTCCCGGTCCCAGGAATGTGCTCCTTTGGCAGGTTGCATTCGTGCAACGCGTCTGAATTTGTTATGGAGACCTATACACTAACGGCCAGACAGCGCCAATCAGGGTGGCGCTGAATGACAAATCATGGCGGGGGTGGCCATGCAATCGTGCTCATTCGAGGGCATGCTCTTGCAGTGATGGAACATGGTGCAGCGCAGCGTTGACCTCGAGTAAATCTCCCGCGTCGGATATATCTGATGGCAACTCAACGTTGCGCCAGCCGCTGCCGATCGTACGCATAGAAGTCACGCCCATTGCGGCCTGGCCAGACCTGACCGACGGATTGCGTGCGTTGGGGTTTTCGGTACTGGTTGGACGGGATACAACCGCATCTGCAACGGTCGTACGGATAACCGAACAGATCGGGCCGCGGGACGATAAAAAGTCCGCCTTCATTGTGGTATCCAACGAACGCTCCTTCCAGGGCCTGAAGGACGCCATGGACGCAGGTGCCAGCGGGTATTTCGCGGCCCCAATCGATTCTTTCAGCTTGGGCGCTGCGATTTGCGCAGCTGCCGGGCGTTCTCAGGATCTGAGTACGCTATCCGAAAGAACCGCACGGCTGCATGAATCGTTGACAGCCGATCAGACAGTCAGCACCGTCGTGGGCATCCTGATGGAAAGGTATCGCTTCTCGCGCGCTGACGCGTATGAACGGCTGCGGCGTTACGCCCGGACCGAGCGCAGGAAAGTTGTTGAGGTCGCAGCCGAGATCGTCACAGCTACCGAAGAGTTGAGCAAGACGATGCGTGCGATCGAATCAGTGGCGCGGGACAACCCTTAGTTTTTTGCACCTGCGTCAATTCTTGAACTGGCTCTCACAAGGCCAGCCGATTTTACCAAACCATTTCACGTAACGCGGCGCGCGGGCCACCTATGCTGGTTCCGCGCCGATCGTAAACCTGCACCCACCCCCCGTGCAGTAGCAATCGGCACCGGGTGCATGCACTCGCACTCGCCGCCATCCCCCCGCGGTGAACGTTGTCTCCCAAGGGCCCGCCACCTGCCTGTTGTTTTCACTGGTCTGGCCCGGAGATTGCGCGTTCATGTCATCAGGTCAAGAGATCCTCGCACAGGACGAGATCGATGCGCTGATTCATGGCATCGGCAGCGGCGATGTCCCGACAGATGCACCACCCGGTCGGGACGAGGCACGGCAATACGACTTCAGCCACAACACCCGGATCGTGCGCGGCCGGATGCCCACGCTCGAGATGATCAACGAGCGCTTTGGCAGGTTGCTCCGTACCAGCGTCTATAACCTCTTGCGCAGGGCGCCGGCCATTTCGGTGGGCTCGGTGCAGATCCTGAAGTTTGCGGAGTACGTACGCACCCTGCACCTGCCAACGAGCCTGAACCTCGTGAAATTCGCGCCCTTGCGTGGCACGGGCCTGGTGATTCTCGATCCCAAGCTCGTGTTTGCACTCGTTGATCTGTACTTCGGCGGCAAAGGCCGGCACGCGAAGATCGAGGGCCGGGACTTCACGGCCATCGAAAATCAGATCATCAATGCTCTTCTGGACAGCGCATTCGACAACATCCGCGAGGCCTGGGCGCACGTCGCCGCCCTCGATATCGAGAAGGTCGGCTCCGAAATGAATCCTCATTTTGCCAACATCGTCAGTCCCACGGAAATCGTCGTTGTCACGCGCTTCAACGTCGAGCTCGACGGCTGTGGCGGGGATTTTCATATCGCGATGCCGTACTCGATGATCGAGCCGCTGCGCGAAGTGCTCGATTCGGGCATGCAGAGCGACCGTGTCGAGCAGGACGACCGCTGGTCACAGACCTTGAAGCAAGAGGTTGGTGACTCGGCGGTTGAAGTCCGCGCGTTGCTCGGCAACACGACGATTACGCTCGCTCAATTGCTGAACATGAAGGCCGGCGACGTCCTGCCCACGGACTTTGCGGGCACACTGACACTGATCGCTGAAGACGTACCGATGTTCCGCGGGGCGTATGGTCTATGTAAGGGGCAGCAGGCCGTGAAAATCGGCGATCTCATCCGCGCCCGGACACCGTCGGCCGCTGCCGGCGCGAGCATCCACCTGACCGCAACATCTCCCCCGGGGGCTGCATGAGCAATCAGCTCAGGTTTCTGGTTGTCGACGATTTCTCGACGATGCGCCGCATCGTGAAGAACCTGCTGCAGGAGCTGGGTTACGCGCATGTGCAGGAAGCCGACGATGGCAGCACGGCTTTGCCCATGTTGAAAACCGGCAACTTCGATTTTGTCATCACGGACTGGAACATGCCGCAGCTGCCGGGCCTCGAGCTGTTGAAAGCGGTGCGCGCCGATCCGCAGCTGAAGCATCTGCCTGTATTGATGGTGACCGCCGAGGCGAAGCGCGAGCAGATCGTTGAGGCGGCCCAGGCAGGCGTCAATGGCTATGTCATCAAGCCGTTCACCGCCCAAACCCTGAGCGAAAAACTCGCCAAGATCCTGCAATCGCGTGCTGCTGCCGGGAACTGATGCAGATGTCGGTACCAAGCAGCCTCGACCCTGTCTGGCAAGACCTGCGGGCGCTAAATGCCAGCCTGCAGCGTACGTTGGATGAATTCCGTGCGAGCTTTCAGCGCGCCAGCGTGGCAGGCCGGGATATGCCGGATGCACGCCTGCGCCTGGATCATGTTTTGAAGCTGACGGAAGACGCCGCACACCGCACGTTGGATCTGGTCGAGCGTTCGGGCCCGCTGGCGGATCGAATGGCCAAGGATGCCGCCGCGCTCATCGAGCCTATCCGGCAGGCACGCGCGGCCTATCGGGGCAGTGGCGTGGAGAGCCTGCTCGGTCGCGTGGAGACCTTGCTTGCGTGCGCCGCGCGTGACGGCGATGTTGTCCGGGCAAATCTGGCCGAAGTCCTGATGGCACAAAGCTATCAGGATCTGAGCGGGCAAATCATCCGCACCGTGATCAAGCTGGTCGTCGAGTTGGAGCGCACGTTGTCTCATTTTTCGGAGTTGGCCGGGGAGCGCGCTGCAGGCGGGCCGGACACTGCCGCGGCGCTGATCGCCACCGGTCATGGATACGGACCCGCCATTCCCAACGTGAGCATGGACGCGGTCGGCGAGCAGCAGGATGTGGACGCGCTGTTGGCAAAAATGGGTATGTAGATGAGCCGCCAATTGCAGTCGTTTCATGAGGTAAGACAATGACCGATGTCAGTCCGGGCAATTTGCCGTTGAGTCTCGGCTCCATGACGATCCGCAATGTACCTGATTTGCAGTCGCAGCTTGGAGAGCGGCTGGACGAAAGCGGAACCGTACTCATAGACGCCAGTGGCGCCGAGCGTGTTGATACGGCAATCCTGCAGTTGCTCGCCGCGTTCGTGCGTGATCTGCGGGCCGATGCCCGTGCGGTGGAGTGGTCGGGCTGTAGTCCGGCGCTGCGCCGGGCGGCCGAAGCACTCGGGCTGGTGAGCGCTCTGGGCCTCGCCCCAGACAACTCCTGAATCTGCAGAATATCCATGGATCTCGATCTCGCACAATTTCACGATTCCTTCTTCGAAGAGAGCTTCGAGGCGCTCGACAGCATGGAAGCTGCACTCCTCAAGCTCGATGTGGGGGCGCCCGATCCGGAAGGGGTGAATACGATTTTCCGTGTGGCTCACTCGATCAAGGGCGGCGCCGGAATGTTTGGTTTCACGGACGTCGCCTCGTTTACTCATACCCTCGAGACATTGTTGGATGAACTGCGTTCCGCGCGTATGCAGGTCACTACATACATCTCGGACCAGTTGCTTTTGTCGGTTGACGTGCTGCGTGCAATGATGCGCTCAGTGCAGCGCAAGGAACCGGTCAACATGCAGAAGGTTGCCGACCTGCAGTTCGACCTTGAAGCCATTGTCGCGAGCAAGGGGGCCGCAGCCCCGAGCGCATCCTCGGCCGCAAAACCGGTGGCGGTTGCGGCGGCTGCAACAGAAACCGCCCGCGCGGCGGCTCCGAATAAAACACCCGTTCTGGCAGACACCGCGGCGTCGACGGCGGCGTCTCCCGGCGCGTCGGACGCACGTATGGGGCGTTGGGAAATCAGCTTCCGCGCCTTGCCGGAGCTGCTTCTACGTGGCAACGATCCGTTGGCAATCTTCGCAAGTCTCGCTGAGCTTGGCTCATTGCGCGCGACGGTGAACATGGATGCCGTGCCGAGAGTGCGCGCGATGGATGCTGAGCGCTGCTATCTGACCTGGAAGCTGCAGCTCGAGTCAAATTGCAGGCGGGACCAGATCGATGCCGCATTCGACTGGGCTGCAGGTGACTGCGAGGTTACGGTAGAGCGACACGAAGCCGCCAGTTCCGGCGCAATCGAACCGAGTACGGCAGTTGCCGGTAACGGGGCGGCCGTGCTCCTTGGAACGGAGGGTGGAGCCGCGGCCAATGCACCCGCAGCCTCGACAATAGCAGCGGCCGCGGCGGTTACCGCGCTTGCCGACGCCGCTGCTACCGCAGTTGGCTCAGGGCAGGCACCATCCGGGCGCGCTAACACTGAACAGCCCGCCACTGCAACTGTCACTCACATAGGAAATGTGGCTCCCGCACCCGCCGCCGGACAGCCGGCCGAGACACCCAAGGCGTCGGGCGCAGAGCATAGCTCCATCCGCGTGAGCATCGAAAAGATCGACGAGCTCATCAACACGGTCGGCGAGTTGGTGATCACCCAGGCCATGTTGAGCGAGCTCGGCCGCAGGCTCGAAGGACCCCTGGGCGATCCCCTGCGCAGTGGGTTGAGTCAGCTCGAGCGCAACATGCGCGAGCTGCAGGAAAGTGTCATGCGGGTTCGCATGCTGCCTATCAGCTTCACCTTCAGCCGTTTCCCGCGGATGGTACGTGATCTGGCACAAAGGCTGGGCAAGCAAATCGAGCTGAAGATGACCGGAGAGCAGACCGAGCTCGACAAGACCGTGCTGGAGAAGATCGGCGATCCGCTGGTACATCTCGTGCGCAACAGCATAGATCACGGCATCGAAGCGCCGTCGGCGCGAATAGCAGCCGGCAAATCACCTATTGGCACTGTTCACCTGGACGCATGTCACCGCGGCGGCAACATAGCCGTGGAGATTCGTGATGATGGTGGAGGTCTGGACAAGACTCGCATTCTTGCCAAGGCGCGGGCACGAGGGCTGGTGGGTGCGAACGATGCGCTCACCGATGACCAGATCCACGAGCTGATATTTCTGCCGGGCTTTTCAACAGCGGAAAAGACGACCGATCTGTCAGGGCGCGGTGTCGGCATGGACGTCGTCCGCCGTAACGTCAAAGAGCTCGGCGGCAAGATCGAAATCGCCAGCGAGCTGGGTAAGGGTTCGCGCTTCGTCATCACCTTGCCGCTGACACTGGCCATTGTCGATGGGCAATCCGTGTCCGTGGGGACCGAGACTTACATCGTGCCACTCACCTCGATCATCGAATCGCTGCAACTGCAGCCGCAGCATGTCAGCCGCCTGTCGGGCCGCGGCGAAGTATTCTCGTTCCGCGGTGACTATCTGCCGATCGTGCGCCTGCACGAAATGTTCGGCGTGCAGCCGCGTGCACAATCCCTCAGCGACGGTCTGATCGTCGTGGCCGAAGGTGACGGCCAGCGAGTCGGTCTGTTCGTTGACGACCTGCTCGGTCAGCAGCAGGTCGTCATCAAGTCGATGGAAACCAACTACGGCCCGATTGACGGCGTCGCCGGCGCGACCATTCTCGGCGACGGCGCAGTAGCTCTCATTCTGGATCTATCCGGACTCATCCGCGTGGCCTCGAGGCGGATCGCCGCCTGACGCCCAAGATTCAATCAGGACATCTTTTTCATGACAATCCATGCAACAGCAAGCCAGGATGTAACGCGGGCCCCCGGTTCCCAACAGGTGCTCACTTTCGTGCTCGGTAACCAGACCTACGGTGTGGACATCCTGCGCGTCCAGGAAATTCGCGGTTGGTCTTCCGTTACGAAGATTCCCCACGCACCGGCACACGTACTCGGCGTACTGAACCTGCGCGGCTCGATCGTTCCGATTGTCGATTTGCGGATGCAATTCAATCTCGAGCGGGCTGAGTACACTGCTGTGACCGTGATCATCGTGTTGTCTGTGCAGTCTCGCACGGGTCAGCGTGATTTCGGTGTCGTGGTCGACGGCGTCTCCGATGTGGTGAACGTCAACGAGGCCGAAGTCAAACCCGCTCCCGACCTCAATTCGCGCAATGCGACTGAACATATCCGTGGCCTGATGCCTGTTGCGGATCGGATGGTCGTGTTGCTGGACATCGACCGGCTCATCGGTCGAGAGATGGGCGCCCTGGGCGGCGCTCCACAGGAAGAATCGGCATCGTTGGCCGCGTCCGCGGCATAAGCCGACCCACTTGCTCACTTAGAGGATCTGGTCTCATGAACTGGTTCAAGAATCTGAAAATCACCGCGAAACTGGCGCTGTCCTTCGGTGCGCTGCTGGCGATCCTGGCCGGCGTCGGCGTGCTGTCGATAGTCCGGCTCGGCATGGTCGCGAAGCATTCGAATGAAATCGTGATCAACTGGCTGCCCAGTATCGACTATCTCGGTCATATCAACACCACGAAATCCGACATACGTGTCCTGGAAAACAGGATCGCGCACGCGCCTACGCTCGAGGAAGCCGCGCAGCACGAGAGCATCATTCAGAAATATTTCACGGATATCGACGCGACCAGGCAACGGTACGTGCCGCTCATTACCGGTGACGCTGAACGCGGATTGTGGAACGACTTTGAACGCCAGTGGGCGGAGTACCTGCAATTCCACGCTAAACTGGTTACGTCGAAGCAGCAGGGCAAGCAGCAGGAAACAGTGCAAATGCTGACCGACAGCCGGGGTGCTTATACCGCCTTGGCTGATGCCTTGAGGAAGGACATTGACTTTAACCGGGAGGGCGCAGCTGGCGAGTCCAAGGCGGCTGCCGATGCCTATGCCACATCCCGCACGGTCATCGTCGGGCTGCTCATCGCTGCGATCGTGTTCGGAGCCATAATGGCATTGACCGTCGGCCGCGTGATCAGCCAGCCGTTGGGTGAGATCGTCGACATCTTCAAGCGCATCGCGTCCGGCAAGCTCGACAATGCCATTGACGCGAAGCGCCAGGACGAGCTGGGCACGGTGCTCGCGAATCTCGACGAGATGCAGAACCAGATGCGTAAGCTGCTGGCGGAGAGCCAGGGTCAGCTCACGGCAATCAACCGCGCGCAGGGGGTCATCGAGTTCGATCTCAACGGCACCGTTCTCAATGCCAACGACAACTTCCTGAATGTCCTTGGCTACAGGCTCGATGAAATCCGGGGCCAGCATCACAGCATGTTCGTCGACCCGGCCTTCCGCTCGACCGATGAGTATCGGCGCTTCTGGGAAAAGCTGGGACGCGGCGAATTCGACGCTGCCCAGTACAAGCGCATTGGCAAGGGCGGCAAGGAGGTGTGGATCCAGGCCAGTTACAACCCGATCCTCGATGCCAACGGCAAGCCACAGAAGGTGGTGAAGTACGCGACCGACGTGACTTCCCAGGTGAAGCTCAGCCACGAGATGCAGGCATCGGTTGCCCAGACCCAGGAAATCATCAAGGCGGCCACCGAGGGGGACCTTGCGCGGCGGCTCGATACGCAAGGCAAGACCGGCGATCTGCGGAAACTCGCTGAAGCCATCAACTCGCTGTTGGAGAGTGTCGCTGACATCGTTTCCAACGTGAAACGAGCGGCAGGCGAGGTGCTGCGCGGAGCGGAAGAGATATCGCAAGGCAACGCAAATCTGTCGCAGCGGACCGAGGAACAGTCCTCCTCGCTGGAGGAGACCGCCTCGTCCATGGAAGAGATGACTTCGACGGTCAAGCAGAATGCCGACAACGCGGGGCAGGCCAACCAGCTCGCGACAGCAGCGCGCGACCAGGCGGAAAAGGGCGGCTCGGTCGTCGGCAACGCGGTCAGGGCCATGGCGGACATCAACGATTCGTCAAAAAAGATCTCTGACATCATCAGTGTCATCGACGAAATTGCATTCCAGACCAATCTGCTGGCTCTCAATGCCGCCGTCGAAGCGGCTCGTGCCGGCGAACAGGGGCGAGGGTTCGCCGTCGTCGCCACCGAGGTGCGCAGTCTTGCCGGCCGCTCCGCAACCGCGGCCAAGGAGATCAAGGACCTCATCCAGGACTCAGTCCGCAAGGTGGGTGACGGGTCGTTGCTGGTTACGCAGTCCGGGCAGACGTTGGAACAGATCGTCCTGTCTGTGAAGAAGGTATCCGACATCGTGGCCGAGATCGCGGCAGCTTCGCGAGAACAGTCCTCCGGAATCGAACAGGTCAACAGGGCCGTCATGCAGATGGACGAGATGACCCAGCAGAACGCCGCGCTGGTCGAGCAGGCGACAGCCGCTTCACAGGCCATGGCCGATCAGGCGCGCGACCTGACCCGGATGATGGATCGATACAACGTGGCAGGCGTCGGTGGGTCAGGCATGTCCGCCGGTTCGGAGTCCGCCCCCATCGCAAAACCGGAAAGGCGCTCGGCCAACCGCCCCTTCACGGGCAAGCGTGCGGCGTCCGCGGGCCCGGCGGCGCAACGGATTGCGGCGGCGGAAGTACCGGCCGCGCGACCCAAGGCTGTGGCTAACGGCGGCGAAGCCGATTGGCGTGAGTTCTAAGGGGGCCCGAAATGACGACCAGAATCTTGGCAGTGGATGATTCACCTTCGATGCGACAGATGGTTGGTGTGACCTTGAAGAGCGCGGGCTACGAAGTGTTGGAGGCGTGTGACGGGGTGGAGGCGCTAAACCTGGCAAAGGGTCAGGCGGCAGTCGACCTGGTCATCACCGACGTCAACATGCCCAACATGGACGGTCTCACGCTCGTACGGCAGCTGCGTATGCTGCCGCACTATCGCGGCGTACCGCTGTTGGTACTGACGACCGAGGCGAGCCCCGAGAAGAAGCTCGAAGGCAAGGCTGCGGGTGCGACCGGCTGGGTGGTCAAACCATTCAGCCCGGACCGGCTGCTGGCAACCATCGCCCGGATCGTGGCTTGAATTGCAGCTCCCGGGAAGGGAAAGGTTGGATGAGATGGGACAGACCGGCCAGAATGTCGATGCAGCACAAGCCGTTGCCGCCGCAATTGCGCAGATTGAGCTCGCCGTCCGCGAGGTACAGCCTGCGGTCCAGGGGCTTGGGGCGCTCATCGCCAGTATGGCCAGCGGACTGGTTGAGCTGAAGACGGCGCGCCCTGGCAATCTCGACTCCGCGGCCAGCACCGTGTCTGCGCACGCATTCGACAGCGCCGTGACGTCTCTGGAAAAGCACGTGCACGGCAGCATTACCCATCTGCAATTCTACGACCGGTTGGTGCAGCACCTGTCACATGTCCAGGACTACCTTTCCGGCACTGCCGGGCATCTGGGGGCCGGTTCGGCGGGCGACGAGGCAGCTTGGGGTGCGCTGCGCGACAAGTTGCGGGTGCGCCTCATTTCCCAGGCTCAGCGGCAACTCCTGGATGCCGTCCTGCCGCCGCCCGGTGGCGCGCAGTTCAACTCTCAACAGGCTCGCGATGAGCACGCCGCGCAGGGCACCGTAGAGCTGTTCTGAAGATGGAGGAACGCTCGCGCGAGTTTCTCTTTGTGGAGGAGGACTTCAATGCGCTGCGCGCCCTGGTGCGCCACCACACCGGCATAAATCTTTCCGAAGCGAAGCGCGAGTTGGTTTACGGTCGCCTGTCCCGGCGCCTGCGGATGCTTGGACTGCGTTCCTTCGGAGAATATCGCGCCCTGCTGGCTGACGAGCCGGAGGGCCGGGAATTCGTCGAATTCTGTAACGCCATCACGACCAACCTCACGTCCTTCTTCCGGGAGGCGCACCATTTCGAGTACCTGCGCGAGCAGGTGCTGGTGCCCTTGGCGTCCCGCCCTGCAGGTCAACGGTTGCGCATCTGGTCGGCGGGTTGTTCGACCGGCGAAGAGCCGTATTCGATCGCAATGACGGTCCGTGAGGCCGTGCGGGAGCCAAACCGCCATGACATCAAGATTCTCGCGACGGATCTGGATTCCGATGTCCTTGCCCGGGGTCGCACAGGCGCGTACGCAGAAGATCGTATCAGGGGGCTGTCTCGGGCTCGTATCGACAGGTTTTTCCGGGAGGCCCCCCAGGGCGGGGCGGCGCGGTTCGCCGTGACCCCCGATCTGCAGGAGCTGATCACCTTCAACCAACTCAACCTCATGAACGAGCTGCCCATGCGCGGACCGTTCGATGTGATCTTCTGCCGCAACGTGGTTATTTATTTCGACAAGGATACGCAGCGCGACCTGTTCAAACGTTACGCGCAGGTACAGCGGCCGGGCGACATCCTGTTCCTGGGTCATTCGGAGAGCATGTTCAAAGTGTCCGATGCCTACACACTGATGGGCAGATCGATCTACAGGCGTAACGATTCATGATTCAAACGCTGCAAACCATCGATTCAGGCATGGCTTGTCCGGATACGTTGCCGGGATTCGCACACATCCAACGGATGTGGGACCGGCGCAACGAGCGGTGGTCGGCCAAGATCCTGCCGGGTGAATATTTTGTTACCCGTGGCGATGAGGTCATCACGACCGTGTTGGGGTCCTGTATCTCGGCCTGCATGCGCGACCCCGCATTGGGCGTAGGGGGCATGAATCATTTCATGCTGCCCGAGGACATCACCCACGGCTCGAGCAACTGGCTCGATCCGGAGGCCGGCATGTCGACCCGCTATGGCTCGTTCGCCATGGAAAGTCTCATCAACGATCTGATGAAGCTCGGCGCACGTCGCGACCGATTGGAAGTCAAGCTGACCGGCGGCGGGCGCATCCTCGCCTCGATGACCGATGTCGGCGAGCGCAACATCCAGTTCGCGCGCAATTGGCTCAGGACGGAAGGCTTGAAGATCGCCGGCGAAGACGTCGGTGACTCTTACCCGCGGCGCGTCCAGTATTTCCCTGCCAGCGGCCGAGTGCTGATGTTCCGGCTGCGCAGCCTCGATCACGGTGCGGTGGTCAGTCGCGAAAAGCAATACCTGTCCAATCTGCAGCAGACACCTGCGGGCAACGATGTGGAGCTATTCTGATGAACGCCACGCTCAAGGCTCCAAGCCGCCGCATCCGGGTGTTGATTGTCGATGACTCCGCGCTGGTCCGCCGCATACTGAGCGAGTTGCTGGCGACGGATCACGAGGTCGAGGTTGTCGGAACGGCCAGTGACGCATATATGGCGCGCGACAAGATCAAACAGCTCAATCCGGATGTGCTGACTCTCGATGTTGAAATGCCAAAGATGGATGGCGTGACCTTTCTGCGCAATCTCATGAGATTGCGCCCGATGCCCGTGGTGATGGTGTCCTCGCTCACCGAGCACGGGGCGGAAATCACACTCGATGCGCTTTCTGTCGGAGCGGTGGATTACCTGCCGAAGCCCAAGATCGATCTGGCGGCGACGCTGGGTGACTACGCCGAGGAGCTTCGAGCCAAGATCAAGGCTGCCGCAAAGGCCCGGGTTCGTCCGTACTCCGGAGCGGCAGCCACGGGAGCGTCCCTCCCCAATGTGCCTCCGAAGTTCACTGCCGATGCGGTGATCGCCAAGGCCGCGGCTCCGCGACAGTTCCGGACAACCGATCGAATCATTGCCATCGGTGCTTCGACGGGCGGCACAGAAGCAATCAAGGATGTGCTCATCAAACTACCGGCGGACACGCCGGGCATTGTCATCGCTCAGCATATTCCGAAGGCATTTAGCACTCCATTCGCGCGCCGGATGGATGCTTGCTGTCAGATGACGGTTTATGAAGCCGAGGATGGACAGCACATCCTTCCGGGTCACGTCTACATCGCACCTGGTGATCGACATCTATTGCTGGTGCGCGATGGCGCACGCTATGTCTGCAAGTTGGATGACGGTCAACCAGTCAATCGGCACAAACCCAGTGTCGATGTCCTGTTCCGTTCAGTGGCCCAACAAGCCGGGCGAAATGCCATTGGTGTCATTCTTACCGGCATGGGGAAGGACGGTGCCATGGGTTTGAAGGAAATGCGCGACGCCGGTTCCCCGACAATTGCGCAGGATGAAGCGACGAGCGTTGTGTGGGGAATGCCGCGGGAGGCTGTGGCGCTCGGTGCCGCCGTGCACGTTCTGGGTCTGCACGAGATCCCCGGGCGAATTCGCTCGCTTGCCGATTCGATGGACGTGACTAAGACGAGCGCTGGGAGCTAGTCGTCGCCCGGTGTAAAGCGGGTAGGGGTAGCGGCCCAAACTGCAGTCCCCGCTCATGAAACGCGGCGAGATCAAACTTGCCGCCTGAATTGCGCTTGGCTGCCACCCGCGCCGCACGCCAACCATAATAGCCGATCTCGTCTCCACCGATCATTCCGGGCAGTACGAAATACCGCTCCACGTCTGTCTCGCAAAGCGCGCGAGGCTGTGCGGTCATTCCCATGAGGGTGGAGATTGCCTGCTCGCGGGTCCATCCGTTGACGTGGATGCCGATGTCAACCAGCATCCTGGAGACTCGGAACAGCCGTGACTGCAAGAACCCGATTTCACTGACCGGATCGTCGTGATAGACACCTGTCTCCTGCGCTAGTACTTCGGCATAGATAGCCCAACCCTCGAAGTAACCTCGGGCATTCAATTGTTGCCGCAGCGGATGCAGCTTCGCGGCTTCCTGCCGAGGAAGTTGCAGCAGGTGCCCCGGGACAGTCTCGTGGTAGGTAACCGACGGCAGTGACCATGTCGGCCGATCCCGAATCGCATGCAGGTCTACGAAGTAGACACCAGGTCGCGATCCATCCAGGGCGGGAGCGACACGATAGCCGACGCGCCCGGCAAGCTCCTCGCTTGTGGTCAGCTTGCGGACCTCAATGTGGCTATCAATGGGCGTGTTGAAGAGGGGATTGAGGACCGGCAGTATGGCTCGAATGCGCGCATTCATGTCTGCGACGGCACGATCCTTCCCAGCGTCAGTGTCGGGATAGAGGTAGCGCTCGTCGCTGGCTAATTTGCGCAGACGTACATCGATCGAGCCGCGTGCCAGGCCGATCTTTTTCAGAAGGCGGTCCGCCCGAGTGTTCAGGTCGTGCACCTCCGCGAGGCCCTCACGACGAAACTCCTCCACGTTGGGCTCGGTAGTGGCGCCGACCCGAAGCGCGGCTGAGTAACAATCTCCAGAGTTCTTCAGGTGTACGAGGCCGCCCCTGCCGGTCGCGTGGGCACCCGAGGATTCAACCAGCTCGATCTGCTGAGCCAACTTGGGGATCACTTCGTGTTCGAGGATGCCCTGTGCGATTGCGCTGGGATCGTTGACGGAATCGAGGATGCTGCGAGCAGCAAGCTTGTCCAGTTGTGAGCGCATTCGTGTAAGAGTGCGCGCGATGATGAAGTCCGGAGGCACGATGCCTCGAGCCTCGTCACTTCGAATCCGTGCGCACTCACCTTCAAGGTTGCGAGCAAAGTCCCGTAGTCGGGATACATACACGTCAAGCTCGGTACCGTCAGCCGGAGGGCGCTTGTTGTTGATGAGGTCCGGAGCGTCCAGGTACGAACCGGCGAGATGGTTGACTACATAGGGACTGATCCGCCGATCGACCCGGCCAAACTTGAAGCTGTCGCGCGCAATGACTTCGGCCCGGGTTGCGAATAGTACCGATTCATAGTCGAGGCGCCCTCGTAGCGAGAGGGTGACGCGGGAATCGAAGTTCTGCAGGTCAACGAGGGCGCCGGTGACGGCGCGCTGGCGTCGTGCCTGCCCTTCAGGTGTTTCGTCGCTGAGACTGGGTTGTGGAGAAATCTCAAGAAGTCGCTTCGCGACGGTGTCGAACAACTCCAGAAGGCGTTGATCGGCGGAGCGCCCAGCGGGTGCGCTCTCTTGTGCTGGAATTGCGCGCGTCGCGGCACTCAGGCACAGCGCAGCCGCACTGTTGAACAGAAACCGTCGACGCGAATTGCGCATAGCCCTGCACGTTCTCCTGGAGGCTGATATAAAGCTTCGCCCATTGTGCGCCGCAACTGAAGCCGCTTTTACAATAGTTGAGAAGGAGACCTTCCGGTGAGAAAGCATTCGGGACGATCGCTGGCGGGAAGGTTTCTGTTGGGCGGCGCATTGAGTGTGTGCGCAGCGGCTTCTGTTGCTGGAGGCCCGGCCACCGCCGTGCCGGCGACTGCGGTGCCGACCGCTGTGGTGCCGGCTGCCGCGATCCCGGCCATAGTCGGGTCGGACCCTGGCCTGCTGTTTCACTACTGCGCGGCTCACGGCCTGGCCGCCGATTTCGCGCGCGGCGAAGTTGAGCCGAATTTCGCGGATAAAGCGCAGGTAGTCTCCGCTGGCCGGGTGGGTCCTGGCCTACATGTTGCCGGTGATGGAATCGTGAGTTGGCAGGCGGCGTCCAACATCTTCGCCCAGCGGGGTACGCTCGCGTTTTTTTGGCGTGCGGACGAGCCGATTGGTCGCAATCAGTTCCCCTTGTTTCGCGTTGGCTATGGCGATCACACGAGCTGGGACATGGTGTGGTTGCGGATCGACTGGAATGGGCACGGCTTCGACGCATTCGTGACCGATGACAACCTCGCTCGCATTCGCGTGTCCTATTCGATCCCGCAGGTGCCGCGGCCGAATGAGTGGACCCATCTTGCGCTGAGTTGGGATGAGACGACCGGCATCCGGCTCTATGTCAACGGCGTCCTGGCAGCGCGTAAAGATGCTGTTGCCGTTCTTGATTCGGGACTGGATCAATTTGGCCCTCACAGCCGCATCGTCAGCCCGCATCAGGTGCAGAGTGCATACAGCTACCTGCGCGGTGGCGATCTCGATGAAATCCGAATCTATGACCACGTTTTGGAAGATACGAGCGTTGCGGCGCTGGCCAAGAACGAGGTGGCGAAAGCGGCCGCGGCGCCATTGCGTGACCTGTCTGTGCCGAGATGGCGAGATGAATGGTGGCTGCGATACGGTTGGAATCGCGCTGGGGATCCGCCGCCGTATCTGGCCGATTCGGCGACGAAGATCAGAAAGGTCGAGTTTGCGGATGCCCGTGATCTGAAGGAGCGCATGAACGGCGCCAATGACGGCATCCCCGCAACCACCTGGCCCGGAGTCTACAACCGATCGCGCCTTCCAGGCCGTCACGACTATTACGAGTTGCCTGACTGGAACGTGTACGTTCAAGGCGGCAAGTCCATCACCTTCACGCTGCCGGCGGAGCCCTGGAACCATCTGGAGTTTCAAGGCGCCGCATTTGGCCCACTCACGTATGTGGCCGCGAACGGCGCCCCGGAGAAAAGGCTCGCTGTGCGAGCCAAGGGACAGGAACGAACGTATAACACCTTTGCAACATTGGAGGGTGGACGGCTGCGCTTCGATAATGTGGAGCAGGAAACTCCGATCCAGGAGCTGGCGGCTTACTATGTGGCTGCCGGAGCGGAACCCGCGGATGAGCAATCGCTGTCGTACACCATCGAGGCGGGGGCGGACCCCGGCGAGCTTCCAACTCTGGATGAGCTGCTGACTCTGATCAAGGGCCGATACGTTGGCGATGAGCGATCGACGGTCGTTGCTCTGCCGAACGTCGCAGCTTCGAAGCCGCGCGCCAAGGGGAACGCTCAGGAGGGCGACCGAGGGGGCGCCCCGGGAGACGATGCCCGGATGTTGCCGATCGTTCACGTTCTGATCCCGGATGACTTGCGTCTGGCGCGCAGCGGTCGGCCTGTGGGTCATGTCTCCTACGGCTGGGAAAATCTCGACGCCGGACTCGATGGCATCGCCATCGATCTGCCGGCGTTGCACGTAAAGCCTACGCATGGAAACCTGTTTCCACTCAACATCCAGATCAAGGATCCGTTGTGGCCGACCCGGGACCTGCTGGATGTGAGTGTTTCGGTGAAACCCGACGAGGCGCGCACAGTCTGGCTCGACACGCGCGACCGCATGTTGCCGCCCGGACGCAGTCTGTATCTCACCATCGCCGGCGCGGGCCAGGACTTCAATGCCGAACAACTCGATGGCGCCAAAATACGCCTGAGATTCAAACCACGTGCGCAAGCACTGCCGGAACATACAGCCGATCGCTTTGCACAGGTCCGCGACAACATGGCATTCCTGGTGGAGGAGCACACCAACACCAAGCGACTGGCCCGGTACGATCGACTGGATCGCGACCTGACGGACCTGTTGCGGGTGGACCCGTCGAATCAGCACGGACGCGAGTATTGGGCCGAGATGAATCCTGAGCAGGGGTGGCCTGACCAGAGTGTCCCGATAGCGCCCGCTGGCGTCCCGCGCTGGGCGTTTCTGCAGGTGGAGGATCTGAAGCGGGTCCGGCAATACATCAACTGGTGGATCGATGAGAGGCAAGTGCCGTACGGGGATTTCGGCGGAGGAATTTCGGACGATAACGATATGACCCAGCAATGGCCGCCGCTGGCACTGATGGGTGCAGACCCCGACAAGGTGCGCAAATCACTGGATGCCCTCACCGACGCTGCCGAACGGAACGGAATGTGGACCAACGGACTCGGCACGATCAAAACCGATGAGCTGCACAGCTACGAGGAGGCACTCAACGCCAAGGCCGAAGCCATGTACCTGAGCTACGGCGATCCCAAGACAGTTGAGCGTTTGATGGATACGGCTCGTAACTATGGCCGGATCATTCAAAAGAACGAGCAAGGACATACCCACATCGTCAGCAACTACTTCAGTGGAACTGACGTCGTACGCGAAGGAGTCTGGGGATGGTCGAAACCCTATTCGAACCTGATCCTCCATCCGGGGGTCGCCTTGGCCGACTTCAACGGCAATCCCACCGTTCGCAAGTTGGTGACCGATCTTGCCGACGGCTATCTCGCGCACGGTCGTCAGCATGCCAGTGGCGCTTGGAGCTTCCCGGAAGAGATCAATGCGTCGACTGACGAATCCAAGGGAGTGTTGAGCGCTCGGTCGCGTGGCAACGTCGCCCTGATGCAACTTCTTTGGGTTTCATATCACTGGACGCATGATGAGAAGTATCTGCGGCCGCTTCGCAGTGAGCTGGCGGGTGGCTCGGCGTTCGGTGAGCTCTCGGAGCTCAATGCAAACACAATCGATCAGCTCGAGCAGCGCGCGTCCTGGGGCGTCCCCTTGCAGAAGGCGGCGGAACAGGGCAAAGGCGGAGACTTCGCCCGATTCGTCGCCTGGCAGATGACTGGTGATACCCAGTATCTGGAGAAGATCTACGACGATGAGATCATTACGGCCAACAACCGTATGTACATGGTCACCGAAGGTCACTGGTGGTCCGACCGTGTGGAGTTGTTCAGCGACGAGTTGCAGCGCTCCCGCCTCGGGGGCATGGCGCTCAGGCGCAATCAGTTTGTCCCCGGCCACACCGTGAGCTGGCGTTTTGCCGACCCCGATGGCGCGCAGAAGCTTGCCATCCTGATGCCGGGCGCCCTGCCTGCCAGGTTCACGGTGATTGCGTATAACCTTGATGAAAGGGCTTTGGCGGCGACTGTGACGGGGTGGGATGTGGTACCGGGGATTTGGCGGGTCACGCAGCGGACGGGCGAGGGCGACGCTGGGGGCGCCACCGCCGGAGCGGCCGTGGCGGGCGAGCCCCGGCATGTTGAGTTTGAACGGACCCGTGGGGTTGATTTTGTCTTCGCTCCACGCACCACGACCGAATTGAGCTTCGAGCTCGAGACACCGGGTAAACCGCTGTGGGAGCGGCCGGACCTGGGGGTTGGGGCAGGGGACGTGCGTGTCTCCCAGGGAGCTGTCCACGTCACCGTCCACAGCCTGGGGTCAGTCGCCGCGCCTCCCTCGACAGTGACCGTGGTTGACCCCGCCGGGCACTTGATCGCAAGTGCTGCAGTGCCGGCGATCGCCGCGCCGCTCGACTTGGTGCCGAAGACGGTGCAGGTCACGTTGCGTGTCGGGGCGGGTAGAGTTGGCTCCGGCGCGAGGGTTCGCGTTCAGTTGAATAATCAGGGGCAGGAGATTACCCAGCTCAACAATGAGGTTGTTGTACCGTAGCGCTGCTGTACTGGCGCGGCGCTGACGCCGTTGTGCCGCTTGGTCGCGGCGGCGGCCTTGCCACGCCGCCGCCTTGGCCTCGGTAGGCTCGGTCTACTCCGTGATGAGGTCCCGATATGCGCGCCACGTCGCATGCCCGAGCACGGGCGCGACAATGATCATCCCAAACAGAAACGGCGCGAATCCAATAATGGTCAGTGCCACGATGAGTGCCGCCCACACGATCATCGCCGGCAGGTTCCAGAACGTGACCTTGATGCTGATCCACATCGCATCCAACGCGCTCGCGTGACGGTCGATGATCAACGGCACGGCCACGACCGAAAGGGTGAACACAATAGCTGCCAACACGGCGCCCGACCCGAGATAAGCCAACACCTGCGGACGGCTGATCGAGTCCGACAAGCTACCCCACAGTGCCTCACCCAGACTCGGTGCCGAGGAATGCAGCGCCGACTGCAGCACGATCCCCGATAGCACGAACCACGCAGCCGCGACGATCGCGAGCACGATTCCGAAGTAGAACAGCCCTTCCGGATTGCGCGTCATGCCCTGCAGCGATTCATCGAATCCCAGCGGCTCGTTCCCCGCCCGCCGTCGGGACAGCTCACAAAGTCCCGTGGTCATGATCGGCCCCACGAGCAGATACCCCGAAATCGCTGCCGCGACCAGATAGGGGTGACTGCTACCCAGCATCAACAGCACTGCTCCCAATGCTGTAATGAGCGCGCCGTGTGCCAAGCTCGCCGATTTGATGTGCTTGAAGTCGTCCCAGCCTTGTCGCAACCACACCAACGATTGAAGCGCCGGCACCCGACGGATGCCGACGTGCAGAAAGTGATGTCTGCCCAGAAGGATTGAATTGGCCATGGAGGTCTCCTGTTGCGCGGGCGTTCGCCCGCTCACCGTCGATCCAGGGTGTCCTTCGCAGGCCACCCGTGCAACGCATGCGTTGCACCCTGTTGCGGGGGCATAGCCCCCTCACCGTCGATCCGGGGTGCCCCTCGCACGCCCACCGCCTATCCTCGGGCCGCCCTAGAGAGGGCTCGCCCATTCGCGGCTTTTTCAGGTCCGTCTATCGACGGCGACTCCGGTTCCGGTCACGACCCCGGTATCCGGGCTCGACGGCGACGACTGCGGCCAGCAAGTCGCGCTTTGGGGATAGTACGCCCAGGTGTTCCTGGGGCCAATGATTTGAGGCGCCATGGCGCGGGCCCCGCGGCAGTCGCCGTCCGGCCCATACGAGCTGCCCGGCCGGTATCCGGGCACCGACAAAGCCGGCGACGTACCGTCCCACCACCGCCCGACCGGTGCCCGCGGCCACCGATCGGCCAATGTCCGCGATCCACGGCGCCCCGCCGACTACGGCACCCGCAGCACCCGCAGCCCATGCCAGCCACCCAAAGGCCCGCAAGTCTTCTGGGGTCCGAGACGGTGGTTTACCGACTGGATTGGCACCCATTTGGCCCTACCGCCGAAGCATTAGACAACGTCGCTCCGCCCGGTAAACTGCGCGCCTGCGCGCCCCCGTAGCTCAGTGGATAGAGCGACCGCCTCCTAAGCGGTAGGTCGTCGGTTCAACTCCGGCCGGGGGCGCCATTCGAGCTTCTGGCAACATTCGACGAAGTCCAGATAGACTCAAAAAGGGCTTAGATTTCAGCGAAGAATCCCCAGCTCGGTTCAGCTTATCCGCGCGTTCGTTGGGGATCGCGGCCTCCAGCCGCACGGTGAGAAGCTCCCCTGGGCCGAGCGATTGGCCCTCGCGTAATGCGCCTGAGGCCGATGCGTTATGCGCATTAGTGATGCGCATTAAAATGTGGCAGAATGTGCGCATCTCAGGAGAAAGATATGACGCGCCGAATCTCGAGAACTGCAGTTCCGAAGCGTGCCACCAATGTCAGCGTTCGCAGTGACCTGCTCGCTGCCGCCCGCGAAGCCGGCGTCAACCTCTCCGCTACTCTCGAACGCGCGCTGACCGAAGAACTAGCCGCAACTAAGAGCAAGAAGTGGCGCGAGGAGAATCGTGAGGCGATCCAGGCCTACAACGAGCACATCGAGAAGCACGGTGTGTTCTCAAACGACGTGCGGCGATTCTGATGGCGCAGTTCACTGTCTATAGGAATAAGAGCGCGCGTTCAAAGGCGATATTTCCCTTCCTCGTAGACGTGCAATCGGATCTCCTTGAAGACCTGCAGACACGCGTTGTCATCCCGCTCAGCAAAGCTGGGGTGCTCACAAAGAAACCAGTGAGTCACCTCACGCCGATCCTGAAATTGGAAGGCGAGGCCTACATGCTGATGACCCCTGAACTTGCCGCCATATCTCGGAGTGATCTCGGAGCAGCCACTGGAAGCCTGGCCGAGCGACGTGACGCAATTCTCGCGGCGATGGACTTTCTTCTGACGGGGTTTTGATCGTTCAGGATTCCGAACACACGGATTGCAAAGTACAAGGAGACGATCAGTTCATTCGCCGGGCAAACAATGAGCGCATTGTTCCGACTATCAGGTGCCGAGAAACGTGACCCCACCATCGATGAGTGGCTAAACAAAACGGATGAGCGGACCGCCGTCGCGCGCACCTGGTTCAAGGCAATGCGAGCATGCGGCGAAGACGTCCTGGAGTTGATGCACGACGGGCACCCGACGGCGTGCATAGAGGACGTGCCGTTCGCGTACGTCGATGTCTTCAAGAACCACACCAACATAGGCTTCTTTTACGGCGCGCATCTGGACGATCCTGCCGGTGTTCTCGAAGGCACTGGGAAGAACATGCGGCACGTAAAAGTGAAGCCCGGGCGCGAGCCCGACCCTGCGGTCCTCAGGAACCTGATCCACGCCTCGTATTTGGATGTAAAAGTACGGCTGCGGGCTGAGTGACCCGCTCCACAGGTCTGCTACGAGCAGTTAGTCGGCAACAGCCGAGTGAGCCTGAAGAGCGCTCGCGAGGTAAGCCCAAGCACTTTTCATGCGCGCATTCTCATCAGCAGACCTGCGGAACTGCATTGCGCCGGCCCAGCGGGCGTATACCAGAGGGTCTCCGAGCGAATGGTCTGTACAAATCCGCGTGACCCGATTGGCGAGTTCCATTGCGGGTCCCGAGGCAGCGTCCACTCCGCTTTTCTCGAGTTTCGCCGCCTCGCCGGCGATTTGCATGAGCGCTGAATGCCACGGGGAAGTCTCCTGCGCCGCTCCGAAGTAGGCCCAGAGACCGTCATCCGGCGCAGCTTGCTGCGAGGTTATGCTGCGCGACAAGACGCGCTCGCCCACCTGCAGCCATTTTTGTGCAATCGTTGGATTCCATTCGAGCAGCGTCGTCATGAACTTGCGCAGCCCGTAGCGCAGGGCGAGCTGGTTCCACTGAACAATCAGTGCCTGAGCCTCGGGATGTGCGGGATCGACCTTTCTCTCCCGGAGATCCTGAAGCGAGCGAAATAGGATGCGTACCGCAGCCCCGTACTCCTGCATGCCTTTGACCTCACCTGGTGGGCGTGCCGCCATCCAGGTCATGTAGGCCCTCTCTTCGTCGGGTGTGATCTGTTCGTTGATCAGGTCGCGAGCGATTGCGTGTTGATTACCCATCTCCATGCTCCTCGTGAGACTACAAAGCTCTTCCAACGACAAGTGTCGTCCGGATTCGATCGTCGCCAGAGCGGTCCGAACCAGGACGAGAGCCTTGTCCGCCGCGTCCTTTCGTGCGTTGCATGCGCGCAGTTGCATTTGCAGGACGCGAGCAATCGGTGGGGGCTTCGTTGAGAGCAGCGTTCCAATCTGCGCTAACGTCATTCCGAATGCCTTCAGCGTCACGATGACGTTCAGTCTTTGCAGCTCTCTTGGACCGTAACATCGCCACCCCTTGCCCGACCGTGTCGGCTCGATGAGCCCGTGGCGCTCATAGACGCGCAATGCGCGCACCGTCAGCCCGGTGCGACGCGCGCACTCGGCAGCACTTAGAGACGCGGGTCTTTTCGGCTTTGGCATTCGGTGATCGTGAGCTTAGGGTATGACCCAAGGTCCGGGTCAAGCGATGCGCGGCACGATTGTTCGTTCAATGCCCGCCGAGAGCGCGATAAATTCCGTCATTGGACGTCTGACACAAGTGAGTCGCCCAGCATGAACAGCGATACACGCATTTGTTGCGGCTCCCGGGCGTCTTTCGCTCGATGGGCGATCGCCGGTGCTTTCACACCGGCCACGTCAACTCTTCCACCGTCGAGTTGATTGATGCGTAGTACGAACTCGGGCTGCAGAAAGGCCGTCGGCCGGCGTTTTTCTAGGGCTGCAAAACCTTTGGGCGATACCCCGCGCGAGCAGGGTCCGCGAACGGCCAGGGACCAGCCGTCGCCCGGATCTCCATCTGCACGTGCCGCTCGACGACCGGCTTTGCCGAGCCGCCATCCTTCTCGCCCCAAATCACAGTCACTTCACTACCGCTCGTGGCCCGCGATTCATCGATCATGGCGAGCGAAATCCACCGCCGCCCGTTCGAGGTGTAGCAAGGATACGTTGACAGTCCGACAAGCTCCTGGCCGAACATAACCGCGTCGTAAGGATGTGTGGTGTAGTGCGAGGCAGGAATTTCCATGTACTTTGCACGTTCTCTCTGGAAGAGGGTCGCGAACACTTTGATCACATCATCGCTGTTCCAGGACAAAATGACTTTCTTGCGGTGAGGGCGCGAGACCATCTCTTCCAGGGCCCTGCGTCCGATGAAATCATGGTCGAATTTGACGAGACTTCCATAGCCGAGGTCCCAGGGTGTGAGGTAATAATCCTCGATGTTGTTCGAGTAGAAGCTGCCGCCGAGTGATGCGGTGGCTTCGAAGCTGTCGGCCGGCAGCCACTCTCTATACGCCTTCATCATGTCGCCGGTATAGACTGCCGGAACGGGCGAGGGCAGCCATCCAGACTCTGTCGTTACGGTCGCGTATGCGCGTCCGCCGGCCTGTTTCAGGCCGTATTCGCATCCGGCGTCCAACACGGCTGCCTTGATTTGCGGACCCTCTTCGGCGGGTCCCCAGAACTCCAGGCCGGGTGCGCCGGACATCCCATGCTTCAGCGCCCGTACCTTGCGTCCAGCGATGTTGATCTCGCCCATGTTGAAGAACTTGATTTCGGGTAGTGGGCCGCCGTGTAACTTTTCCAGAATTCTGACCGCGTTTGGTCCCTGTAGCTGATAGCGATACGTTTTGCGAGGCTTGGGATTGACGAGTGAGCGCGCGTCGCGCTCGATATTGACGTTGTAGCCGGCAGTCTTCGCGTGAAATTCGACCCAATTTGCAGTGGGTGGGCGACCAACGATATTGACCTTGTTGTCCTCGAGAGCGAACAGTACAGCATCGCCGATCACATATCCGTCGTAGTTGCACGGTAGGAACTGCTTTGCCTTGTTGCGTCCAAATCCTTTGAAGCTGTTGACCCCGAGGTCCGAGAGGAGCCGGACAACGTCGGGACCTTCTACGTAGAGGTCCGTCATGTGGTACGACTGATCGAACAAAACCGCGGTTTCGCGCCACGACTCCTGCTCGTCCCGCCAGTTGGAAAACTCGGGGGGAATCGGATAGACGTACGGACCGATTTGCGAGTTGCGCAGCATGTGCGCGGCGTTGCCGACTTGTTGGAGCTTCTGTTCCAGGGAGGCTGATTTCATGGCCAACATTTTCTCACTGCCCACCGCCGGCGCCCGGCGATTCTTCCTTTTCCATCATCGCTTCCAGGGCTCGCCTGCCCAGAACAGCGGTCGTATCGCTCCGCAGCATCAATTCGTTCGGAACGTACCCCAGGTTGGTCAACATGTTCTCGATTTCGGCGGTGGCAAACGCGTCTTCCGCGACGACGCTGCGCAGATACTCCTCCAGAAAATCGAGCTCCGCCTCGGTCATTCGACCGCCCATGCCAAAAAAATAGTTCGTGGTGTTCTTCAGCCCGGGAGTGACGGCGTGGAATACCCGGGCAGCGCGCAACTGCTCGCCGCCACGAGTGGAATGATCCTGAGGAATTGATGTGTAGTCGATTCCAGCGTGAAAGCCCGGGAGGTAGAAATCCATGCCGGCCGTGCGATCCACCAGACCTTCGTAATCCAGTCTTCCCTGCATGAATCCGGCCTGAGGAATATTCCTCATGACACGGCGGCTACGGATGACCCGACCGGTTTCCTCGCGGTCTTCGGGCGTGCTCGCGTTCGCTTCGACTCCGATGCTGCTTGCGTGCAGATACGCCAGGTGCGTCAGGTCCAGCAGATTGTCATTCAACAGTTGGTAGCGGCCCGCCACATCCAGGTAGTAGAACGGTCGATAACGGAATTGCGGCTCGTGGAAACCTGCCTCCTGCAAGTCCGGCAACAGCGATTCATCAGCGAGCTGCGCATTCCCTGGCCAGATCCAAAGCCACATGCCCCGCTCGACGAGCGGATATTGCTTGATTCGATACACGCCCGGAACTGTCTGCTGCGAGGGAATCCGCACGCAGTCGCCGTTGGATCCGAAGGTGATGCCGTGGTATCCGCATTGAATCGTGTCGCCCTTGAGGCAGCCCTTCCCGAGCGGAAAGTGCCGGTGCGGACACCGGCCTGCCAGGGCAACAGCCTCACCATTCTCTTTGCGATAGAGGACGACGGGCTCGTTCAGAATCCATCGAGACAGCAGCTCCCGCTTGACCTCGTGCGTAAACGCGGCGACGTACCACCCGTTTCGTACCGCGAAGTGTCCTTCTTTGAAGGGATACATGTGTTGTTCCTCGAATCTGCTTCCCAACGGCGCATGGCGCGGCGGCCACAATTGGTCGGGCCACGCTATGGCGTACGGTAGTGACAATCCGCATCCGCCTCTTGCCTATCCGTGCAGGGTGGGTGTTCTGTCCCTCGACAACGACCGTGCGCTTCCGGAGGCCCGGGGTGGCGCACTCCGGGGTGATCACTGTCAGGCAGATACCTGGAGACTCTGAGGCAAGCAACGCCGAAACTTGGACGGATCGGCGGATCCGCTGCATTTTCTACTGTAATGCCGCGCGAGTGCTGCGGTAGGATATTGTCGGGGGGCAATCCGCATGTTCCAATTTCAGACGGCAACTACCGAAGGCGTAACCGCTCGCCAAAAGATGCAATTCTGGAACAACCTCACGTCGGACATGCTCACTGAGCAATGTGCGACGGCGCTTGATCCAACTGTATTCAGTGGCCGCGTTCGCCGGGTTGATCTTGGCGCGATCCGGATCGCAGAGATCAGTGCGAGCGCGTCGACCGTGAACCGAACCCGCTCACACATCGCCCACGCCACCGAGGCCCCCTACGTCTTCAGATTATTGCTTTCGGGCGGGCTGCAGAGCAGTCAGGAGGGAGTTGAGACTACACAAAGGCCGGGGGACTTCTCGCTTTATGATACCTCGCGACCCTACCGCCTGACTCTGCACGGGGATACGGCGGTGCTTTCCATCCGGATACCCAAGGCTCAGCTTCTGCAACACATTCCGTGTCCGGAGTCCGTGACATCGCGGGTCGTCTCAGGCAACTCTGACGCCGGCATGCTGACATCGCGTTTCCTGCGAGAGTTCTGGTGTGGTTCCACACAGATCATCCTGTCGGATGTCGCACCCAGGATCGCGGATATTGCCCTGCAATTGATCGCCAGTTCCTACGCCATGCTCCCTTTGAAGGGCCTCGAGCAGACCTCGCTCGTTGCACGCCACCGACTCGAAATCCTCTCGTACATTGAAAAGCACTTGCGCGACCCTGCCATGACACCCACCCGGGTCTCGAACGCGCTACGCCTGTCCCCGGGGTATGCGCATCGCATCTTTTCAGAGGGCGAAGAGTCGATCGGTCGCTACATGCTGCGCCGGCGCCTCGAGCGTTGCCGCGAGGCCTTGGGTGATCCTCTGCAATCGGGCAGAACGATCACCCACATTGCGTTCGGATTCGGATTCGCCAGCTCCGCGCATTTCTCGCGAGTATTTCGGGAGCGCTATGGGATGACTCCCAGCGAGTTTCGCGAAGCGCACCGCTCATAACCGCACAACATCGAATTCTGACTCAACAGAATCGGTCCGCCTCACCGCGGCGCTTTGGGCATTCCTGATCAATCAATGGTAGACGGCCAGATAAGCGGAACTGCGCTGATCCCCTTAGTGTGTCTGAAAACGTACGTCTCTTGAGGCTGGGGATTCACCGGTCCAGGGCGACGGTAGGAGGGGGATTATGAGTTGCCTCGCGAGACGGTCGGTTGTTTGTGCGCTCATCTCGTCGACTCTGACGCTGTGGGGTAACGCCCATTCTCAGGCGGCATCGGAGGATCAGATCCAGGAGATTACGGTTACGGCGCAATACCGCAAGCAGAGTCTCCAGGATACGCCGATAGCAATCAGCGCACTTTCGGGTGATGCCTTGAGTCAGCGCAGCATTGTAGATATCGCGCAGGCTGCGAATCTCGCACCCAACGTCTCGCTGAACAAGAATGCCGGTGGCTTCGGCCAGATGGCAAGCATCTTCATACGTGGAGTGGGACAGGCGGATCCGCATTTCGCGGTCGAGCCCGGTGTTGGCGTCTATGTCGATGACGTTTACTACGGTGTGATGCCTGGCTCGATATTCCAGCTCCTGGACACGGAGCGTGTGGAAGTGCTGCGTGGGCCGCAAGGCACACTCGCGGGCAAGAACTCTTTGGGTGGCTCGATCAAGTTATTCTCGAAGCGCCCTGCGGATGTGCCTGATGCGTACGCGGAAGTTGGCTACGGATCGCGAAACTACCTCTTCGGCCGTGCGGCCAGCAACTTATCCATAATCCCCGAAGTTCTGACGGCCCGGTTCTCGGTTGCCGCCCAGCGCCGCGACGGTTACCTCGATCGCCTCGACTACGCGTGTGCTACGGGCGTGCCCAGTGGATCAACTCAACGCGTGCTCCAGGATTGCAAGATCGGGACGCAAGGCGGCATCTCGGCGGTGACTGGAAGGTTCTCCCTGAGTTGGACCCCAACTGACAGTCTGCGCGATACATTGATTGCCGATGCGGCCAACGATGATTCCGAAAACGCCGCAACGAAGACCATCTATGCGCCGGCTGTCGCCCCGCTCTTCGGGACACCGACGTGGGCAACGGGGTTCAATTACATCACCGGTCCTCGCAGCTACACGAATTACGAAAATAACCTGCCCACGCCCAGGGAGTCGGGCGCCACCGGGCCGGTCGCGTTTCCCAATACCAGTCCACTGACCGCGAGCGGGCTCACGAACGACTTCACGTATGCCATCACCGACACGCTGCGAGTCGAATCGATCACGGGATATCGCAAGTCGACGGTGCATTTTTTCAACCAGATAGACGGAACGCCAGCCAGCGTCAATGACCAGTCATGGCGTCTTGCCCACAAGCAGATCACCCAGGAACTGCGGTTGTCTGGGGAGATCGGCCACCTCGCGGAATGGACCTTCGGCGGCTACTACTACAAGGCGGACGGAGTTTCCGAGGGCCGGATCATCATTCCATTCGGATTGGAACCCAATGGGGGAGGAGGCGGAATCGTGGGTCCTGCCGACATTCTCTTCCGGGATCCGGTGACCACCAAGTCGCGATCCGTATTTGCTCACCTGGCATTGCACCCCATGGACAAGCTGACTTTGACTCTCGGCGGGCGATACACGAAAGATGCAAAGGACTTTACTTTCAAGCGGTACGACCCGCTGACAGGGCTGCCAAATCCGGCGTACCTGTATGACGTGTCCGTCGATTATGAAGGACATCGCCCGGACTACCGGGCCAATCTCAGCTACAACTGGAATGACCAGGTAATGACTTACGTTCAAGTTGCGAGCGGCTATCGGGGCGGTGGCGTCAACCCCCGGCCTTACTTCCCCACTCAGGCATTGCCCTACAAACCTGAGACAATTACCGCCTACGAAGGCGGCTTCAAGACAGAGCTCTTCAATCGCCACATGACCGTCAATGCAGCAGCGTTTTACAACGTGTATCGAGGGTTCCAGGCTTCGGTGTTGCGCTGCGATGCCATTTCCCCCTTTCCCGGTGCTCCTTGCAACCAGACGACCAATGTCGGTAACGCACGTGTGCAGGGACTCGAGTTTGAAAGTCAGATCCAGCCGTTTGGCGGACTCAAGCTCGATGCTTCCTTGGGGTTGCTCGATTTCAAATACACCCGCCTGAATCCGGACTCTGGAATCACGCTGGACATGACCAACGTCTACACTCCCAAGGTCACCGCAGCGGCCGGCGCCCAATACGATATCGAGCTCGGTCGGTGGGGATGGTTGGCGCCGCGAGTTGACTACAGCTTCCGGTCGGCCGTGCAGACGGAGTATGTAAATGAGGCAATCGGAGTGATCAGCAGCGTGGGGCTCGTCAATGTGCGGCTCGCCTGGCAGGACGAGAGCAGGGTTTGGGAGACGGCGCTGAGCGTTACAAACCTGACGGACAAATTCTACTATCAGGCCAAGCAGATTCTCAGCTCACCGGTCTACAACGTAGGATCCGGGACGCCCGGGTTACCACGTGAAGTGATGTTTTCCGTCAAGAGGAGCTTTTAGATAGGAGGGTTGGACCGGGGCCGCAGCGCCGGGCACGGCGCAACTGGATTGGCCCCAACCCGTATGTTTCGCGGAAGCGGCGTGCAAAATGGCTCGGTGCGACGAATCCGCAACGCGCAGCCACTTCCATGACCGAGACCCCGTCGTAGCGCCTATCGCTCAGCAGCCGATGTGCCGTCTCCAGGCGGACTCGCATCAACTCATCGCCAAAGGTGGTGTTCGCCTGGGAAAAAAGATAGTGAAGGTAACGTTTGGAGATTCGGTGATCCGCCGCGACCGCGGCGGGGGTGAGATCGGTTTCGTGACAACGGTCTCGCAGGGTGCGCGTCAGGCGGCTACGGAGCTTGTCGCGTCCGCTCGGCACAGCGTCATTGGGACCGCTCGCGAGCGCCAGCAGGGCTGCGATTTGCTCGGCGACCACGCTGTCGGGCAACGCGAGCTCCACCTTCATGTCGGTATCCAGATTGGCCAACACGGCGCTGAGAGCCGTTCCCCAGCCACCTGTCGGCGAAAATGCTCTCGCGACAACACGCTCCGGCGAAGGCAGCCAGTTTCGCAGCCACTCTTCGGGAAATCGCAGGGCCACGCATCGCGTCGTTTGCGGGCAGTCCTGTTGGTACGGCTCCTTGCAATCGATGAGCACGCAATCTCCTGCCTGCACGAACGCCTCGCGGCCATATTGCCGATAGCGCATGCTGCCAACGCGCATGTGCAGTAGAAAAAAGCTGTTATAACGGCTTTGCGCAATGCGCGCGCGCGTTCGTCGAATGCATTGAGTATGCGCTTCGACCACGCCCAGGGTTGCCGGCCCAAAATCGCGTTGAGTCAGCTGTGCACGGAAGTGCTCGCGGTCCGAGCTGTCGATATCGAGCTCCATGAACGAGCTGCAAATCGAATCAACCCAATAGGCGAGCGCACGCGGTGCCTCAACATCCGAGGTTGACCGGTGCAAGTATGCGCGTTGGCCGGCTGAGGCACTCATCGGCTTTTTCCCCCTTCACAGCCTGCGATTTATGGTGCGCTGAAGTGTGATCGTCCGCAAGGCCCGTGGGGAGGCTCCCGCGGGCCTACTCCGTCCAAGGCGGGCTCTCGCGCATCGCTACCTTGGACGAGTTTCCGAGGATGAAATTGTCGAAGACGTCGATCGTGTTCGGGAAGGCGCCGCGCATCCTGGCCATCAGGTCCGTGGAATTCCTGGCCGAATCGACAGCCCTTTCAAACACCTGCAGATATTTGCGCGTGTAGTTGATGGCGCTTGCGTCGTCGGGCAACCCTGGTTTCTTATGCCCCGCGACTATGGTGGTCGCGTGGAGGGCCTCCAGTCTGTCAACGGACCGTGTCCAGGCCTGGCGCGCGGGCTTCAGGGATTCACCTAGCCACAAATGCATTTCGTTGAACAACAAGTCGCCGGCAACCAGGGTCTTGGCATCGGGAATCCAGACTGCTGTGGCATGAATGTGGTCACCCTGCATGGGACCGAGCACTTCGATTCGATGGCCTTCCAATTCGAAGAAATCCTGCTCGATCGCGGTAGGAGCGATGGGATGGCGGGGGCCGTTTCGGCCCAACATCGGACCCCATCGTTTGAGTTTGATGGGTATCGACTTCCAGATGTCTTCTACGACCTGAGCGGACGCAATCACATGCGCGTCGGGAAAGGCATCAGTCAATACTTCGACGCTGAAGAAGTGGTCCGGGTGATCGTGAGTTACGAAGATAGTCTCCAAAGACTTGCCGCTTTCGAGAACTGCAGCGAGGACCCGGTAAGCATCGGCACGAGTAAATGGAGCGTCTATCAAGACGGCGCCTTTTTCCCCGGTGATGAGCGTGATGTCCGTGTAAAGGCTGCCCGGTCCGGTCTGTAAGACCTCGACATGGAGAGGGGCGGCGCGCAGCGCACAGGGGTTTGCGAACGCGGCGACAGCGACCGTGAACGCCAACGAGAAGAGGCTGCGAGAGTTCTTGTGCCACATTATTTAACCAAGCCTCGTATGCGGTTACGCCGTTGGGATTAGACAGCTGGGAAGCGCAGTCTCTGCAAGACTAGGCCATTGCCAGGGCCCTCGGCGCGTCTGTCGGTGCAGGAGGAGGGAACCACCAGTGCAATTTGGCCACCAGCTTCGAAAAGGTTATGCGCTTTGGGGCGCGCGGTGATTCGCCCCGAGGCGCATTCGGAGGGTAGCGTACGGATAGTATTCCGTATCAGGCGGGCCAGGGCAGGTGGCGTGAATGCAAAGATCACCGGCTGACACCTTTCTGGAGTAACGCATGACTGAAGCGAAGATGGCGCCCTCGAGGGCGCAGCTGTTGGAGCTCTTCGAGCGCATGGTGTTGATTCGCCGTATGGAGGAACGGCTGCGGGCCGATGCCGCGGCCGGGAACCTGCCCGGCGGGGTGCACCTCTACATCGGTCAGGAGGCGATCGCCACGGGCGTGTGCGCTCGTCTGCGTGCGGCGGATTGGATCACGAGCACGCATCGAGGCCATGGGCATTTTCTGGCAAAGGGCGGTGATCCCAAGGCCATGATGGCGGAGATCCGGGGCAAGCGGACCGGCATCTGCAAGGGCATGGGCGGCTCCATGCATGTAGCGGACTTCGCCAAGGGCATTCTGGGCGCGAACGGTATTGTGGGCGGCGGTTTTGCCATTGCCACGGGCGCCGCTTATAGCTCCAGGGTGCGTGCCGACGGGCGCGTGGCGGTTACTTTCTTCGGCGACGGCGCGTCCAACCAAGGTGTGTTCATGGAGACACTCAATATCAGCAGCCTGTGGAAATTGCCGCTGGTGTTTGTGTGCGAGCACAACGGATTCTCTGAATTCACGCCGTCCTCGACAGTCACCTCCGGACAGATCGCGGACCGCGCCCGCGCCTTCGGCATTCCGAGCAGCATCATAGATGGCAATGATGTTGTCGCCGTCTGGCGGGCTGCGGGCGACGCCGTTGAACGTGCGCGTAGCGGTGAAGGGCCTTCGTTCATCGAAGCCCACACCTATCGCATCCAGGGCCACCTCGAGGCGGAGGATCTGTTTCTCGGCGGCGGCAAGTACCGTGAGAAAGAGGAGATTGAAGTTTGGCGTAGCGCCGCTCGGGATCCGATTGGGCGCTTCCGAACGGAGCTCATCCAGCAGGGCACCCCGAGCTCGGAGTTGGAGGGTATCGAGAAGCGCGTGCTCGGGCGCGTCGAGGAGGCTGTCAGGTTCGCTGAGGAAGGGGAGCCCGCCGACCCCGAGCTGCCGTTCCGGCTGATGTTTGCCGGCCGGACTGTTTGACCGGACTGTCTGAGAGGAGGACGCCGTGGCCCGCAAGCGCTATATCCATGCGATCAACGAAGCCCTGTTTGAAGAGATGAGTCGTGACTCGGACATCATCGTATTTGGTGAGGACGTCGAGCTGGCCATCATGGGCGACATGCGCGGCCTGGTGGACAAGTTCGGGCGGGACCGTATCCGCAACACGCCTATTTGCGAGGCCACTCTCACGGGTATGGCAGTCGGCGCCGCAGCCGCAGGCTCCCGCGTCGTGCTGCACATGATGTTCTCGAATTTCATCTATACCGGGTTCGATGCGATAGCCAATCAAATGGCCAAGCTGCGCCTCATGACCGGTGGGCAGGCAACAATGCCGATCACCGTCATTGCCAGCTACGGCGCAGGCGGTTCCAACGCTGCTCAGCATTCGGACAGCGGCTATCCGGTTCTGATGAATCTCGGCGGCGTCAATGTCGTGTTGCCCGCAACGCCGGCGGATGCGAAAGGTCTTTTGAAGGAAGCCATCCGTGGCAACGACCCCACGTTCTTTCTGGAGGCCGGCGGTCGCGGCGGCGAACAGGGTGAAGTGCCTGATGGCGATTATACGGTGCCTTTCGGGAAGGCATCCATCGTGCGCGCAGGAAGAGACCTGACCTTGATAGCAATAGGTTCGATGTTGAAGCCTGCACTCGAGGCGGTCAAAAAACTCGTCGCGGCAGGTGTCGATGTGGAGGTGATTGACCCGCGCACACTGGTTCCTCTGGATGAGCAGGCCCTGATCGAATCGGCCCGCAAGACGGGTCGAGTGGTCATCGTGGATGAGGCACGCGACTGTTGCAGCGCTGCGAGCCAAATTGCCGCCGTGCTGGCCGACAAAGCTTTCCATGATCTGAAGGCCGCAATAAAGCGCGTAACCACGCCCAATGTGTGTATGCCGTACGCACCCAATGCGGAAAAACGCCTGATGCCCAATGCGGAGTCGATTGCACAAGCCTGCTTGGGCATAGCGCGGAGTTGACTACATGCGCGTCCAGCTGAAACTCAGTCGCGTTGGCATGAACATGCAGGAAGCGACCATTGTGAAGTGGCACAAGCACAGCGGAGAGACTTTCAAACGAGGCGACCCGCTCTATGAGATCGAGACGGAGAAGGTGACACAGGAAGTGCAGGCGCCCGGCGATGGAACGCTATTGGAGATCATAGTGCCAGAAGGGGAGATCGCGCAGGTTGACGGGCCCGTGTGCAGTGTTGACCTGATGCTCTCCCGGTCGCAGACGTCAGGATGAATACAGGCGCTGTCAGCGTGCTCAGTACCGGGCACACCGGAATCACAGTATCTGATCTTGACAGGTCCGTCCGCTTCTATCGCGATGTGTTGGGATTTGAGGTGAGCCCACCGGTCCAGGTGAGCGGGCCGTTCTTCGAGGAGGTGACTGGTGTACCCGGCTGTGTCATCGATGTCGTGTTCGCACGCGGGGCCGGCCACGTGGTCGAGCTCCTCTGCTACCGCCAGCCGGCCGATCGCAATACCTCGACGCTGCGCGCCTGTGATCCGGGTTTCTGGCATTTGTGTTTCAAGGTACGCGACCTCGATCGGGTGGTGCACGCGGTTGGCGCGGACGGCTTCGCGGCGTTGAGCGAAATTCAGACTGCCGCGGAAGGTCCGGCGCGGGGCACGCGAGTCGTGTATGTCCGCGATCCGGATGGTGTCGTGCTGGAGCTGATTGAAGAACCCCCGGGTATCTCGCTCGAGTCCCTGCACTTTCCGCGGGAGTGACCCGCATGCGGGCGGCACCGCCGGTTGGCAATTCTCTAAGGCAAGAGGTGCCGGGGGACCCAGTTTCCATGGACGCCATTGCGCAGCCGCAGCGGCAGTTTGATGGTGGCAATGGGTCCTTCCGGAATCCGTGTGGAGTCAAACAGCAGCAGATCATTCAGCATTGTTGCGAATCGATTGACCAGGACCAGCAGGTAGCCGTCGCCCTCGGCAGCGTGATCGTGACGCGGTACGAATACCGGTTCCTGAGCGGTGGTTTTCGAGTCGAGAGCAAAGCTCGCAACGTTGCCAGTGTCGAAGTCGTAGCGCACGACACTGTTGAACGCGGGCCCAAAGATGCCTCCGCCCACGAAATCCCGCGATGGATCGTTGGCAATGGCGAATCCATAGCGATGACGTCCCATGGCGAAGCGGTCATCGATGCGGGGAAATTCACAGTAGTTGGGCCAGAGGCGGCGCTCTTCGAAAGCGGAGTGTTGCGATGAGACATCGAAGGTCCAGCGCGTGATGCGTGGGACGGCCTTCGAAGGATCGAACTCGCCGCCACGGGTATCCGGATACATAAAGGGAAATGTCTGTGCTTCGGATACACAGGCATCCGCTATCACGCGTCCAGCGTCCGAATAGGCGTTGAAAAAGTGGAACAGCCATCGCGGTGGACCTTCGAACCAACGAATATCGCGTGCGTGGCCAGCGCGTGGGAAAATGCCGACCATGGAGATTCGCGTCGGATCCCACAGCCAGTGCGGTCCCCCCCTCTGCAGGCGTTGCAGATCCGTCGTGGTCGGCAAAACCGGGAAGATGAGGTGGTCGCGGGTTACGGCGAAGTCGTGGATTTCGGCTGCATACGGAGCCTCGAACCATTCCTCGCGTGTGATCCGGCCCGCTGCATCGGCGACGTAGAAAGCAATGTCCCGGGTTGTCTCTCCCTTGGCGGCATATCCGAAGAACAGCAATTCGCCGGTCTCGGGGTCGATCTTGGGATGCGCCGTAGCGGTACGGCTGCCCAGCCTGCCGCCGTAAGTCCAGGGGCCGACGGTATCGAGGGTGTGCGGATCCAACTCCATAGGAGGGCTGTCCTCCTTGAGAGCCATCAGCCTGCCACCATGCAACAGAACGTTGGTATTCGCAGTGCCCCGACTCAAGCCGCGTACGCTGACATCGTCGGTATACGGATTGCGGTAGGCCCCGAACAGGGAGCGACGGGCTGCCCGCTCGCGCCTGAGTTTCTCCGTCTGGACATAGCGGCTCTTGAAATCGACGTGTCCATGCTCGAAGCGGAACAGACCCACCATACCGTCGCCGTTGATGACGATGTCATCACCAAGCCGAGGCGGAAATTGCGGTTCCGGCGCCACACGATAGAAGTTGCCGCACAGCTGCGCAGGAATCTCACCCTCGACTTCCAACTCGAAGACATCCGCCTCGACCCGTCCGGGCCGGTCGAATCCGTTGTAGATGGGCAGATCAGGGAACTGCCTGGCGACGTGTCCAGTTTTGGATGACTCCATCAGGTGCAACCTACACGAGCCGGAGGCCTGCGCGCGACTGTGGGTGCCAGAAATCCAGCCTGTTGGCGCATGGCCGTGCTGCGCTACGTACGTAGTGTGGAGGCGCCTGTTAGAGTTCGCTCTCGTTGGAGCTGTTGGATTGAAGGGTACCTGCGTCGCAGGCGAGGGGATATGAATAGACTCACCGGCAAAGTGGCCCTGATCACGGGCGGGGCGGGCGGAATCGGTGCGGCGACGGCCCGCCGCTTCCAGGAAGAGGGCGCGCTCGTCACCATTACGGACGTCGCCGCGAAGCAGGGGCTCGAGGTGGCTCGGGAGATCGGTTGCGACTTTCTGGCTCTCGACGTCACAGATGAGGAGCAGTGGGCCCGCGTCGTGCGCCTGGTCGATGAGAGCAGAGGCGGCATTGATGTGCTGGTCAACTCGGCCGGGATTGAAGGTGACTTGAGCGCCGGCAGTCCTGAAACGACCACCCACTCCGAGTGGCGTCGTGTGCACGGAATCAATCTGGATGGCACCTTTCTCGGCTGCCGTGCGGTGCTACCGGTCATGAAGCGGTTGGGTGGCGGATCGATCATCAACATTTCATCGATCGTCGCGTACTTCGGCTCGCCGCTGTCGGCCGCGTACGGGTCCTCCAAGGCCGCGGTTCAGCAACTCAGCAAGTCGGTGGCGTTGCACGGCAGTCGTGACAATAAGCGGATTCGCTGCAACTCGGTGCACCCGGGTGTGATCCGGACCCGAATGTTGAACGATATTTACGCGGCCATTGCGCGTAATCTCGGGATCTCGACTCGCGAAGCCGAAGTGGCTTCGCTGCGTGCCATTCCCTTCGGCGAGGTCGGGGAGGCCGTCGATGTCGCCAATCTCAACCTGTACCTTGCCTCGGATGAGTCGCGTTACGTAACAGGTTCTGAGTTCCAGGTCGACGGCGGCTGGCATCTGGTTGACGCCAGATAGTGTGGCGCGCGCACTCGGCAGCACTCGGAGCCGCGGGTCCGACAGAAGGGGTCAGGTCACCGCATGCGATTCGCGGAAGACGCCTCAAGGCGCTGCAGACGAGGGGGTAAAAGACCGGGCCGCGCCAGTCGCCTCTCATGACACCTCACGAAATCGCTGTCGATATCTTGCCGGTGTGTGGCCTACCTGCCGATTGAACATGCGAACGAAGCTGCTTTCATCCTCATAACCGGCACGTTCAGTGATCACGGAAACGCTTAGAGTGGTCGAGACCAGCAGCTTCTTGGCCGCATCGATTCGCATACGCTGCAGGTAGGTGAGCGGCGATTCCCCGCATTCTGCCTTGAACCGCCTCAATAGAGTGCGCGCGCTGACGCTGAAGGCATCCGCCAAGCCTTTAAGACTATAGCGCCGGGATAATCGCTGCCGCAGCCAATCCTTGACCGCGTCGGAGAAGGGACCATTCGATCGCTCCATCATGGCTGCGTCGGTGAATGGCGCCTGACTTTTTCGCTGCGCGTCGAGAAAGGTCATGCGCGAGATCATCTGCGCAACCCGGTGCCTATCGTTCTGGCGCAGAAGGTGAACCGCCAGGTCGAATCCTGAACTAAAGGCGCCGGTGGTGGTGATGCCGCCATCCTCGATGAACATCGCTTCGGGCTGCACCAGCGCAGCCGGGTAGCAGCGCGCGAGTTCCGCCGAAAACAGCCAGGCAGTCGCCGCGCGGCGCCCATTGAGCACCCCGGCTTCGCCCAATAGGAAGGCCCCGCCGCAGATCGCGGCAATGGGAATCCCGCGCGAAAACGCCCTGGCTATGTATCTGGTTTCCCGGGTCAGCTGCTGCAGGCGCGGACGTATCTCCGCCATACGCCGGAATTCAAAACCTGGCACCACCAGCAAGTCGGGACGTCGATGTAGCGCTTGCAGCCCGATTCGGATTCCGCCCGCGGCGAGCACCGAGCGCCTACCAACACCGAGCGTGCGCACGTCGAACAACGCTCGCTTGTCATTCAGAAACGCATGGGCCAGTCGCTCGGCAATCAACAGTGAATCGCAGAAGCCGAACAGTTCCGAAGCGAGGCAGTTGGGGTAAGCGAGCACCGCGATCTTCATAAATACCCTTCGGGCCGGATCTGTCCACATTGGCATATTAGTAGGCGATATCGCCAGTGTAGCTTGTCATTCCCCGCGCGCACACTCGCATTGGCAATGACGCCTGCCGGGACAACTACGCATGTTCGCCAGAATGATTGTGGGTATCGCCCTAACTGCGGGTGCGCTGACTGCTTGCGCAGCATACCCGGAGCGAAAATCGGCAAAGGCAGTCGTGGAGCAGCGATTCGCTGCAGTCCGACAGCACGATGTTGACGCGATCGTCATGCTTTATGCATCGAATGCCGTGGAGACGTCTCCCGGCTTCTGTCACGAGCGCCTTGGACGGGACGGAGTGCGCCGAACCTACACCGAATTGTTCAAGGCGTATCCCAATATCACCGACGATGTGGTCGCAACGCTTGTCGACGGTGATCACGTAGCGGTCCAGTTTGTGGCACGCAGCCGCAAACCCGACGGTTCGCTCCTGTTCGAGGTGCCATTGGCCAACTTCCTGACCGTGCAGCATGGGCTCATCACCCGCGATGAGACCTATTTCGATACGAAAGGGCGGCCGTGCAGCTGAGCTGTACATGCAAGACGGCTGAACGTTGACGGCGGCAATAAATAGTCGTCTCCTCCGGTCAACCCCACTGAGTGCTATCCAAATCGCACACCCCTACACCCGAGGTCCCCTTGAAAAGGCTCCTGACCCTCTCGTTCTCCCTGTGCCTCCTGGCGGTAGCGCTGGCGACGACCGTATCCGTAGCCGGAAACTGGCTGCCGACCCCGCAAGGGTCGCCAATCGGCTTGATGCAGAGACTGGACCGCGCCCATTGGATCGGCTCCGGCGCGAAGTCAGCGGCGCGGGTGGTGTACGTTTTCCTCGATCCCAACTGCCCGTATTGCAACGATCTGTGGAAAGCCATGAAGACGGCTCGTGCGCCCGAGGTGCAGATCCGGTATCTGCTGGTCGCTGTGATCGACGCGGAAAGTCGGGGCAAAGATGCGACCATTCTCGAAGCTGCAGATCCGGCGGCGGCGCTCGAGAAGAGCGAGCGCAACTTTGATCGGGGTGGAGTTGCGCCGCAGGCGACAGTACAGCCTGCCACGGCTGAGACCATTTCCGTCAACGAAGCCCTGATGCAGGCATTGCATCTATACGGCACGCCCGGCCTGGTTTACCTGGATCAGCACGACGAGGTCAAAGTCTTTGGCGGCATGCCCGACCCACAACAACTGCGAGCCATCGTCGGCAAGCGTTGAGTTACGGTAGCAGGTCCTGCTCAACAGGGCCGTTGCGCCCGGCCGCCACGCCAGCGAGGATCGTCAGGGATTCAACATGGCCTCAGTCCGTGACCAACTACGAAACAACGCCGTTGCCCTGACCAGCCTGCTCGTTGCGCTGGCAAGCCTGACCTATAACACCTGGCGCAACGAGCGCACCGAACACAACCGCAACATCCGGGCGGCCACGTTTGAGATTCTGGCCAAGCTGGCCGATTTCGAGCGTGTCGTGTTCCTGGCCCACTATGACAGGGACAAAACCAACGGCAATCCACGCACGGGCTGGACTTACATCATTGTGATCAACGATCTGGCCGAAGTGGTGCCGGGTGCGGTGCGGCCACGAGCAGTTGCCTTGCGCGACACCTGGCGGGCCAACTGGGAAAATCTGGGTAAGGACGGCGACGAGGGTCTGGACACCATCGACCGCGGGATTACGGAGCTTCGCGAGGCGACTCTCGACACGCTTCGCTCACTTCGCTGAGGGCTGCCAGCGCCGCCCGTGAAGCCGTTGCCTGCGGCACATCGACCGTTCGCCCAGCTTCTTTGACCGTTCCACATGCGGTTGAGGATTTACGCAATCCATTGCGGAATAATGCGACCCCATGGCCAACCGATCGCAAGTCCTCTACTGGTCCTGTCAGTGCGCAGGGTGGGGTATCTACGGATTCATCCAAAGCGTTGCAGCCGTCATCTACCTGAATCTGAGTTGGTTGAGTGCGATAGCGCAAGTCTGCTTGCTCTACGGCCTCGGATTGGGGTTCACGCACGCGCTGCGCGCAGTCATGAAACGCCGTCAATGGCTCTCCTTGAGGGCAGTGCCGTTCATTTTGCGGATCCTCGCCGCCGTCGTCGTGATGGGCATCATCATGGGCGCAATCACCCAGTTAACGGACTTCAAAGCTTTGCAGGACCCAGGTCGAATCGACCAGGTACGCTGGGGCTGGGGCCCCGGTACCGTACTGGCACTCAATGTAGTCAACTGGTCAGTCCTCTTTCTGTTCTGGATCGGTCTTTACCGGTTGGCGGTGGGCATTCGCGGGTATAAGTCATCCGAGCTCAAACAGTCGGAACTGGCGCGTGCGCTGCAATCGGCCGAGTTGCGTCTGCTGAAGTCGCAACTCAATCCGCATTTCATGTTCAATGCCCTCAATGTCGTTCGATCGCTCATTGCGGAGGATCCGAAGCGGGCGCAAGGTGCGGTGACTCAACTCGCCAACACGCTGCGCTACACACTGAGCTCCAGCCAGGGCGAGCTGGTGACGCTCGATCACGAGCTCAGCATGGTCAAGGATTACCTGGATATAGAATCACTGCGCTTCGAGGATCGATTGAGCGTTCGGTGCGATGTCAGCGCGGGCGCCCGCAGCGTTCGAATTCCAGTAATGATGTTACAAACTGTCGTTGAGAATGCCGTAAAGCACGGCATCGCCGCTCTTCCGGAAGGAGGTGTGCTGAGCATCGACGGGGATGTTCGTGACGGAGCGCTGGTGCTGAAAGTCGAGAATCCGCGGCCGACCACAGGTTGCACGACCAGGGGGGAGGGCATCGGCCTGCGCAATGCAGCGGAGCGAATGAGATTGTTATTTGGCGAGCAGGCCACCTTGGATGCCGATTTTTCGCAGCCCGCCATGGCCACCATCCGCATTCGCATCCCGCAGGGCGCATGAAGGCACTCATTGTCGATGACGAGCCGCTCGCGAGGCGTGAGATGCGACGAATGTTGCAGGACTACCCGTGGATCCACGTGGTAGGCGAGGCCGGCAACATTGACGAGGCGGCGCGCGAGATCGAATCGCTCGTGCCCGATGTTCTCTTTCTGGATATCCAGATGCCGGGCGGGTCGGGTTTCGATCTACTGGACCGTCTGCTGCACGCGCCGCGTGTGGTGTTCACTACTGCATATGATGCACATGCAGTGCATGCGTTCGAGATCAATGCGCTCGACTATCTGCTGAAGCCGATAGATCCGGAGCGGCTCGCGACAACCATGGGCCGGTTGCTGAACACACCCGCGCTGGAGCCCGGCAGGGCGCTCGAGCGGATCTTTGTCAAAGACGGGCCGCGGTGTTGGTTCGTGCCGTTGCGGGAGGTCAGGCTGCTCACGTCCGAGGGCAATTACGTGCGCTTGTCGTGGGGAAATCAGCAGCCGCTGCTGGGCCGCGCGCTGGCGAGCCTGGAGCAACGCTTGAATCCGCAGAAATTCTTCAGGGCCAACCGCCGCCAGATCATCAACCTGGATTTCATCAAGAACGTACAGATAGGTTTGGGAGGGCGACTGCGCGTGGAGCTCAGAGACGGGCCGGAGGTGGAGATCTCGCGTCGTCAGACCCGGTTGTTCAGGGAACGCGCCAGCCTGTAGTCGACCCGGTTGAGTCAGGCATAGAACTGCGCGGCGGTCTCTCGCAAAGCCTTCAGCACAATCTGCGCCCCAGGAGACAGCTTGTGCTTGCGTCTCACAATGATCCCAAACGAGCCGATGTCGAGTCCCATGTCATCGACCAGCACGGTCAGGGCTCCCGACTCACAAAACGAATGCACACACTCTTCGGGCAGCGGCGCGATCATGTTTGTGGAACGCAGCAGGCTGAGGATCACGGGAAAAGACGAGGTCTCGACCACATCGGTGGGCAATGGCAGACCGCGCTGCAGGAAAACACTCACCAGCTTGTCGCGGACCAGGCTACCGGGTGCCGGCAGAACCCAGGGTTGCGAAACCACATCCTCCATCCGCAGATTGCCTTTGCCGGCCAGCGGGTGGTGACTGCCTGCGATGACGGCGTGCTGCTCGTCGGCCAGAGGCTCGAAGCTGAGGCGCTCGGCGCCGTGCGAGTCGAGCACGCGGGCAACCAACATATCCAGATGACCCTGCAGTAGCCGCTCGACCAGTGGCTTGCTGGAGTCCAACTCCACGCTCACAAGTATCGCCGGATGCTGCTGTTTCACGCGAGCCACCGTCATGGGAACCAGATTGGTTCCCGGATTCATGACGGTTCCGATGGCGGCCCGGCCCGACAGCCCGGATTTGAGCGCCGCAATCTCATCGTGCGCGAGATTGATTTCGGACAGGGCCAGGCGTGCGTGACGGACCAGGATCTCCCCATACCAGGTGGGGGAGACGCCGCGGGCATGCCGCTCGAACAGCTTTACGTCCAGCCCGGTTTCAATCTCGCGCAGCAGCTTCGAGGCCGCCGGCTGGGTCATGCCGGCCGCTTCGGCCGCCCGCACCACGCAGCGTTCCTCGTCGAGGTGCACCAGCAGGGCGAGCTGTCGAGTCTTCAGCCGGGACCGCGCCAGTGGCTTGAGAAGAGATTCCGTCATGTCGGTGCGCCTTTTGGTGCTCGGCCCATAGGGCGGCCGACGCTGATATGCAAAAACGGGTATGCCCGGCGGCGATTATTTCATTAATTGTATATAGCCTGGTAGCGGTAACCTCGGCTTCGAATAAGAGGAACGGGGGCGCGCACGTCGCGTCTGGGGGAGTCTGAATGTCGACAGCCGCTTTCGAACGGCGCGCGCTGTATCCGAGTCTCGAGCATAAAAGGGTGGTGGTGACCGGCGGCGGATCCGGTATTGGTGCAACCATTGTGGAGGCCTTCGCGCGCCAGGGCGCGCAGGTGATATTCCTCGACATAGCGGAAGCCGAGTCGCGCGCCCTGGAGCGTCACCTGGGTGATTTGCCGGTCAAGCCGGTTTTCCTGCCTTGTGACCTCACCGACGTCGCGGCATTGAAGCAAACGTTCGAGCAGATCCAGCGCAAGCTGGGTGCGGTCCAGGTGTTGGTCAACAATGCGGCCAATGACGACCGTCACCGCTTGGAGGAGGTTACTGCGACCTATTGGGACGACCGGATAGCGGTAAACCTCAGACACCTTTTCTTCAGTGCGCAGGCGGTGGCCCCCGCCATGAAAGCCGCCGGCTCCGGAGTCATTATCAACCTGGGCTCGATCTCCTGGCACCTGGGACTACCGGATCTGGCCATCTATCAAACGGCCAAAGCAGGAATTGAAGGCTTCACGCGCGCGCTCGCGCGCGAGCTGGGTGTCGCCGGGGTGAGGGTGGTCTGTGTGATACCGGGTGCGGTACGCACCGCCCGGCAATCGAAGCTCTGGCTCACGCCGGCCGTTGAGGCGGATATCCTGGCCGAGCAGTGCATCCGCGCGCGGGTCGAACCCCTGGATATTGCCGCAATGGTGCTTTTTCTTGCTTCGGATGATGCGCGGCTGTGTACTGCGCACGAATATTTCGTTGACGCGGGTTGGTGTTGATGAAAACGCAAAAAATAGCTGACTGCCTCCGGGCTGCACTGTTGGGACTATTGTTGTCGGTGGCGTTCGGGGTCGTCGCGGCCGAGCCGCCGGCGCCCCGGACCGCACCCGCTCAGGCGGGCTTCTCCGCCGAACGCCTCGCACGTCTGGATGACTACATGAAGCGCCAGGTGGCCAGCGGCCACCTGCCGGGAGCCGTGACCCTGTTGGCTCGCCACGGCCGGATCGTGTCATACAACTCCTACGGCGAGGCCGACCCGGATCGGCACCTCCCCATGAATCGCGATGCCATCTTTCGCATCTACTCGCAAACCAAGGTGGTGACCGCGGTCGCCATGATGATGTTGTTCGAGGAGGGGCGCTGGCACTTCGATGATCCGGTGACGAAGTTCCTGCCGGAGCTGAAATCCCTGCGGGTATTCACCGCGCTGAACGCCGATGGTTCCCTGCAGCTGGCGGATGTGTCACGTCCAGCCACCCTGCGCGAGCTCCTGACTCACTCGGCGGGGTTTGGTTACGGTCTCAACGACGACAATCCAGTCGACCAGGCCTACCAGAAGTCACAGTTCCTCCATGCCCCCAACAGTACGGAAGCGGTGGAACGGATCGCGAAGCTGCCACTCGCGAGTCAGCCCGGACTGCACTGGCACTACAGTGCCGCGGTCGATTTGCAGGGCTATATCGTCGAGCGGATTTCCGGGTTGTCGCTTGGAGATTTCATGCAGCAACGGATTTTCGCGCCGTTGCGCATGGTGGATACGGCTTTTTACGTGCCGGGAGCCAAGCGCACGAGATTCGTGTCATTGAAGGCCCACGACCCCAAGACTCATACATTGATCGAGCCCAGCGGCCCGCTGATGTTCGACTACTCCAAACCGCCGGGGGCTGCTTCCGGCGGAGCCGGACTCGTTTCGACCGCAACCGACTATCTGCGATTCGCGCAGATGTTGCTGAACGGTGGGCAGCTCGACGGAGCACGCATCCTCGCGCCCGCCACCGTCAAACTGTTGTCTTCCAATCTGCTGGCCGATGACATCCGGGCGAAGTCCGATGAGTCGTTCTCTGAGCACACGGGCACGGGCTTCGGGGTGAATGTCGCGGTTGTCCTCGACTCCGCACGGGCCGGGACACTCGAGGGACAAGGCACTTATGGCTGGGGTGGCGCGGCCGGAACCTGGTTCTGGATCGACCCCCGGAACGACCTGATTTTCATTGGAATGATGCAAGTGATGGATCGCTGGAAGGATCCCCAGCTCCAGTACATCGACGCCGACACGAGTGCGCTCGTGTACGGGGCGTTGGTGTCACCCTGACGATTCAACTCCCGCCGTTGTCCTGTAAGCCATACTGAAAGCTGCATAGCTCCTCGCGACTATTTCATTGGTTGGATATAGATGGTAGCGATACCATGAATGTGGTGGCTATGCAGGGGTAGTGCGTACAAATGTGCCCCCCGCCAGCCGCGGCAGAAATATGAAGCCAAAACGGTCGAGGGGGGGTTGTGGCTGAATACAGAAAGAATGGTTCATCCGTTGCGGGTGATAGATCGGTGCTCGTGGCAGTTGCCGTGCGCCGGGTGCTGCGGCAGCGTGCTTCGGCTCTGACGATTGGAGCGCTGGGCGCGCTCGGTTCGATTGCTTCAGGTGCGGCTCTGGCAGCTGATGGACCAGCCAATGCCAACACCAAGGCCGATTCCCGGGAGACACTGAGTGAAGTCGTTGTAACCGGTATTCGCGAGAGCCTGGAATCCGCCCAGGCCATCAAACAAAACTCCGAGCAGATTGTCGACTCGGTGACGTCACAGGATATTGGCGCGCTACCGGATCGCAGCGTATCCGAGGCGCTGCAGCGAATTCCGGGCGTGACCCTGCAACGGACTGACAACAATCGAGATCCGGCCCGGCTCGCCTCCGAAGGCGGCGGCATATTCATCCGCGGCCTCTCCTGGGTGCGTAGCGAGCTCAACGGTCGCGATATCTTCTCCGCCAACGACGGTCGCGCGGTCAGCTTCGAGGACATTTCCGCCGACCTGCTGTCAGGTATCGATGTCTACAAGAATCCGGCCGCGGACCAGGTCGAAGGCGGTGTCGGCGGTACGGTCAATCTGCGGACCCGCCTGCCATTTGATTCCACGAAGCAACAGATCGCCTTTTCCGGCGACTACAACTATGCCGACCTGTTGAAAAAGGGATTCTTCTCCGGCAACGCCCTCTACAGCAATCAGTGGGGCGCTGGTGACGGACGCATGGGCGTGCTGGTGTCAGCCAGTCTTGGCAATATCGGCAATCGTACGGACAGCGTCCAGCTCGGCCGCTATGTACCGGAGACATTGACGGTGGACGCGGCTGGCGCGGCAAACGGTTCGACAGTCTATGTACCGAACTCGATGGGTTGGCGCCGCATCGACTGGCAGCAGCAGCGCGTATCACTCGCGGGTGCTTTTCAGTGGGAACCCACCGATAAATGGCGCCTGACATTGCAGGCCCTCCAGGCAAAGGCGAACCCACACGACCTGGAGTATGCCGAAGGTGACTACGGTGCTTACCTGGGCAACAACTACACCTATCCGGGTTCGACATTCAACAATTCCGGGGTGCTGGTGTCCGGAACCGTTCCGATCACTCCGCAGCTCGATACACGCTTCGAGCAGCAGCATCACTCGACGGACGATTTCTCTCTCAACGTCGCGTTTACACCTACGGATCGACTGAAGCTGACTGCCGACCTGCAATACGTGAAGTCGCACGCGGATATCACGAGTCTGACCGCCTTCTCCCAGGTTGGCGACGCCGCTGGCAACGCGCTGCCAACGAATCTGGATTTCAACTTCAGCGGCAACACACCGTATATGCTGCTGAACCAGACGCCGAACGTGATGACCAGTGCCGCCAATTACTGGTGGGCGGCCGCGATGGACCACCTCGAGGACAATGACGCGCACTCCTGGGCCGAACGCCTGGACGGCGACTACAAGTTCGAAAGTAACGACTGGCTGGATTCGTTCCGTTTCGGCGTCCGTGCCACCGACAAGAGCGCGATTACTCGCGAAACGGGTTACAACTGGTCGCTGCTGAGCCATCAGTACTGGGGCGGCGGCCCGCCGGCATCCCTGACCTCAACTCCGGACTACGCATCGTCATTGATCCCGTACAGCGATTTCTTCCGGGGCAATGTGCAACTGCCCGGTGTCGGCTGGTTCCCGTCCTACCAGTTGGTTCGCAACGGAACCGCTTACGCATATTCGATCCTGAAGGGAACCGAGACGGCCGGCTGGGGTTGGACACCCCTGACTACGGATTATTCCAAGGCCGTACCCGGAGGCGACAACCCCATCAGTGGAATCAACGATCAGCACGAGCGTACCTACGCTGCTTACGGGTTGCTGCGATTCAAGCACGAGACCCCGATTGGCAACATGGACGGCAATATCGGTGTGCGTGTCGTGAGAACGGAGGAGCGTTCGCCGACGGGCACCCTGAACATCAATGCCATACAGAACGCGCCCAGCGTCGATGACTGCGTTGCAGCGCACGGCGCTGCGGCCTGTGAATTCCTGATCGCGGCGACGACCTTCGCCGCCGGTGGCAGCCAGCAATACAGCTTTCCGGATAACAAGTACACGGACGTGCTGCCGACGGCCAACATCCGCTTTGCGCTGAAGGATGATCTGCAGTTGCGATTCGCCTTTGGGAAGGCGATGGTGCGCCCGACTTTCCAGCAGATGTTGCCCTATACAGCGGTTGGATTTACCTTCCTGTCCGATCCGAACCTGAACTATCTGCCCGCCCTGGTCAGTTCGGTTTCCGGTACCGGCGGCAATCCCGAGCTCAAGCCCACCACGGCAGACCAGGTCGACGGCAGCCTGGAATGGTATTTCGCGCCCACCGGCAGCGTGACCTTCGATGTCTTCTACAAGAAGATCAGGAATTACATTTTTCAGGGCGTCGACACGGAGACCATCACCAGCAACGGTGTGACGGCAGATTTCGCGGTCACCCGGTACCAGAACGGCGACAGCGGCACCGTCAAGGGTTTCGAGCTGGCCTACCAGCAGTTCTTCGACTTCCTGCCTAATATGTTCCGGGGCCTGGGATTTCAGGGCAACATCACGATGGTGGACAGCAATGGTGGCCGCAATACCGCGGTCAACATCCTGGACACCAACCAGACCACCGGCGCGGCTGACGCAACCTTGCCTTTGGAGGGAATGTCACGATGGAGTTACAACGCCAACCTGATGTATGAGCGTGGCCGGGTGAGTGCGCGCCTGGCGTGGAACTGGCGCGAGCGCTATCTGCTGACCACGTCTGCGGCGAACATCAACGCGCCGGTCTGGTCCGAGAACTACGGCCAGCTCGACAGTGAATTGTTCGTCACCGTGTACCAGAACATCAAGGTCGGTGTTCAGGGCACCAACCTGCTGAACAGCCGGACTTACCTGGATGTCGGTGGCGCCGTGCTGGCACCCCGGTACAGCTGGACTGACACCGATCGGAGGTTCGCGATCGCCGTACGCGCCCTGTTCTGACCCCGGGTCGCGGTGTACATTGACCGCGGTGTCGACGGGCAGGGCAATGTCGTCGGGTATCAAAAGAATCGCAATTGTCGGTGGGGGGACGGCGGGCTGGATGGCTGCCGCCGTCCTTGCCCGCTTTCTGAGGCCCCAGTCCACCTCGATCCGACTCATTGAGTCGGAAGAGATCGGCATCGTCGGTGTGGGCGAGGCGACGGTCCCTGTCATCCAGGCGCTGAATGGCTTGCTCGGGATCGACGAGCGCGATTTCATGCGCGCGACCCAGGCGACCTTCAAGCTGGGAATCGAATTTCGGGACTGGTCACGGGTTGGAAACGTCCATTTCCATTTCTTCGGTGACTTCGGCGCGCCGATTGAAGGCATTGCCCCGCATCATCATTGGCTCAAACTGCGGCAGTTGGGTGACTCAACTCCCATCGCCGATTATTCCTTTCCGTATGTTGCCGGCAAACTCGGCCGTTTTGCGCCACCGGCCGGCGACTCACGCTCCGAAGCCGCTTCATACAAGTATGCCTACCATTTCGATGCAGGCTTGTACGCGCGTTATCTGCGCGCCAATGCGGAAGGCCGCGGGGTTCAGCGCACCGACGGCAAGGTCGTGGATGTTCAGTTGCGCGGTGAGGACGGCTTCATCCAGGCATTGACCCTGGACAGCGGCGAGCGGGTCGAGGCTGATTTTTTCATCGATGCCTCGGGATTTCGGGGCCTGCTCATCGAACAGGCGCTCAAAACGGGTTACGAGGATTGGACCCATTGGTTGCCGTGTGACAGGGCCGTCGCGGTACCCTGCGAACGAGCGGGCGAATTCACGCCCTACACAATGTCGAGTGCCCGCGCGGCCGGCTGGCAGTGGCGGATCCCGCTGCAACACCGTACCGGCAACGGCTACGTGTATTGCAGCCGGTATACCAGCGATGATGAGGCTGCGAAGAATCTGCTGGATACTCTCGACGGCCGTGCCCTGGCCGAGCCGCGTTTCCTCAAGTTCACGACCGGTCGCCGCAAGCGCTTTTGGAACCGCAACTGCCTGGCCGTTGGACTCGCGGCGGGATTCATGGAGCCGTTGGAATCCACGAGCATCCAGCTCATCCAGACGGCGCTCGCGCGCCTGGTCGATCTGTTTCCCGACTCCCGCTTCGATCCGACTCTGAGCGATGAGTACAACCGCGTTTCGGTCAACGAGTTTGAGCGGATCCGGGATTTCCTGATACTGCATTATTGCGCGACCGAGCGGGGGGACACACCTCTGTGGAACTACTGCCGCACCATGAGTATTCCCGCTTCGCTGCAACACAAGATCGAAGTATTTCGCAGTTGCGGGCGCGTGCCCCTGTTGAGCGAGGAGTCATACCAGGAGCCGAGCTGGGTCTCGATCTTCCTCGGTCAGCACGTGTACCCCGGCCGCTACGATCCTCTCGTTGATAACATCGATACGGACCGGTTGCGACGCGGCCTGCTTCACAGGCGCGATACCATCCGCAAGTTGGCGCAAGCCCTGCCGGCCCACAGCGATTTTGTCGCGCGCCACTGCGCGGCCGCGGCGGCTTGATGCCCTACGACCGCCGCATCCGCAAGATTGTGATCGTGGGCGGAGGCACCGCGGGTTGGATGGCAGCCGCGGTACTTGCCAGGGTACTCAAGGGCCAGGCGGCCATTGAAGTCATCGAGTCCACGGAAATCGGCACGGTGGGGGTGGGGGAAGCCACCATTCCGGCGCTGGGCTTGCTCAACCAACTGCTCGGACTGGACGAAAACGACTTCGTACGCAACACCAGCGCCACCTTCAAGCTGGGCATCGAGTTCAAGGACTGGACCCGGATCGGGCACACCTATTTCCACCCGTTCGGGCTCATTGGCAGCAGCATTGAGACGACGGACTTCCATCACTACTGGTTGAAGCTGCGCGAGTTGGGAGAGGATGCGGCGCTGAGTGACTATTCGTTGGCCAATGTTGCCGCCAAGCTCGGCCGTTTTGCGCGACCCAGCACCGATCCACGCTCGGTGTTATCGACATTTGCCTATGCTTTCCACTTCGACGCCTCGTTGTACGCGCGTTATCTACGAGCGTACGCCGAGCAAAGAGGTGTGCGTCGCACCGATCGCAGAGTCGTTGATGTAAAGCTCCGCAGTCACGACGGATTCATTGAATCGGTCGTACTGGATGGCGGTCAGGAGGTGGCCGGAGATCTGTTCATCGACTGCTCCGGCTTCCGCGGCCTGTTGATCGAGCAGGCGCTGAAAACGGGCTATGAGGATTGGTCACACTGGTTACCCTGCGACCGGGCCATGGCCGTACCCTGTAAGAGTGTAAATGAGCTGACACCGTACACCCGTTCAACCGCCCACACCGCGGGCTGGCAATGGCGCATCCCGTTGCAACATCGCACCGGCAACGGCTACGTCTATTGCAGCCGGTACATCAGCGACGACGAGGCCGCATCCACCTTACTGGCCACCCTGGACGGCGAGGCGCTGGGTGAACCGCGGAAGTTGAGTTTCGTTACCGGCAGGCGCCGCAGATTCTGGAACCGCAACTGCGTATCACTGGGACTGGCCAGTGGTTTCATGGAGCCGCTGGAATCCACCAGCATCCATCTCATCCAGAGCGGCATCACGAAGCTGGTGCGGCTGTTTCCCGACCTGGATTTCAATCCGCGCCTGATCGAGGAGTACAACCGCCAGGCACTGCTGGAATTCGAGCGGATCCGTGATTTCATCATCCTGCACTACAAGGCGGGCGAGCGCCGCGATACGCCGCTGTGGGCATACTGCAGACAAATGGCGATCCCCGAGACCCTGAGCTACAAGATCGAGCACTTCCGCGCCCATGGGCGGCTGGTCAGTCTGGGCAATGAGCTTTTTCAGGATCCCAACTGGCTGGCTGTATTGGTGGGGCAGGGCATCGTGCCGGAGCGCTTCGATCCGCTCGTGGATCTGCTCAGTGCGAACGACATCGCCAGGCACCTCGGTGCCATGCGGTTGACCATACGACAGGCAGCGCTATCCATGCAGCGCCACGAAGAATTTATCGCCAACAACTGCCGCGCGAGGGAATTGCAATGAACATGAAAGTCGCAACAGGATGTGCCATCGCCGCTGTCATGGTGTGGGGATGGGCGACGACGGTCGCGCTGGGCGTCGATCTCAATACCTCGATTTTCGAGGGTTTGACGTCGAAGAAGGAGCTCGGCACTGTCAGCGTCATGGCGGATCCAACCCTGTCGGACGGGCGGTTGGTTCTGCGGGTCGTGGCACAGAACCGGACGAAGTCGGACGCGGGTTTCGGCCCGGAGAACGTCAAGATTTCCACGGCTGCCGGGACAGCCGTGAAGTTGCTGTCGCTGGATCAACTGGTGGCTGAAACCAAGGCCGCTTCCGGCGGCGATTCAGGGGCGATGGCCCGAAGCGCAGTCAGCCACTCGGGACCTATCATGAGCCACGACGCATCCGGCCGTCCGGACGTGACCAACTATACCGGCGGCAACACCAGTATGAATGGCATCGACGTAAATCAGGCGCGCAGCCAACGCTCCGGCAAGGTCGATCCTAAGGTTCAACAGCAGGTCGACGCCTTGAATGCCGCGATACTTCACAACCTGACGATTGCGCCCGCGGCGGTATCGGGTGGGCAGGTGGTGACGGAGAAGCTGAAGTTTGCCCGCAAGGAGGCACACGACCTGCACCTGGTCGTCGAATTCAACGGTGAGCAACACGAATTCAATTTCCCGTCACCGCCCGCTCGGTAGGCGGCCGCCCGGGGAGGTCGACCCCTCCAAAAATAAATGCCCGTGTAAATGGAATGGCTGCTCGGATGACGACAGTGTCCTGAAGAGGACTTCGTGCGCATGAATCGCCGGATTGGCGATATCCCGAAGCTGCTCGGATTGCCTCGCTCGCATCGCACGAGAGAATTCCATGACAAACAAAGTTGCCTTCAACCCGCAGGACCGTTCCCTGGTTACCATCGGCAACACGCTGATTGTGACCACCCAGAACGGCGATACCTTCGGTCTTGATCTGTCCGGCCAACGAATTGGTCAGGCCTTCAAGTTTTCGGGGGCCAAAGCAGACTTCAACCCGCAGGACCGATTCGTGGTCACCATGGGCCAGAAGCTCATTGTCATTACCCAGGACGGCGACGTGTTCGGCCACGATGTTACAGGCCGCGATATTGGTCAGCCTTTCAAATTCGGTGGGTCCAAGGCGGCATTCAATCACGAGCAGGATCGATTCGTGGTCACCATGGGCCAGAGGCTCATTGTCATCACCCGAGATGGCGACGTGTTCGGCCACGATGTTACAGGCCGCGATATTGGTCAGCCTTTCAAGTTCGGTGGGTCCAAGGCGGCGTTCAATCACGAGCTGGACCGATTTGTGGTCACCATGGGCCAGAGGCTCATTGTCATCACCCGCGACGGCGACGTGTTCGGCCACGATGTTACAGGCCGCGATATCGGTCAGCCGTTCAAATTCAGTGGATCCAGGGTGGCATTCAACCACGAGCGGGACCGATTCGTGGTCGCTATCGGCAACATGCTGATAGTCAGCACCAGGAATGGCGATGCGTTCGGCCACATACTCTCAGGAGCCGACGTTGGTAATCCTTCATTTTTGAACCCTTCCGCCGACCTCTTACTCCGTCTGAGCCCCAATCCTGACCACCTGCAGATCAATCCTGAGCTCGTAATCACGGGACAGCACTTCTCAGCCAGCGGACGCTTTCACTACACGATCCACAATTGGCCCAAGATTCAGGACATCCACAATCAAGGTGCAGTAGACGGCAGTGGCGCATTTTCCCGAACCGAGTCGCGCGGCTTCGCATCAATCAGGGTTGGCGTTGAGGTACCCGATATTGAAGTTACAGCTGTCGATGAGAATACCGGTCTGTCGATTGTGGCGTCTGTAAGTGCCGAGCCATTTATTGCGAGGTTTGGGAGCTAGGGCCGCCACTACCGTACAACCTTGGTCAACGCCGCAACAGATGCTCCCTTCAGCGCCGCCCCCGTACTAGTAAGCTGCGCGCGCTCATCATCCCAATTCAAGCGGGTAGCCCGTCCCTGTCCCGATTCATAGCCGTAGCTCACCCCATCATCATCATAGAGCACGAATTCAGTTTTCCGCCCCGGATAGACGCGAATCTCCTTGATTGCCTGCGGCACCGAGGTGTTCCGTATGTCAGCACCCAATGGAACAATCGAGCCCGCCGCCACGAAGAGCGGGATCGTGTCGATCGGCGCTGACACCGTGACCGTCTGTCCGCCTTTGAGCCGCTCATTGGTCCAGAAGTTGTACCAGTCGCGCCCCGCCGGTAGATACACCTGACGAGATTCGCGCCCTTGCTCCGTCACCGGCGCGACCAGGAACGCTGGCCCAAACATGTACTCGTCGGAAAGATTGGCGACATTGGGGTCGTTCGGGAAATCCATGAACAGGGCGCGCATGAATGGCGCACCCGTGTCGTAAGTCTGTTTTCCCAGGGAGTAGATGTACGGTATCAACGTATAACGCAGCCGTAGGTACTTACTGATCACGGCTTCCGCCTGCTTTCCGTACGACCACACCTCTGTTTCCTTCCGCGAACCGTGAGCTCGCATCGTCGGTGTGAATGTGGCGTATTCGTACCACCGCGTGATCAATTCAGGATAGTCGTCGTTGTGTCCAACGACTTCGCGCGCATCTGAAGGGTCAACAAGAGGAGTGCGCTCAGGTGTGTGCGTTTGTGGTAGCGACTGCCAGCCGCCGATATCATTTCCCCAATACGCGAGGCCAGAAGCCGTGAAATTCAGACCGGTTGGGATCTGCCGCTTCAGAGCCTCCCAAGTCGGGTTGATATCCGATGACCAGAATAGACTTCCATAGCGTTGCGAGCCCAGGTAGGCGGCCCGTGCGAGGATCAGGTTGCGCTTGTTGGGGCGATCGCGCCGTGAGCCTTCGGCAACGCCTTGGGTGTGCAACAAGGGAAACACATTGTGATAACGATCGCCTGAGCCGATGCTGTAGAAATAACCGTCGGGCACGAGATCGGGCTCGGTCTCATCCAACCAGAACCAGTCAAACCCTTCGGCGGCAATATTGTCGCGAATCCGTTCCCAGTACCACTCACGAGCCTGGGGATTCGTGCTGTCGAGCAGCGCACCGGCACGGTCGCTACGCTCCGCCAGGCCGTCTACCGGCTTGCCGTCCCTGTCTTTCAGCAACCAACCCTTCGCTGCCAGGAAATCGAAGTAACGTGATTCTTTCTCGAAGCGCGGCCACACGCTGATAATGCTGTGCAGTCCCTGATCGTGCAGCTTCTGGTTCATGGCGCGGGGATCCGGGAAAGCCTTGCGATCGATGTCGAGTTGGCCCATTCGCGTCCAGGAGAACCAGTCGACAACCATTACATCGAGGGGGTAGCCGCGCGAGCGATAGCCGTCCGCTACCGCCAGCACTTGCTGCTGGCTCTCGTACCGCGCCTTACTCTGGATGTATCCGAACGCAGCTTTGGGCGGTAGCGGTGTGACGCCGGTCAGCTTTCTGTAGCCCGCATATAGCTCATCAAATGTTGCGCCGCTGATCACGAAAAAGGACACGCGCTCGCCCACGTTCGATTTCCAGGCGGTCTGACCGTGGAGGCCGGGTGACACCACCGTATCCGAAGGGTTGTCCCAGACAACACCGTAGCCTTTGTTGGTCACGAGGAATGGCACGCAGACCGTTTCGCCGGCCGGCGCGTCGTAGAAATGCTTGCAGTCGATGGTGCGGCCGCGGTGGTCGAGTATTCCTTCCTGGTTTTGCCCGAGCCCATAGTAGTGCTCGTCTGTTGGTGCGTTGAAGGTAGCTCCCACCCGGAAGGTCTTTTCGCCGTTCACGATGTGCGGGGACATCTCCCAACCCTTCATTTCCACAAGGGTGGCACCTCCGGGTTTGCGCACAACCAGTGAGACTGGTGGAAGAGATGGCGCAAAGTAGCGCTCCATCTGGCTGGGCGCGCTCGGCCACGGTTGCGCCTTCACTTCAATTGACAGGACGTCGGATGAAAACTCATCCCCCGAGGCAGTAGTCCGGCTTTTCCATCCGGTCGCCTGCGGCGTACCCATGACCCCAAACCCCGGAGCAGCGAGCGCGAGCTCCTTGTCGAGGCTGAGGGTCACCCGGATGATGTTGGGTGCGTAGGCTTCGATCGCTACTTGACTGCCGTTGCGATCGAGGAGGGCGAGGGGCGCGGCCACCGCCGCAGCTCCACCCACCATCTCCGCCACCCCAAGCAACGTCACGCATAAAGCGAGCCGTCCTGTCATCAATGCCCCTTGCATGCGTGTTCCCCTGAAGTGCATATGGTGCTGCTCAACCTGATGTCTGCCGACGAGGCGCCCACGAGCAGGCGCACCGGTCCATCCTCAACCTTGAATCCGTGCGAGCTCTCGTCCCAGTAGGCAACCTGGCTTGCGGCCAGCGTAAAGTGTACCGGTTTGGTCTCGCCAGCCTTGATCGCGACGCGCTGGAATCCCTGCAACGACCGCAGCGCGTGCGGTACCGTCGATCCCACCCCGTTCGGGCCCACCGCCTTTGACCCCACCACCTGCGTATACAACTGCACGACTTCCTCGCCATCGTGCGAGCCAACGTTGGCGACATCGAGCTGTATGTCGATCGATCCGTCCCGGGGCAGCACGCGCGAGCCAAGTCGCAGCGCAGAGTAGCGAAATTTCGTATAGCTCAACCCAAATCCGAACGGATAGAGCGGCGTGCCCTTGAAATACTGGTAGGTGCGGCCGTGGCGAATGTCGTAGTCGAGCATTGGCGGCAAATCATCGACCGAACGCGGCCAGGTATGTACCAGCCGCCCGGCCGGATTGAAGTCACCCAACAGGACGTCGGCCAAGGCATGGCCCGATTCCTGGCTATTATGTGTCATCAGCACAATCGCGGGGACATGTTGCTGCGTCCAATTGATGGAATACGGAAAGCTTGCCACCAGCACGACCACCGTATGCGGATTGGCAGCATAGACCTTGCGAATGAGCCCTTCCTGCGACAATTGCAGTGACTCGCGATCCACGCTCTCTTTGCCATCACTTGGATCCGGACAACGGGCCCACCTTGCGTTGCACGTAGGGTGGTTCCCGACGATGACAATGGCAGTATCCGCCGACTTCGCCATGCCAACCGCCTGCGCTTCATTCTGGCCAGTGGAAAACTGAACGTTCACGCCAGAGTCGCCGCTCAACGCCTCGCGAATGCCGGCAAGTGGTGACACCGTGTAAGGTGGCGTTCCACTGTACCAATCAAGCAATACCTGGTCGGCGAACGGACCGATCACCGCTACGGACTTCAGCTTCCGCCGATCGAGCGGCAATGTCGCACGGTCGTTCTTCAACAATACGATGGATTTCTGTGTGACCCAGCGCGCCGCGGATCGATTCTGCTCGCTCAACCACGGCTCCTCGCCGTGCAGGGTGGCGTAGGGCACCCGATCCGGGGGATCGAGCAGGCCGAGTCGGATCATGACGCGATAGACGCCTCGCAGGACCGAGTCGATGTCCGACTCCGTCAGCAGATTGTGTTGGAGAGCATCGTGAACCGGCCGGCGTTGCTGATCCAGGAACTGGTTGATACCAGCGTGTATGGCAGCGGCGGCCGCGCTCTCGAGTGTTGGGAAGGCCGCGTGCGTGGTCACCAGTTGCGTCATCGCACCGCCGTCGGTGCAGATGATGCCGTCCTCGTGCCACTCATCGACCGTCATTGACTTCAATATCGGGTTGACGGCCATCGGGATGCCGTTCCACTTGTTATAGGCAGCCATGTACGCGCGCGCGCCGCCATCCACAATGGCCATGCGAAACGGTACCGAATAGTACTCGCGCATCAAACGCTCGCCAAAGTTGGACGAGGAGCGCTCCCGCCGGTACTCATTGCTGTTGGCCATGAAGTGCTTGAGCAGGGCGGCCGCTTGCCAGTAAGTTGGATCATCACCCTGCAGGCCGCGCACGAATGCGGTGGCCAGTGTTCCGGTCAGAAAGGGATCTTCGCCGTACGACTCCTCAGTGCGTCCCCAGCGTGGATCGCGCGCGAGGTCCGCGTTCGGCGCGCGGACTACGATTCCTCCACGCCGATACTTCGGACTATGAAACAGGTAGCGGGCTTCCTGCCCCTCAATTGAGGCCACCTTGTGCACAACATCGACATCCCAGGTCTCGCCAAGGCCCACCGCCTGGGGAAATTGGCTGGTCGGGAGAGGCTCGTGGCGGATCGTGCCATCTGCATCGCGGATGCGTCCCCAGTCGCCGGGTCCACCCAGGGCGACTCCATGCAGGCCCTCGATATGACCCGAGAGACGCAATCCCAGCCGAGCCACACTCGGGTCAGATCCGAGCGCCTGGACTTTCTCATCGAGTGTCATTGACGCCAGCAGACTGTCGATGCGCGACTCGGTGGGTGCCGTCGGATCGAGGTACGTCGGTGCCGGCTGCGCCTGCGCGCTCCAGGCGGCGAGCACTGACAGAAACACCCACAACCGCCGGCTTGTCTTCTCAAACCAGATTGTCACCGGAAATCTTCAGCCCGTAGGCGTGGTCGCCGGTTTTCTGTTGTGGCAGCTTGATGGTGAGTCCCTGGTCGTGCCGTGTGTGGTCCAGTTTCTGGCCCGTTGCCAGCAACTCGACCCGGCGGATATGGCCGCGTGTGCCGCGTCCCAAGGATTGCAGGGTCACTGTGTTGGTGTCCGGCCAACCCAGCATCAAGGCGTACAACGTGCCGTGTCGCGTGGTGAAACGGACATCCTGGGCCGTGAACGGCTTGGCATCGCTTTCACCGAACATTCCAGCGCGGACTTGCGTGGGCCCCTCGCCGTAGACCCTCCATGGACGGGTACCGAAGATTGCTTCGCCGTTGAGTTTCATCCAGGCGGCCAGCGCCTCGAGAATTGCAACCTCGTCGGAGTCGATACTTCCGTCACCGCGCATTGGCACGCTCAGCAACAAGTTACCGTTCTTGGAGACAACGTCACACAGTCGGGAGATGACCGAGGTGGCGCTCTTGTAACCGTGACGGTCGAACAGCGAGCGGTCGTAGTGCCAGTTCCCCAGACAAGTGTCAGTTTGCCAGGGCAGGGGACGCAGAGAATCACTGAAACCGCGCTCGACGTCCTCGACCAGAGCGTTGCGTTGCTGTGGAGTCAGCAATTTCCCCGTGACTACGGCCTCGAGCGCGCCCCGATTCCAAACGCGGTTGGCGTTGTAGTACCACGCCGTGACATCGAGGCCCGCCTGCCCCAGGGGAAGGCCGGTATTGTCGAAGTAAACCAGGTCGGGTCGGTATTTCTCCAGCAAATCCCTGCAGCGTAAGGACCAGCGCCGTACGAACTCGGGGTTGTTGGGCGGTGGATCTTCGGTCCACACCCGGTCGTGCTGCTCGTGCCAGCGATTCACTTCGGCCTTGCTGCGCAATCCATCAGGCATGCGGAAATTGGGGCCGGTGTACAGCTCCTGCGGGTCGTACCCCTCCCACCATTGTCCTTTGCCGTCCTCGCGACGCAGAGTCGCGGCGTCATAGCGAACTCCGGCCATCGGCCCTTCACCGTCGTAGCCGTACGCCGTCTGGAACCAATGCCACGCATGCGCCGAGTGGTTGCTGACTCCGAATCGCAGCCCGGCCGCACGGGCTGTCCGGGCCCATGTCCCGACGATGTCCTTCTTCGGCCCGATGTTCACTGAATTCCACGCATGATGTGCCGAGTCGAAGGCATCAAAGTTGTCATGGTGATTGGCGAGCGCTACGAAGTACTGAGCTCCGGCCTTGCGGTACAACTGCATCAGTTGCTCGGGCTCCCACCGGTCCGCCTTCCACAGGCGGTCGATCTCCATGAAGCCGAAGCGGCTGGGGTGACCGTAGTGCTTGACGTGATATTCGTATGCAGGCTCGCCCTGCTGATACATCAGACGCGCGTACCAGTCGCCCTGCTCGGGCACGCACTGGGCGCTCCAATGAGCCCAAATGCCGAATTTCGCATCACGGAACCACTCGGGCGCCCGGTATTGCGCCAGGGAATCCCACGTTGGCTGAAACTGCGCATCCCCGTCCGCAGCGGCGGCGGCGAGCACGGGCGACCAAGGCCCCACCGAGGCGCCCAGGCCCGCGACCGCACTACCGAGGAATCGCCGGCGCGTCAGTGACATTGGCAAGAACTGTGGCGGGAGCGGGTGCGTGAGCGTGTCATAGCCCCCCATTGTCGCCATGTTCGCCCACGCTCACCAATCGAAATTGGGCACGCACCCATATCCATTCCTGTCTAGCTGCGGTGGCGCCAACATCTTGCCGGGGGGACACGGACGCCGCACCATGTGCGGCTCGCGCGCTCGGCGGCGCGTTCACCGCCTGATCGGAGGGATTCAACCTGATTCACGCCATTCTACTGGGGCTCGCCATGGCTGCGGCACCACCCAACACGCCATGGATGAACCCCACTCTGAATGCGGACGCGCGTGCCCGGCTCCTGGTGGGGGCCATGACACAGGACGAGAAGCTCACCCTGGTCTTCGGCTACTTCTCGACCGATGCGCCCTGGAAGAACTTCAAGCGGCCGGCGGACGGCCTGGAGCAGGCGGCCGGATACATCCGCGGCGTCCCCCGGCTCGGGATTCCGGCCCTCAATGAAACCGATGCGGGCACCGGGGTGGCCAGTCAACCCGGCGGGACTCCCCGCCTGCGCACCGCGTTGCCCGCCAACCTGGCCATTGTGGCGAGCTGGGATCCTGAGCTGGCCTACGCCGGCGGCCAGATGATTGGCAACGAGGCCCGCCTGAGCGGCTTCAACGTGATGCTGGCCGGTGGCATCAACCTGGCGCGCGACCCGCGCAACGGCCGTAATTTCGAGTATGCGGGTGAGGATCCCCTGCTGGCCGCCAACATGGTGGCCGCCCAGATCCGCGGCATTCAATCCAATCACATCATCTCGACCATCAAGCACTACGCGCTCAATGATCAGGAAACCAACCGCATGACGCTGAGCGTGCACATTGATGACCGTTCGGCGCGTATGTCGGATCTCCTGGCGTTCGAGTTGGCTATTGGGGAGGCCAGTCCCGGAGCCGTGATGTGTGCCTATCAGCGCGTCAACGGGGTCTTCAGCTGCGAGAATCCCTGGTTGCTGAGCGAAGTGTTGAAGGGGGACTGGGGCTACCAGGGCTTTGTGATGTCGGATTGGGGCGCGGTGCATTCCACCATTCCCGCGGCCAACGCCGGACTGGATCAGGAGTCGGGATATCCGTTCGATGTCTCCCCTTATTTCTCCGATGCGCTCAAGGAAGCAGTCGAAGACGGTCACGTTCCCGCCGCGCGCCTGGACGACATGGCGACTCGGATTGTGCGCTCCATGTTCGCCAACGGGCTGTTTGACGACCCGGCTACAGCGGGGGACATAGATTTCACGGCGCACGGCCGGGTCACTCGCAGCGCGGCCGAGGAGGGGATGGTCCTGCTGAAAAACGACCATCAGCTTCTGCCACTCGCCCCGGGCATCAGATCCATTCTGGTCGTGGGCTCCCATGCCGATACGGGTGTGCTGTCGGGCGGAGGCTCGTCCCAGGTTTACCCGGTCGGTGGAGTGGCTCTACTGGAGCCGCAAGTCAAAACGGGTCCGCGGGTTTACTTCCGATCCTCTCCGCTCGAGGCGCTCGCGGCTGCGCGGCCGCGTGCCCGCATCGCCTATGACGCGGGCACGGACATCGAAGCGGTTGTAAAGCGCGCAAGTCGCAGTGACGTGGTCATCGTATTCGCCCACCAGTGGGCAGCGGAAGGTTTGGATAACAATATGCACCTGGATGAGACTCAGGATGCACTGATTGCCGCTCTCGCTGCAGCAAACACCCGCACTGTGGTGGTCCTGGAAACCGGCGGTGCTGTGTTGATGCCTTGGATCGGGAAGGTCGCGGCAGTTCTCGAGGCTTGGTATCCAGGGTCGGCGGGTGGCGAGGCCGTTGCGCGCGTGTTGACTGGTGAGGTAAACCCTTCAGGTCACCTGCCGGTGACCTTCCCACGCTCCACCGAGCAGCTTCCCCGACCGCAACTGGACGGCTTTCCGGAGCAGCGCGCTGCGCGCATCACCGTTGACTATACGATCGAAGGAGCCGCAATCGGCTACAAGTGGTTCGAGCGCAATCACTTCGAGCCCCTGTTTCCTTTCGGTCATGGTTTGTCCTACAGCAAGTTCAACCTGTCCAAGCTGGTTACGGTTGTCGACGACAAAGGTTTGAGTGTCCGGTTCTCAGTCAGGAATACCAGCGGTCGCGCAGGTAAGTGCGTGGCTCAGGTGTACATCTCTCCGGTCGGCCCGCCAACAGCCCTCGGTTGGGAAGCTCCCAAGCGGCTGGGTGCCTTCAAGAAGATCAGCCTCAAGGCGCGGGAAAGTGCCGGCGCGAGCCTGCTCATCGAGCCGCGAATGCTGGCGGTGTTTGACCAGGAAGCCAAGCGCTGGGTCATAGAGGAGGGCGATTACGAAGTTTCGTTGTCGACCGACTCGCATACCGTCATCGCCCACAAGAGCGTGCATCTGGCACGACAGGTTGTGTCAACCGGTTGACAGAACAGCGGCGCGCGCGCGTCCATCATCACTCCCGCTCGAGATCAAACCACCTACTCGAAGGGATATAGTGATGAACACGACAGCGCAGAATTTCCGAGCCGGACGGCTCGCCCAGCAGCTCGGTGCCGGCATGCTGGGCGTGCTGGCCATGGCCAGCATTTCCTACGCGAAAAGCTACTCACCCACGGCTCCCGACAAGCGCAACGAGATCAGCTTCGAGCTCGTGCCGAATCCGGCGACCGTGGATTGCCTGCGGGCCAACTACAACGAGGAGCCTCGCGCGCGGGTGACGGTCGTTCGCGGCAAGCTCAATGACACCATGATCGTGGACCTGGATGGCATCAAGCCGGGGCTGGATTTCGACCTGTTCACGGTACAGCACAGCCCGTTCAAGGCCGACGGCACTGCGGACCCGGTCTTCAAGCAGACCAAGAGCTTCGGGCTCGCCTGGTACCAGTCCGACATCGAGATTCCCAAGCACTCCGATCGCGGCCACGTACGCATCAGCACCATCCTGCTGGACCAGATCTTCGGCTTCGATCCGGATGTGAATCTGCAACCGACCAACACATTCCACGTGGGCTTCTGGTTCAACAACCCGGAGGATGCGGTCGGCTGCGGCTTCAACCCCGCCAATTTCACACCGTTCAACGGGGAGCACAAGGCGGGTCCGTTCGCCATGATCAGCCTGCCCGACCCCCAGACACACCTGGGCCCACTGTGCTCTGATCCCAACAACTACACCAAGCCCATCAGCTGCAACCCGTAAGCCGCCCTTTACGGCAACTGCGGGCGGGCATCGAGGTGCCCGCCCGCAAGCCCAAGAATCTCAACCACTTCGACCGGCAGCAATTTGCCCTTGACCGGCAGGAGTGCGGCCCGGCCCACCACAAACTCTGCGCCCAGTCTCGCCGCCGCTTCCTTCGAAATCAGGATGGTGGCGGTAAAGTCCTTGGTCAACGCTTCGATCCGACTGGCGAGATTGACAGGCTCACCCACGACTCCGTACTCCACGCGCGCATCGGGACCGATCAGGCCGGCCACCACCTCACCGGTATGAATTCCAACTCCAATCTGCAACGGCTCCAGGCCGTCCTGGCGCAGCCGCCCATTGAGTCCCTCGAGCCGGCTGACAATTCCCAGTGCTGCGCGGACGGCACGTTGCGGGTGATCCGTACGAGCCTGAGGAACTCCGAACAGCGCCATGACGCCGTCGCCGGTAAATTGCTTCACGACACCGCCCTCGGTTTCGACCGCGGCCACCACTTCCGTGAAAAACTGGTTCAACAGGCGCAGCAGCGCCACCGGGTCGAGCTTTTCGGACAACGCGGTGAAGCCGCGGATGTCCTGAAACAGGATGGTCACCTCGAGCCGTTCGCCTGCCAACGGCACGCGGCCGCTCAGAACGGCTTCGGCGACGTCGCGCGACACGAACCGACCGAAGGTGTCCTTGATCTGCTCACGCTCCTCCAGGCCGTCCACCATCTCGTTGAAGGTCCGGGCCATGAAACCGATCTCATCGTCGCGGTCCACATGGGTCCGATAGCGAAGATTGCCACGCAACACTTCCTGCATCGCGGCTACCAAGGCACGCACCGGGCCAGTGATTCCACCTGCGAGGAAGACTCCAATCAACACGGCGCCCAGCATTGCGAGCGTGCCGATGATTGCGATCCGCCACTGCAGGGCGTGCAGCGGTGTCAGCGCCTTGTCGTAGGAACCTTGGATGAGCGCATACAGGGGCTGGTCGAGGTGGGCTCGCACGGGAACGACGAGCGATAGAAATCGCTCGGTGCCAATCTGCAACAGCGCCGGATTCTGCAGGCCGAAGTCGTGCCAGAGATTGCGCTGCGCGACGGGCCAGGACGAAGCAAACACCTGCCGCGGTGTAAGGAAGGTGACATCCGAATGCGTATCGACTTTCAATTGGGCCGCCACCGGGTCGTCAATGGCCTGTCCCAACATCAGAAAGCCGATCACGTCCGGCCCCAACACCGGTACGGCCGCCATCTGGAACAGCTTGCCATCGACTTCCACTACGTCACCGGCGGCGCTCTGGTTCGCCAGCGCCTCCTTGAGAGGGGAGAGCCCGCCCAGGGATTGGCCGACGCGTTGATTGGCGGGAGAGGCCGCGATGAGCTTGCCAGTTTCGTCCGTCATCCACACGAGCTGTACGCCGATGCGTTGACGGTAGCTCAACCCCGCCGAGGCGAGAGTCTCCGGGTCGTAACTTGCGGGGTCGAAGTGAGTCGCGAACACTCGCTTGAGGGCGAAATCGCTCGCCAACAGGGTCGAATTGGTCTGCAGGCGCGTGGCGCGCTCCTTGAGCAGACTTTCGAATACCTGTCCCGTGGTGCGCAGCTCGCGGCTGAGTGTCCGCGTCGCATCCCGGCCAACCACGAGTTGGGTCAAGCCGAGAGTGGCCACGAGTACGGTCAGGATCAGCGCCGAGAATGCGACGAAAATTTTCGTGCGCAAGCTGCGGCCATGCCAGCCTCTCATGGCTCAGCTCTGACCCCGTGCACGGCGGGCCGAGCCCGCGCGGGCAACAGCGCCAGTTTGAAATTCACATTGGGGACATCGGCATCCAGCTCGACCGGCTGTGCCGTTTCTTCGGGTTTGAGCTTGCTGAGCGCGTGCCAGGCAACCAGCGTGTAAGTGCCCTTGGGCAGATTTTCCAGCACGAATCGTCCGCTGCCATCAGTCACGGCGAAGTGCGGAGTCGGCAGCACGAGAATGATGCCCGACATCCAGTCGTGGATGTTGCATCCCAGCTTGACCACGCCCACTTTGTCGAACACCACCGGCGCAGCGTCTTCGCCTTTGTACAACGGCAGCTCGAATGTCTTGGCAGGCGAAAATGAGTACACGTGGTGGTGTATCTGATCGTGGTTGGGGAAGCGGACGGAGGTCCCCACGACAACGACCCGCAGGCCCGGAACAAACGCCTTGTTGACCTGGTCGACGACCTCCATCGTCCTGGATTTTTCCGGGGGTGGCGTAGCAGACTGCGCGGATGTGGGCGTTTGCACGAAGACAACCGCATCGGCGATTGCCGCACCGTCAGCACCGGTCACACTGCCTGAGATGGTTGCGGGGTTCGCATTTACCACCCCAGCAAGACAGAGGGCGGACAGCAAAGTGAGCAGGATTGAAAGAATGACTCGGTGCACGTGACGCGCCTGACTCAGTAGCGAAAACGGTAACTGATCTGCCACCCATCCGGTGACGGGTTCAAACTGCCGGTCGCCTCGCGGTGGCTGCTCATCCAGATATGCTCGAGTGCGATCCGATTGCGCAGCCCGACCTGGACCAGGTAGGAGGCAGTCACGGCGTGCCCGCGCTCACTCGTTGAGATGGGCCCTCCATCGAGGTCGTGGACGCGGAAGGAGTCGAATCGAACACTCAAGCGCTGTTTGTGCTGATGATAGGAAACCAACACATAGTACGCCGACAGCGCGCTGTCGTTGGGCGGAGCCGCCACTCTTGCAGTTCCATCCAGATATTGCGCCAGCACATCGATTCGCGGATACGGGTGCAGCTCCACTCCGACGACATTGAATCGTGTGTGCCATACACCGGGTTTGCTTTCATCGCCGCGGTTGTCGACGATGCCCACTTTGGCTGCGGCAACCTCACCCTCATCACCGACAGTCAGCCAACCATACACGCCCGGCCGATGATCCCGTTCGTTGAAAGTGTCCGTGCGCTCGGTGCGACCCGGCAGGGCCAGGTCGCCATTGATTCCCGCCACCGTGTCACCGAGTGTCCAACCCCGCAGTGCCAGTACTCGACCGATCTGATCGCCGCCGTATCCGGCGCCCGTCAACGCTCCCCAGCGCAGGCCGCCACGGGTCGTGTGCCACCACTCCGCCTCCACGCCTGCCAGATTGATGTCCTCCCACATCCAGTTGTTGAGCGCGGCGGCTGATATCGAATAATCGGGCGACCAGGCCGGCCCGACGTGCTCCAGGGAGAACGGCACATTCATCACGCCGCCCTGCAGTCCCCAACCCTGCTGCGCATTACCCCACTCTTTGCGCACCATGGCCTCAACCAGCCAGGGGTGATAGCCGTTGGCAATGTCCGGCTCGATATTCACTTGGGCTTGGCCGCGAAGACCCCAGGGCAGGGCCGTGCCCACCTGGATCGCGGCCTGCGACAAGACCAAACGCGTCGATCGCTCGAAGCCATTCGTCCCGCCATAACGCAGCTTGCCCGGTCCGCGGTCGGCTGAGCTCGGCGCGGGTCCGCCCCCGATCAGCCGCACATCCAGTAGGGCTCGCAACCATTGGTTGCGAGCGGGTTCGGTTTCGTACTGAGCGTAAGCGGGGAACGCCCAGATCGATGACAACAGGAGGACGCGCCAAGCGGTCCGTGCACGGGCAGAAGGCATTGGCGGCCGCCCCAGTGAATTTGCGGCGACTATACTCCATCAGGTTTGCCAGTTGCCGCTCTCAACACAGGTTACCTAGTGGCCATTACAGCTAAGACCGTGATCGAACGTGACAGCCTGTTCCGCGGCCTGCCCAAGGCGGCCCTGGAGCGGATTGCGGCGTTGAGGGTGCGACGCGTCTACCAGGAAGGGGCGGTCATTTTCATGCGCGGCGACCCCGGCGATTCGCTCTGCGGGGTTGTGACGGGCCGTGTCCGTATCAGCGCCAGCAGGCCGGGCGGCAAGGAAGTGTTCCTCAACATCATGGAGCCGGGGGACTCTTTCGGAGAGATTGCGCTGCTGGACGGGATGCCGCGGACTGCGACTGCCACTGCCATGGCTCCCACGGAGCTTGCGGTGATCCGGCGTGATCAGTTCCTGCCGTTGTTGCGTACCGAGCCGCAGCTTGCGGCCCACCTGATCCAGATGCTGTGCAAGCGGGTGCGCTGGACGGCCCAGCTCATGGAGGATTCCGCTTTGCTCAGCGTGCCGGCGAGAATTGCCAAGCGGCTGCTGAGTCTCGCGGCTCTCCAGGGACGGGCTGCGGCCGATGGCGCCAAGGTGACCCTGTCACAGGAGGAGCTCGCGCAGTTCCTCAGTCTGTCGCGCCAGGTGATCAATCAATACCTGCAGGAATGGAAGCAGCAGGGCTGGATCCAATCCGGCCGGGGCAGCGTGACCGTCTGCAACGTCGCAGCGCTGGAGAATCTCGCCAGCGAGGCCTAGCCGTTATGTCACCCTGTTGACAGAACTCAGCCGCGTCGCTCGCCACTATACGCACCTGCCTGGAGCCATCCGGGCGCGTGTTTAAACCCAATAGTGTGTGAGGATGACGTCGATGAAAGCTATCTACAAAGTTGTGTTGAGCGTTCGCCGGGTGGGGGAGGACCTCGAAACGCTGTTGTTTGTTGCCGCGGCCTTCCTGGTCGTGGGTGGCACGGTGTTGATGTGTCTACCGACCGTTCCGGGTCTGGCCTGAACCAGGGGGCGGATACCCAATCCGCCCCAACTCCCCGAGCAAGGCATCCGGGGAGACGGCTCTGCCGAGAAAGCGTTGCAACAACTCGCGCGTCTCGAGCGCCTCGCCGCTCGAGAGCAACTGCTCGGAGAGCCACCCGTACCAACGCCCGTTACCGGCTTGAAAGCCGCCGAGCTGCCCGGTGATTTGCTGGCGGATTTCCGCAGTGATGACGGCGCCCAACCCGTAGTTCACCATGTAGCCTGGTTTGTGGATCAGTTGGACACGCACCGCCCACCATGCAAGCTCAGGGTGCGGTTTGATATGCAGATAGCGACTCGTGATATCTGTCCATACCTGGTTAGGATCGGCATCTGGGTTGCGAAGCATGCGCAGATCGAAAAGCGCCCAGGCGACATCGAGCATTACCCCGCTATACAGCGCCCGCAGTGATTCCGACTCGGAAACGCTTCGGCCCAGATACTTCTGTTGCCACGCCGGCTCGTACACACTCCACGAAGGCACATCCGCGAACGCTTCAAAGAAGATCGGATCGCCGAGGTCCATGAAGGCCGGCCGCGTGCGTAGTGCCATCATGTGCACCACGTGCCCGTTCTCGTGCACCAGCTCATTGAGCGGTCCCAGCCCGCCACGACCGTAGCTCGCCGAAACCCGGACGACGGTTGGCTGCCAGGTTCCGTTGATCATCCGGCCACGTCTTACGTAGTCGGTGTACGCCAGAGGTGCTTTACCGGTCCGCGGATCCAGATCGTAGATCACTCCGCACTGTGCGAGATCGAGTCCAAGATCGGCGTAGTAACGCTGATTGAGTGGCTGCAGTGCTTCACGCGCGATTGCCTCGCCGAGCTCACGTTCGGCCCGACCACCTTCATACCGATAGTCCCAGGGCTCCATCTGGGTATCCGTGGCCACACCAACCTGACGCCATGCTTCGAGTATGCGTTCCAGCCACCGCTCGGTTTCTGCGGGCGAGATGCCAACCGTACGCGCTGCGACATCAATGGGCGATCCTTTCCGGGCAGCCCGGGCCGCAGCCATCCGGATCATTCGGCGGTAAGGGCTATCGGCGGCGCCCGAGTCATTGATCGAGCGCCACAAGGGAAGAAAGGCCATGAACAGAGCTTTGCGCCGCTGCGGTTCCGCCATCCGGGTGAGCAGCTCGAAGGCGGCGACCCGGGTGACCGCTGCGTTTTCGAAGTCGAGGCTGTTGGCAAGCTCCGTGAAGCATGCGTACAACGCCTCCTGCAGCGGCTCGAGCTCCAGGTCTTTGCGGCTCGCGTCCTTGCAATGGCCCACGGGCGCGAGGGAGTGCGGCGTTTCGGAGGACTCAGCGACCGCGGTTTGCATCAACTTGACGGCGCGGAGGTCCTCGAAGGACAAGTCGCGCGAGTGTGCGCCTCGCAGAGCCTGGATCAACCGCAGGCGCTTCGACACATAGATCTGCTGCCAGGCATCGCGGCTCCTGCCCTCGAACCCGCGGGTGCCTGAGCGGGGGTCGGAGTCGAGCAGTGCGACCGCGCCGTAGGCGTCGTTGAAATCGGCGTAATCCTGCTCGACCGCGCTGGTGGAAAACAGCGAGAGCAGGGCGATTATCTCGTTCAACATCTTGTCGCCTCAGGCACATACGACTACGATCTTCGCACCGCGCGGGGAACTATGGCTCACATTTGGGCGAATCTGAACGGGCTGACGCAGTCAGCCATCATCGTTATCACGCTCATTGCGATTGTTTTCCATGTCCGCTGGACCCGCCGTAATACGGCACTGGGTCCGACCTTCCTCACCACCTTAGGCATCTTCTTCTGCTTCACCGGCATTGCCTGGGGCCTGCTGAATTTCGACGCCAGCGATGTCCGCTACAGCATTCCACGCCTGCTGGAGGGAATCCGCACCTCTTTCTGGGCGTCGGTGGCGGGAATCTTCTGGGCCTTGACCATCAAGGCGCGACTGGCGATCTGGGGCGATGCCAAGCTGTCCGTGACTGCCAGGAACCCCCAGGGGGCCACGCTGAACGATGTGGCCGAGTACCTGGCGAGGCTCAACAGCGCGCTGGCGGGCAAGGAGGACTCGACTCTCCTGGGCCAGATCAAGCTGCTGCGCAGCGATTCGAACTATCGCCTGGATCGCCTCAATGCGACTTTCGAGACCTACTCACAGAAGATTGCCGAGGCCAATTCACGGGCGCTGATGCAGGCCTTGCAGGCGGTGGTGAGCGATTTCAACTCCCAGGTGAATGAGCAGTTCGGCGACAATTTCAAACACCTGAATGCGGCGGTGGAGAAGCTCGTCACCTGGCAGGCGCACTACGAGCAGCAGCTCGCGAGTCTCATCTCGCAGGAGACCGAAACGCGCAAGTCCATGACCGAGGCGGCGGCGCGCTTCACGGAGCTGGTCAGGAAGTCGGGCGAGTTCACCGAGATTGCCGGCTCGTTGAAGAAGCTGCTGGTGGCGCTCAATACCGAAAAAGAGCAGCTCAACTTCTCCTTGTCCACTCTCGGTGAGCTGATCAATCACGCCTCCAAGGGGTTGCCGACCCTGGAGCAGAACATCACCGCCATGACCCGCCAGGTGGAGCAGGGAGTGAAGGCCAACCAGGAGGCCATGACCGCCATCCTGCGCAATGCGGGCCAGTCGATCCAGGCTTACAACCAGCAGATGACCGCGCTGCTGACGGCGACGGTTGCCGCGGCGAACAAGGACCTCACTGAGTCGCTCGGGCGCCAGCGCAATACTTCGTCGAGGATGTGAGTATGGACGGTGAGCTCGGTGAGCCCAGTGTGGCGGTCGGTGAGGAGAGCCACTGGATTCCCCTGACCGACCTCATGACCGGCCTGATGGTCATTTTCCTGTTGATTGCCGTGTCCTACATGATGCAGGTGGAGGCGGACGCGGCGCGCATCAAGAACGTCGCCGTCGCCTACAGCGAGATCAAGGATGCGCTGTTCGAGGACTTGAACCGCGAGTTCCGGCTCGACCTGCCGAAATGGAAGGCGCAGCTCATCAAGAATGACCTGACCATCCGCTTCTCGGAGCCGGAAGTGCTGTTTGCCACCGGCAGCAGTGAGCTGAAGCCGGAATTCCAGGCCATCCTGCAGGATTTCTTTCCACGCTACGTACGTATCCTGACCTCGCGCAAGTACCGCGATTCCATCAGCGAGGTGCGTATCGAGGGGCATACGTCCTCGGACTGGATCGGAGTCGCCTCTCCGGGGGATGCCTACTTTCTCAACATGGAGCTGTCGCAGGCGCGTACGCGATCGACCCTGGCCTACGTGTTGAATCTGCCCGCCGACCAGGAGCAGGTAACGTGGCTGCGCAGGTATGTGACAGCGAATGGGTTGTCCTCCTCGCGCCTCATTCTGGATGACAAGGGAGTCGAGGACGTCGCCCGCTCGCGCCGCGTGGAGTTCCGGATTCGCACGGATGCCGAGACGCGCCTGGCCAAGATTCTCGAAGTGACCAAGTAGCGCCTGGCTGTGTCTGCGGCCATCGGGACAGGTGACCGCAAAACCCTGTTGGACCATCCGCCCGGCCTGTGGATCATCACCTCGACCGAGTTGTGGGATCGCATCTCCTTCCACGGAATGCAGGCCCTGCTGACCCTGTACATGGTGGATTACCTGCTGCTGCCGGGTCACATCGAGGGCATTGGCGGATTCGCGCAGTATCGGGCCGCGCTCGAGTGGATCACCGGACCGTTGTCCGTCCAGGCGCTCGCCGCCCAGACATTCGGCATCTATGTTGGACTCGTCTACTTCACGCCGATGGTGGGCGGAGCGATCGGTGATCGTCTCATCGGGCGGCGCGCGGGAGTGATTGCGGGTGCCTTACTGATGACGGCCGGCCATTTCTGCATGGCATTCGATGTGACGTTTCTGCTGGCCCTGCTGCTGCTGTTCCTCGGGGCCGGGCTGTTGCGCGGCAATCTGGCTCCGCAGGTCACGACATTGTATGCCGAAGGTGACCGGCGGCAGTCCGATGCATTCCAACTGTTCTTTGTTGGGATCAATCTCGGCGCATTCATCGCGCCGTTGGCCACCGGGACCCTGGCCGTGGTGTACGGCTGGCATTTCGGTTTCGGCTTCGCGGGGATTGGCATGTTGATCGGGTTGGTGATCTATCTCGCCGGCCAGCATCTGCTGCCGAGCGACACTCGGCGCGCAGCTGCGGTTGCGCGCGGGCGCCTGACTACCGGGGAATGGCGTCGGCTGGGTGCCTTGTCCCTGCTGTTCGTGATTGCGATCTGTTTCTGGGTGGCACAGTCCCAGATCTGGAATGTCTACAACCTGTGGGTGAGAGATCACGTGGATCTCACGTTTGGCACTTTCAAAGTGCCGGTGCCGTGGTTGCAATCACTGGACGGAGTCGCGCCGATCCTGGTGATGCCCATCTTCCTTACTCTGTGGAAATGGCAGGCGGCGCGCGGTACCGAGCCCGATGATCTCACCAAGGTCGCCATTGGTGCGCTTATTTTTGGTGCAGGCACCGCCTTACTCGCCGTGGCTCCCTGGGTATCGGGTACCGGGCGCGCATCGATCTTCTGGTCGATCGCATTCCACCTCACTTCCAACGCGGGATGGCTCTATTTCGCGCCAACGATGGAAGCGCTCTTTGCCAGTCGCGCGCCACCGAGTCTGCGCGGAACGTTGTTGGGCGCCAATCTGGCATCGGTGTTTTTCGCGAGCCTCATCAGCGGTCGTCTGGGAGGCCTGTATGAGCAACTTTCCGCTGTCAGCTTCTGGTTGCTTCACGCGGCTATTGTCGCTGGCGGCGGTCTTGCGGTGTTAGCTCTGAAGAGACCGCTGAAATATCTGCTGGCGCAGCCGGTAAACTGACGCCAACTGGCGACGGTGGACCTGACACTTAAGAAAACTGTTATCCCACCTTCACACTCGCCCCGTAGAAACGCAGCTGTAGCTGCAACGGGTGGGTTTACCGATGACACCAAAAATTGCCGGGCCGCGTCTTGCGGCCTTGATGGGCATTGCCTGTGTATTCTCGACGGCTGTCGCTGATGAGCTTGCCCAGAATCAAGCGTTTACGCTGACATGGTCCGCTCCGACGCAGAACGAGGACGGCACGCCGCTGACCGACCTGCTCGGTTACTACATCTACGTGGGTGATTCGCAGGACGCCATGCTGCCTCTGTATTACACGAATGCTGGAAATTCGAGCGTCGTGTTGGGCGTGGGCGGACCTGGGATCCGCTATTTCGCGGTGGCTGCTGTCAATTACGATGGAGTGGAGAGTGAGATGACCCCGATTCTCAGCGAGCCCGTTCTCGGGCTCACGTCCCCGATCAGCGCGGCCGCCCCGCCTGAGGCGGCCCCGTAAAAATACTCTTCGGCAACCGCACGTGGATGCCGAAGTTCGGCTTGTCCACCAACTGCGTCACCGCCACATTTCCCGCAATACTGACGAGCTGGTAGGCATGGTGCCGCGTCAGCTTCTTCCGCGTGACCAGGAAGTCCACCATCTCCTGGATCGCCCCGCGGGTTGCCACCGTCAGATCCGGGTCTGTCGCCATACTGATATAGTCGGTCGGCGTTTCGGCCCGCGGCCATGTCAACTTCATATCCTTGTGCACCGTGAGCTGCAATCGGCCGCGCAATGAGGTCTCGATGGCGGTCTGATCCACTTCGCCATCACCCTGGGCCGCGTGGCCGTCACCGATCTCAAACAGCGCGCCACGGGCGAACACCGGGATATACAGGGTGCTGCCGGCCACGAGCTCGCGATTGTCGAGATTGCCGGCGTGCCGGCCGGGTGGATTGCTGCTGAGTCGGCCGGCCTCCGGTGCGGGAGCCACCCCCATGCTGCCAAAAAACGGCCGCAGCGGAATGACAATGCCGGGTGCGAACTCGGCGGTCATGTGCTTGCGATCCAGTTGCAGGATCTTGAACGGCGTGTCCGGCTCACAGTTCTCGGGCAGGAACCCCTTGCAGCCGTTGTATCCATAGTCGAGGGGGAGCGAAATAGAGAGGATCTTCACCTCCAGGACATCGCCGGGCTCGGCTCCTTCGACATAGACGGGCCCGGTCAGGATATGCCCACCGGGTCCTTTGTGATCGCCCGTCACCTGCTCGACAATCGACTTCAGCGAAGCCTGGATCTTTTCATCCGCCACGCCGGCGCCTGCAAGCCCGGTGGGTGTGTTGGTGAGGAGCGTGTCGACATCGATGATATCGCCCGAGGCGATTCGCAGTACCGGCGGCGCCTCGGACCAGTAATAGCCGTACGCGATTGTTGCAGGCGTTGCCTCCAGTCGATGCGTGGTCGGCGCAGCGACAGCAATGCCCACTGCACTCACGCCCACTGCACTCACGCCCACTGCGGCCACGCCCATTGCGGCCACGCCCATTGCGACCAAAGCCGCCACCGTGCACGTCCTGGTTCTCATCCTTGTTCCGCCTTCAGCCCCAATGCCCGGGTGATTGCATTTTTCACCAGTACGTCGGGGCGCAAATAGTCCCGGTAGTAGGCCCAGTTGTTTTGCATGATCTGCCGCCGCAAGGCAGGCTCTTCAATCAGTCTGACGGCGCCGCTCACACATTCTTCCGGGGAGGTGAATTCAATGAAATTCTGGCCGCGCGCGAAGCGGCCCGGCAGATCGTAAACCAACCGCTCGGACAATACAGCCTTGGAGAGTGCTACGTACTCGGCCAGCTTCCACCCCGTCGAGCCATGCAGGCCGGTGCTGGCGACACAGATCGGAAACGATTTGAGGGTGCGCAGGTAGTTTTCCTGGGAAGTGGCCTCCGCGGCGGCAATCAGCTCGGGATAGTGCTGCTGTGTGAAGGCACTGCGACTGAAGCCGCCCTTGAAGCGCGGTCCGAGCTCATCCTTGAGCAACTTCAGACAGCCCGCGCGCATTTCGTTGATGGCCAGTCGGTCGTTGATCTTGTCCTGGCTGCGCGCCGGATCGTCATACGGATCGTAGGCGGCAACCAGGAACAGCACGTTCGGGTCGGCGGTGGGCTCTGGCGGCGCTTCCATCTGCGACAGGCGCGGCTGGAATCCGAACCGGTTGTGTACATCGAACGCTTGCTTGATCACCGACAGTGAGCCGCGCGAGAAACCTGACACTGACAGACCCCGGCGAACTGCAAACACATCCGGGACATCGGGCAGCACCCGATAATTCAAGCCCAGCGGCAGCACCTTGGCGCGATGTTGTCCCGGCAGGGCGGCCACCACTTCCGGCAGATAGGAGCGTTTGAAATAAAAGTCGCACTCATCGAGCTCGCCCAGGGCGAGCTCCTGCGCATCATGTGTGTCAAAGTGCAAGCGTAGCCTGCCCTCGACAACTACGTTCAGATGAGCGTGGCCGGCGTCATTCAGGTGGGGTTCGTCGTATTCGTACCTGATGGCTGTACGCCGCGGCTGCTGCGTCAAGCGCAGAAAACCGCTTCGGTGCAACAGGCAAAAGCCGGTGTAAAGTTGCTGCAGGTGAGGGCTGGCCGATTGGTACAACAGCCGGCACGAAATCACTGTCAATGCGAGCTCCTGTAGTACCCCGCCCGCCGCAGGGGAAATCGACAAAGCTGTAATGGGGGGTCATGGCCCAGGTGGCGTTACGATGCTGCGCGTTCCGTCAACAGCTCGTCTATAATTCACGCACCAGCGCTAAATCGGTTGCGATTATGTCGCACCCGACCCGACCCAATAATTCAAGCGCCCAATAACTCAAGCGGCCCATGGAACTGATCGCAACGACGCCGGCATCCCCTTCGAACAATCTGGTCTTCACCTCCGCCGGCGACCGCTCAAACCTGCGTGGTTGGCTCGAGGGTCGGCGCGATTTCGATCTGTGGGTAGTGTACTACGGCGAGCAGCGTGGAATGTTCCAGGAGCTGTGCAATTTTCATGTCAGCCGCAAGGGCGCAAAGTTTCCCAATCTGCATTTCTGCTACCAGCGCTGGCCCGAGCTGCTCGCCCGCTACGAGGCCATCCTGGTGATGGATGATGACATCCTGATCGACGCCAGCGGCATTACCCGCTTGTTCGAAATACGCCGCGAGCATGATCTGTGGGCGCTACAGCCTGCGTTCAGGCTGGCCGGCAAAGTTAGCTGGGATATCACGGCCGTGCATCCAACGGCCAAGCTCAGGTATACGAACTTCATCGAGATGGCCTGCCCGCTGTTCAGAAGAGACAAGCTCGATGCCTTCATGTCCGTCTACGATCCGGAACTGGTCGGCTATGGTGCGGACTGGTGGTTCCTGCACACGTTGGGAGCACAGGTCGACAACCGCGTGGCCGTTGTCGACGAAGTGACATGTATCAACCCTTACGACCGGAGCAAAGGCGGCGTACGCGAAATCGACACGCTGCAGTCTCATGACAAACGCAAAGAAGTCTGGGAGCGTATGAAGGTGCTCCACGGACTCAACGAGCAGGGCAGGGAGCATCGCGAATTCGGGCGCATCAACCGATCGCCGCTGGGAGCCGCGGCCAGTGTCCTGCGACTGTTTCCCGACTGGGCGTACCTCAAGGCCAAGAGTCTTGCCAGACGGGTTGTGCCGCGTGGCCAGCGGTAACCCCATGGACGCACCGATCTATACGCGTGGCCGCGCGCGGCGCTCGCTGGTCGATACCGTCATGTTTCGCGTCGTGTCCCAGGTCACGACCGGCCTCGCCCTGATCATCCAGGTGCGCGGGATGTCGGAGCACGATTTCGGCGTCTACAGCCTGTTGTACACCTTCATCCCGGTGATCGGCACGGCGCTGTCGCTCGGCCTCGAGCAGGTGATGCAGCGTTTCCAGCCGGAATACCTGCGGGCCGGCAACAAGGTCGGCGCGGCATGGCTGATGCGCACCATCGCTTCCGGACGGCTGGCCACGAATATCCTCATCATCGTTGTGGTGCTGTTGTGTTGGAATTTCATCGCGCCGTTGTTCAAGCTCACCCCTTACCGCACCACTTTCGCCATATTCTCATTCCTGATCCTGTTGCAGTTCCAGTCGCGCATTCTGCAGCTCGCGCTGGGCTCGCATATGATGCATCGCTACGCGGTGGGCTCGATGAGCACGCTATCCATCGTCAAGCTGCTGTCGTACGGCACCTTGTACGTATTTCACAGGTTGACCCTGGAAGCGGCGATCTTCGCGGACATGCTGGCCTACGCCTGCGCGTACGTGATGTTGCGCGTCACTTACAACAAGTATTGCCTGATTCCCGAGGCGCGCGGCCGCTACAGTCCCACGCCCGAGGAGCGTAAGCGGCTGGTCCGCTACGGCATCTACAACAACTTCAACGATGCCGGGGTATTCCTGCTGTATTCCACGGTGGACAATTTCTTCATTGCCGCCTATCTCGATACCGTCTCGGTGGGTATTTATTCGTTCTACGGACGGCTGCGCCAGCTCGTGCTGAATGCGCTGCCCGCCAAGCAGTTCGAGAACATCATCCAGCCGATGTTCTTCTCGATTCCGCCCGATCAGGCCGACCGTAACATCCCGCGCTTCTTCTCCTTTCTGTTGAACATGAACCTGCTGCTGCAGTGGCCGGCGCTGGCCTTCGCCACCGCCTATCATCACGAGATCGTGCAACTGGTGTTCCACAGCAAGTTCATCGACCGGTCCTGGCTGTTGCCGGTGCTCATGGGATTCGCAACCGTGAACGTCGTGGCCGATCCGGTGTCGCTGGTGGCACAGTACGAGGAGAAGGCGCACATCCTGCTGTTGAGCAAGCTGTTCGCCGCCTACAACATCCTGGCCATGTTCCTGCTGGTGCCGTTCCTGGGGATTTACGGTGCCGCATTGGCCGGTGGTACCGCCCAGACGATGAAGAACCTCTTCGTCTGGTGGCACGTGCGCAAGCGCGCTTCGTGGACCAACGCTCGGGCTGCGCTGCTCTCCAGCATCGGCATCTGGGGCGCGGTTGTGGGTCTGTGCTACGGAATGAAAGAGTTGATTCCGCTGCCTGCGATATTCCAGATCACGATGGGCGTGATCGTGTTCGTCATCGCAGGGTTGATCTACATCCGCAGTCCCGCACTGTCCTCCTCCGACAGGGACATCCTGCGGTCTGTGACACCTGACAAAGCAGCGCGAATCATGCAGCGAGTGGGTTTTCTGCCCGCTTGATCGCGGGGGCGTAAACGCAAGAATCGGGTGGGTGCTGCGTCCGCCCGCAGGTCTAATGACCACGGTGCCACTTGCACCGAATCGTCCCGACCATTAGCTCACGATACCCGTGCAGCGATACGCTTGGCCCAATCTCATGAAATTCACCGGAATGCTGTTTTCCGCGGCGATTCTGCTCACCGCCGCGACGCGCGCGCACGCCGATCCAACGCCCGAAGACCCGGCGGGCTCGCGACCACCACCGCCAGTTGCTGCCGCGAACCGACAATCGCGTGACGATGCCTGGTGGACCGGTCCGTTGCTCGCCGCCTCGCCGGGAACCCTGGCGCGGGGCCATTGGCTGCTCGAGCCCTATGTATTCGATGCGATTCCCCGCGGCCACTATGACCGCGACGGCACGCGCCGACCAGGTCCGCATTCCAACAACTTCGGGTCGCAGAGTTATATTCTCTATGGTCTCCTCGACAGGGTGAGCGTCGGCCTGATCCCGCGGTTCGGCTTCAACGATCCGAGCGAAGGGCGCGGCAGCTCCAAGGTCGGCATCGGTGATCTCACGTTGCAGGCACAGTACGGCTTGACCCGTTTCCAGGAGGGGAGCTGGGTCCCTACCACGGCAATCCTGTTCCAGGAAACACTGCCCCTCGGCAAATACGATCAGCTCGGCGAGCGGCCGGCGGACGGGTTGGGTGCGGGCGCTTATTCGAGTACGTTCGCTTTTTACTCGCAGTACTTCTTCTGGATGCCCAACGGCCGCATCCTGCGCACCCGCCTGGATTTCTCCTATTCCATCAGCGGCTCGGCACCCGTCCGTGATGTCAGCGTGTATGGGACGGACGCGGGCTTCAAGGGGCGGGCGCGGCCGGGAAATTCCCTGGGAATCGATGCCGCGTGGGAGTACAGCCTGACGCGCAACTGGGTGCTGGCGTTCGACGTCGTCTACCAGCACGATTCCAACACTCACGTGGCGGGCATCGATCTGCGCACTGCCGGTGGCGGAGGAGTCGCGCCCGCGCAGATTCAGCTCAACTCAGGTCCCGGGCACACCTGGAGCCTCGCCCCTGCGATCGAATACAACTTCAACAGCCGTGTTGGAATCATCGCCGGTGCGAAATTCACCGTGGCGGGGCAGAACGCCGGCGCCGTGGTGATTCCGGTAGCGGCGGTCAACATCGTCATCTGAGGCGGCGACGAAAGTCTATTCACTTGCGTTCCGTGATCTGCGTCACCTCGATTCCCGGTTGCCGCCAATGCGGTGCAGCTACAATGCGCGGGCGGGGAAGGGGATCGAATGAGACCGAGAATAAGTTGAATAGCAAGGATGCCCTCAAAATGAAGCCGGAGATGGCTGACGCCGTGGCGTCGAACGGGCCTGATATGTCACATCCACTCCATGTTGTCCCAACATCGGATGCCAATGAGCGTCGCAAGTCTGTCGACAGGCGCAAGCGCACGTTTTATTCATTGTTCTATGGGAGCTTCAACCCCCGCAGGCGCAGCTCGCGGCGGACGGATGCCCGCTCGCTGCGGGATCTGGATTGGCATCAACCCCAATGGCTGGCAGTCGCCATGTTGATCGTCGTACTGTCGTGTGTGGACGCGGCCCTGACGTTGACGCTGCTCGCCCATGGCGCTTACGAGGTCAACCCGGTGATGGCGCCGATCGTCGGCGGCTCGGCTCTTGTCTTCACGCTGGTCAAGGTCGGGTTGACCGCAGGTGGGGTGGTGCTTCTCACCCTCGCAGCGCGCATGCGCGTGTTTGGCAGAATTCCCGTCAGCTTTTTCCTCTACACCGTGCTGATCGGGTACGGCACCCTGATCTTTTACGAGCTGCGACTCCTGGAAGAGACCTTGCTCACGTTCTGAGCCGGTCGTTTATTCATATTCTGGCGGGGGTGGACTACGGTGCGCGTTTCCTAAGCGGCTGTATTCCGTTAAACTGGCGACTTGCTGCTTTAGCCTTGCGCATGCTTGAACCGACACCCCTCTACGGCGGTAACGCCGATTTTCTCGAAGGCCTCTACGAGCAATATATCCGTGACCCGGCGAGCGTAGATGCCCGCTGGCGTGGCTATTTTGAGCGCCTGGCGCCTCCCGCGGCCGGTGAACGGCCGCATGGTCCCATCCAGGCGGAAATCGCCGAGCGCGCACGCGCGGGTAGGGCACTTCTGCCGGCTGCTTCTTCCGGAGCACCCCCCACCGGTGCCGAAACGTCAGCCAAGCAGGCGGCCGTTTCGCGACTGATCCAGATCTGGACGAACCGCGGCCACCTGGTGGCCAAGGTCGACCCGCTGGGTCTCACCGTCCGACCGCGCCCCCGGGTGCTCGATCTGGGCTATTTCGGCCTGACCGAGGGCGACCTGGACACCGAGTTCTTCACCGGCAGCCGCAGTGGTGCGGTGCCGAGGCGCATGAAGCTGCGCGAGATCCTGGCGCAGCTCGAATTCATTTATGCCGGCACCATTGGCGCTGAATTCGCGCATGTGTCGGAGTCCGAAGAGCGGCTGTGGCTGCAGGACCAGTTCCAGGCCGGCCGCCTGACGGGCCAGTTCACGCCTGAAGAGCGCCGCAACATCCTCTGGCAGTTGACCGCCGCCGAGGGCCTCGAGCGTTATCTGCACACCAAGTACGTTGGCCAGAAACGCTTCTCGCTGGAAGGCGGTGATTCGTTCGTTCCGCTGCTCGATGACGTGATCCAGAGCGCTGGCGCTGCCGGCATCGAGGAAGCGGTCTTGGGTATGGCGCACCGGGGCCGCTTGAATGTCCTGGTCAACCTGTTGGGCAAATCGCCTTCGGTGCTGTTCTCCGAGTTCGAGGGCATCTACGACCTGAGCCACCTCAAGGGCTCCGGTGACGTGAAGTATCACAAGGGCTTCTCGGCCGATCTGCGAACGGCCAGCGGTAACGTACATACCGTTCTGGCTTTCAATCCGTCCCACCTCGAAGTGGTCAATCCCGTCGTCGAGGGATCGGTGCGCGCTCGCCAGGAGCGCCGCGGTGATGACAAGGGCCAGCGCGTCCTGCCGATTCTCATTCACGGCGATGCGGCGTTCGCGGGACAGGGTGTGGTCATGGAGACCATGCAACTGTCGCAGGCACGTGGTTACTACACCGGCGGCACTGTGCACCTGGTCATCAATAACCAGGTTGGTTTCACGACCTCGAATCCGCATGACACGCGCTCGACCATCTATTCGAGCGATGTCGCGAAGATGCTCGAGGCTCCGATTTTCCACGTCAATGCCGACGATCCGGAAGCGGTGGTGTTTGTTTCGCGCCTGGCGCTCAAGTACCGCATGAAATTCCGCAAGGATGTGGTGATCGATCTCGTTTGCTACCGGCGTCATGGCCATAACGAGGCCGACGAGCCGGCTGCAACCCAGCCGGTGATGTACAAGGTCATTCGCCAACATCCCACGGCGCGTAAGCTCTATGCCGACAAGCTGATAGCCGAGGGAGTGCTGTCAGACGGCGAAGTCGCGGGAATGATGGAGCAGTACCGAACGGGTCTCGATGAGGGTCGGCCGCAGGCGCGCGCCTCGTTGGGCATGATCGGTAACAAATACACCGTCGACTGGACTCCGTACGCGCAGATTGATTGGACGGAGCGCATTCCATCGGGAGTCGAATTGCGTCGCCTGCGATCGTTGGGCGAGCGTGTGACGACTGTACCCGACGGCTTCAGCCTGCATCCGCGCGTCGCGCAGTTGATGCTCAACCGCAAGAAGATGATTGCGGGCGACATGCCGCTCGACTGGGGTTGCGCAGAAACGCTCGCGTACGCTGCGTTGATTGAGGATGGCTTCTCGGTTCGCATCTCCGGTCAGGACAGCGGCCGAGGCACCTTTTTCCATCGACATGCGGTACTGCACGAACAGAACAGCGACATCACCTACATTCCGCTGCAACACATTGCCGAACACCAACCCCGCGTCCAGGTCATAGACTCCGTATTGTCAGAAGAAGCGGTGATGGGCTTCGAATACGGCTACTCGACCACCGAGCCCAACGCGCTCGTGGTGTGGGAAGGGCAGTATGGCGACTTCGCCAACGGCGCCCAGGTGATCATTGACCAGTTCATCAGTTCGGGCGAGGCCAAGTGGGAGCGCTTCTGCGGTCTGGCGCTGTTCCTGCCGCATGGCTACGAAGGCGCCGGCCCGGAACATTCCTCGGCCCGCCTGGAGCGCTTCCTGCAGCTGTGCGCGGAATCGAACATGCAGGTGTGCGTGCCGTCGACGCCGGCCCAGATGTTCCACATGTTGCGACGGCAGATGCTGCAGTCTTTCCGCAAGCCCCTGGTGGTGATGACACCCAAGAGCCTGCTGCGGCATGAAATGTCAGTGTCGTCGCTCGAGGAGCTGACTCGCGGCAGCTTTGCCCGTGTCATCGATGAGATTGACGAGCTCTCGCCCGCGCAAGTCCGCCGCCTGGTGTTCTGCAGCGGCAAGGTGTACTTCGATCTGCTGAAGGCGCGCCGCAAGGACGGGATTCGCGATGTCGCACTGGTGCGCATCGAGCAGTTGTATCCCTTCCCGAGCGAGGAGTACGAGGCGATTCTCAATCGCTACACCAATGCCCGCGAGATCGTCTGGTGTCAGGAAGAGCCGCAGAACCAGGGCGCCTGGTACCAGATCCGCCATCGTCTGCAGGAGTTGTTGGGTGCCCGGCGCCAGGTTTTGTATGCGGGACGTGCTCCTGCGGCAGCGCCTGCCACCGGTATTGCGAAGATCCACGAGGCCGAACAACATGCGCTGATCGATGCGGCGTTGCGGGCGACCACGACAGAAGACTCGGCCCGGGACACGACCCGTCTGACGGGAAATGCACCCGCGCCGATAGGTACAGCCGCCCCCGCAGTGGCCCCTGCCACACCGGCGCCGGCGTTGCGAAAGAGCTCATAAAATAATGACCACTGAAATTCGAGTGCCACAGCTTCCAGAGTCTGTGGCGGATGCCACTCTCGTTGCCTGGCACAAACAGCCGGGCGACAGCGTCACCCGCGATGAGAACCTCGCCGACCTGGAAACCGACAAGGTGGTGCTCGAGGTTCCGGCACCTCTGAATGGGGTGATCAAGGAGATCCGGATTCAAAGCGGCACGACCGTGACCAGTGGGCAAGTGCTTGCCGTTATTGATGAAGCGGGGGCTGCGGCAGGGGCTTCCGTTAGTGCACGTGCGGCTCCCACCGCTGCAGTGACCATGGCGGGAGCGGCGGACAGTGCCAAGGACGCCGGCAAACTGAGTCCATCTGTCCGTCGGCTCGTCGAAGAGAACAAGCTGGATCCGGGCGCCATCCCAGCTTCGGGCAAGGACGGTCGCCTCACGAAGTCGGACATCGTCGATTTCCTGGGCAAGCAGCCCAATGGTGGCGGTCGCGCTCCAGGCGCCGCGTCTTCACAGGTCGCCGCGCCCGCAGCAGCTCCGTCGGTGGCCCGAGCAACTACGCCGTCAGCGCGTCCAAGCGCTCCCGGTGCACGCGCAGAACAGCGTGTTCCAATGACTCGCCTGCGGCAGCGAATTGCGCAGCGCCTCGTCGAAGCACAATCGACCCAGGCCCTGCTGACTTCGTTCAACGAAGTCGATCTGACCGCTGTCCAGGAGCTGCGCGCCCGTCATAAAGATCGTTTCGAGAAAGAGCAAGGCGTGAAGCTCGGCTTCATGTCGTTCTTTGTGAAGGCTTCGATCGAGGCGCTGAAGAAATTTCCCGTGGTCAACGCTTCGGTGGATGGCACCGACATCGTCTATCACGAGTACTACGACATTGGCGTCGCGGTCTCAACGGACAGGGGCCTGATGGTTCCGGTCGTGCGGGATGCTGATGCGAAGAGCTTCGCGGACATAGAGAAGGAAATTGCGCAGTACGCAAAAAAGGCCCGCGAAGGCACCATAGCGATCGAAGACCTGACGGGTGGGACTTTTACCATCACCAACGGTGGCGTTTTCGGCTCGCTGCTCTCGACGCCCATTGTAAATGCGCCACAAAGCGCCATCTTGGGAATGCACAAGACTCAGGATAGGCCCATGGTAGTGAACGGCCAGATCGTGGTCCGTCCGATGATGTATCTCGCAGTGACCTACGATCACCGCATCATCGACGGGCGCGAAGCAGTGCAGTTCCTCGTGGCGGTGAAAGAAGGCCTGGAAGACCCAGGTCGGATGTTACTGGGGATATAGACTCCAATGCCTGCAGACTCATTTGACGTCGTCGTTATCGGCGGCGGCCCGGCCGGCTATCCGGCTGCAATCCGTGCCGCACAAAACAAACTCACCGTTGCCTGCATCGATGAGTGGAAGAACCTCGATGGCACTTTCGCGTTCGGCGGAACGTGCTTGAACGCGGGTTGTATTCCCTCCAAAGCTCTCCTCGAATCTTCGGAGCTATACCACCGCGTGCAGGAGGAGCTTGGCGTCCACGGCATCAAGACAACCGGCGTCAGCCTCGAGTTGTCGCAGATGCAGAAACGGAAGGCCGGAGTCGTGAAGACCATGACTCAGGGCATCCTGGCGCTGTTCAAAGCCGCTGGAGTGACTGCGCTGCAAGGTCACGGCAAGTTGTTGCCCGGGCACAAGGTTGAGTACACGGCGCATGACGGGACACGTCGCGAGTTGACCGCGAAAAATGTCGTGCTTGCCACCGGCTCATCTCCCATGGAGCTGCGATCGGCGCCGTTCGACGGTAAGCGGATTGTGGACTCCTGGGGTGCTCTGGAATTCGACGCCGTGCCCAAGCGGCTGGGCGTCATTGGTGCGGGCGTGATCGGTCTCGAACTGGGTAGCGTCTGGCGCCGGCTGGGAAGTGAAGTGGTGGTGCTCGAGGCATTGCCGGATTTCCTGGCCATCGCTGACCAGCAGCTCGCGAAGGAAGCGCTGCGACATTTCAAGAAGCAGGGACTGGACATCCGCCTCGGTGCGAAAGTCACTGGCGCGGCGGTTTCCGGCGAAACGGTCAACGTCAAATACACCGATGCCAAAGGCGAGCAGGCCCTGACCGTGGACAAGCTGGTGGTGGCTATCGGCCGTCGCCCCTTCACGAAGGATCTGCTGGCTGCCGGTACCGGAGTGGAGCTCGACGAACGCGGCTTCATCAAAGTGGACCACGAGTGCCGGACGGGTGCCGAAGGCATCTGGGCGGTCGGCGATGTGGTGCGCGGACCGATGTTGGCGCACAAGGGCAAGGAAGAGGGCGTCATGGTTGCCGACCGGATTGCCGGTCAGTACGGCGAAGTCAACTACAAGACGGTTCCGTCGGTCATCTACACCGCGCCTGAGATTGCGTGGGTGGGAGAGACCGAGGAACAGGTCAAGGCCAGTGGCCGGCCCTACAAGACCGGCGTGTTTCCGTTCCTGGCGAGCGGTCGTGCCCGGGCGATGGAGCAGGCGCAAGGGTTTGCCAAGGTCATCGCTGCCAAGGATGACGATGAGATCCTGGGTGTCCACGTCGTTGGCCCGATGGCAGGCGAGTTGATTGCGGAAGCTGTGTTGGCGATGGAGTACTCGGCCAGCACCGAGGACCTGCAGCGGACGATCCATGCGCACCCGACGTTGTCGGAGGCGCTGCATGAGGCAGCGCTGGCAGCGGACAAGCGAGCGATCGACTCGATCAACAAGTAGAGCGGTTGTGGTTGAGGGGCCCGTCACATGGCCCAGGCCGCGCGCGTTCGGCCGGCCCACGGCCTGGCCGGCGTGGCGCAACCGCCCGCGTCTTACTTCGGCGCCGGCTTTTTCTTCGTAGGCGCCACGTGCTTCATGATCGGCGCCTGGATGGGCGCCCCGAATGTCCTGCGCTTCGTCGGATGAGGCGCGAACGAGCTTGCCTTGTTATGTGCCGCCGCGTGGGCCGGCGGTACCGCCTTGGGGGCGGGCCCGACTCGCTGTCCCGGTGGTGCGGCCACCGCGATGCCGGACGCAGCGAACAACGCCGCACACCCGACCAACACAATCATTGCTCTCACGGTTCGACCTCTTAGTTGGCGGTCGCGAGCTGTCCCAGCTCACGACGCCCGTCTTTCCACAGATCGAATGGGCGAGCGTCCTGATCGCCTTCCAGTTGTATGCGCAGATGTCGCGCATTTGAAAGGAACTGCACTGTCGCACGATCCGTGCGATAGATCCTGGGTTGCCCCCGGGAATGAAGCGGTGCGTCTATCGGCTTGGCGATACCCACTTCCTTCAGACTCCGTGCGTCGCGCTGCAGCCGGATGGCGCGGTCGTCCGCCAGGAAGACCAACGTTTCACCCGGACGTGCACCCGCACCAAGACGCGCGTCGACGGTTGACCAGATATACACCAACAAGACGTATTCATAGTGGCCCGAGCGGTTGACGCTGGCGCCGACAACAGTTGCATATTGACGAGCATTCGCAGCCACATCCTGATGCGCACGCGCAAAAACCATCGGCGCGGTCACACTGCTGACCATCGCCGCCGTCACTGGATCCAGGTACTCGTTCGGATGACGCGGTGCGGTCGCCTTGCAGGACAGCAAGCACAGCGAAACGAGGGTGAGGAGAAGGTGCCGCATATCAGAAGTTGATGCGATAGCCGATGCTGACGAACAGCCGCGTCGTGTTGCCGATCTCCAGTCCGGCCGGATTCTTGCCGATCTCGGCTCCCGCTTCGACCTCCAGTACGTGACCATGGCGCTGATAGTCCAGATGCCCGTAAGGCGCGTAGAAGATCTGCGTAAACCCGGTATCGGTCGACTTTCGCTGGAACAGCATGCGCGGCCCGATGCGCCACGCGCCGAACAGAGGATACCGGGAAATGAACTGCCAGCCGATGATGTTGTAGGTCGGCGTGGAATCGTAGCGGACAATGATCTGGTTGAAATCGTTGGTTCGCAGGATACTCGATCCCAGCATCTGCACCTGGTACGAGATTTCATTGCCAGCCGTCCCCGTGAAGGCCTCGACGCCGCCCGAAGCGGGTGTGGTCGACAACTTCGTGTAGAACACGTCGAAGATGGTCTGGAAACGCTCCCCGAGTTGTTTCAGTGCGGATGCACTGTAGGTAGACAGGGTCGGAGTGCGGTCCCTGGCCAGGTCCGCTATCTGTTGTTCAGTATAAATCGTCTGCAGTACGTTCAATGACGGGACGTTTTGGCCAAACAGCGCGTTCTGTGTCGTGATGATAGGCGCATTGCGATGCTCCAGATCGAGCGTCAGTTGCCAGCGGTCGGGAAGCTGCAGGGTGCCCAACAGCACCAGTGCGTTGAGCGATTGAAACGCCGTGTCGTAGTCGACATAGCCAACCACTGAAGCGTTTTGCCGCGCGTATTGGGCCTCGGCTCCCACAGCCTGGCGATCGCGTAGGCCGTCGTTCCGCTGTTGAGTTACATAGACACCCGTATCCCAGTGGGAGAGGGCGGGCGCGAAATGCACGGACAGCGTCTCGAAGCGCCGGTCTGTTGCCACGCCGTCCCCGGAGTTGTCAACCGGCATTCCCACAATGGCGCGGGCGAACCATGACGGGGCGAAGTTGTACGAGACGCTCGCACCGTCGAACGTTCCGAAAACGCCGTCGGCCACGGTTGTCTGGCGTCCTACCCGACCGCGCAGACCCAACAGTTTGTCATTCAGATCGAAGAACGCCGTGGTGATGCGCACCCGATCGCTGACACCCCGCGCGTCCTTGGGCAGAAAAGTCTTCTCATAGCCGAAGCTCGTACGGAAACCTGTGGTGAAACGCTCGCCGTCCTTGTGAACGAACAAATCCGCATCCGAGAAGATCGCGTTCTGAACGATGGACGACGTCAGCGGGCCGTTGAAATCCGTCCCGTAACTGTCACGACGAAAGACCTGGGAGGCGCCCCCGGATACCTTCCAACCGTGGTCGGCGCTCCCGCCACTGTCGAAGCCACCAGTTCGTCCGGCTGCCGCGGCGGCTCGCAGGATTCGCAGTCGTGAGCGGATTCGTTCGGCGGCGGGTCCTTTGGGATACTGCCGCAGGTACTCTTCGTATTCGGCCTTGGCGTGGGCGACTTCGCCCGAGCGCTCGCGGGCCAGGCCAAGCAACTCCTGCACCTCGGCGCGTTGCGGGAATTCGGGTTGACGCTGCAGTTTGGTCAGGATCTGCACGGCCTTGGGATAGTCCCGGGCTTTGACCGCTTTGCGTCCCTGTTCAAACAGGGCAGTGCGCTCCACCGGGTCGAGTGGCGGATCCATGCCCACCTGCTCGACTGCCGGCAGTGGTGGTTCCGCAATGGCCGCGTTGGGATCGTTGGTGATTGAATCATCACCGACGGCGAGCCAGGCTCGCGGGTAATCCTTCGTCGCGGATCTCAGGACATTCTCGGCTACCGCCCGTTGATCGAACGGACCGGCGCGCAGGCGATACCATTTCTCGCCACCGGTTTCGACTTCCGACACGAAAGTTTTGGTCTGCAGGCGTTTGGCGGCTTGTTCGACCGCACCCGGCTCGAAAGGCTGGCGCTGCGACTCGAGATTGACTGCGTAGTTGCTCGCGGTTTCGCCCCGTTCAGTGACGAGAATGCGAGTCTTTTCATCATGGGCACGCAGCAGTCGGATCCGCATGCCACTGGCGCTCGCGCCTTGTGCAAGCACAAACGACTCGGGTTTGCCCCAGGTCAGCGTGACGGTGACTTCTCCACCAAGTGACGACTCCAGACGGGCGGAAGTGACGATGCCTCGCGGCCCGGAGATAGGCGGAATCTCCGTGGCAATCTCACCGCCTGCGGCCAGCGAGCCTGTTACGCCGCAGTCCCGGTCTATCCGCAACCGCAATCGGACCTCGGGTCCCTCGCTAGCCGGCGCATGCCCCGCATAGTGCAAAGAACAGTTGAACTGCAACGTGATATCGACTTGTGACTCATGCTCGTCAACGTCAATGACATCGATCAGCCGTGACGGGCCCTGGCTCGTGAGCCGGGGGCCGCCGACTCCGCGCGTCTGCGCGCCAACGTAGGCTGGCGCGAGCGCCGCGCACACCCAGACCACCGCACAGAGCAGTGTCCTGGAGAGAACCCCCGTTGTTCGACCGAGTGCGTTAATGGAAAGCACCGTCGGTCACCTTGTGATGGCCAGCGGGCCTGGATTTCGCAATGGTCGTCAGCTTTGCGTCCGTATAGATGTGGCAGGCACCAGCGCAGTTCTGCAATTCGCTGATGTTGTAGACCAGCCCGTCGACGGTCTTCTCGTGACCTTCCGGCTTGAAGGCACCCGCGTGGCAGCCGCCGCATCCGGGTCGATAGCCCGCGAACTGCCAGGTTGCCTTGTCGGTGTTGGTGGTGTGACAGGTAGTGCACGAGGGGGAACCACGATGGTCGCCCGGGTATTCACTCGAGGTGTGGGTGAAAGACACTGCGGACCAGTTCGGATAGCGATGGCACCTGGAGCAGTCCAGCGATGTCGTCATGTGATTGGCAACCTTGCCCGTGGCCGCCGCACCGTTGTGGCAGGTCTGGCAGTTGCCGGCGATCCCAGAGTGGTCGAAGCGAGCCGGACTCCAGGTCAGAGTACCGTGGCATGCCCCGCATTCCTGCGTCGTGGGCAGGTGATTGCGCGGTAACGTTGCCGCCTGCACACCTGAGTGGCACCCGCGGCAGGCATTTGCAGCGCGTACTACCAGATTCGCGTGTTGCATTCGAACTGGCGTAAAGGCATTGGTCGTATGGCACGCACCGCAGTTGTTGTCACTGGGCACGTGGCCGAGATTCTTGCCCATCGCCGCCACGCCATTGTGACAACTGAAGCAAGTTCCCCGCGCCGCCGAGTGATCCATGTGAACGATCGGTGCGAAGTTATAGAGAGAGTGGCAAAGCTGGCAGTTGTCCTGCGTGGAGACGTGTGTCGGGGGCCTTGCTGTCGAGCTGATGCGAGAGCCCGTTGTGTGACATCCCACGCAGGTGCGCGGTGTGCCTTTGAACACGCCGCGCTGGTGACAGAACTCGCAAGACAGATCCCGATGGGCCCCCTGCAACTCGTAGCCTGTGGTCAGGTGGTCGAATTGGGTGCGTTGCACCGCCGCTGCAGGCGCTATCCAGAGCAAGGCTAGAGCGATGGCTGTGATGATTCCCCGGAACATGGTTGCCGTCCTCTAGCTCGTCCGAGGTCGCTTGAATGCCGTCGTGTTGTGACATTGCTGGCACTCGGTTCCAAAGCGCCCGGCGTGTATGTCATCTCCGGCGTGACAGGTTCCGCAGATCATCGACGGTTTGACGGCGTTTTGCGGTCTGATATGGCAGTCGGCGCATCCGACCTTTGCGTGTGCACCCAGCAATGGGAAGCGTGTATGGGTGGCATGATCGAAGTCCCACATCTTCCAGCCATTGGGCGTGTGACAGTCACTGCAGTCCTTTCCGAGGCCGCCGTTGTGAACATCATCCTTCGCGTGACATCCCACGCAATCCTTTGGCGCATCGTTGAATCGCTGCGTGGTATGGCACTGCCCGCAGGTGACCACAACATGCAGTCCCGTGAGCGGATACTTGGACAGGTCGTGATCGAAGCTCACGTCCTTCCACTTGCTGGCCGTGTGGCATTGCTCGCATTTCTTGCCCAACGTGCCGCCATGGGGCTCATCGGCGCGATGGCAATCGACGCATTCCGTACCGAGCTTCTGATCCTTCACGACACTCGTGTGACATACGTGGCAGTCGAGTTTTGCGTGCGCGCCTTCGAGGGCGAACTTGAAGCGGACGAGGTGATCGAAATTGGTGACCCGCCAGACATCATTGCCATGGCAGTCGCTGCACGCCGGGCCCAGGCGGCTCACATGCTTGTCGTCGGACTTGTGACATCCGGCGCAATCCTTCGGTATCGGATCCTTCAGGTTGCCGCTGCGATGACAGTCGCCGCAACCGATCCGTGCATGTCGCCCGAGAAGCGCAAAGCCGGTCTCACGGGCGTGGTCGAACTTCTGCGAGACCCAGTCTGCCGTCGAATGGCAGTTGGCACATTGGGTTCCCTGGCTGCCCTTGTGTACGTCGTCGGGTAAGTGGCAACCGACGCACTGCTTGGGTGTGCCTTTGTAACGCTGACCCGCATGGCAGGCCGCGCAGGGCACGTCGCGATGTTTGTTGGTGAGTGGAAAGGTCGTCTTGTCGTGATCGAAGCGCGTCTGCTGCCAGGCCTTGGCGTCGTGGCATGACGCGCAATCGGTTCCCAGCGCGCCGCGGTGCACATCATCCTTGCGGTGGCACTCGAGGCAGGTTGAGGGTGCCTTGCGGAAAGGAGTGGCCGGCTTGTGGCACGCACTGCATGCCAATGCAACGTGCGCATCCTTCAGCGGAAAGTTGGTCAGATCATGTGTGAAGCCCGCCTGGCTGAGCTTGTTGATGTCGGCGTCGCGCCCCAGGTGCTCGGTGTGACAGCCGCGGCACTGGCTGGTGGCGGCTTGCTGCATGCGGCCGTGGTAACGGGTCTTGCTGCTGATATCGGCAGCCGTGTCCTTGTGGCAGTCCAGGCAGAGTGCGGTTTGCCGTTCACGGTTGGCCCGGTCATGGCAACTGCTGCAGTCGCCTTCTATCTTGGCGTGAGCCTTGGACACCGGCCCGGGCATGATGAGCTTCTCGATGGTCGCGGCACGGGCAGCCGGGGCGAGTGGCGCGGCGAGCAAGACAAACAACAGCGCCTTCGCCAGGGTCCTTAAGCCGAGCATGCAGTTTCGCAGTCAGTACACGTGCACGGAGATCACATGCACGATGCCAGCGGCGATCAGCATGAGAAACAACGGCATGTGCAGTACGTGCCATACGGAGAACAACTTCTCGTAGATCCGGAACTCAACTACCTCACGTGTAACCTTCATCCTCCTCGATACGTAATCGAACGCAACGCGTTCGAATCGGTCGCTCTGCTTGGCGACGGCTTTGTGGCGTGCGGCGGTCACTCGGATTGCGGCCCGGACATAGCGCCGCAGCCGGGAACGTCCATTGGAGTAGTGGAATGCAATCGCAACCGGCGCGAATATCATCCGCGCGGGTCCCCAGTCCGCGACGGCAAGCAGCCGCCGCTCCTCATCCTCCACCAGGTTGGCGAGCTCCGGCATCATCAGAATCTTGGTGCCGCGCTCGCGCAACTCGCTGGCGCGCTCCTGCAACTCCGACAGTGTGGCCTTGCGGCCGTACAGGCCGTGGTGGATCTTGGAATAGAAATAGCGCCCGAAGATGCCGCTGCCGGCCACCGTGACCATTGAAAAGAGCGCAATGTTGCTGTTGGTCGCGCCGAGGCTGAAGCCGCAGTGGATCAGGATGCACACCGGGCCGACGATTCCCAGGATCATGTGTGTCTGGAACCAGCGGGGTACGCTTCCCAGAAAGCGCAGCGAGCGAACGCGTTTGCGCACCGCATACAGCAACTGCATCAGGATGAGCACGCCGCCGACGATGCCAATCGCATAGCCGAGGCCGCTCTTGGGACTCAGGTAGTGAGCCACCGGCAATTGAATGCCGACGATCAAAACCAGCGCGGCAGCTACGAAGATGAGCTGTTCGGTGGAGAAGCGTGAACGGGCCTGCTGCATAGGGTTTTTCAGCCAATCTCTTTGTCGATAGAAATCTTAACGGGATGGCCTCCACGCGGATTCACACTGGTCACACTTCCAACAAGATCACCCGATTGCTGAAGTGCATCACCAGTTCTTGAGATGCGTGCCTCAATCTGCACGCTGTCGGCGTTGGAGAGATTGCGGCCCGGCACCATGGCGTTCGCATCACTCAGCTTGAACGACACCGGCCAATGTGACGCCTGCAGTCGTATGACGGCCAGGGGAGGGCCCGGCGCGTTGGGTTGTTTTGCGTAGATAAACAGCGTTGCACCCGCCCCAGCCCGCGACGCGAGCTTGGATGCGATTTCTACGGTGCCCGAGATCTCTGGGCTGCTGGCGTTGGGACTGGGATTGGCATTGGTATTGGCCGGCTGATTGTCCAGAGCATCCGCGACGGCAGCCATCTGGTCGGCCGTCACAGAATTGCCATCTGCCGTAGCCGCCCCAGAAGCGATATGTGCCCTTGCAGCCTTTGCCTGGTCTGTCTGACCCATGTAGTCATATGACTCCGCCAGGAGCTTCCATTCGCTGTCTGAGCCGCCCTTGGTCGCAAGGCGCGCAGCCAGCTTTCGTGTGACATCGTCCAGGGAACCGGCGGTTGCCGAAGTCTCGCCCGCCGAAGTTGCGGTTGGCGACATCCCGGACGATTGGCCAGCTGTTACTGGCTCGTGAGACGAGGCAATCGAATCGGGCGAGCCCAGCAGGAAGTAGATACCCAAGGCAACGCCGATGAGTGCGAGTGCCGCTGCGATAGGCACAGCGAATGCGGGTATAGACGGTCTTACAGACTGGACGGGACGTTCACGCGCCCAGGCGCGCACGGTCACCGTGATGGCGACCGTCACGAGTACGCCGGCGAGGAACCAGAACCAATCGCGTGATGACATAAGCCCCGAGTTAAGTTGCAGGAATTGCTAGTGAACAGTTGTAGCCTGAGTTGAAGGAAGCGTCTACGCGTCGCGGTTCGCAGACGCGGGCGAATTGCGAATCAGTTCACACTAACTTCCACCAGTATTGTCTGTGTGAACAGACGTCTATGCCGACCTCATTCGAAAGGGTAATTTGTGCCAGCGAAGCGCATGTGCCGTACACGAAGAAATGTGATCTGCGTCAATGAGTGCCTGGATCTGGGTCGTCTATCTCATCCCCCTATTGCTCTTTTGGACCTGGCAGGTTGTCAGGCGCCGCACTATTGCCGTTAAGAGCCGGGAAGCGCACATCCAGGCGCAGCGCACCGGACTCAACGAACCAGTTTCCCTTCATCCGATCATCAACGCGGGCCTCTGCGTCGGTTGTAACGAGTGCGTGAAGGCTTGCCCAGAGAAGGAGTCGAACGTTCTCGGGATGATCGACGGCAAGGCGGAGCTCATCAACGCCGGGGACTGTATAGGTCACGGCGCCTGTCGCACCGCATGTCCGGTCAACGCCATCTCGCTCGTGTTCGGTACCGCCAAGCGCGGAATCGATATCCCGGTACTCACTCCGGAGTTTGAGACTAATGTCCCGGGCATCTTCGTAGCCGGTGAGTTGGGTGGCATGGGCCTGATCCGGAACGCGCTCGTGCAGGGGACGGAGGCGGTGGAGGCCATTGCGCGCCGTCGGCAGCGGCGCCAGGGAATGATCGATGTCGTGATCGTTGGCGCCGGTCCCGCGGGGTTTGCTGCGTCGCTTACCGCAATGTCACTTGGCCTGAAGTACGTGACTCTCGAGCAGGAGTCGCTGGGTGGCTGCGTGTTCCAGTATCCGCGCGCCAAGCTGGTCATGACATCGCCCGTCGAAGTGCCGATCATCGGCAAGCTCAAAATCACGCAGACGTCCAAGGAAGAGCTGCTGGAGTTCTGGCAGAACGTCGAGAAGAAGACCGGCGTTGCCATCAAGTATCGCGAGCGCGTCGAAAGCATCACGCCCCGCGGTGGCGGATTCCTCGTGCGCACTTCCAAGGGTCAATACGCCGCCTCGTCCGTGTTGTTGGCGATCGGACGCCGGGGAACGCCGCGCAAATTAGGCGTTCCCGGCGAAGAGCTGTCGAAGGTTGTATATCGGCTCATCGACCCTGAGCAGTATGCCGGGCAGCGTGTGCTGGTCGTCGGTGGCGGCGACAGCGCCCTGGAAGCGGCCAGCAGCATTGCAGAGGCGACCAATGCAAAAGTAGCTTTGTCGTACCGCGGCGAAGCGTTTATTCGCGCGAAGGCGCGCAATCGCGAGCGTCTGGAGTCCGCGCGCCGGACCGGGCGCCTGCACGTTGTGATGAATTCACAAGTGCGGCAGATCGCACTCGATGCGGTTGTTATGGAGCAGGGCGGCAAGCTCATGCGTATCCCCAACGAAATCGTCATCGTGGCCGCGGGCGGCATCGTACCGACGGATTTTCTGAAGAATGTAGGCGTGCAGGTGCAAACGAAGTACGGTACGGCATGAGGTCTTCCTCGCGGGACTGGCGGCAGAAGCTGGCGTGCCTGGCAGTTGTGTCAGGGGTGGTGGTGCTGGGTGGTGCTGCAGACGCGGCACCGCCGTCTGCCGCTGCGCCGGCCGCCGCGGCAACCCCAAGCCCCGCCGCCGCACCTGCATCAACTGCGACCCCAGCTCCCAAAAAGTCCTGGCGCACACGCATCGGCACCTTCGCTTCCAAGTTACGCCCTGGCCACGACAAGTCGACTGCCAAAGAGCCGAAGTCCTCGAAATCCAGGCTGGTGGTCAAGCGCCGCACGCCGGACAGTGCGCCGAGCGCGGAGGCGAAGGCCTCACTTCGGACCAAACAGTTTGGTGCCGCCCTGCAGGAGCTTCGTACTGCCGCCGAGCACGGTGACGTCCAGTCCGAGTACTTGTTGGGCCTCGTCTACGCGAGTGGCGTCGGACCAGAGCTGTCAGCGACAGAGGCTCGCCGCTGGCTGGAGTCCGCGGCAAACAAATCGAATCCCGAAGCTGCCTATGCTCTATCCGGTCTGCTGGCAGACGGCTCACCGGAGGACCGGGCCGCTGCCCAACAGTGGCTTGCGCGTGCGGCCAATGAAGGACACCCGCTCGCCGTGAAGCTGATGGCGTCTCATTCATTGCCCCTTGCACCGTCGCGCGATGCTGCTGGCAATACCTCGCTCGCACGTGAGCTGTTGGTGTGGGCGATCCGTCACGGCGATGAACAGACGCTGGACTCATTCATCAAGGTTGCGGGAGTCGAGAACGCTGACGAATTCGGGCGCACGCCCTTGCAATACGCGGTGATGAGTGGCTCAGAGGTAGCGGTGCGGCACCTGTTGGCCGCGGGCGCCGACATGGCGCATGCCGATCGCTTCGGTGTAACGCCGTTGATGTTGGCTGCCGAATCCGAAAACGACACCATCCTCGACGAATTGCTCAAAGCTGGCGCTGGTGTGGATACGAAAGACAGTGTGGGCGATAGCGCGCTGTTCTATGCCGCTCGCGTTGGCCGTACGGATCACGCGCAGCGATTGATTGCCGCGGGTGCGGCGTTCGACTTGTCGAACGCGGATGGGTGGACCGCGTTGGATGTGGCGGCCAAGGGCAGCCATCCGGAAACCGTCCAGGCGCTGCGGAAAGCGGGAGCCACCGGGCATTTGAAAACGTCAGTGACCCGCGAAGGGTCCGGCGTTGATCCCACACGCGGCGGCGAGCTTTACCAAGGCTGGCCGCCCCTCACGATTGCAGCCAGTCGGAACAATTCGCGCGTTGTGGCCGAGCTTTTGGCGAGCGGCGCGCGCGTTGATGAACCTACGCCTCATCGCGATACGGCGTTGTTGGTGGCGGCTAAGTATCGGGCGGCGGCAGTGATTGCGCCGTTGTTGAAGGCCGGTGCGAATCCCGCTCACTTTGACGAGAATGGTGAATCGGCTATCGGTTATGCCGCGGCCCACGGCGAATTAGAAGTGCTCGACGCGTTGCTGCAAAAGGGTGTGTCTCCTGATACGCGTGGACGTACCGAGGAGCCTGCTGTTGTGCGTGCAGCTAGGGCGCACGACGAGACCGCCGTTAAGCGCCTCATTGACGCCGGCGCGGACGTCAATCTGCGATCGGCCAGCGGTGTATCTGCACTGATGGTCGCCGCGGCAAGCTCAGACGCGAAAATCACGCAATTGCTGCTTGCCTCTGGCGCCCACGTTGAGCTTCAGGACAAAAGCGGGCGAGATGCGCTCTGGTTTGTGGCTGACATTGGTAACGAAGAGATCGCGGATCAGTTGCTCGCCGCAGGAGCACCCGTCGATTCCAACCGGCGTCAGCAATCGCCGCTATTTGCAGCGGTGCACGCGGGACGGGCAGGGATGGTTGAGCATCTGATCCGCAAAGGGCTCTCGCCCAATGCCAAGGGTCCTGCCGGCGATACTCCGCTGATCTCAGCAGCGGCTCGTGGCGATGCGCCGGTGGTGAAGGTACTGGTAGAGGGCGGTGCCACCGTTGATGAACAGAACAACGCGGGCAACACGGCGTTGATCGTTGCGATTCGCGAAGGGCATACAGACGTATGTCGTGCGCTGCTGCGGGGCGGTGCGAATTCGAGAGTTCGCAACAAGGATCGCATTGACGCGCTGGACACTGCCAAGCGCCGAAACATGTCGGAGATCGTGGCGCTGCTAGACGCTCACTGAGGTCCGAATTCCAGGTGCACCTTCAGGTGCGCTTCTGACGGCAAACCGTCCACAAACCGCGGGTCGTATTTCCACTTCCGCACGGCTGTCACAGCAGCCTTGTCAAACATGTCGGGCGGAGTGGCGCGAACTACGTTGACGTTTTCAACGACGCCTCGTGCGGAAACTGTCACCTCGAGATCCACCGCACCCACGACTCCGTCGCGTTTGGCTGCGGACGGATAGTCCGGCGTGACACGGCGGATGAGCTTGGCTTCCCGAACCACTGGTGGTGGTTCGCCGGACGACGCGCGGCGTGTCGGTGGAGTCGCGGCGGGTGCAGGCGCCGGTGGCGCGACATCCGTGTGCGCGGCAGCTGCGTCAGTATGTGGCGCCATCGCGCTCGTGTGCGGAGGAGTGACATCGTTGTGTGAGGCCATCGCGTCCGTATGCGGAGGCGTCACATCGTTGCGTGAGGCCATCGCGTCCGTGTGCGGAGCCGCCACATCCGTTTGGGCAGCCGTCGCGGCCGACGCACCACCCGGTCGTGAGAAGCCCGGAGGCGTCTCCGGTTGCAGTCCTGGGGCAGCTTGCGGCTCGACCCCGTGCGATCCATCCGCCGCCGCAGTGGCAGCAGATGACGGCGTGGCGTCGGCAACCGAGGCACGCTCTATCCGGCCGCTAGACGACGACGCAGACGCCGTGCCGCCAGATCCCGCCGCAGATGTCATCGCGCCAGAAGACTGCGCAGATGTCACTCCACCAGCCGATGACGCAGAACGTGCGTCGCCCGCCGACTGCGAGCCACGAGCCTTGCTGCCATTCTTGGCAGCCCCGCGCCCGCTGCCCGTCTTCGACGAGTTGGTGTTCGCCTTGGCATTGTCAGCATGCTGTGCCAACAATCCATCGAAGAATGCCAAGCGCTGGTGAGACGGAGCAAGCTGCCGCAGCTTGTCGACATCCTCACGCGCGCTCTTGAAATCGTCGTTCTTCAGCGCCGCCTCGGTCTGAGCGATCAGGTCCGTCACTTCCTGCGGATACTGCGGAGCGTGAACCACAGGAGGCGTTGCTGGCCTCGGCGCCTCGGCCTTTGAACCAAACAACTTGAACCCGAGCACCACGACGGCCAAGACGACCGCCGCACCACCGCCGACCATGAACACCAACCGCTGGGTGTCGAATTCCTCGACCGGGGCTTCGAGGTTGGATCGCGCGGCCCGCGCCATCGCGGCCGCTTCGGTGAGTGAATCAGTCCGGGAGCCACTTGATCGGCCAGCCGATTCGGCCGGTGGCTCCAGGGGTGGAAACCGTTCCAGGGGAGGGAAGCGCACGGGTGGCGCTTTGTTAGCGGCACTGCGTAAGCGTCCAGGCCGCGACGGCCTGCCGCTTTCAGAAGGAGGGGCTGGCGACGGTGCCGCGTTTCGCACAAGCGACGGGCCAGCGCCAGTGCGAGTTGTGGGACGTCCTGCAGCCCCGTTCGTTCGGGGCCGCTGCACCTGCGCAGGGCGCCCACGGTGGGCGGGTGCGCCACGAGCAACTCCATGCCCGCCTCGCGATGCAGCTTGCTCTACGGGAGCGACGCGCGGCTCGGGCTGCGGGGCGGGAAAGTCTTCCGCCTGTTCCACTTCTTCAGAGTGCTCGAGCTCGTCGACCACTTCCTGGGGCACATCGCCACTCAACACCACGTGTTGAATGTTGGAGGTGTCCGCGTGGGAATCGTGTGCCGCCTCAGCGAGGTTCAGCGTGGCAATCAGGCGGTCCGGGTCAATAGGATAGGCGAGGGCCTGGAACAACTCGAAAGGACCGAGCCGCCCCTTCAGAAGCTGCAGTCGCTGGCGATCGGCTGCGAAGATGCGCAGCATGGAGGGCCACTTCTTGGCGACCTGGCCCAATAGCTCGAGCCCGGAACCATCTTCCAGGCGTTCCGTGGCAACGATGACTTCGAACGTGTTCGAGCGCAGCAGATCGAGGCAGTCACCCTTGTTCGTGACGGCGTCGACAGTAAATAGCTCGCGGAGCGATCGGGCAATCGCCTCGTTACTGGCCGAATCCTGGTCGACAACGAGCACACGCATGCGGGAAAGTTACCGTCGGGGCCGCATGGTGGGCGCAGCGGCACATCACGGTTTCCATATTCTGGCCAGATACACAGTGTGTTCGAACAGCGGCACTCAGCGTACCCGGCGTGCATGGGTCACATTGGGAACGCTACTTAACCGGCGCAACACCCGCGCGAGTTGTTCGAGATCGGTGACCGACACTGTTACCAGAACGTGGGCCGTGCCTGCGTCCCGGTCTGTCGTGGTCGTCATAGCTTCGATGCTCAGTCGCTCGAGCGCCAGCACGTCTGTCACATCCCGCACCAGTCCACGGCGGTCGAAGGCGGCAACTGAGATTTCCACCACCAGGCCTGCATCCGCTCCCGAGGCCCATTCGACCTTCAATACCCGTTCGGGTTTGAGCGTACGCATGCGCGACAAACTGGGACAGTCGCTGCGATGTACCGTGACACCGCGACCCAGGGTGACGTAGCCGGCGATCGGCTGTGGCCTCAATGGCGCGCAGCAACGCGCCAGTGTAGTGGGAAGATCGCCAACACCTTCGATTTCCACCGGTGAGCCGCCTGCGCTCCGCCGCGGTCGCGGACGGGTGACCGGCTTGTCTGGTCGATCCTCCACAAGGGGCGCAACAACGTCGGGCTGCGGTGCCTGTACCTGACCGGGTTGTTCGGCTTCCTGCTTCCGAAACCAGGCACGGACCTTGGCTCGGCTGTGAGCCGAGACGAGATACCCTTGCTCGGGTGTCAGCCAGTCGCGGCTCGGTGCTTCCTGCTTGCTGGTGATGATCTCAATCACTTCGCCGTTGTGCAGTGTGTAGGTCAGCGGCACGATGCGGCCGTTGACTTTGGCACCCCTGCAACGGTGTCCCAGTGACGTGTGGATCTGATATGCGAAGTCGAGCGGTGTCGCTCCACGAGGCAGGTCGATGACTTCGCCCTTGGGCGTCAGCGCATAAACCCGGTCCTCGAACAGCTCAGTGCGCATCCGTTCGAGAAAGTCGCGGTCGGTTGCTTCGGTGGAGGTGTCCTGGGGTTCGAGCAGCTTGCGAACCCATTCAATTTTGCGCTCGTATTGAGAGTCACGCGCGCCACCTTCCTTGTAGGTCCAGTGTGCCGCTACGCCCAGCTCAGCGTGCTCGTGCATCTCGCGCGTGCGGATCTGCACTTCGACGCTCTTGCCTGCGGGGCCGATGACCGCCGTGTGAATCGAACGATAGAAGTTACCTTTCGGTGTTGCTACGTAGTCATCGAATTCGCCGGGAATGTAATGCCATAGGCCGTGCACCACGCCGAGGGCGGCATAGCACTGCGGGATCGAATCAACGACCACGCGCACTGCCCGCACGTCAAACAGTTGCTCGAATGCAAGTTGCTTGCGCTGCATCTTTCTATAGATGCTGTACATGTGTTTGGGGCGACCGTACACCTGTGCAGTGATACCGGCCTTGAGCAACTCGGCTTGCAAGCTTGCGCACAACTCTTCGATGTAGCGCTCTCGATCGGCGCGACGTTCATTGAGAGCCGCCGCGATGTGCCGGTACTCGTCCGCATCCAGATACCGGAACGCAAGGTCCTCGAGCTCCCATTTGATTTGCCACACGCCCAGTCTGTTCGCGAGCGGAGCGAATACAGCACGGGCCTCGACGGCCAGGCGCTCTCGTTCTTCCCCACTCAGCTCTCGTGCATGGCGCAGCCCGACCAGTTGCTCCGCCAATCTGGCCAGCACCAGCCGCGGATCGCTCACCACCGCCAACAGCATCTTGCGTAGCGTCTCCGCCTGACGCGCGTCGAGTCCCTTTTGCGGCGACCAATCGCGCGGGAGCCCCAACTCCCCGAGACGCATCAGCGCCAATGTGATGTCGGCAGCGGGCGAGCCGATCAACCGAGCGAGCTTTTCGGGAGTGATGCCCGGGAGGCCGACCACCGGCTTCGCTAGAACCGCGGTTGCCAGCACGGGATCTTCCGTCAGCGCACCCATGACCTCGGCAACCTCCGCACTGAAGTCCAGGCGTGCGGTTGGGATCTGGGTGAGGTCCTGAAGGGCAGCCCGGGTGATCGCTAGCGATTCACGGATGGGCGGCGGACAGAGTTGAATGGTCTCCACGAGGACTATGGCTCAGAGCATCGGCGGCGCCCCGAGGCGTGTCGCCCGTGGCTGATTGCGGCTATCATAGCCGCTTGGTCGGCCGCGCAGTTTTCCTTGGCGGCGCCGAAGCTTAGCTGCCTGACGGGAGTTCGGTGCCGGAAGAATTCGAGAGCATTCGCTGCGAGGCGTATGGCCCCGGCGGGGCAGCGCTCATTATCGACTGCCGCACTGACAGTCGCGAGCGAACGGTTGCGCGGTTGCGGCAGGTGGTGCGCGCGCATGGCGGCTATCTCGGCGCAAGAGGTTCGGTGAGCTATCTGTTCAACCAGGTGGGACGGCTGGTATTTGCACCTGGGGCCGATGCTGCACAGCTCACTGCGGTGGCGATACGTGCGGGAGCCGAGGATGTCGTCACCTCGGGTGCGGGCCCGTCGGGTTCGAAGCAGCCCTTGCTGGAAGTGTTGACCGATCCGATCGATTTCGAGACTGTGCGCATGGCAATGCAGGCCGCGGGGTTCGTCCCGATCAGCGCGCAGGTGACCCAACGCGCTTCGATTACGGTGCCCCTCGATGGGCCGGCGGCGGTCGCAATGCTGCATTTGATCGAAGCCCTCAAAGACTTGGATGACGTAGAGAACGTTTACACAAATGGCGAGATACCGGACGAGGTCCTGGCGCGCTCTTGATGTGAGTGCCATCGCCGGGGGCGCCGTAGCAGGGCGAGGCTCCGCGGGGACCACCCCAGCCCAGCGATCGGCCCCGCCGCGTCCCGTACCGGCTGTCCACGTTCGAATCCTCGGGCTGGATCCCGGGTCGCGGCGGACCGGATTCGGGGTCATCGAATGTCACGGACCCGACTACCGGCATGTGGCCCACGGCTGTATCGCCGTGGGTGCGCTGGAGGTCGCCGAGCGGTTGCGGATCATATTCGAGTCCTTGCAGGCGCTGATCACGGAGCATGGTCCCGGAGAGATTGCGGTCGAAAAGGTGTTCGTCAACCGTAACGTGGAAAGCGCATTGAAGCTCGGTCAGGCGCGTGGGGCGGCGCTTTGCGCCGTACCGCAGGGAGTGCCGGTGTTCGAATACGCGCCGCGGGCGATCAAGCTGGCGCTCGTCGGTTCCGGTGCGGCTGAGAAGGTGCAAGTGGCTCACATGATCAAAACCCTGCTAGGGCTCGATGGGAAGATCTCCCCGGATGCATCCGATGCATTGGCGATTGCCGTGTGCCATGCGCATACGCGCCGGCTGCATCAACTGGCTGCGTCGACATGATCGGATCGGTTCGTGGCCGCATCGCGTCGAAGACACCTCCGCAACTGCTGGTGGAGGTCGGTGGCGTCGGCTATGAGGTCGAGGCGCCTATGTCCACGTTCTTCCTGTTGCCCTCAGTTGGAGAGGAAGTCCGGCTGTTGACGCATCTCGTCGTGCGTGAGGACGCGCATATCCTCTATGGCTTCGCGACAGCGGATGAACGCAGACTTTTCCGCAGTCTCATCAAAGTGTCCGGTGTGGGACCCAAGATCGCGTTGGCCCTGTTGTCAGGGATCAGCGTCGAAGGCTTCGCGATGTGCGTGCAGAACCAGGACATTGCCGCGCTGACACGTGTGCCCGGCATCGGACGCAAGACCGCCGAGCGGCTCGTAGTCGAGATGAAGGACCGACTGGGCCCTCCGTCGGATTCCGTGACAGCGGCGACGGCTGCCTCGCCCGGCCTGAATCCCGAGGCCGAGGCCTTCGGGGCCCTGATCGCCCTCGGCTACAAGCCCGCAGAGGCTACGCGCTTGCTCAAGGCAGCCGGTCCCGGTACACACTCCACGGAAGAATTGATCCGGCGCGCGCTCCAGGGCGCCATCTGAGGAACTGCGCAGGTGGAAGTACAAGTGGAATCAGAGCGCATCATCAGCGGTTCGGCGCAGCAAGAGGAAGAGGCCGTCGATCGCGCAATCCGGCCCCGTCGACTCGCCGAGTATGTCGGGCAGCCCCAGGTCAAAATGCAACTCGAGATCTTCATCAGCGCCGCACGTCAGCGCGCTGAAGCGCTCGATCACGTGTTGATCTTCGGTCCCCCGGGCTTGGGCAAGACGACGCTGGCCAACATCATTGCAGCGGAGCTGGGCGTCAATCTTCGCCAGACATCAGGTCCCGTGCTCGAGCGTCCCGGTGACCTGGCTGCCCTGTTGACCAATCTGCAGGCGCGCGACGTGCTGTTCGTGGACGAGATTCACCGTTTGTCGCCCGTCGTCGAGGAGGTTCTCTACCCGGCGATGGAGGATTACCAGCTCGACATCATGATTGGCGAGGGGCCGGCGGCGCGGTCAATCAAGCTGAACCTGCCGCCCTTCACACTGGTGGGCGCAACAACCCGGGCGGGCCTCCTGACTTCACCCCTGCGGGATCGTTTTGGGATCGTGCAGCGCCTGGAGTTCTACTGTGTGGAGGATCTGGAGCGGATTGTTAAGCGCTCAGCATCCATTCTCAACGCACCGATAGATGAGAGCGGCGCACGGCGCATCGCGCAGCGATCCCGAGGTACGCCGCGTATCGCCAACCGGCTGCTCCGCAGGGTCCGTGACTTCGCGCAGGTCAAGGCTGATGGCAGCATCAACGAGCAAATCGCCGACGCTGCGCTCAACCTCCTGGAGGTCGATCCCCTGGGCTTCGACACCCTCGACAGGAAGTTTCTCACGACCATTATCGACCGTTTTGACGGCGGCCCTGTGGGCATCGACAGCATCGCGGCGGCTATCGGTGAGGAGCGCGGTACCCTGGAGGATGTCATCGAGCCCTTTCTGATCCAACAGGGGTTCCTGGTCCGCACCGCGCGCGGGCGTGTCGTCACCCGGGCCTCCTATCTGCACTTTGGACTCAAGGCTCCCGATCGCCTGGCGGGCAACCTGCAGTTGTTCGAGGATGGACGGTGATTCCGTTCAGTTGGGCGTCACGTGTCTACTGGGAAGATACGGACGGGGGTGGCATCGTCTACTATGCGAACTACCTGCGCTTCCTGGAAAGGGCGCGTACCGAGTGGTTGCGGTCCCTGGGTTACTCACAGCGGGCGCTGGCTGAGGAGCCCGGGATCGTCTTTGCGGTGGTGAGTCTGAATATCGAATACCGAAAGCCGGCAAAACTCGACGACGAGTTGGTCATCACGTGTCAGCCGCACGCCGAGGGCGCGGCTACAATTGCGTTTGCGCAGCAAATCTATCGCAAAGGTGGCGAGGTGCCCGGGAAGGCGGACGGCGTGCACAACCTGTTGGTGGAAGCGAACGCGCGCGTCGCGTGCCTGGATGCGCGAACCTTGCGACCCAGGCGATTGCCCGACTTCATGACCCTGGCGGCCGACTCACGGCCAAGGGTCGCGGCGGCCGATGCGCGGCCGAACATCGAGGAGCCCTCCTGAATGGGTGAGCAGCTTTCCATTATCAAGATCATTGCCGAGGCGAGTGTCCCGGTGCAGATTGTCATCGGCATTCTGCTGCTGGCTTCCCTGACCTCCTGGGCCATCATTTTCCGCAAGCGCCTGGTGATCGGACGCGCCCGCCGGGGAGCCGATTCGTTCGAGAACAGCTTCTGGTCGGGAGGCGATCTGGCCCAGCTGTATCGTGCCATCGAGCAGCGCGGCGGTACGACGGGCATGGCCAGCATCTTCGAGTTCGGTTTCCGCGAGTTTGCGCGTCAGCGGCAACAAGGCCAGATCACCTCGGATCAGTTGTTGGAAGGCGCCCGACGCGCCATGCGCGTGGCGCAGTTGAAGGAAATCGATCGCCTGGAGGCGAGCCTCGCCACGCTCGCGACCGTCGGTTCCACCAGTCCCTACGTGGGTCTGTTTGGGACCGTGTGGGGCATCATGAGCGCGTTTTCATCGCTGGGGAATGTGCAGCAGGCAACCCTTGCCATGGTGGCTCCTGGAATTTCCGAGGCGCTGATCGCGACGGCCATTGGTCTGTTTGCAGCGATTCCGGCCGTCGTCGCCTACAACCGCTTCGCCGATCAGGTGGGCAGGCTGGAGATCCGCTACGACGCCTTCACCGAGGAGTTCTCGACGATCCTCCAGCGTCATGCGGCTCGCAACCACACCAGCACTGCACCTGCCCACGCCTCAACGGCAACGACCACAGTCTAGGAGCGTCACAAGATGGCAAGCGTCTCGCGCGGCCGGCGTCTCATGGGCGAGATCAACGTCGTCCCCTACATCGATGTCATGCTGGTGCTGCTGATCATTTTCATGATCACTGCGCCCCTCCTGACACAGGGTGTGAAAGTGGACCTGCCCAAAGCTGGAGCGGAACCTCTCGATCCCGAGATGCTCAAAAACTCAATACCGTTGGTGCTTTCTGTGGACCGAACGGGCGCGTTGTACCTGAATATCGGCGGAGGCAATCCGCAGATGGCCTTGGACGCTGACACGGTCGCGGTTCGCGCAACGGCTGCGCTGCGGCGCAACCCAGAGTTACCGGTGCTGGTGAAGGCCGACAACCATGTCGAGTACGGCAGCGTGGTTCGAGCGATGGTGATCCTGCAGAAGGCGGGGGCGAAGAAGGTCGGGTTCATTACTGATCCCTTACCTGACCCGCGTCGCGGACACTGACTGGATTCGCACGAGCCCATGATCGAGCGTTCAAGTGACCGCTGGGTCTCGATCATCTTATCCGTGCTCCTTCACGGTACGTTGGTTGCGTCTTTGGTGTATGGCTTCTGGACTTATCGGCAATCTCGGCCGCCGACGCCGACGCTTGCGATTGAAGCGACTGTCGTCGATGCGCGCAGCGTGAACGCTGCGGCGCTGAAGACTCCTCCGGCGCCACAGCCGCCAGCACCGGAGCCACAGCCCGCACCGACGCCGCCAGAACCGGAGCCGGTGGAGCCCACGGGTCCGCCGGAGCCGACACCAGAGGAGCTGGCACAACGCGAGCAGGCTCAGCGCGAACAAGCGCAGAAAGAGCAGGCGCAGAAGGAACAGGCTGAAAAGGAGCAGGTCGAGCGCGAGGCTGCCGAGAAGCAGCACAAGATCGACGAGCAGAAGCAGGCTGACGAAGCGCAGCGCCAGGCGTTGCAGAAGCAGCGCGAAGCGCAGGGGAAGGCCGAGGCCGAACGCAAAGCCGAGGCTGAGCGCAAGGCTGCGGAAGCGAAGAAGCGTGCGGAGGAGCAGCGTGTTGCCGAGCAGAAGCGCGCCGAGGCTGCACAGCGAGCAGCGGAAGAGAAGGCCCGGGCCGAAAGTGAGGCAGAGTTGCGAAACAGTCTGGCCGCCGAGGAACACGCCAACCAGGTGCGCTCGAGTGGCGCGCTCGCGAGCTGGTTGTCGCAGATCACCTCGCGGATTCAGCACGCGTGGCTGCGGCCGCCCTCGGCACGGGCAGGAATTCAATGTGTGTTGCATATAACCCAGGCTCCGGGAGGCGCGGTGTTGAACGCACGGATCGAGTCGTGCAACGGCGATCAGGCCGTGCGCGAGTCGATCGAAGCGGCCGCCTACCGGGCCTCCCCCTTGCCACCGCCACCGGATCCCTCGCTGTTCGAGCGGGATCTGGAGGTCACTTTCAGGCCGGATTGATGTCAAACTTCCCAGCTGCCGCCATGAGATCAAACACAGCAATTGCCTACATCGCGGGCGCCCTCCTGGCGTTCGGCGCCGTGCTGCCCGCGTGGGCACAATTACGGATCGAGGTCACCTCGGGAATCTCCGACCCGGTGCCGATCGCGATCGTGCCGTTCGCGCGCGCGGCCCCGGCGGATAACGGCCTGGATGTTGCGCAGGTCATCCAACATGACCTGGAAGGCAGTGGTCGATTCCGGGCGCTGCCACGCAGCCAGATGCCGGCAACGCCGACTCAAGCGTCGGCCGTTTCGCTGGCCGACTGGAAGAATCTCGGTGAGGACTACATGGTAGTTGGCCGGGTGGTGGGCATTGACGGCGGCAATCTGGCCGTCGACTTCGATCTGCTCAATACGCTGACCGGTCAGCGCATCGCAGGTCAGCGTTTTGTCGGTACTCCGAGCGCCTTGCGCAATGCGGCGCATCGAGTAAGTGATGTCATTTACGAGAAGATTGTCGGAATCCGCGGGGTGTTTGCGACGCGTATCGCTTACGTCTCCGTCGATGGGCAACCGCCCAACCAGAAGTTTCAGCTCTTCGTGGCCGATGCCGACGATGAGAACCGACGGTTGGTGCTCGAGTCCCGCTATCCGCTGATGTCACCGTCGTGGTCACCCGACGGGCAGTGGTTGGCGTACGTGTCCTTCGAGAACAAGAAATCGGCTATTTATGTGCAGTTCGTGCGGACCGGTGAACGGCGGCAGGTGTCTGCGCGCGCGGGAATCAATGGTGCGCCGGTGTGGTCGCCGGATGGCAAGAAGCTCGCGCTGACACTGGGCGGCAGTGGCGGTAACCCCGACATCTACGTTCTTGAATTGCAGACCCAGAACCTCGTCCGGATCACCGACGATCCTGCGATCGATACCGAGGCGACCTGGGCTCCTGATGGGAAAACTTTGTATTTCACGTCGGATCGCGCGGGTGGTCCGCAGGTCTATCGGATCGGCGTGAATCCGGGCGATCGGCCGAAGCGAATTACCTTCAGTGGTAACTACAACGCGCGACCCCGCGTGTCTCCTGACGGGACACAACTCGCGATGGTCACCCTGGACAGCGGGAACTATCGGGTGGCCGTTCAGGATCTGTCGAACGGTGCGGTACGCGTGTTGACCAAAGGTCATCTGGATGAGTCTCCGAGCTTCGCGCCCAACAGCGCCGCGCTCATCTATTCGGAGCGCGAAGGCAGCCGGGGAGTGTTGGCCACGGTGTCGGTGGATGGCCTGACCGGTTTGCGATTGAAGTCAGAGCAGGGCGAAGTCCGGGAACCGGCCTGGGGACCGTTCACTCAATGAAGCGAGCAAAAGTCGCGCCTTTTGCTCGCTGGGCAAAAAGCGCCGTAGGCGACTTTTTGCAATGGGACAATATGAATTCTCGTTGCCGCGAGTGCGGCAGAAGGGTGGAGTAGGGTATGCGAAAAATACTGATTATTTTGATGGTGGCGTTGGCGTTGACCAGCGCTGGATGTAAGAGCAAAAAAGTGAAGCCCGGTCCGTCGTCGCAGACTGAGGTCGGTACCAACGGCGCGGACTCCTCGGGTGCAGGATCGGACGCAGCCAATGCCGGCAATGTCGGCTCGGATGACGAAACGGCTGGACCGCAGGGTGGCCTGCTGGTCAAGCGCGTCATCTATTTCGATTTCGACAGCAGCGACATCAAGGGTGAGGGCACCGACATCGTAGCCGCTCACGCCAAGTATCTCGCCAGCCACACGGGTACTCGTGTTCGCCTCGAAGGCAACACCGATGACCGGGGCTCGCGCGAATACAACATTGGTCTTGGCGAGCGCCGCGCCCAGGCAGTTCGCCGTGCGTTGTTGCTCCAGGGTGCCACGGAGGCACAAACCGCGACGGTGAGCTACGGCGCCGAGCGTCCGGCTGTGGTGGGTAATGACGAAGCCGCGTGGGCGAAGAATCGACGCGTGGAAATTGTGTATCTGGCTGCGGGTGGCCAACCGGCTGCTGTACAGCCACAGAGGTAACCTTTTATGAGCAGACTGCTGCCTCTTTCCGTCGCCGTGGCGGTGGCCGCGGTCCTCGCAGGATGCGCTTCAACACCTCCTGACGAGGATCCGGTTCAGATCAAGCTCAACGACATCGATGGCCGCGTCGCGCGCATCGAGCGTGTCGTATCCAACCAGAGCCTCGTGCAGTTGGCGCAGAACGTCGATGCCGTGCAGGCGGAGACGCGACGGCTCCGTGGGCGCATCGAAGAGCTCGAGAACAGCAACGAGATGCTGAAGAAGCAACTCGCCAGCGCGAATGCGGCTCGGGGTGGTGCTTACAACGGCGGGGCGGGCGGTGCTGGCAGTTACGGTGGTGCCGGCGGCGGTACGTATGGCGCTGCGGGCGGTGCGTCGGGCGCATACGGGCCTGGTGGCGCGGCTCCTGGCGCGGTTGGCGGAGCAGCGGGTGCGTACGGCCCTGGCGGTGCGGCTCCCGGCGCAGGTGGTGCCAATGCAGCGTACGGCTCGACCGGCGCTGGGTCGGCCGGCGCGGCAGCTGGGTCCACCCCCGGAGTGTCCGGACCGGGTGGCGCTGGTGGCGGTTCGCCTGGCGCCGCGGGCGCCGTAGGCTCCGCACCGGGCGCTGGCGCTGGAAGCGTCGGTGCGGCCACCGGCGCAGTTGCCGCAGCCGCGGCGGCTGGTCCTGGAGGTACTGATGCACCCCCTGGTGCAGCGGGGTCCTCCTCAGTCGAGCAAGCCGTCTACTCACAGGCCTTCTCCGCGCTGAAGGCCGGCAGCTACTCGGTCGCAATCACCGGCTTCAAGGACTTCCTGACGAGCTATCCCGCAAGCGGCTTGGCGGAGAATGCCCAGTACTGGCTCGGTGAGGCGTACTACGTGACGCGCTCATACGACGACGCTGGCGGAGCATTTCGTGCGGTGTTGCAGAAGTATCCGCAGTCCCGCAAGGCACCGGACGCCATGCTGAAACTCGGTTACACGCAGTATGAGCAAAAGCGCTACGCCGATGCTCGCAAGACCCTGTCGGATGTGGCGCAGAAATATCCCGATACAGACGCTGCGCGGCTGGCTTCCGACCGCTTGAAACGGATCCCCGCGAACGCACCTAAGAGCTAATCTCCTTTTGCGCAGGCGTTCGCCTGCTCACCGTCGATCCGGGGTGTCCCTTGCGGGCCACCCGTGCGACGCAAGCGGCGCACCCTAGTGTATGATGCGCGCCCCCGCAAGGGCGCGCGCATCTGATGCGTGTCATTTGTCCGGGTCGGTAGCTCAGTTGGTAGAGCAGTACCCTTTTAAGGTATTGGTCCTGGGTTCGAGCCCCAGCCGACCCACACCCTCCCGCGCGCCTTGTCAATCCATCACCCGACTGATGCGCTGATACAACGCCGGAGGGTCCTCACTGGCTTGAGATCCAGAGGTCGCGCCTTCACTGTGTTTAATGGCACGACCTGTGCAAGTTGCAGGGCGCCAAACGCGATCTGTTGCCAACTTGCGACATAAGTCTGTGGTCTCAAATATCAGGGGAAGATGTCATGAAAGGGCTCGATTCCATCGTTCGAATGTTCGTCCTGGGACAGGGGACGGGTCTACGCTGGCTCCGAGAGGAGCTCGATGAGTTGCAGGTCAGCATTCCGCTGACCGATAGCTGCTTGAATGAGCTCGTACGCGACGCGGACGCGGCGGTCAGGCGGCCTGGCACCAACAAGGAGCAATCTTATGTTGAGCGGCTGCGTGCGGAACTCGTCAGCCGTGCGGCCTTCATCCAACGCTGGACTGGTTCGGATGAAAAGCTGTCACAGCGGGACGAAGAAAGCTTGCAGGCTCTTGTAAGAATTGCGCGCAAATATGCGCTTCCGCGTCGTTGGAAGTTGTCTGAGCCGGTCGTCGTGGAGTATCGGCGGCTGCGCCCGTCCGACTGGCAGTGGACACGCGACCTTGATGTGGGTGCCGTAGCGAGCTGACGGTCGTCATCAGCAAGCTGACCGTTCGGCGGGGCGACATCGCTCGCCTCGCCGGCGCGGCTCCTGCGCAC